>Ga0210060_1000122_pt1 | contig 45383 bp, 44 predicted proteins | sample Joice_CattailNLB_FD_184871 | JGI IMG/M metagenome (GOLD analysis project Ga0210060, IMG submission 184871) | Wetland microbial communities from San Francisco Bay, California, USA, that impact long-term carbon sequestration - Joice_CattailNLB_D2... | ecosystem: Environmental > Aquatic > Marine >...
CCAAGTCCTTCCAGGGCAAAATACTCACACTGGACAGGCAGGATCACCGAATCGGCTGCAGTAAGGGCATTGACCGTGATCAGTCCCAGTGAAGGGGAGCAATCGATCAGGACATAATCATAGCCGTCACGTACCTGTTCAATGACATTCTTCAGCATATACTCACGTTCATTCATATTCAGCATCTCGATCTCCGCACCGACCAGGTCAATATGTGAAGGGATCAGGTCGAGATTGGTGATCTCGCTGTTCAGAATAATCTTTTTTGGATCGGCATCCTCAATGAGGCACTCATAGATACTGGTCTTTACTTTCTTCGTGTCAAAACCAGAGCCGGAAGTCGCATTGGCCTGGGGATCTGCATCAATAATCAAAACCCTCTTTTCCAGCACTGCCAGGCTTGCGCCCAGGTTGATTGCCGTAGTTGTCTTCCCAACGCCTCCCTTCTGATTTGCTATAGCAATAACTTTACCCATCGGCCTTTTTCTTTAAATTGATTTGGATTTAAAACGGGATTCAAATTTACACTTTTCGATTCCTACGCCATTTTTAGCCTTTTTGTTATTGTAAACATTAAAATTACATTTATAAACAGGTTTTCAACAAATATAATTGATAACGCTGTAATTCATATCTTAGGTGCGTGTTATACAAGGAAGATGAGCAAATCAGATTGGATCGCAATTGTTAATCTGACTGCCGGTGGCGGTAAAACAAAAAAGGATTGGCCGTTCATTGCTCAAATTCTAAAAAAAGAAGGCATCCAGTTTGAGCCTTATTTCACGGACCGCAGACTGCACGCTTCCATTATTGCCCGCAATAAGATCAAGGAGGGATATTCAAAAATCATCGTGGTAGGTGGCGACGGAACCATGAACGAGGTGATCAATGGGGTTTTTGCGCAGAAGCGGATCCAGACCACCGAGGTGATGCTGGGGATGATCTCCGTGGGTACCGGTAATGACTGGGCAAGAACATTCAATATCCCTTCAGATTACGAAGGTGCTGTGAGGACCATCAAACAACAAAAGACCTTTATCCAGGATGCCGGGCTGGTCAGTTACCGGAGGAACGGGAAAGAGTGGAAACGCTATTTTATTAATATTGCCGGGATGGGATTTGGTGCAAAGGTAGTGGAACGAACCAATCACATGAAGGAGCGTGGAAAAAGCGGACCCTTACTCTATTTCTACAATATCTTCTACAGCCTTGTTAAATACAGGTCAACCGCAGCGGTTATAGAGATGGATGGGATAAGCTATAATCGCAATATCTTCTCCCTGAATGTGGGGATCGGAAAATATAATGGAGGAGGAATGATCCAGGTACCTCATGCCATTGTTGACGATGGCCTTTACAGTGTCACCCTGATCAAGAAGATGGGTAAATTGAATGTGCTGGCCAATATCAAGAAACTTTATAATGGGAATATAACCAAACACTCGAAGGTGGAGACCTATATGGTCAGATCGTTGCAGATAGACGGGCCCACGCTCCTGAAGGTTGAAACTGATGGGGAGTCCCTTGGCCATGTTCCGGTCAGTTTCCAGATCATCCCCAGAAGTGTCACGGTTATCTCGGGAGAGATGTCAGCCTGACGGTATGATTTTGATCTGGAAAAGCAATGGCCATCTCTTTCCAGTTACGAAGATCCTGTTCCCCTGGCGGTCCCAGGCAATCCCATTGAGCACATCCGTACTGGGCTTGCGTTCGGTCGGCTTGAGGATCCCTTTCAGGTTGATACGTCCCTCCACAATTCCAGTTTCCGGGTTGATAATGACAATCTCGTCCGTATAGTAGCGGTTGGCCCAGATCTTGCCATTAATATACTCCAGCTCGTTCAGGTTGTCGGCAGGACCTTTATCATGGAATACCTCAATTTGCCGGTTGATGGTGAACATTTCCGGATCAAGAAAATAGATGACGTTGGTGCCATCACTCATGATCAGCTCTTCCCCGTTATTGGTGAGGCCCCAACCCTCTTTGTTCTGGTAATAGACTTTCTGGATCTCTTCAAAAGTCGACTTGTCGTAAACGAAACCGACCTGTGCTTTGTAAGTGAGCTGGTAGATCCGCTGACCCAGTACGGTGATCCCCTCTCCAAAAAGAGACTGGTCAAGGTCCCTGATCTTTGTCACTTCGCCAGTTTCCAGTATGACCCGCCTGAGCGAGGAGGTCCCATAATTTCCGGTCCCTTCATAAAGCACCCCGTCCACATACTCCAGTCCCTGAGTATACGCTTCCACGTCATGCGGATACTCTTTTACAACCTGATAGCTGTACTCAACCGGTTTCACATTTGAAAGGAAAGTGACCTGCACGCTATGGTTCTCACTCTCCCCGCCGGTAAAAAAAAGCCTTAACCTCAGACCTGATTCACCTGTTTTCTCACCTGAAGTCGGGAGCGTGAATTCCAGTGTTCCCTTTGCCCGGTCCCGGGACGAACCCGGGATCGTCCCTTTCAGTTTACCCCCCAGGAAAACATTTACGGAATCGACCGAAACAGAATCGGGTATTGAGAGGACAACATGTATCTCCTCTCCCAGGGGAATGGTGACCGGAGCAGCCGGCTCAACCAGGCTGGTCATCCTGGAAGGTGCCGGGCTGGTAACAGGACGACGCTCCTTACTGCCGGTGCCCGGACTGCACGACTGGGAGATGAAAAACAGTATGGAAAACAGAATGACTCCCGGTAGATTCATCTTTACAAATACTTTATCGCCCCACGATCTTCTTAAAAATCGATTTTTTATTCTGAGTAAGGCTCCTCACCTCCTCCTCCAGGGTTGGCTTTTCATCGGGATTGATCATCTGGTAGATCTCACCCCAGGAGGGCAGGCCTCCCAGATTCCTGTCATCAATAAACAGATCTGCATCAATTTTCCTGCTGTCGTAGTCCTCGTCAAACACCTCCTCAGGATAGCTTGAATTGATGGCATAAAACTCGACCCCGTTCCTCCGGCAATATTCCACTGCGTCATCCAGCTCTTTTCCTGTGCGATAGGTCCACAGTATCAGCTGATGCCCCTGTTCCTGGAGTGCCCTGAGGGTCTGGAAAGCAAATATGATCTCCTTCCCGATCTCAGGATACTTGTGTTCAACTATGGTACCATCAAAGTCAATGGCAATCTTCAACGGGCTATCCATGGCCAGCAGTAAGTGAAAATTTCGGATAAAAATAATAAAACCTCTTAAAAGAGATCATTTACTGACAGATATCTTTCTCCTGTATCGTAATTAAATGTCAGGATCGTAACATCATTTCCCTTCAATTCAAGCACTTTTGATACTGCTGCCAGTACAGCGCCCGTTGAGATACCTACAAAAATCCCCTCCTCTTTCGCTGCCCGCCTGGCGAAGTCATAGGCATCAGGTGTTTTCACCGTCAATACACTATCAACCACTTTCATGTCGAGGTTTTCGGGTATAAAACCGGCACCGATCCCCATAATTCCCTGGGGACCCGGCTCGCCACCGCTGATAACAGGAGAATCAGCCGGTTCCACAGCATACACCTGGAGATCGGGCATCTGTTGCTTCAGTGCTCTCGAAACCCCTGTAATATGTCCGCCGGTTCCCACACCTGCAACCAGTATATCAATACCACCGGGAAAATCCGCCAGGATCTCCCTGGCCGTTGTCGTCTCATGAATAAGGGGATTGGCAGGATTACTGAACTGGGACGGGATCCATGCACCTTCTATGTTCCGGACCAGTTCTTCCGCTTTGGCCATGGAGCCCTTCATCCCCTTTTCACGAGGAGTAAGTACAAGTTCAGCTCCATAGGCCCTCAGGATGTTCCGTCTTTCAACCGACATCGATTCCGGCATCACCAGGATCAACTTGTACCCCCTTACCGCTGCCACCATGGCCAGTCCGATCCCAGTATTTCCGGAAGTGGGTTCCACGATGGTCGCCCCACTCTTCAGTAACCCCCTGTTTTCAGCATCCTCCACCATGGAGAGTGCAATACGGTCCTTGATGCTACCACCCGGATTGCTCCTTTCCAGTTTCATCCAGATATTTTTTGCTCCCGGGAAGATATTCCTGATATGCACATGAGGGGTGTTTCCGATCTCCTCCAGTATATTATCGTATTTCATAATCAATAATTTAAATTCTGTTAATGTCCGGAATGCAAGAATTTTTAAACCCCTAACTCCCCTATATCTGAAAATCGAGAGGGGCATCGAAATCCTTCCTGTCTTTCACCACCACCCGATGGTTCCTGTAGACCACTGAATGTGGAAGAATACTCTCGGTGATCCAGGTGTTCCCTCCCACAACGGTATGGTGGCCAATGACCGTTTCTCCCCCCAGGATGGTACTTCCGGCATAGATCACAACATGATCCTCTATGGTAGGGTGTCTTTTGGTATTGGCCATGGACCGTTCAACGGTAAGTGCACCCAGTGTGACTCCCTGGTAGATCCTGACCTCCCTGCCTATCCGGGCGGTCTCACCAATAACGATCCCGGTTCCATGATCAATAAAGAACGGAGAGCCAATCTCTGCACCCGGATTGATATCTATCCCGGTCTTTTCATGGGCATACTCTGTCATGATCCGGGGAAGGAGCGGAACCTTCAGTTCATACAGAATATGCGCCATCCTGTACACCAAAATTGAATAAAAACCGGGATAGCAGGTGATCACCTCCTCTATGCAACTGGCTGCCGGATCGAATTTTATAACGGCGCTGGCATCTTCCGCCAGCTGTTCAAATGCCTCCGGGACTCTGGAAAAAAAATCATCAGCTATCTCAACAGGAGTGCGTACCAGTGATGCACGAATGGAGGTGAGCAATTCTCTCAGTCTGACTGAACAGCGCTCCAGCTCTATGGCAATCTCATCCTCATTAACCGCACAACTCTCCCTGATGGGAAAAAGGGCATGAACAAGGCTCTCTGTAAACTGACGCGAAAGTGCCACGGACGGCACTTCGGCACAGTATCCGGAATTAAACTCGCTCAACCTGCTTACAAAATCGCTGTCTTTGTATGTCATGTCTATGAAACCCGCTTGGCAAGCAAAAGGTTCAGAAGTGAAAATAAAATATAGACCAGGATCACCAGGGAAAGCCCGCCCAGTCCCGTTATAAGAAGGATCACCAGGGCCAATAGAAGCAGGATATAGCGTATCAGGTTACCCCTCAATCGAAAGTGTTTAAACTTAAGACTGTACATGGGAACCGGAAGTATCATATAAAATGCCATAATGATCATGATGGTCCACATAAAAAAGAGATTCATGGGAGAACCGAACAGGGTCCCGTAATCCATTATCTGCCAGAATATACCGGTCCAGAACAGTGTATGCGCCGGGGTTGGGAGACCATAAAAGAATTCTCCCTGATCCTTTTCGGTATTAAACCGGGCCAGGCGGATAGCCGAGAGTACCGGGACCAGAACCACAGAGAGAAGTACCACCCATTGCAGATGGTAATAAAACCTGGCACTGTCAACCGGCTGGTTCAGGAAGAGATCCTTAAACAATATGTAGATAAAAACAGCAGGCAGGACCCCGAATGAGATCATGTCCGCGAGTGAATCGAGTTGTCTGCCTATGACGGTGTAAGCCTTCAGCGTACGTGCCGCAAAACCATCAAGGAAATCGAATACTGAAGCTGCAAGCACCAGGTATACTGCCCATTGCCAGTGCCCTTCAAGAGAAAGTACGATGGCAACGGTACCACAGGCAAGGTTAAGCAGTGTGATCAGGTTGGGGAGATGACGTTTCATTCTTCCCCTGCAGATCCCGCCCGCTTTTCAAAATAGTTCAATGCCAGGCGTATCGCCAGGTAACTGACCGCTATCATAAACGGCCATGAAAGATATCCAATTATTGCTCCTATATGCATGTAAGAATTGTTAGAATGTTAGAAATGCTAGTAGACATGGCCCTCCTCCATCTCCTTTTCATCAACCTTCTTCCTGTTAAGGGCCGTCCAGGCAAATATGATATATACCAGTACAACGGGAACGATCAGCGATACCCAGCTCATGGCCACAAGTGTATAGTGGCTCGATGACGCATTCCCGATGGTCAGTGAGCTCTGCAGGTCATAGGCTGAAGGATAGAAAGCTGTGTTGTTGAATCCTGCCAGCATAAAGAGTGAAAATACCACCAGGATGGTACCCGGACCGGTCAACCATATCCCGTTGGTCCTTCCCCGGATCAATCCTGTGGCTATGCCACCCAGCACTGCCAGTACACCGGCCAGGAACATTACAAGTACTGCCCTCATTTCCAATAAATTGTGGAGATACTTATAGGGTTCCATAAATACCTCCCCGGAAACAGGATTGACGGCATAACCCTCCCTGAGCATCAGCCAGACTGCAAACAGGAGGAAAAAGACTACAAATGGGACCGCATTATAAAGAAGCGCCTTTTTGGCCCGTGTTATAATATTCTCATTATCTATGGTTTTCATGAAATATAACAGCCCCAGGACCCGGGCAAGGAAAAAGACGGTAAGGCCAAGGGCGAGGTTGAAAGGATCCAGGGCCGCTTCCAGTCCGTGTGCTTCCGTAGCCCACCGGACACTATTCATATCATTCAGGGAGAACCGGGCTCCTGAAAAGAAGGTGGCCACAGCAACACCTACCAGGAAGGTCCCCACCAAACCGTTGATAAACAGGAACCATTCATAAGTTTTCTTTCCCAGCAAATTACTCGCTTTTGTCCGGAATTCATAAGAGACCGCCTGTATCACAAAGGCAAACAGTATGACCATCCAGACCCAGTAAGCACCGCCAAAGCTTGTGGCGTAAAACAGCGGGAAGGAGGCAAAAAAAGCACCCCCGAAGGTCACCAGCGTGGTAAAGGTGAATTCCCATTTGCGACCCAGTGTGTTCACGATGATGGTCCGTTCCGTTTCGGACTGACCGATACGGAAAATAAAGGTTTGTCCGCCCTGCACAAAGAAGAGGAACACCAGGATGGCACCCAGAAGAGAGATAATTACAAACCAGTACTGTTGCAATTCTAAAATTGATAGGTTTCCAAACATGACTATTTTCCTCCAGGTCCTTTTTTAATTTGTGTAATCATGATCCGTATCTCGGCAATAAACAGAATGGTGAAAGTGACCAGGAATATCCAGAAGGTCAGTTGAACAGCCCCGGGTTTCAATCGAGTCACCGCTGATAAAGTAGGCATCAGTTCGTATACGACCCAGGGTTGCCGTCCCAATTCGGCCAGTACCCATCCTGCCTGGCTTGCAATCCATGGCATGGGCAGCGTTATCAGGGCTACCCACAACAACCACTTGCGTTTCCCCCAACGATTCAACAAACTGAGCCATAGTACAATAAAGGTAAGAATTATGAAATGTATCCCCAGGATCACCATGATATGAAACGAATAGAAATTCAGTTTCACATTGGGTATCAACTCCTTCAGCTGGCGCCCTTTATAATATCCGTATCCAAAATACTGGTAATACTGGTCGAGCCATACCGGGTCACTGAATTTCTCCTTCAGGGCCGAGTAGGTCGTTTGATCACCGCGATCCTTTGCACTTTTCAGCTCTTTCAGAGTCTGAATGGCCACCGCCCCCCGGTCTATTTTATCTTCATAGGAGATTAATCCGTGCTCGTTGTTTCCATATACCATGTCGGTAATACCCGGAATGAACCCACTGGGTGTCAGCCAGACCATATAGGATAGCGCGTTGGGGATCTCAAGTTTGAATATAAAATTCTGCCTTGGATTGGGTAACCTGGTAGTATCGGTCACCATTGCCCCAATGGCCACCAGCGGAGCATGGGTCTGTCCCTCGTAGAGGGCCTCCATGGCGGCAAATTTCATGGGCTGTTTTTTGGCCACCAGCCTCGCTGATGCATCCCCGGTAAAAATAGTGGCCATGGCGGCAAACAAGCCGAATACTGCTGCTACAACAGTGCTTCTTTTTGCGAACAGTACTTCCCGCTTTCTCAGCAGGAACCAGGCACTGACCGCAATAACAAAAATAGAAGCCAGCAGGAAACTGGACATGATTGTGTGTAAAAATTTGTTGACCGCCACATCGGAAAAGAGCACATCCCAGAAATTGGTCATTTCATTGCGCGCCGTAACCGGATTAAATGTGGTTCCCACGGGATACTGCATCCAGGCATTGGCCACCAGGATCCAGACTGCTGAAAGACTGGCCCCTATGGCTGTAAGCCAGGAGGCGGTCAGGTGGAAACGTTTACTCACCTTGTTCCATCCAAAGAACATGACGGCGACAAATGTTGATTCAAGGAAAAAAGCCAGGATCCCTTCAATGGCAAGTGGTGCACCAAAGATATCACCCACAAACCAGGAGTAGTTCGACCAGTTGGTTCCAAATTCAAACTCCAGTATGATCCCGGTGGCAATGCCGATGGCAAAGTTGATCCCGAACAGCTTCATCCAGAATTTGGTGATCCGTTTCCACTCCTCGTCACCTGTCCGCACATAAATGGTGTGCATATAGGCTACAATAAATGAGAGTCCAAGCGTAAGAGGTACAAAAATCCAGTGAAACATGGCTGTCAGGGCAAATTGCCCGCGCGACCAGTCAACCAGAGACATATCGATTGATTCAAGCATAGGGTTAAGGATTAGTAATTTGTTCGAGTATATAATCGGCCCGCTCTTCATCGCTTTTAAAATCGCGTTTAAGAAGATCCGGGAAGAAAAAGATCCTGAGTATGGCAAACATAATGAATAGCTTTAGAAGGATGATCCTCCACAGTTTTTTCCCCCATGTCATTCCCCTGAAGCCTTCGTAATAAAACCTGAATACTTTTATAAGCATATCATTAAAGATCTTAAAACAATTTAGTAAATAGAAATCGATCTTAATAATAAGTTGCGGATCAAATATCAAATGTATTTATTTTTACTTATTTCAAATAATCGATATATTCAGTCATTATTGGTGGGATTTCCATGAAAAACAACTGATATTTGTTAAACTGCTTTTTCGTTAAAACTGAAGGGATGAAAAGAATAGTTTTTGCCTCACTCGTTATGATGATAGTCACAACAGTCGGGGCCCAATCTGACGATGATGTAGAGGTTGGCATGGTCGAGAAACTGGATCAGTACATTCCCATGGATGCCAGGCTCATTAATGAGAATGGTGATACTGTGGTTATCGGCGATCTGATCGATAAACCCACCATTCTTAATTTTGTCTATTTCCGCTGTCCGGGCATCTGTTCTCCCCTGATGGAGGGACTGGCCAATGCCATGGATGGCAACGACCTGGTCCTGGGAGAGGACTACCAGGCTTTTACCATCAGTTTTGATCCCAGGGAAGGAACCGAGCTCGGGGTTAACAAGAAACGAAACTATCTCAACCTGATGAAGAAGAGTGAACAGGCTCAAAAAGGCTGGCTCTTTTTTACCGGCGATAGTGCCAATATTGCAGAACTGACGGATGCCACCGGCTTCAGGTACAAGCCAGCCGGAAACGATTTCATCCATGCAGCAGCACTGATCATAGTCGATCCCAAGGGTAAGATCACCCGCTACATGAACGGGATCTATTTCCTCCCTTTCGAATTGAAGATGACGATGCTTGAGGCTGCAGAAAGTAAATCGGGGCCCACCATTAACAGGGTACTGCAATTTTGCTACTCCTACGATCCCGAGGGTCAGAAATATGTGATGAACATTACCAAGGTGGCCGGAACCCTGATCATCTTTATGGGTTTGATGTTGTTCCTGGTCCTGGTGCTCGTTAGAAAAAGAAAAACCTCCAACGTATGATTGAAAATAATGAAGTGAACAGCGAAAATAAATCTTACCTGCAGGAAGACGGGGGCAGAAAAGGAATTTTTCGCTGGATCCTCTCCACTGACCATAAGCGGATCGCACTGCTCTACATGTATGCCATGATGTGCTGGTTTATTGTAGGTGTGACACTGGGGCTGCTCATGAAACTTGAATTGATTGCACCCGGAAAGACCCTGATCGGGGCACAGGCATACAACGCCACCTTTACAGTACATGGCGTCATCATGATCTTCCTGATCGTCATTCCGGGTCTTCCTGCCGTGTTCGGGAATTTTTTGCTGCCCCTTATGATTGGAGCAAAAGATGTGGCATTTCCCAGGCTCAATCTCTTCTCATGGTATATCTATGTGCTGGGATCTATATTGGTGATCAGCTCCCTGTTTGGCAATGGCCCCCCCGATACCGGATGGACCTTTTATGCACCCTACAGTTTCAGGACCTCCACCAACATGCTGCCTGCTGCCCTGGGGGCATTCGTACTGGGATTTGCATCCATACTGACCGGCTTGAATTTTATCGTCACCATACACCGTATGAGGGCACCCGGAATGACCTGGTTTAAGATGCCGCTTTTCCCCTGGACCCTTTACGGTACTGCCTGGATCCAGCTGCTGGCAACCCCTATCGTAGGGATTACACTGCTGATGGTGGCCGGTGAACGTCTCCTGGGCATTGGCTTCTTTGATCCGGCCAAGGGGGGAGATCCGCTGCTTTACCAGCACCTTTTCTGGATCTATTCCCACCCGGCGGTCTATATCATGATCCTGCCGGCCATGGGGGCCATTTCAGAGATCATCCCCACTTTTACCAGGAAAACCATTTATGGTTACAAGGCCATTGTGCTCTCCACGCTGGCCATTGCTTTTGTGGGTTATTTTGTATGGGGGCACCATATGTTCACCTCCGGCATGAGCGGAACCGCCCTCTTTGCATTCTCCTTCCTTACCTTTCTTGTGGCCATTCCCAGTGCCATCAAGGTCTTCAACTGGATCGCGACCATGCACCAGGGATCCATCACAACGGAGATACCATTTCTCTGGGCCGCCTCATTTATTTTTGTTTTTATGATCGGCGGGCTCACAGGTCTTGTACTGGGATCACTTGCCACCAATGTACATGTTCACAATACAGCATTTGTGGTAGCACATTTCCATTTTATTGTATTTGGAGGAACGGGATTTGCTTTCTTTGGAGCCATGCACTACTGGTTTCCTAAAATATACGGCCGCATGTACGACAAGAGCTGGGCCAGGACCGGGTGGATCATCTTTTTCATTGGATTTGTCACCCTGTACGGTCCCATGTTCTACCTCGGGATCAAAGGAATGCCGAGAAGATACTTCGACTACCTGGAAGAGTTCCACGGACCCAATATTATCTCCAGTCTTGGAGCCCTGGTCCTGGTCACAGGATTCCTCATTATTCTGATCAATCTGGTCAAATCGGCCAGGCATGGTGAAAAAGCTCCGGCCAATCCATGGGATGGTACAGGCCTGGAATGGAGAGTCCCTTCACCTCCGCCGCTGGAAAATTTTGAGGAGATACCGGTCGTCGATAAAGCAACCTATAAGTTTGATTAAACCCCATACTATGTCAGCTACCACAGTAACTCATGAAGAACACCGGGATGACATCGCCTCCAAACTGGGCATGTGGCTCTTTATATTTACCGAGTTGTTGCTGTTCGGCGGACTCTTTATCGTCTATTCGGTGTTTCGCCATGGAAACCTGGAAGCCTTTAACCTGGCAGCACAGCACCTGGATGTAAAAGTGGGAACGATCAACACCTTTATCCTGCTGATCAGCAGTATGACCATTGCCATGTCGACTACCTCCATACAAAAAAAGGATAAGCGAACCACCCTGATCCTTATTGCGATTACCGTGGCGCTTGCTATCGCTTTCCTGGTGAATAAATATTTTGAATGGGGCCATAAAATCCACGACGGCCTCTATCCCGGCTCGGATGTCCTGGCTGAACTGGGCAGGGGCGACACCCTCTTCTTCGGGCTCTATTTCTTTATGACCGGACTGCATGCCCTGCATATCATCATTGGTATGACCTTCCTGATTGTCATATTTTTCAGGGTCCGAAAGGAGCACATAACCCATGATAATTTCCAGTTACTCGAGAACGGAGGCCTTTACTGGCACCTGGTGGATATCATCTGGATATTCCTGTTCCCGCTTTTCTACCTGATAACTTTATAAACAGATACCATGGCCGACTCTAACCACCATATTGTACCATACAAAACTTACGTGCTTATACTGTTATTGCTGCTTACCCTGACCTCCATTTCGGTAGCGGTGACACAGGTCCAGCTGACAAAGTGGGCAACCCCGGTTGCCCTGTTGATAGCGACTGTAAAAAGTTCCTTTGTACTGGCAGTTTTTATGCACCTGAAATTTGATCATCCTGTATATAAACGCATGGCCATCCTGATCTTTCTGTTGCTGGTTGTAGTTATCATCATCACCTTTCTCGATTATGCATTCAGATAAACCAATTAACACATGAATATTGCAGACCCACAAAATGCTTCCAACTTTGTCGCCGGTGTTGACCGTGCATTCATTCTGATTCTGGGGATTTCCTTTTTCTTCCTGATCTCGCTCACAACGATAATGCTTGTATTTATTTTCAAGTATAAAAAAGAGAAACACCCCAAGGCCATCCAGAATGAGGGAAGTAATCTGCTGGAGATTATCTGGACCATTATTCCCCTTATACTGGTACTGGTCATGTTCTACTTTGGATGGATGGGCTGGCGGCCAATGAAACACCCCCCCAAAGAGGGATTGCATGTGACAGCCATTGCAAGACAGTGGAATTTCAAGTTTCAATACGAGAATGGAAAGATTGCTGACTCACTCTACGTCCCTCTTGATGAAGCGGTGATCGTTAACCTGGTGGCCCTTGATGTGCTGCACGGTATGTATATTCCCGCATTCAGGGTGAAGGAGGATATGATTCCCAACATGAAGAAGGTGATGTGGTTTATTCCCGGGACGGAGGGGAGTTTTGACCTCTTCTGTTCCGAATATTGCGGCTTTGATCACTCCTATATGTATACCGGTGTCAGGGTAATGCCTCAGGCAGAATTTGATGCATGGCTGAACGATACCACTGCGGTAGCTACTGTGGCAGAAAGCCAGGTATCCCTGGCCGACCAGGGGTTTGCAATATTGAAACGGAACAACTGTAATACATGTCATTCCAGTGATGGCAGCAAACTTATCGGCCCTTCCTACAAAGGACTATGGGGCGAAACACAGACTGTGGTTACAGATGGGCAAACAAGGCAGGTCACGGTGGACCGCGATTATATCAGGCGCTCCATTTTTGACCCGGCTGCCGATATTGTCGAGGGTTACCCCAAGGGAATTATGCTCCCATATGAGGGTATGATAACGGACCAGGAGATCGATCTGATCATCGAATACCTGAAATCGCTTAATGAATAAATACCTGAAGCTGGGGAAATTCACCATCTCCATCCCTGTGGCCCTCACAGGGTTCCTGGGATATTTTATGGCCAGGCCGTCCCTCGATCTGAACGCTATCTATACGGTTTCAGGCATATTCCTTCTTTCAATGGGATCGGCTGCACTGAACCAGATCCAGGAACGTCATACAGATGCAAAAATGAAGCGGACAGCTGAACGGCCGCTTCCTTCCGGCAAGGTCACTTTGAAACAGGCCATTGTGTTCTCAATAGTATGTGCGGCAACTGGTACAACTTTGCTGTTGCTTACCGGTTATGTGCTGGCTGCAGCATTCGGTCTGTTTACAATGGCCTGGTACAATCTGGTCTATACTCCTCTTAAAAGGATCACCGCTTTTGCCGTTCTTCCCGGGGCTCTGATTGGCGCGCTCCCGCCAATGATCGGATGGACAGCTGCCGGAGGTGATCCGCTGGACATGGAGATCCTTGTAGTGGCATTTCTCCTGTTTGTGGGACAGATGCCACACTACTGGTTACTCTTGCTGAAAGTAGGAAAGGAGTTCCATGAAGCCGGGCTCCCGGTCATTACCAGCCTGTTTGATCAAAGGCAGATACGCAATCTCAGTTTTATCTGGATCGCCACCTCTGGAGTTTGTGTGTTGATGCTCCCATCCACACCTGTGATCAGGCACCTGGCTGTTTCATTGCTCCTGATCGCTGCAGCCATCCTCTATATTGTCCTCATGTTCATTCTCTCCTACAAGGGAAATCTGGTAGAACATTGGAAAAAGGCATTTATTACAGTAAATTTGTTCTACCTGTTTATCATCATGGCACTGATCGCTGACAGAATGTTCTGAATCTGTATACATATAAACCCCAACCAAAATGAAAAAAGTATTTGCATTGCTTCTTGTACCCCTTCTGATGTCTGCCTGTATAAGGGTGACCACAGAATCTGAAGATGTTCCGAAAGCTGAACATAAAACCGACGGAGTTTTTATCCATATCAGCAAAGGTGCAGCCGACACCCATACCGTTCTGATGGCGCTGATGCTGGCAGATAAATTCTCTGTTTCCAATGATGTGTTGGTCTTCTTTGACAGGCAGGGAGTCGAAATGGTAGCCAGGAATGCGCCCGATCTGGGAATGGAGCCTTTCGACAGCTCCGACGATATATTCAAAAGGCTGTTGGACAGGAATGTCACCATCCTGGCATGTCCTGCCTGTATGGAAGTGGCCGGTTTAAAGGCAGGGGACCTGAGAGAGGGAGTTGGAGTAGCTGAGAAAGAACAATTTTTTGATTTTACGGAAGGTAGAATACTTACACTGGATTACTAAAATATATAGTTATGAAAAAATTGATGATGTTGTTGTTTGCAGCAGCACTTCTGGCAGGCTGCAATACAGCCAGGGAAAATAAGGACCAGGCAGCTGCTGAACAGCAGAACCCCTCAGCCGAATGGGTTGAAGTGACCATAGACGTGGGCGGCATGACCTGTGATGGTTGTGAGAAGGCCATTAAAGCAAGCGTGGATAAGCTGGATGGTATTGCCGAAGTGGAATCTTCACATGAGGAGGGCTGGACAAAAGTGAAGTATGACAAGTCCCGGACCTCGGTAGAGGACATTGAAGGCAAGATAACGGAGACCGGATACACAGTAAAGGGAGAGCTATAAGACCTGAATTCCATTTTATTCCCGCGATATGTTTTATAAGTAAACTGGGATTTTTTGGCGCTAGCCAAATAACCACTTTACGGTAAAATATATCGCGGGAATAAATCAGTTGATCAGCAGGGATAAAAAGCCCATATAGAGCACCGCATCGGCCGCCAGCCGGTAGTAGTCGTTTTTCCTGAAACGCGAAGGATACAGGAGAACCATCAGTAAAATAATGGCCATACCGGCCAGGATCAATGCGTACTTGAAATAGCGATCCATTTCGAATACCAGGAACTGCAGCAGTGACACCAAATAGATGATAATGCTGGTCCCGATCAGCAGTCGCCTGGTACGCTTCGTTCCAAGTGCATTGGCCAGGGAACCAATACCAAGCCGGTTGTCAAGCTTAATGTCATACAGGGAAATCACCCCCAGGTTCATCAGGAGGACACCGGCAAAGATCAGGGCTATCATTCCCTGACTGGCAACAAAACCATTTTTGACTGCCGATGCAGGCCCCAGCCATGTACCGGCCATGTATATGAAGAGCACAAAGAATTCACCGGGAATAAAGAAAAACCTGTTCTTCCTGAATATATGACGCATGGCATAAAAAAGCAGTACTAGGCCCGCCAGAACCAGGGCATATTTCATCAGATGCTGATCAAGCAAATTAAATATCAACAGCATGTCGATAACGGTGACAACTCCCATGCTCCACACTATGGTCCGGCGATTCTTGTTTATGAAAACATGGAGCTCCCTTTCAGTCTTTTTCCTGTTCCTCCAGGCATCAAGCACATGATCGCCCGTATAGAGCAACCAGACAGTCAGGGCAAGGGTGATCCACCATACCCATCCCGGATCCACGGCAAACAACCTTGCAGCGAAGCAGGAGGAAGCAAGTGCTCCCAGGACGATATCAAGACTTAAGAAATGGAAATACCTGTAAATCTTCATTCAGAGGGTCTGTTAAGAAACGTGCGAATTTAAGAAAACTTACCGGATCTCAGGTGTGGTGGTTCTTACACTCCTCAAGGAATGGATGATTGACTGCATAAAGGTTCGCCCTGCTTAATGTCCATCCGGTGACCAGCATAAAAAGTCCGGCAAATCCTACGAAGGTTCCAATCTCCTGGAATCCCAGTACCTGCTGCCCGACCGTTCCCGGAAAAATCTGCATATAGAGGTCGATGAACTGACCAACAATGAGGAACGGAATGACGATCTTGAGGAATGTCGGGTTCCTGGCGGTTGCTTTAGGCATCAGGAACACAAAGGGCAGAAACCAGTTGATAAGGATATTGGCATAGAAAAAGAAATTCCACCCTTCGCCCCTTATCCTGGGAAGGAAATAGCCAGTCTCCTCCGGTAGATTGGCATACCAGATCAGCATGAATTGTGAAAACCAGAAGTAACCCCATATAATGCAGAGCATGAAGATATACCTGGAGAAATCGCCCAGGTGACTTTTGTTCAGGAAGGGAAAATGTCCTTTCTGGTTCATCAACAGGACGATAAACGTAATCACGATAGCTGCATGATGGAATGCAGCTACAAAGTTCTTAAGGGCAAATACGGTGCTGTACCAGTGCGCATCGATGGACATGACCCAGTCGATCATGGCAAATGAAAAAGTGATGATCACTATAAAGATAAACACCTTGGAGCGGTGTTCCAGTTTCCTGAAGATCTCCATCCCACCCATGCTGTCCTCCTTCAGGGAGAGCCGGCGTATGATCACAAACATCAGGATCCAGAGACCCAGGTAGATCACCATACGGAGGATCCAGAACGGGAGGTTCAGGAAGGGCGCTTTATGTGCCAGCAGGAGATCATGGTCTGTCACACCGGGGATTGCCCATTGGTAGAGGGACTGGGCCCCGAGTATCATCACAAGCAGCATCACTGCAGCCACAGGAAGGTAGCCGGCCATGGCCTCGGGGACACGAATAAAACCCGCCGACCAGCCTGAATGGGTTACCCTTTGAATGGCCACAAAAAGCAGGGCCCCAACGGCCAGTGAGAGAAAATAGACATTGTTCAGCAAAATATTGGCCCAACCCCGCACGGGGTCGCCTGAAAATGCAGTAACCAGGGCCGCGATACCTACCACGATCATGACCAGGGTAGCAAGGATATAGATGCGTGATAATTTGATTTTCTCTTCCATTGTAACTGTTTTAGGCCGACTACTTTTGCAGGTTTTCTCTTATATAAAGAATGATCTTCCAGCGCTCATCCGGTCCGATCATCGCTCCGTGTGCTCCCATGATCCCGAACCCCACTGTGGCAACATGATAGATCTCCCCGTCCTTCAAGGCCTTGACTTTGTCGCTGGTCAGGTCCGCAGGGGGATATGGATAACGCTGGCTGGTAAACAGATATCCCTTCCCATCACCCTTCTCTCCATGGCAGTCGATACAGAAGATCTCGTAAGCTGCCTTACCCCCTGCAAGGTTATCTTCATTCACCTCCAGGGGATTGACCAGGGCATTGCCTGCTGCCACCCGGTCCTCGTCGGTCTTCTCCCATGTAAACGGGACCATTCCTATCGGCACCGTACCCTTCACCGGTACCCTCATGGTCATACTATCATTAAAGTTGGGATTGGGAGTATAGGATTCGTATGCGTTGGAATAGTACATATCAGGCATATAATCCCACCCTGTGGTGGACCTGGTCCGGTCGCACGAAATCAGTGCAAGTGAAATTACGGAACCTATCAGGATCTGTCTGTATCTCATAACTTTTTATTTTTCTATCACTTCTATAGCCCCAGACTCCTTCATCACAGATGTGGCCATGTTGACATCGGCTCGTTCCTTGTTCACCAGGATCACAAATTTATCATTGGTGGCGCCCTGGTGGTAAATGGGTTTCTCGTTGGAAGGCCAGAGGTTGGCTCTCCATGAAAAGGTAAAAAGGCTCAGGACGGTAATACTGAAGATGGTCAGTACAATGGTGATCACAATGAATGAGGGGAAGGCATTGCTTGGTTTTCCTCCGTATTTCAGGGGCCAGTTGATCACAGCTGTATAGAACAGGAAAGCCAGTATGCCTATACTTGCAAAGAATCCATAGAACCATCCCACTATGGTTATCCTGGAACGCTTTCCATGTTTTTCCAGGATCTCGTGGATCGGGTATGGTGTAAATACATCCTCGATCTCGATCCCCTGTTCTTTCATTTTACGAAAGGCAGCGATCAAAGTCTCTTCTTCTTCAAATACTCCTATCAGATATTGTGCATCCATATGTTCCTATTTTTCTCTCTTATTAAGCTGGAACTTATTCACTGCTTTCACCTCGCTGATGGCGATCATCGGGGCGAATTTAAAGAAGAGCAGTACACCCAGGATAAAGATCCCCAGTGTTCCAATATAGACGGAAACCTCAACAAACGTTGGCTTGTAGGTGGCCCAGGCCGATGGAAGGAAGTCTTTGGACAGCGAGGTAACAACGATATTAAACCGTTCGAACCACATTCCCACATTGATCAGGATGGATATGATAAATACGATCACCAGGTTTCTCCTGATCTTCCTGAACCACATCAGCTGGGGAATAATGGCATTACAGGTGAACATGATCCAGAACTGCTTGGTAAACTCACCGGTGATCCGGTTGTGGAAGAAGGTGAAGATCTCATATTCGTTCCCCGAGTACCAGGCCAGGAAGATCTCTGTCATATAAGCTGTACCCATGATCAGTGATACAAACATCAGGATCTTTGCTATCCGTTCCAGATGGGAATTGGTAACATAATCCTCCAGTTTGTAAATCTTTCTCATAATGATCATCAGCGTCATCACCATGGCAAACCCTGAGAAAATGGCTCCTACAACAAAATAGGGTGGAAAAATGGTGGAATGCCAGCCCGGTTCTACTGCAACTGCAAAGTCGGTGGCAACAATGGAGTGTACCGATACTACCAGCACTGCCGCAATGCCTCCCAGTATATAACTCAGTCCTTCAAACCTTTTCCATTCGCCCACGGAACCCCGCCAGCCCATGGCTAAAAAGCCATAAACACCCTTCTTCACCCGGGAGGTGGTATTGTCCCGGATAGTGGCAAAATCAGGGATCATCCCCATGAACCAGAAGGATGCAGAGATCAGGAGATAGGCTGAAATAGCACTGAAGTCCCAGAAGAGAGGCGAGTTGTAGTTCACCCAGAGTGGACCGCGGGTATTGGGATAGGGGATAATAAAGAAGGCATCCCAGATCCTTCCCATGTGCAGCGCGGGAAAGATGGCGGCGCACATTACCGCTACAACTGTCATGGCCTCGGCCGCACGGTTAATGGATGATCTCCACTCCTGCCTCAGGATCAACAGGAATATGGAGAATGCCGTTCCGGCGTGCCCGATCCCGATCCACCAGACAAAGTTAAGTATGGCCCAGCCCCAGCCAGTAGTATTGTTGACTCCCCAGCTACCAATCCCTGTGGAAATGGTAGTATAGATAGCCCAGAATCCAAGCAGCATCATCGTAGAACTGATGCCAACTGCAACGATCCACCAGAATTTGGGCCTGGCATAGAGCGGGGAGGTAATATCGGCTGTAATCTGGTTCAGTGATTTGTTCCCCAGGATCAATGGCCCCCTGACTTCTGTATTATACATATATGAGATATTGTTTATTATCCATGTTGCTCATCTCTTATACCCTTTTCGGATGCCGGATGCTCCCCTGATGCAGCTTCCGGTTTAACATTCCTCACCCTGGTCAGATAACCCACCGACGGCAGTGTATGGAGCTGTTCCAGCAGATGATAATTACGTTCATCACTCTTCTTTATACTCACCTTTGATTCCGGATCATTCAGGTTCCCAAATACCAGGGCGCCGGAGGGACAGGACTGGACACATGCAGGTTGCACTTCACCGTCACGAAGCGTCCTGTTTTCCAGCTTGGCTTCCAGCTTCTTCTCCTGTATGCGCTGAACACAGAGAGAACATTTCTCCACCACACCCCTCTCACGCACAGTCACATCGGGATTCAGAACAAGTCTGGAAAGTTCGCTGTTCATATTAAAATCAAACTTATCATTGTTCAGATATCTGAACCAGTTGAACCTCCTTACCCGGTATGGACAGTTATTGATGCAATATTTTGTCCCGATGCACCTTATATAGGCTATCTGGTTCAAACCCTCATTGCTGTGCATGGTGGCTGAAACCGGGCAGACATTTTCACAGGGCGCATTGTCACAATGCTGGCACATCACCGGCTGGTGCAACACTTTCGGGTTGTCGGGATGTTCGCTGTAATACCTGTCAATACGCATCCAGTGCATGATCCTCCTGTTCTTCACCTCCTCCTTACCAACTGTGGCGATATTGTTTTCAGCAATGCAGGATACCACGCAATTGTTACAGGCGGTACATTTGTTCAGATCGACCACCAGGCCCCAGTGGAATCCGTCAAACTTTGCTTCCGGATAGAGCGTCTGGTTATGCTCTTCCGTCTCCAGGTGAAAATGGTTCCCTGCTGTTGGATCTGAACTGTACTCCTCCAGTGTAGTCTCCCGGACAATGGGCCGGTCCTCCATGGTATGATGGATCTGGGTCCGGGCTATGGGATAGGTTTTTCCAGTTATCTCCAGAACGATCCTGTCGTTGGTATAGTTGCGGTTCCCATTCCTGGTGGTCACCCATTTAAATCCATTGATCCCGATTCCATCCCCAACCTTACCGGCCTTTTGCCTGCCATAACCCAGTGCCAGGGATATTGTTCCCCTGGCCTGACCCGGCTGCACCAGCACAGGCATTTCAATCCCATCGACAGTCACGACCATTTCATCTTCCAGCCCCATTCCTGATGCATCGGCGGGAGAGACCGACAGATAATTGTCCCAGCAGACCTTTGTAACAGGATCAGGTAACTCCTGTAACCATGGATTGTTGGCATAGCGCCCGTCGTTCAGGGCAACTGTTGAATAGAGTGTAAGGAACAGATCCGACTCTGCAGGGCTTATCTCCACATGCGGGGGATTGTATTTACCAGTCTCGGGCATGACCTGTGGCGCTTCATGGTATCCCGCCTGGAGTGTTTTCACCCACCAGTTTTCATCTCCCTTCTCTTCCCGGGGGGCAATCATGTTTTCCCACCAGAATTTCACCAGATCTTCATAACTCCTTGTTTCACCGGCCCACTTCATCAAGGAATCCTGCCAGGCCCTGCTGTTGAACAGGGGATGAATGCATGGCTGCTGCAGACTGTAAGATCCTTTTACCGGTTCTGCATCTCCCCAGGCCTCCAGGTAATGATGATCGGGACAGATTAGTTGGCATGCACCGGCCGTTTCGTTAAGGGAAGAACCCATGTAGGCCGTAAAACCGGCCTTTTTCATCGCTTCGAATCCACCCAGGCTGTAGACTGGATTGACATTGATCAGGATGAGGTTATCCACCTCACCCTGTTGAAGGGAGGTATCAAGATCTTCAAACTCCCGGTCATTACCCTGTTTGAGCATACAGGTACGCTCCAGATCAAGTGTGTTCCCATAGTTGCCCAGCATCTGGTTGATCCCTGCTACCAGTTTCTGAATATCCGGATCATTGGAACCGCTTAGCACCAGCGATTTTTCCCTGTGAGCAATGAGTTCAGCCACAATTTCATCCACGCTGAGGGCTGAGGGCGGGGTGAATATGGAAGGTTGCCCTGTGGCCCCGGCGATGTGATTGTATATGGTTCCCAGCATCAGGACAGATTCCCCTGGCGTGACCGGGATACGTTCATCGGCATTGCTCCCCGTCATAGAGAGCCCCGATTCGACCTGGACATGCCTGGACATATATGGATGAGCAGTACTTACCTCCCGGGTGAAGGCATATCCCCGTGCAAACTCTACGGGGGCGATCCAGGTACCCAGGAAATCGGCATCAAAGCTCAGGATATATTCAGCCCTGTCAAAATGGAATCCCGGTATGATCGGAGACCCAAAGAGCTCCCTGTGCGCCTCCCGGATCCCGGAGGCTGACACTTCATCATACTGGACCCACCGTGCACCGGGATTGGCCAGCAGAAATTTCCTGAGGGCTTCCCTGGTGGAAGGACTGATAATGGTTGGTGTAACCAGCACAGTGTTCCCTCCATCAGCCAGCATGCTGGCCATCATGGAGTCCACATCCTCCCAGGATATCTTATCGCCATTTAACGCGGGCTCTTTATAGCGGGCATCATCATAGAGGTTCAGTACCGATGCCTGGACCCTGGCACTGGTCCCCCCCAGTGAGACGGGCGAAAGGTGATTTCCCTCTATCTTGATGGGGCGTCCGTCACGCACCTTGACCACCACGCTGCAGTATTCGGTGCCATCGAAAAATGTGGAGGCGTAGTAGCTCGCCTTCCCCGGGGTGACTTCCTCTGGTTTAATCAGGTAAGGGATGGCTTTTTGTATGGGCTTCTCACAACTGCTGACAAGGGCAGCAGTGGCAAAACTGAATCCAAACAGTTTCAGAAAATCACGGCGCGACCCGCTGGCTTCAACCACTTTGCTGTCAAGCAGGTCCACCACCACATTTTCATGCTCCTCACGCACTCCACGCTCCTCCCGTGGACTACTGCCATTTTTGTATTCTTCAATACTTCTCCAATACTTTTCCATGGATACACCTGCTTTAATAGTGACATTTAGAGCACTCGGTCCCACCGATCATCTCAACAGTAACCCGGTCAATCTCACCCGACTTAATGCTTTTCTGAAGCTCCTTGTATTGCGTATAAAACTGATTGTCAAAGAACTGTACCTCTGTATCGCGGTGACAGTTGATACACCAACCCATACTCAGGTCCCCGACCTGGCGTACCCGGTCCATCTTCTCGATGGCACCATGGCATGTGCTGCATTCGATCTTTCCGGCTCCCACATGCTGAGCATGACTGAAGAAGACATGGTCCGGCAGGTTATGTACCCTGATCCACCGGATAGGTGTACCCTGATCATGGGCATCCACGACCTTGCTGATCTGGTGTCTTCCCGAGTGGGTTCCCTCCCTGACTATGGAGTGGCAGTTCCAGCAGACATCCACACCTGGGATCCCTGCACTCCTGGACTCCTCCACAGTAAAATGACAATAGCGGCAATTGATCTGGTTGTCGTGCGCATGCACCACATGTGAAAACTTCACCGGCTGATCCGGTTCGTAATTCTGCTGCCTGCCAAGCGATGAACCCGCCTCATACAGCAGTTTGATCTGCCATACCAGTGCCACCAGGAAAATGATCCCCAGGATCCAGCGGCGATTTATTTTTTTGATAAATAAGATATCAAGGATCACCCATGTAAGCACCACTCCAAGGAGCAGGAATAGAAATATTTTATTGATGACCGGCTTTGCTTTCTCGAGACCATGTCCCGCAAAATCATCGAGAAACATTTTGATCTGTTCAACATCACTGTCAGTCAGATGAAAGGTGCTGTGCATCTGTCCCATGGTCCTCCCGGTAGGATTTAATACAGCATTCCGGAACTCATCCAGGCTAAAACTCTTGGCACGCAGTGCTATCTCCTCGGCATTTGGATACCAGTTAAAAGTGTCAATCTCTACAGTGTTGTGACAATCTGCGCACGCTTTCGTTTCAAACTTCCCGTCGATCAGACCGTAAAAGAGCCGTTCTCCACGCATCAGCCCCTCGGATGTCTGCTCGGTGTCATGTTCATCCTGAAACCCGTAAGCCGAATACGCTGGGAGAAAAAATATGAGGAGTACCGGAAGAAAGAACGACAGGTTTGAGATTCTTCTCATGAAGTGTTGGGTTAGTATATGTAAAATTTCTCTTCGAAGGTGGTTGATGCAATTTAAAACCTTCATTGTAAAATAACAACTACTGTTTGAACTGTAAAAGGTCAAAGGTCGTATAAATGTAATTTTTAATCCTTATAAATAATTTTGTCATAACTTCGAGCGATGCAATCTGTTTTTTCTGATTACTTTCTGCCTGTAACACTGGCCATCATCACTCTGGGGATGGGACTTTCCCTGACCGACCGTGACTTCAAAAATATTTTTCTGCACCCCCGTGCCGTTATTACCGGCCTCTGTTGCCAGATGATATTGCTCCCTGTTATCGCCTGGTTTATTGGACGTTCTGTGAATATCGATCCCTATTTTAAGGTCGGATTGATGATCATCGCCGCCTGTCCGGGAGGTGCCACATCCAACCTGGTCACCTACCTGCTCAGGGGGAATGTCGCACTATCTATCTCCATGACCGCACTGAACAGCCTGATCACCCTGATCACCATTCCCCTGGTGGTTTACCTCTCCGTGGAATTTTTTATTCATGAACCTGCAGAAATCAGGCTGAATGTGGGTGATACCATCCTGAAAGTATTCCTGATCACACTATTACCGGCATTTTTAGGAACCCGCATACGAAAAAACTATCCGCAATTGTCCAAACGTCTTGAAAGGCCACTCAGGATCGCCCTCCCGCTGCTGCTGATGTTCGTTTATGCCGGAGTGATATTCCTGAGCCAGGGGGGAAGCAAAGCCTCCCGTGACGATTTTATCCATATCTTTCCCTACGCGCTGGTGTTGAATATAGTGGCCATGGTTTCCGGATTTCTGGTAGCCCGGCTAATGCGGTTACGCGTGGTGAATCAGTTTACGATCTCTATTGAAGTGGGTCTCCAGAATTCGGCACTGGCTATTTTTGTGGCGGCCACCCTGCTCAGAAGTAATAGTATGGCCCTTGTGCCGGTGGTATATGGCTCATTTTCTTTTTTCAGTACGTTGCTGTTCGGCTGGAGTGTGAAAAAACTGGGATGGGTTCCCAGGATTACCGAAAAAGGTGCATAAAACCTGCTGCCTCAAAAGGATTGCTGCCTCCCTCCTCTTCGATAACATAGTAATATACTCCCTCCGATAACTCATTCCCATCCAGGCTGTTGCCGTCCCAGAATATCCTGGGTGACAGGGAGTGATAAATGCGGGTGCCGGTCCGCGTAAAGACTGAGAACTCATAAACCGTTGTGCCGTCTGTGTTCACTTCAAAATAGTCATTGATCTGGTCACCATTGGGACTGAACACATTGGGGACCGCCAGTTTTGCTCCTGCGGAGTCGGCGGACATTGCCTCGATCAATGGTAGCTGTGAATCAGAGATGAGCACATTATTTTCAGGGAGGGCCTGTTGCTGCCCTGCAAGGCTTGGGAGCAGGAAGCTGCATAGGCATATGATGGCAATCAATCTGATAAAGGTCATATCTTCTCGGTCAGCTTCTGAACCACTCTAAAGTTATTAAAAAATTCCTTGGCGAATACCCTGATAACCGTATAGGTAGGGATGGCCAGGATCATCCCCACAATACCGGCCAGGCTACCTGCTGTAATAATGACTATAAAAATCTCAATGGGATGCGCATATACACTGGTCCCGAAGATCACCGGTTGAAAGACCAGGTTATCAGTGAGCTGGGTAATGGCAAAAACCAGTGTTATATATCCAATAAGCGGAAGCAGCTGTGTTGAAAAATCGAGATACAGATGGGTGGCTACTCCCAGGATCACGCCGATGAGAGCTCCTATCCACGGACCAATATAGGGGATGATATTCAGGATAGCTGCTATTAACCCGATCACCAGTCCGCGTTTAAAACCCACTCCCACGATGGTCATTCCCAGGGTGACCAGGGTTAAAATACCGGTCATTTGCAACAGGATCCCCACAAAATAGCGCCTGAGCAGATGCTTGATCGATTCCAGTGCATGGTGGAAAGCCTCTATCTTTTTTTCGGGTACGATTGTTTCAACATACCCGGTGATCAATTTATCCTCCCTGAGCAAGAAGAATGTGATAAAAGAGATGGCAAAAAGAGCCAGGGCAAAGTTGCCCAGAATGGAGGCTATTGTGGTAATTAAGTCAGTTATAACATTGAAATTCAATACATCTGACAGTCCCCGCTGCAGTTCTTTCCGCAACGTTACCGCCTCTTCTCCTCCAATATTCATTTTATCGTACCACACCTCCAACCTGTCAATGGGATTCTCAAAGGCATCGATGACCATGCCGGTATCAATATTGGAGAGTTCCTGGGCCTCGTTGGCTACCAGGGGAATAAAAATCCTGAAAACACTGAAAAACACGACCCAGATAAAAAGCAGTGTGGTCAGTGCGCGAATGGAGACAGGGATATGCCACTTCCCTATATGGATCCTTCCCATTAAGCTGACCAGCGGACGGGTAATAAGGGCAAGTACCGATGAGATCAGTATATAGGCTACAATAGTGGAGAACCGCCAGACCACCAGTCCGAGCAGAACAATCCCTGCCACCACCAGCAGGGTACGGGGGGTAAACCGGTTTTTTGTTGACATACTCACCTGTAAATATAGTGATTTATCAAAAGTGCACAGGGGAAGTTATTAGGAGTAAATGTTGATAATTATTCTTTCGAATTCAGTGCAGTTTGGGTACTTTTACCCCCCATTGGGGATGAGGAGAGTATGAAGCAGTATCTTGATTTACTTACACATGTACTGGAGAATGGAACCCGCAAGGAGGACCGGACCGGAACGGGTACGATCAGTACATTCGGATATCAGATGCGGTTTGACCTGCAGCAGGGTTTCCCGCTGATGACCACTAAAAAGCTTCACCTGAAATCGATCATTCACGAGTTGCTCTGGTTCCTGGACGGCAATACCAATACTGGTTATCTGAATGAACATGGAGTAAGAATATGGAACGAATGGGCCGATGAAAATGGTGAGCTGGGCCACATTTACGGCTACCAGTGGAGAAGCTGGTCAGCACCGGATGGCCATCACATCGATCAGATAGCGGGGGTAATAGAATCAATCAGGATGAACCCGGATTCCAGGAGGCATATTGTAAGTGCCTGGAATGTAGGAGAATTGGACAGGATGGCGCTCCCTCCCTGCCATATCCTGTTCCAGTTCTATGTATCCGGAGGACGGTTATCATGTCAGTTATATCAGCGCAGTGCCGATATATTCCTGGGCGTTCCCTTTAATATCGCCTCTTACTCTTTCCTGCTGATGATGGTGGCCCAGGCTACCGGCCTTGAACCTGGAGAGTTTATCCATACCCTTGGTGATGCCCATATCTACCTGAACCATATTGAACAGGTGAAATTACAGCTGACACGCGATCCAAAACCACTGCCCACTGTTAAACTGAACCCGGAGATCCGATCGGTTTTCGATTTCCGTTTTGAAGATTTTGCCATCGAGAATTATGATCCCCATCCCCTTATCAAGGGGGCTATTTCAGTCTGATATGGAAACAAAGATCCTGAAGAATATTTCCATCATCGTCGCCATTGCGGAGAACCGGGCCATAGGGAAAGATAACAGGTTGCTCTGGCATCTTTCAGATGACCTGAAGCGCTTTAAAAAGCTGACTACCGGGCATACCCTGATCATGGGTCGCAACACCTTCCTGTCTTTGCCCAACGGGGCCCTGCCCAACCGCCGGCATATCGTCATCTCTGACATACCCGGCGAATCGTTTTCAGGATGCGAAATGGCCGGTTCTGTGGAAGAGGCTGTACAAATGGCCGGTACGGATGATGAGTGTTTTGTTATCGGCGGGGGAATGGTGTACGCCCAGTTCCTTCCGGTGGCCGGAAAACTCTACCTGACACAGGTTCATGAATCCTTTGAAGCCGATACATTTTTCCCTGAAATTGATTTCAGCCAGTGGAGAGCCCTTGTTACCGAGGAAGTAGGGGCAGGGGTTCATAACCAGTATGCCCATACCTATTCTGAACTTACCCGGTCCTGACCACCCCCCTGCTTAGAATCCAGTTTCAGTCCGGGGCCAACACTGTAGATCACTCCCCAGAGCGAGGTAAATGCAGTGATCAGAAAGAAGATAAGACTCAGGGAAATAGAGATATCCAGATCCAATCCCAGCCATTGGGCACCCAGCATAAAGGTAAATTCCCGTGAACCGATCCCTCCTATGGTCAGTGGCAATACCGCTACTATTGATGATATCAGGAAGACAAACAGGTATCCCTCCAGGCTGCCCGGCACTTTTAGGGAGAGCAGGATCAGTATCGCACTGAGCAGTTGCAGCACCTGGACAACCACTGATTGAAGATTGGTGATCCATAATGCAGGTAGAAAATAGGGGAAATACCTCCTGAATATCAGGTAGATAATGAATATTGAGAGGGGGATCAGGATCCATGTGAACCAGGCATATGTACCCATCCCGGGTATCAGGTTGAAGAGAACCACTGACATACAGAACAGTGCCAGCACCCCGATGATCCTGTCCAGCAGTATCGCCCAGAATATCCTGCGGGTGGCCACGTCATATCTCCTGCTCAACAGATAGATCTTGTAACCATCTCCTCCGATACCACCCGGAAGAAAGAGATTATAGAACATTCCGAGCAGGTAGAGGCGCATATGGGCCTTTTGTGAGAGAACGATATCAATGGATGCCAGGTACCTGTTGAGCCTGAAGGAGGATACCATCTTAGAAAATACAAAGAGTATAAGCGCTCCGGCCAGGTAAAACAGGTTGGACTGACCGATGGTCATAATCACCTGCTGGAGCTCGATCTTTGAAAAAACATACCATAACGCGGCAACGGTGATCGCCAGTTTAAGTATGACTTTTACGAAAGGCGGGAGCTTAATCTTCACTGATAATGGTTCGTTTAACCCTGTAGGGTTTCTTATGCTGGGATTCATAGTAAGTCCGCATCAATATTTCAGAAATGATCCCGATGGTAATGATCTGTATTCCCCCGATGGTCAGCATAAATCCCAGGAGCAACAATGGCTTCCCCCATATATCGTTCCCAAGTAATTTCAGGATAAAGAAATAGATGTCGATGATGGCACCAGCACCAAAAGTGATAATTCCAAGTGTTCCGAAAAAATGGATTGGCCTGTCCTGGTACCGTTTAAAGAAAACGATCAGCAACAGATCGCTGATCACCCGGAAAATGCGGCTCAACCCGTAACTGGATTTACCAAATTTCCTCCTGTGGTGTTGAACGGGAACCTGCTCCATCCTGGCTCCCTGCAGTACCGCCAGCACCGGAATAAAACGGTGGAGTTCCCCGTAAAGCCCCAGGTTCCTGGCTATATCGCTTCTGAAAACTCTCAATGCACACCCGTAATCCCTGAGCTTCACTCCTGTTATGATGCGGATGAAGAAATTTGCAATCCTGCTGGGGATCCTCCTTGAGATGGCTGAATCCTTCCGGTCGATCCGTTCCCCGGATACCACATCACAGTCTTTCTCCTTCAGCGTATTGATCATCATGGGTATATCGGCAGGATCGTTCTGCATATCGCCATCCATCAGCACAATCAAATCCCCCGAGGCCTGATCAATCCCTGCCGACAGGGCAGAACTCTGGCCATAATTGGTTGCAAGGTCTATGGCAACCAGGTTTTTAAAACCCCCTGAAATCCTGGAAATCTCGGCCCATGTACCATCCCTGCTTCCATCATTCACCAGGATGATCTCATAGGGATCGCCGGTGGGCTCCATGGCCTCTCTGACCGCATTGCAGAGCGGTTCGATACTCTCCTTCTCGTTAAATACGGGAACCACAATTGAGACTTTATCCATCTGCTTGCCGGGTTGATTACGGGCCCATAAAGTAACCATTTTTTGCTATATTTCCGGTCACCTAACTGTTTGATTTATGAAGAAAAACACAATCGCCATGATTGTTGTTCCGGGCACAGGATTACTGATCCTGTTCGCACTTTTCAGCAGGGTGATTGTACATCCGGATGCCTATCTTTTTTCCGCTTCGGGAGATGCCGTAAAAAGCTATTATAATTTTAGCTACTACCTGAAGTATGATTCGGGAATAGATCATAACGGGATCAATTATCCTTACGGGGATCATCTTCAGTACATGAATTCCCATCCCCTCTACCTGCAGATTATCAAGTTTCTTGACAGGTTTATCCACCCCCTTTCAGATCATGGAGTGGGTATCCTGAATTTGACAATGATCTTTTCACTGCTGCTGGCCATACCCTTCATTTACCTGGTATTAAGGAAATTTTCACTTCCTCCCTGGTATGCGGTGATAGTCTCCCTGATCATACTCTTCCTGAGCCCCCAGGTGGACAGGCTGGGGGGACATTTCGAGATGGTCTATGCTTTCTTTATCCCGCTGTACTGGTACCTGTTGATCCGGTGGCATGAATCGTCCCGTAAAGCCCTGTGGACACTGCTGCTCCTTGTAACAGCGCTGGTTGGAGGGTTCACCAGTGCGTATTATGCCGCCTTCCTTTCCATTTTTCCCATGGCCGTATTATTCGTCCAGCTCTGGCGCCACCGAAAAGGATTGAAGGAATATATTCCGGAGGGGGTGCATCTTTTGCTGATCACCCTTATTCCCATCCTGGTTGTAAAGGGTCTTGTGACCATCACCGACTGGGTGCATGACAGACCCGATAATCCGTGGGGATTTTTTATATTCCACTCCAACGTATTCAGTATTTTCCTGCCGCCGCGATCCAACCTGCAGGAACTTACCCGGGGGATCATTGATATTCGTTCTCCGTGGGAAGGCCGTGCCTATGTAGGGTTGCCTGCCACTTTGCTGGTCCTGTTCTTTCTGATCTCTATCATCTATCAGCTGGTCCACCGTAAACAGATCCGATGGCACTCATTCTTTCCAAACAGGAAACTTAATCTTTACCTCTCCGCATCGGTGATCGTACTGCTGTTCTCCATGTGCATTCCCTTTAAATGGGGATTTGGATTTCTGGTTGATCTGCTTCCCCCGTTAAAGCAATTCAGATGCCTGGGCAGGTTTTCCTGGTTATTCTATTACGTATACACTGTATTCGCCGCCACTTACCTGTACTACATATACAGGTTTATCAGGAAAAAGGGGTACCGCATCCAGGCCATGGCGGCACTGCTGATCGTTCTTTCTTACTGGGGACTCGAAGCTGCCTCCCGGATCAGGAACAGTACCAGCAGGATAATGAACCGGAACGAACTATTCAGCACTGGCGTGAATGATCTGAACGAGATCCTGGAAAAGTCAGGGAAGGGCCGTGATGATTTCCAGGCCATCTTTTTTCTCCCCTTTGCCAATACCTGTGGCGACAAGCTTCAGTTCGAAAGAGGATTGGATGCATTTTCACAGGCTATGAAATGCAGCAACCAGACAGGGATTCCTATTGTCGAGAGTTTCTCTCCCCGGATCTCCCTCTCCCAGGCCATGAGTTCAATCCAATTGCTTGCTGACAGCACCATTTACAAGGTACGGGTGAACGATATGAATCAGAAACCACTTTTGTTGCTGGTTGGCTCCGGCGAGCTGGATCAACAGGAGACCGCACTTCTTGACCGGGCCGGGATCTTCTGGTCGGGCGATCAATTCTCCCTGGCCCTGCTGCCGGTCCAGGCATTCAACCAGGGATTCAATGCCTGGGTGAAGCTTGCGGATACCCTTTCAGACAATCTCCAGGGCCCCGGGTTATATTGCTCCCATATGAACCCGGATGAGGTGATCTACAATGATTTTGATAAGCTCCCCTCCGTTCAGGCTTTTTCCGGATCTGGAGCCACGTATCTTAAAAAGGGCAACTTGGACCTGTACAGCGGGGAACTCTATGAACGTTTTGCAGGAGAGGAGGTGGAACTCTCCTTCTGGTTATATGTGGACCACCGGACCGACAACATGCCTGTACCTGTACTGTGGTTCCGGGATGATAATGACAGGCTGGTCCGAAGGGAAAAGCTGAATTCGCGCGAGGTGCACAATGTGGATGGCATGTGGGTGCGGATCAGCAAGAAACTGGTCCCTGAACCAGGGATCAGGATTGACCTTACAGTTAGTGGCAAATATATCACCGTGGATGACCTAATGATCAAACCGGTTAATGACAGGGTTGTGGCCCTCCACGAAAACGGGGATCTTTTATTGGACAATTATCGTGTCCCTATTGTTACTGACCGCTGATTTTACTATTTTTTCGAACTCAAATCTAAACCAACTCACATGAAAAAGTATTTGTTTACAGCCATTGCCCTTCTATTTGTTCCCCTTTTCCTGCATGCGCAGGCCAACAGAATACTGGGAACCTGGTATAATGATGACAAAACCTCAACCATTGATATTACCGAGGGTCCTGATGGAAAGTATATGGGAAAGATCAGCTGGCTGGATGAGCCCAATGAAAACGGGAAACCAAAGATCGATGATGAAAATCCTGATCCGAAACTGGCCACTCGTCCTATCATGGGCCTCGTTATCGTTAAGAATTTCCAGTACGAAACAAAAAACAAAAAGTGGGAAAAGGGATCCATTTATGATCCCAAGAACGGTAAAACATATGACTGCTTTGCCTGGTTCGAGGGCGGAGATTTTAACAGCCTTTATATCAAAGGGTATGTGGCCGGGATCAAAGCACTGGGTCGAAAGACAATCTGGACCCGGAAGTAGGTATCTTCCGTCATGTGATCTCCTGTTAATCCCGTTTCAAAATCTGCAGGCGATCTCCTGTTAATCTCGTTTCAAAATCGTCCGGAATCGTACGAATGTTTCCCGCATTCGTTCACTTTTCCAGATTATATGAACAGGAGAAATATTTGCAACTAATTAGAATACAAATAGTTGCAAATTTTGGCATGTATTGTGATATAAATAACCTGAAAACAAATCTTACGTCCTTTTACATTTCACCAACGGGTGATACAGTAAAATTTCTTTTTAGGTTTAAGTGGTTAGTTAAAAGGGGCCTTCCGGCCCCTTTTTCTTTTACTGCCTGATCCCCGGTTACGGGTGCAACAAGTAGGCGATGGCTGTGTATTCGGCAAGGGCGATTCCTTTTGCGGCATCTGTATTCATGTAGTAGTTTACCACCAGGGGTGAGTTGGCCACACCATTGTATGCATAATCCCAGACAGGGCTTGTAAATTCAAGATGATCCGTGATCTGAGCGCGGACAGCGGGATCCTTCACCAGTTCGTTCAGCATGGCAGCAAACTTTTTTGCTTCCATGATAAACGCGGAACCTTCTCCATGTTCAAGCATAGCTTCTCTTCCAGCCTGTTTATTGTCCTTTCCTTTTATCTCTTCAATGGTAACCCCGGACTGACCTACGAATGCGATCATCCCCTCCTGCATCCCGGTCACCATCACCTGCATGTCCCTGACCTGATTGTGGATCCTGGTAATGGTCGCCAGCTGATCCAAATGGGCACTGTCTTCGGCCAACTGTAACAAACCTGCAGTCTGCTCCTCCACCAGTTCAACCTGCTTCTCATTGGCCAGGGCTCCATCAATATATACATCCAGCCGGTCCTTGGACATATTCACCACGGATATGAGCACCACACAGGCAATACCGACCAGTAACATAACGATATAGGGCAGGTATACCCTCTCCTTCCCGCTCTTCTGGAATACATTCACCACGTACAGTGGGACAAAACCGATCAGCAAGAATCCGATACTGATATTGAGCATCATACCGGCCCCCGGCCAATGCATGACCTTAAAGGAAGCCCCCGCCAGCAGCAGTGCCAGGGTCAGGTAACCCACTATGGGATAGACAGGATTCTTCCTTTCCGTCTGCTCCCGGTAACTGGTGATAAAGTAGAGCGGCAGGAATACCAGCACAACTAATGCCAGTCCCACGACGATCATGATACCGGCCCCGGGCCAGTGCATCCTTTTAAACAGGGATCCGATAATGGTCAGGATCGCTGCAGATAAACCAAAAATGTATGTGAAATTTTTCATGCGTTGAAATTTTTTGTCAAGGTTTAGCAGTGTCTGGTGCTGGATTTCCGGGAGACGGTTCTCACCGATGGAGTCGAGTACCATGTTGTAAGAGGATTCAAAATCATCCCCTTCCTCCATGTTCTCCTCCACCATACAGCAGATGTGATCCAGCAGGTCATCCATCAGCCGCTCGTAGGTCAGTCCGAGCCTGACCAGGTCGGCTTTGATGCGTTCATAATTGTCGTCAATAACAGCGGCAATCATTTCAGGCAGGGGTCGGTTTAAGCACGTAGGTTAAGGTATTGACAAAATCAAAAAACTCATCCACTTTCTGCGCTGTCCACGAACGCCCTGTTTCTGTAAGAGCATAGTATTTCCGGACCCGCTTACCGATATATTCAATCTCAGTAGCAATGTGTCCGTCTGCTTCCAGTTTATGCAAAACCGGATAGAGTGCACCGAATGTGAGTTTGATCTTACCGGTGGAGAGCTCTTCCACCTTTTTGGTAATCTCGTACCCGTACATTCGTCCGTTGTCGGCCAACAACTTCAAGATAATAGTTCTCAAGGTACCTTTTAACAAATCATTTGCTATCATAACGACAAATATATAACATTATTATATATATGCAAATTATATATAAGTATATTTTATAATATTTTACAGCCAGAATACATTTTTTTTAAAGTTTTTTGAAAATAGTTGCAAAAAACGGGTAACAATTTCCGGTCGTTTCTTATTAAACAGTATAAAATAAGAATAAATCCATGCGGGTAAGTCCACAAGGGTTTGATCCTGTGATAATAATGGCATTACACTAACTAAAAATAAAGCTTATGAGAACCATTTTAAGTGAATCCGGGAAAAGAAAAATAGTTTTTCTCTCCCATGCGGATAAAGAGATTCTGATCTATATGAATACCGATGTATGGATCACACCGGAGTTGAAAAGGTTCAAAAATGATCTGCTCGAAAGAGTCCGGGCTAAAGACTTAAAATCAAACTCAGAAAGGTGAAAATGAAACTAAAAGAGATTTGCTGGGATAAATCGGTGAAGGAAGCCGTCTGGAAAAAAGGCCGTATAAACCCGGATTATTCACCTGACGTGCTGCGCTGGGACGAATACGGACGGATCATGATGTGGTCTAAATACGGCAGAACTGATTCAATATTCGGATGGACAATTGAATCGCATGATCCTGCCGGGGCAGCAGAGAAGGTTAACATCGAAAACCTGATACCGGTAAATACATACAAACCGGAAAAAAGTAAATAAAAGTAGGAAAGCCCGTCGACAGGTGGCATACACAAATCTCCGGTGAGATTTTAAGCCGGTCCGCCGGAGAGTGCCACCTGTTTTTTCCTTCTTACGCTATTTTTTTTCCGATACAGGGTAACAATTAAGAATCACTTCTTATTAAACTATAATTCTAATTTAAAACAAAACATCATGAAAACCAGATTAATGACAAAAAATGATTTCACAGAGAAGTTCATGAACGAGAGAATTGAAGGCAGGAAAATGAATTACCTTGTCGGGGGTGACGGGGACGGTAGCCAGGGTACGCCTCCTGAGCCCCTGAAATAAAATCAACCCAGGGCTACCAGTAAGCGAGACAGGTTTTCTCTTTTATCAGGTTCATTTTTTAAATACATTTACGGATGTAGTGTAACCTGATGATATTGAGAAAACTTCTCGTTTCCCTGATAATAGGCTCTTCCCTCTGTTTCTTCTCCAGCGGACAGGAGTCAGCAGATTCTGTCAGATATCTTTATAATGAAGCCTCCCGGGCCAGAGTATCAGGTGATTTTCTAGGCGCTGAAATTTATCTGAAGCGTATTCTTGACGGAGATTACGATCTGCCGGATTACAACCAGGCTATAGTTCGTAAAGCCCTGGGATACGCATATTATGAGACAGGACGTCTTGAACAGGCCTATCATCAGTATCGGATGGCAGAAGGTCTTTTATCCGAAACAGATCCCGGCACCCTTCCGCTCAGGATTAGCATCCAGATCAACCTGGCCATATATTATAAAGACCTTGGTGATTATACCAATGCCCTGGAGTATAACAATGCAGCCATTCTGCAATTGAACGCAATCCCTGCCTGGGATGAAGATTTATTCAACTACTATTCTGCAGTTTTACTCAACCAGGGGATCACCCTCTACCATCTCGGGAGGTACGAAGAGGCCCTGAGGGATTTGAAGGAGTGTGAACAGGTCAAGGAGAGCCATCATCATCCCTACCTGGGAAGTGTCTATTTTAACCTGGCCCGGGTATACCAGGTCATGGGTGATGCAAATCTTTCGGGTCAATATTACCAGAAAAGCATTGATCAGTGGACTACAGAATATAATTCTGGCTACTACGAATTGGCCAATGTTTACCTCCATTTCGGCCAGTTTCTGGCAGCCCGGGGAAAAAATGAGCAGGGTCTTGGGTATCTCAAGAAAGCCCTGCAGAACTACACGCAGAATTATGGCCCTGTGCACCCCCTTACAGCAGCCTGTTATGAATCACTGGCAGGATACTGCCTGGATCAGGACGAGTCCCTGATAGCTCTTGATTATATCCAACTGGCATTGCACTCCATCTCACCGGAATTCGAAGAAAAGGATCCTTTTACAAATCCGGGAATTGGATCATCCAGCCATCCGCTTACTTTTTTAAAGATCCTCTCCACCAAAGCAAAAGCGCTTGAAAGTTTTGCCGGAGAATCAAATGCTGCTGCTGAAAAGATGGCTAATTTGGAAGCAGCACTCTCCACCAACCTGCTTTCCATCGACCTCCTTCACCGGATCCAGGGTTCCTACCTTTCAGGTGAAAGCCGTATCTATTTGAATGCCAGGCAGAAGGATCTTTTCACGACAGGTATTGGCCTCAACCTCGAGATGTTTGATATCACAGGTAGCAAGATCTATGAAGAACAAGCCTTCCTTATGGCCGCCAGGGGAAAATCCAATGAACTGATCTTTGAAATGAACCAGCAGGAGTGGCTCTACCTGGAGAGCCTGACCGACACAACAGCCGTATCTGTTACCGGTCTGAAGCAACGTATAGATCACTATTCCAACCTGATCCAGACAGAAACAATGAACAGGAACCCTGATTCCGCTCTTATTGCCGGCTGGCGGAACCAGCTCTTCCAGTCACAGGATTCCTTTAACAGGCAGATGGAACAGCTTCGTTCGGATCTTCCACAGATCGGACAATTCGAATCAACCGGCCTTCAATTATCCATGAACCAGGTCCGGCGGAACCTGAACCGGAATGAAACGCTTATTGAGTATTTTGTATCTGGTGCTGACTCAGCAACAACAGAACGGTTGTATATCTTCACGGTATCGAGAAATGGAATCCACTTTTACCTTACGCACCTGGATCCCGCCTTCCATCAAAACCTGGAGACCGTCACCAACAATCTTCAGGGTTATAATCCATTCATGGAGACAGCAGAACGGTTTGACAGTCTCAAAGTTGCACTGTACGGGATCTACAGGGAAATTGTACAGCCTGTGGAGTCATGGATCGGTGGCAGGGACCTGGTTGTTGTCCCGGATGAAATGCTGTCATATATACCGTTTGATGCCCTGGTCACACAGCTTGAAGATGATTCAATTACAAACTATGCAGGGGTTTCGTACCTTCTGAACGATTACAATATCTCGTATGTGTATAACTCACAGCTGATTAATCGCAAACGTTCCGGAATATGGCGTTTCCCCGATGTGACTGCCTGGATCCCTGAAAACGGGAACGGCCAGTTAAGCAGTTTTGGGGATCTGCAGGGAGCAGAGGAAGAAGTCCGGGACATCTTAAAGGTTGTAAAGGGCCACAGTATCCAGAGATCTATGGAAAAGCCTGAAGTTGTCAGTATGCTGCAGGAGCCTTCCGTTCTTCACCTGGCCATGCACTCCCTGGCTACCGAGAACGGGGGAGTCTCTCCCTATTTTATCCTTGATTCAATTACCGATCCGAGCATGTCGGACCGCATGCATGATTATGAGATCAATGCCCTGCGCCTGTGCACACCCATGGTGGTGCTGAGCAGTTGCGAAACAGCCGGCGGCCAGCTGCGCAGCGGGGAAGGGATCATGAGCCTATCAAGAAGTTTTTTACAGGCTGGAGCCGCATCCGTTGTCCATACCCTCTGGCCCGTTGATGATGCCAAGAGCAGGGAGATAATGGTTGGATTCTACCGGGAATTAAAAAGGGGACTATCCAAAAGCAGCGCTTTGTCCGGTGTGAAAAGGCAATACCTGAATAATCAGGCACCATTTTATACTCATCCTTACTACTGGGCTGCGTTCCAGGTTACCGGAGATCCTTCACCGCTCTATTCCAGGCGGCGCATCATATTGATTATAGGATCCATCCTTGTGGCATCCCTGGTCTTCTACTGGCTGAAACGCCGAAGTTTCTTTCGAAGGGACCGGGCATCTCTCTGATAGAGCCCATCATATTTTTCCAGCCGTTCAAGAAGTGAGCTGGCCTTTTCAACTTCGCCGGTTTTCAGATAGCACAGACCAAGATACCACATGGATTCCGGTTGATACCTGGTATTGCCATTGACGGCCGATTCAAGGATGTTCTGTGCATCCTGGTATTGACCGAGCCCGATGTAGGAAAGTGCTGTAAACAACTGCACTTCCGGCTGGATATCAGACACTGCATTCAATCCACCTAGCTGGTCAATAGATTGACTGTAACGGCCACCCATATAGTCATTGATCCCGTTGGTTATATCCCTGTATTTTTCTTTGGATTCACCCCGCTGTAAATAATTTGAGGCTGCATAGGGCTCATAATATCGATCAAACAACTTGTCCTGGCTGATAGTGGATGGAATGATGCCAAATGAAATAAGAATGGCAATGGTTGCTGCAACGGCTGCTGCGAAACTCCATATCCTGATCCTGCTCCTGTTGCGTCCCCTGGAAACTGTGACCTTTTCTGCTTCATCATGCGACTCCAGATCAAACACCATACCGGCAAGTTTCTCCGCATCCTCCAGCTGTGGGTCAGATCTCATCTCTTCCAGTTGGATCTTTGCCTGCAGATACTCCTTTACCCGCATATTCAACTGGTAGGATTCGGATAATTCCGGATCGTTCGAAATTTCCCTTTCAAGTTCAACAACTTCCTCCCGGTCCAGATCATTATAGATATAATCTGCCAATCTCCTGTTTTTGTCCATATAACGTTCCATGGCTTAAGTGTAGATTATTCTATATCAAGCGTTAGTTCCGTCTGTTTAATCTTAATATATGTTGGATGGCCTTCGATCAATTTCATCAAATAACCATGGCACAAGCTTTTCCTTTTCCGGACATATCCGTAACTGTATCCCATCGTGTCCGCAATTTCTTTCGGAGAGATCTCTTTCAGATACCCCCCAAGTATATCCTGGCATACTTTGTCCATCTTTTTAAAGCTCTCCCAGAAAATATCATGATATAATTGCTGATCGGACTCCTCTGTAAAGTCCTGTTCATCAGGATTATCAAGCCTTCGAACTTGATAGTTTCGAACTGCCGCCTGCTTTTCGAGTTGCAACAGCCATGTATTTTTGCAGAGGGCATAAACCAGTGTTCCCAACCTGCAATTCAATACAAAATCTTCCCGGTCCACAAGGCATATAAGTGCAACCAGTCCTTCGCTGAATACATCCTTCGCGTCTTCCTTGGACCCTCCCATCTCCAGTACCATCAGACGTATACTGTCCTGGAACTTTACCTGGAGATATACAAAGGCGTTATCCTCCCTGGCACGTATACGCTGAATAATATATTGATCACTGTTTTTTTCCATCGCACTGATCACACAAGTACAGTTCTAAAAGCAAATCTAATAAAAGATGCCAATAATTAATAAGGAATTAACTTATACTTGAATCAGTTAGGCTTAATTCGCCAGGATGCCAAACGGCCGGCTGACCTGCTGACCATGAACATTAATCACAATAACAGCAGGATTATAAGGAGGCTTTAAATTTTGAAAGTCATTTAATGCTATTTTTATGCAATGGGAAATAGAATCAAGGTCAGACGAAAGACCTTATTCATCTGGATCATTGTCGTTATAGTAACTCTTGTTCTCTACTATGTTAACCGGGATCTTTTTGATATTAGTTTCCTGAAAGAATATGTAAGCGGTCACAAGGGTCTCGTGCTGAGCCTTTACCTTATTATCCTCACTTTTATTGGTTTAACTTTTATTCCGTCTACACCTTTTGCTATTGCCGGCGTCCTTTTATTTCCTCCACTTGAAGCCTATATCATTAACCTGATTGGAATAATAACCTCATCTATAGTCGTTTACTACTTTACCCAGTATCTCAGGCTCGACGTCTGGGTTGAGTCGAAATACCCTGAAAAAATAGAAAAGGTTAAAAAGGCTCTTCGTAAAAAGGAACTACCTATTATCGCCGGATGGAGCTTTTTTCCGGTAGTACCAACTGACCTCATCATCTATGTGAGCAGCACGCTCAATATCGCCTTCTGGAAATGCGCTCTCGGAGTAATTATTGGGGAAGGCACGCTCAATGCTTTCTATATTTTCTCCATAGATTTCTTTACTTGATTGATTCACCTCATGAACGGCCCAAAAACATTGATGAAAAGATGTTCAACGTAAAATGATGTTAATTCGTCAATAAATCAATACGTAACAAGAAAATTCACTAACTTACTATGTTACACGAAGGCTTTAGGCATGTTTTACCAATCCGGCATAGCAGTTCCTGGCAAGAGGACTTTATGGTCAGCTCTGCTGTTGAGTATATTCCTTTCATTATTTTGCCTTAAAGCTCATTCACAAGGTGATCCGTATTTTTATTTGATCGCAGCCAAAGCGGGCGCCGGAGGAATCATCAATCCCACGGGTAATGTTTATGTATTGAATAACAGCAATATAACCTTTGAAATTATTCCCGATTTGGTTCGTCAAATCAAGGATGTTGAGGTGGACGGAGTTAAAATGGGGCCGGTACCCTCCTACACATTCGAAAATGTTACCTCTAATCATACAATCTCTGCCACTTTTGAAGACCGGGAGTATGTTATCACCGCAAGCGCCGGTACGGGAGGTACGATCACACCTGAAGGGGAAGTGATAGTAAAAAGTGGGGACGATAAGGAATTTAGATTTAAAGCCAGCCCAAAAAATGAAATTCTGTATGTGCTGGTAGATAATATCAACATGGGGCCTTTACAGAAGTATAAATTTTTGGGTGTCACTTCAGATCACACCATTCATGTGGTATTCAGTTCATCTTTGGATATCCTTAACCTCTCCATCCCCAATGTGTCCATGAAAATCGGGGATGTGGTAGTTGCCACCCTGACTGTAAATCCCCCGTCCGGGATTCCCTATACGATGATATCCGGGACTGTGGGAGGTTACCCGCTGGGGAATTTTCAACCCGTTTCTGAGAATACATATGTTGCAAGTTTCACCATCACGGAAGGAGGAAACAGCTATACAGCCTCCCAGAATATCCCTGTTAGTGACGTGGTTATTTCAGATGGATCACTGTTAAGCTCGCCATACAATCTCCCTATTATTCAGGAAAATGATCCCATTGATGCAGCTTTGCCAACGATTCTTAATATGCAGGTTTCAGAGGGTCTGTTAGGGATCGGGGGCGAAGTAGTCCTGTCTATCCAGGCAGATGGTACTGGCTATAGCCTGGGTTCAAGTTCCAGCTTTAATGGTATCAATGTAACGGCCCCCAATATCTCTTTTACCGAATCGGGCGGAGGCAATTATTCCCTCCGCTATATTGTACAGGAGGGAGATAACGAGGTTGTAGCAGGGATCTCAGAAATAGTGGCATCCATAGTCCTGGTAAAACCATCGGGCAATGTGGGCATACCCTATACTTCCGTTTCCAATGCATCCTTACTCTCTATTGACACCCATCCACCGGTGGTTACGCGCCTGGAGGTGCCTTCACAGGTAGTGGGTATCGGGGGGATTGTAACGATGCAGGTGCGTGCAGATGGAACAGGCTATACCGCAGGAACAGGATCCTTCATTAACGGGGTACCAATGAGTTCAAACAGGGTATCGTTCACAGAGCTTGGGAATAATCTGTATGAGCTCTCCTATGTAGTGGCAGGCGAAGATGCGGCCGTTGCTCCGGGTATGCTGGGAGCAACCCTGGTGCTGGTAGATGCTGCAGGCAATTCAGGGATTCCTTATTCATCCATTGAACCGAATAACCTGGAGATATACACGGATTTGCCGACTGCAACGCTTGCAGGCCCTCTGCAGATCTGTGGGGGGGAAACGGTTGAGCTCACCGTTCTCCTTACAGGCAAATCACCGTGGAGTTTTGATCTCTTTGATGGAACAGGCACCACTTCCTTTACCGGCATTTCCACGGATAGTTACTTAATCGAAGTTACCCCGATTCAAACAACAACTTTCCAGATTACTTCCCTGACCGATGTAAATGGAGTGGTAAATATAAACTCCCCCAGTCTTACGGTAACAGTGAATGAGCATACCGATGTGGAGATTATTAACCTGGCACAGGGTTATCACTGGGAAGATGATCCTGTTTTGCTTGAAGCGAATATTCCTGGTGGAATTTTCTCAGGACCCGGGGTAAACAGTTCAACGGGTTACTTTGATCCCGGTTTGGCTGACACGGTGAACTCTCCGCATACTATTTATTATACCTATGAGAATGCTCTCGGCTGTATCAGCATAACCAGCAGGCAGGTCTATGTGTGGGGTTCAGAAAGGAGCATTTTTATCCCGGGCAACATGGTATGTCTCAATGGTGCTCCGTTTACCGCCACTGTATTGAATATTCCGGGAATAACCGGGTCCTTCATGTTGCTGGATTCAAATGATCAACCTGTTGCGGGCCTCACCGACCATGGTGACAATACAGCAACCATCGATCCGGCGCAGTTGACCCTGGATAGTTTTACTATCGTATTCCAGTATGAAAACGTGACCACTCAATATCTCAGGAAATCATTCAAGGTTGAATCGGCAGCCCAGCCTTTGATCCTTAATTTGGATGAAACGGCCTATTGCCAGAATATCAATCCGTTTGTCCTCCAGTCAAATCTGGAAAATGTCATTTTTGAAGGCCCGGGTGTTGCCGGGACAATCAACAGTGGTTTTACATTCAATCCGCAGGGAGTCCCCCCGGGAAGCATCGATATAAGTTGCACCTACATCTCGGATATAGGATGTGCTGCAACTACATTGAAAAGTGTTAATATTCTGGATGCGCCTGATGTGAAGTTTGCCCTGAGTACTGCCTGCGCACCCGAGGGTGGAGAGATTGCCACCTTTGAAAACCAGACCACGACTACCTCAATCATTGAATCCTGGGACTGGAATTTCGGAGATCCTGCCAGCGGAACAAATAATCAGAGCAACCTTGCGAATCCCACTCATAATTATCAGATGCCGGGGCAGGTTACCATCGGCCTTACTGCCACCACACAGGAGGGATGCAGTGCTTCTTATGAACTGGAAACCATAGTCAGTAGTCAACCTGTTGCAGATTTCATATGGATAACTGATTGTTTTGACCAGGAAGCAACTGTTAAGTTTATTAACAGGTCCAGTGGCGGAACATCCTCGCTCGATACCATCCTGTGGACATTTAAGACCAGGAATGAGATCATTCTGGGTCAGATCAATGCCGGTCCGGGCACAGATACGGTTTCATATGTGTTTGCTTCAGCTGATAGCTATTTGGTGGATCTTTACGTGGTGAGCAGGGGGGGATGTTCCAACAGAATTACCAGGGAGATCGTTCTGAGACCTACAATCCACCTGGACCGCGATGGGTATATGGAGGATTTCAATAATTCCGATGGAATGTGGAGGATCTATTCCGATGACCAGGTGATGAGTTGGGTATGGGGTAACCCAGATTTTAATGGATACTACCAGGTACCGGGGGATTACGCATGGTATACAGAATTACCGGATGCGATATATGGATACCAGGAGAATTCCTGGATCCAGAGCCCCTGTTTGGACCTTTCCGGCATGGACCGGCCCATGATCAGACTGGACCTGATGAAGAGTTTTGTGCCGTATGTCGATGGTGCGGTACTCCAGTACAGGGATTCGACAGGGGAGGGATGGAAAACCATAGGCAGGAGCGCTTCCGGTATTGCGTGGTACAATTTGGAGGATATCATCCAACAGCCTGGTGGCAGTAACACCGGTTGGGGGTTGAGAGAGTTTACACCGGATACGGAATGGGTAACTGCGATGCATGACCTGGATCAGGTAGCCGGGAAATCAAATGTGGTCCTTAGGATTGCCGTTTCGACGGGTGGGGTACATAGTATGGGCAACCAGGGTTTTGCCTTTGATAATGTTGCTATCACACCCCGGAAAAAACTTACCGTTCTGGAGTATTTTACCAATTGCAATGATGACACTTCCGCCCGGGCAGATGATATTATCGATACCCTGGCAACTATGAATAAGGAGGATGTGATCGACCTGCAATATCACGTAGATTATGGGGCCCCGGATCCCATGAACATGAACAATCCGGATCCTCCATCAACACGATCTTTCAACTATGGGATTCCCAAAGTGCCCTATACAGTGCTCGAGGGTGGCTCCGGGTTATATCGCAGGTATGATTATTCGGATCTCAATAATGGAACTTTGGAGGAACAGCTGCGACTGCTAACCCTTGAGAATCCAGCATTTGATATTGACCTGTCTGTCGAGTGGCTGCCAGACGGGCTGGAGGCTTCCACCACCGTTACATGCCTGGAGGATACTTTTAATGAATACCTGCAGTTATACCTGGTGGTGTTTGAAACTGAAGTAACGGCCTACACAGGCCGTAACGGAGACACTCATTTCCGTAATGTCGTACTTGATATGTTGCCAACAGCGGCTGGTAAATTGCTTGATTACTACTGGTATAAAGGAACCAGCGAAGTACAAACATATTCGTGGCCCTATAAGCCCTACGTGGAAGACGTTCATGACCTGGCGGTTGCAGCATATATTCAGGAACGCAGCACCAATAAGATCCTCCAGGCAGCAGTGGAATATCAGGATCTGGGGGTTGGCAGATCAGATGCCATAGCCGAAAGCGGCAGCTTCTATATTTATCCCAACCCGGCGCACCAACTGATTAATGTGAACCTGGGTTACAGGATTGAACACAACGGCAGGATCGAACTGTTTGATATACAAGGTAAGGTTGTCCTTGAAGAGACCATCCCGCCCGGTTGCCAGGTAATCCAACTCGACACAGATCAATTAAACGATGGAATGTATATCCTGCGGTGGAGTGAGGCCGGTAAGGTCAAAGGCATGAGTAAAGTTGTTGTGAACCGTTAAGGAGGGAGGGCTCAAAATCAGGCGCCGCCGGACTGCTGCACAGTCCAGGTCGCTTTTTCATGGCTGATTTGAAATACAAGCATTTCACTCAGCCAAAAAAACCGCCCTTCATTCGCAAGGCGGCGCTAGTTTTGGGTGGAAGATCGGGTTGTATCTCTTCATTTTATATATATCTGATTTATAGTTATTTATAAATTTCATTTTGACGCAAAATCGGCACTTTTGGCGCAGTATACTCAAAGATAGTGCAAAGAAATATAGGATTCAAGTGGGTGAATTAATCTTAAGAACATTCACGGATGGATCTACCCCGATAAAGTGGACGGCAAGTTAAGCTACTAAAAGTAGTAAATTGCCATGATGACGAAAGAAAGACAAAGTTATGATCGAGAGTTCAAGCAAAAAGCCGTTGAACTTTCGTATGCCC
>Ga0210060_1000123_pt1 | contig 45158 bp, 42 predicted proteins | sample Joice_CattailNLB_FD_184871 | JGI IMG/M metagenome (GOLD analysis project Ga0210060, IMG submission 184871) | Wetland microbial communities from San Francisco Bay, California, USA, that impact long-term carbon sequestration - Joice_CattailNLB_D2... | ecosystem: Environmental > Aquatic > Marine >...
GCGAGACCATCGCCGTCGGCGTTGCAGCCTTCGGCTTCGGCTGGGCGTCGGTGCATGGCATGCGCACCTCGCTGGCGTACCGGCGGCGCGGACTCGCGCGCCGCGTGCTGGCCGCTCTCGCGCGCGCGGCGCTCGAACGCGGTATCAAGCGGATCGTGCTTCAAGTCGAAGAAGCGAATCCGGCGGCACTGGCGCTGTACGCCGGTGCGGGGTTTCGACCCGCCTGGCGCTATCGCTACTGGCGGGCGGCGGACTAGGGCAGGTGCCGGTCGAGCCGCAGACACTCGCGCTGTTCGTCGCCGCCTCGGTCGTGCTGATCGTCACGCCCGGGCCCGACATGCTGCTGGTGATCGCGCGCAGCATCCAGGGCGGGCCGCGCGACGGGGTGCTCGTCGCCGCGGGTCTCGTCGGCGGGCTGTTGCTGCATACCGCGATCGTCACGCTCGGCCTTGCCGCCTTGCTCGCCGCCTCCATCGTGGCGTTCAACGTCGTCAAGTGGACCGGGGCGGCCTACCTCGCCTGGCTCGGCGTGCAGATCCTGCGCCATGCCGGCGATTCGGCGGCGCTCGATGCGCCGCGCCGCAGCTACCGGACGCGCGAGCTGCTCACGCAGGGCTTCCTTTCTGCGGCGCTCAATCCGAAGCTCGCACTGTTTTTCCTCGCCTTCCTGCCGCAGTTCGCCGACGGCCGCGCAGCGCCGGTCGCAGCGCAGCTCGCGCTGCTCGGCACGCTGTTCACGCTGATGGGCTGCGGTTCGTACGCCGCGCTGTCGTTCGTCGTCGGCCGGGCGCGCGGCTTTCTCGCCTCGAGGCTGCGCCGCCATCTCGAGCGCTTTGCCGGCGCGCTGCTGATCGTGCTCGCGCTGCGGCTCGCGCTCGCCGAGCGCTAGCCGATTTACGCGACGACCCCTTCGCGCATCCCGCGCCAGCGCGGCAGCTTCGCGACGCGAATGCCGAAGAGATCCAACACGCGCCCGACCGTGTGATCGACCAGCTGGGCGATCGTTTTCGGCCGCGCATAGAAGGCGGGCAGCGGCGGAAACACAATGCCGCCCATCTCGGTGATCGCGACCATGTTGCGCAGATGAGCCAGATTGAGCGGCGTCTCGCGCGGCAGGACCACCAGCCGCCGGCGCTCCTTGAGCACCACGTCCGCCGCGCGCGCAATCAAGTCGTCGGCATGCGCATGCGCGACCGCCGCGAGCGTCTTCATGGAGCAGGGCGCGATGACCATGCCTTCGGTCAGGAACGAGCCGCTCGCAATCGCCGCGCCGATGTCCTTCGGCGAGTAGGCGACGTCGGCCAGCCGCTCGATCGCCGCGCGCTTCATGCCGAGCTCCTGCCAGGCGGTCAGCACGCCCGCGTCGCTCAGCACGAGGTGCGAGGCCCAGCCGTCGATCGCACGCAGCGCCTCGAGCAGGCGCAGGCCGTAGACCGCACCGGTCGCGCCGGTGATCGCGACCACCAGCCGGCGCGGTTCGACGTTTCGCTGCGTGCGTCTTGCCATGCGGGCAAGCCTACTACAATGCCCACGTGACCGGGCCGCCGAGAAACAGCGACGCGCTCTCCGCGAAGCTGATGCTCGTGGTGTTCTGCCCATTTGCGGCGGGGTACTTCCTTTCCTACTTCTTTCGCAACGTCAACGCGGTCATCTCGCGCGAGCTGGCGACCGAGTTTTCGCTCGCGCCGTCGAACCTCGGGCTGCTGACCGCAGCCTACTTCCTCGCCTTCGCCGCGTTCCAGCTGCCGCTCGGCGTGCTGCTCGATCGCTACGGGCCGCGCCGGGTGCTTGCCGCGCTGTACTGCATCGCTGCGCTCGGCGCCCTCGTGTTCGGTCTCGCCGAGGGCTTCGCCATGCTCACGCTGGGCCGCGCGCTGATCGGGCTCGGCGTGGCCGGCGGTCTGATGGGCGCGATCAAGGCGTACACGCTGTGGTTTCCGCCCTCGCGCCTGGCGACCCTCACCGGATTGCACATCGCGGTCGGCGGCATCGGCGGCCTGTCGGCGACCGCGCCGGTCGAAGCGCTGCTCGGCCCCTTCGGCTGGCGCGCGCTGTTCTACGGGCTCGCCGTGCTCTCGGCGCTCGCCGCGCTGCTCATCGTCACCGTCGTTCCCGAAAAAAAGCTGCCCGGCGGGGGCGAGAGCCTCGCGCGCCAGGCGGCGGCGTTTCGCCTCGTCTTCGCCTCGGGAACGTTCTGGCGCATCGCTGCCTCGCTGGTGCTCACCCACGCCGTCTACCAGGCGCTGCAGGGACTGTGGCTCGCGCCGTGGATGTACGACGTCGCCGGATTCGACCGTCCGACGGTGGCCAGGCACCTGTTCGCCGGCGCGACGGCCTACGCCATGGGGTCGATCTTCTTCGGCGCCGCGAGCGACCGGCTCGCGCGGCACGGCATCACGCACCTCACCGTCTACAAGCTCGGCATGGTGCTGACGCTCGCCATGTTCGGCCTGCTCGCGATGGGCGTGACCGCAGGACTGCTGGCGACCGTCGCGGTATACGGCTTTTGCTCGATCTCGGCGGCGCTTGCCTACCCGATCCTCACCACGCGCTTCGCGCACGAAATGGCGGGCCGCGTCAACACGGCAGCCAACCTGCTCATGTTCCTCGGCTCGTTTCTCGCCCAGTGGGGCATCGGCGCGGTGCTTCGCCGCTATCCGGTGACCGACGGGCACTACGCGCCGGCGGGCTATACCGCGGCGTTCGCGATCCTCGGGGTCCTGCAGCTCGTCGCGGTACTCTGGCTTTTGCCAATGCGGGACAGGGGTCAAACAAGGGGTCAGACCCCTGTGGACAAGTTCGAGACAAGCTAGGATTGGCGACTGACCTGGGAACTTATCCACAGGGGTCTGACCCCGTTGGAGCCGTTGGAGGAAACGCAATGTTCGAAACCTCGATCGCCGGCAGCCTGCCGAAGCCGTTCTGGCTCGCCGATCCGGAAAAGCTGTGGCCCGAGTGGCGCTCGCGCGGCGCCGAGCTCGCCGCGGCGAAGCGCGACGCAACCCTGCTCTGGCTGAAGGCGCAGGAGGACGCGGGGATCGACATCGTCACCGACGGCGAGCAGTCGCGGCAGCATTTCGTGCACGGCTTTCTCGAGCAGGTCGAGGGCATCGATTTCGAGCACAAGGTGAAGATGGGCATCCGCGACAACCGCTACGACGCCATGGTGCCGGTGGTGGTCGGGCCGCTCAGGCTGAAGGGCCGCGTGCACCAGGTCGAGGCGCGCCTCGCGCGCGCCCACACGAAAAAGAAGCTGAAGATCACGATGCCCGGGCCGATGACCATCGTCGATACCATCGCCGACCGCCATTACGGCGACAAGGTGAAGATGGCGATGGCCTTTGCCGACCTGCTCAACCAGGAGGCGCGCGCGCTGGAGAAGGACGGCGTCGACGTGATCCAGTTCGACGAGCCGGCGTTCAACGTCTACATGCAGGACGTCGTGCGCTGGGGCATCGATGCACTGCACCGCGCGATTCGCGGGCTGAAGTGCAAGACCGCGGTGCACATCTGCTACGGCTACGGCATCCAGGCGAATATCGACTGGAAGAACGCCCTCGGCGAGGAGTGGCGCCAGTACGAGCAGATCTTTCCCGCGCTCGCGAAGAGCCGCATCGACCAGGTCTCGCTCGAGTGCATTCACTCGCACGTGCCGCCGCAGCTGATGGCGCTGCTCAAGGGCAAGGACGTGCTGGTCGGGGTGATCGACGTCGCCTCGGACAAGGTGGAAACGCCGGCGGAAGTCGCCGCCACGATTCGCACCGCGCTCAAGTACGTGCCGAAGAACCGGCTGATCGCCTGCACCAACTGCGGCATGGCGCCGATGAACCGCGCGCTCGCGGTGGCGAAGCTCGAGGCCCTCGCCGCCGGCGCGGCGCTCGCGCGCAGGAAGCTCGCGGGAACAGCCGCCAAGGCGAAGCCCCGCAGGGCTGCGAAACCGCACCGCAGCAAGCGCGCACGGCGCTAGACTCCCAGTTCGCAGCATCGAATCGAAGGCACCAACGAAGGAGGCCGCATGGACCGCACGCAGGAACGCCATCGGGAAATCGAATCCACCGTCGCCGACATTCGCGAGATCGAAAAGCGCGACGGCGTGACGCGCGAAAGCCTGGAGAAAATCAGGGCGCGCCTGGCGAAGCTCGCGGCACGCAAGGATCTCTTCACGCTCGAGGACTTCCCGCCGCCCGAGCCGGGCGCGGGGCGCACGTCCTGCCTGTACCGCCTGTCGGAGGACGCCGACCACCGCTTCGCGCTGTATGCCAACGCGGCCAACGGGACCTACGGCACGCCCGCGCACAACCACACCACCTGGGCGGTGATCGTCGGCATCGAGGGCGACGAGCTCAACCGCTTCTACGACCGCACGAACGAGGGTGGGGTGCGCGAGAAGGGCCAGCATGTCGTGCGCCAGGGGGCCGGCGTCGCCTTCCTGCCCGAGGACCTGCATTCGATCCACATCGATGGCCGGACGCTCAACTTCCACATGTACGGCCTCGCCCTGGAGCAGCTGCACCGGCGCGAGTACTACAAGCCGAAGGAGAATGCCTGGGCGGTGTTCCCGGCGCACTCCGACATCCGCGAAGCGCGCACGGCGCACGCCTGAGGCGCCGACCCTCCGGCGCGCGCCGCCCGTTCGCTGCCATCATGTCGAGCATTGGGCAGCTGCTGCTCGGCGCGCTGCTGATCGCGATCACGGTCGCGATCCACGGCGCGGTGATGGGCTGGCTGACCTGGCAGCTGGGGCGCCGGCGCAGCGCCCTGCCCTCGCTCTGGAACCACTACGCCCTGCTCGCGACGGTGGCGCTCTGGTGCGTGGTCGCCCACCTGATCGAAATTGCCATCTGGGCCGCGACCTACTTCTGGCAGAAGGTCATGCCGGGGTTCGACATAGCGCTCTACTTCAGCGCAGTGACCTACGCGACGATCGGCTACGGCGACGTCGTTCCGCCCGAGAATTGGCGCTTGCTCGCTTCGATGGAGGGTCTGATCGGGATCCTGATGTGCGCGTGGTCGGGCGGCTTCATCTTCGCCATCGTCTCGCGGCTGCATCATGACGCCACCGCGCACCGGCCATCATGACCAAGCGCATCTCCGTCGCCCGGCTTCGTGAACGGCTTGCAGGCAGGGACGAGTTCGCCCTGCTCGACGTGCGCGAGCAGGGCGTCCACTACCAGGGGCACCCATTCTTCGCCGCCTCGCTGCCGCTGTCGCGCCTCGAGCTGATGATCGAGGACCTCGTGCCGCGACGCAGCGCGCCGCTGGTGCTGCTCGACGGCGGCGACGAAGATCTCGCCGAGCGCTCCGCGGCAAAGCTCGCCGCGCTCGGCTACACGAACCTGTCGATCCTGGACAGCGGCTGCAAGGCCTGGCAGGCCGCCGGGGGCGAGCTGTTCAGCGGCGTCAACGTTCCCTCGAAAGCCTTCGGCGAGTTCATCGAGCACCATTACGACACCCCGCGCATCCCGCCCGAGGAGCTCAAGCGCCTGAAGGATGCCGGCCGCAAGCTGGTGATCCTCGATTCGCGGCCCTTCGATGAGTTTCATCGCATGAACATTCCCGGCGGCATCGACGCGCCCGGCGCCGAGCTGCTGTACCGCGTGCACGAGCTCGCGCCGGAGCCGGACACGCTGGTGGTCGTGAACTGCGCAGGGCGCACGCGCAGCATCATCGGCTGCCAGTCGCTGCGCAATGCCGGCATCCCGAACAGCGTGGTTGCGCTCAAGGACGGGACGATGGGCTGGGAGCTCGCGGGCTTCGAATGCGAGCACGGCTCGACGAACGTCGCGCCGCCGCCCTCGGCGCAGGGCCTCGCGGCGGCGCAGGCCGCGGCGGCGAAGGTCGCGGCGCACTTCCGGGTGAAGTTCGCCACGCGCGACACGGTGCAGGTCTGGCAGCAGGACGAGGGACGCACGCTCTACCTGCTCGATGTGCGTACGCGCGAGGAGTTCGAGAAGAAGCGCATTGCCGGATCGCGCCACGCCCCCGGCGGCCAGCTGGTGCAGGCGACCGACGAGTATGTCGGCGTGCGCAACGCGCGCATCGTGCTGATCGATCCGGCGCGCGTGCGCTCGGTGATGACCGCGTCCTGGCTCAATCAGATGGGCTGGGACGACGTGCACGTGCTCGAGCCCGAGGGCGCAGACGGCTTTGCCGGCTGGCCGCTGGAAGACGGCCCGCGCAAGCGGCCGCCGGCGGCGACCGCCCGCGGCAGCCGGACGATCGCGGCGCCTGAGCTTGCGACGCGCATCAACAAAGACGACGTTTGCGTGCTCGACCTCGCCACCAGCCTGCGCTATCGCGCGCGGCACATTCCCGGCGCCTGGTGGGCGGTGCGCGCGCGCCTCGCCGAGGCGAAGGCGAAGATTCCGCCGCCGGCGGGCCTCGTGCTGACCTCGGACGACGGCCTGCTCGCGCAGCTTGCCGCGAGCGAGGCCGCGGCGCTGTGGCCGGACGCCGAGGTCCGGGTGCTCGAAGGCGGCACGGCGGCCTGGCACGCTGCCGGCAAGCCGGTCGAATCAGGCATGACGCGCGCGACGACGACGCTGGACGATGTCTGGTACAAGCCCTACGACCACGAGCAGGCGGGCGATTACGAGAAGCACGCCCGCGCCTACCTGAATTGGGAGGTCGCGCTCGTCGAGCAGATCAAGCGCGACCCGACGATCCGCTTTCGCGCCTACGACTGATCGCGCGGCGCGTCGCCACGGCTAGGTGGAGGCCGGAAAGCACAGCGCCTTCGCGCCGTAGAATAGCCGAATGCTCGTGTTCGACTGGCTCGCGGAGAAGAAAATCGCCGAGGCGCGCGCACGCGGCGAGCTCGACAATCTGCCGGGCGCCGGCCGACCGCTCGCGCTCGACGACGATACGCTGGTGCCGGAGGATCTGCGCCTTGCCTATCGCATCCTCAAGAACGCCGGGTTCGTACCGCCCGAAGTCGAAGCGCGCCGCGAGATCGCAGATCTCGAGCGGCTGCTGCTCGACGGGGACGAGACGCTCGACGCGGCCGCACGGGCACGCGCAGCAAAGAAGCTCGCCTTGCTCAAGTCGCGCATCGAGCCCAGATATGCCGCGCGCGTACTCGGGCGGCTGGCGAGCCGCTGATCGACGCCCGCCTCAGGGCGTCGGCGTCGCCATGTTGCCCTTGTTCGTGATGAGCGACGGCTTGGCGCCCTCGGGCACCCCGGGCACCGTCTTTTCCCATTCGGCATAGCGCGCGCGCATCGCCGCGAGCCGCTCGGGCTCGCGCTTGGCGCGGTTCGCGCGCTCGCGCAGGTCTCGGCCCAGGTCGTAGAGAAACTCGCCGTCCTCGGTAGACAGGTACTTCCACCGTCCGGCGCGCAGCGCGCGCTGGTTGCGGAAGTTCGTGCGCCAGAACAGCTCGCGCTCGAACGTTGCCGCGGGATTGTCGAGTACCGGCATGAGGCTCAGGCCGTCGAGTGGGTACTCGGGATGCGCTGCGACGCCCGCTGCCTCGAGGAAGGTCGGCATCCAGTCCATCGTCATCGCGAGCTGCGCGGTCGTGCCGCCCGCCTTCACCCGCGCCGGCCAGCGCACGATGTAGGGCACGCGGATGCCGCCTTCGAGCAGGTCCATCTTCTTGCCCATCAGCGGCCAGACGTCCGAATACCGTTCGCCGCCGTTGTCGCTGGTGAACACGATGAGCGTGTTTTCCTGCGCGCCGATCGACTTCAGCGCCTCGAGAATGCCGCCGATGCCTTCGTCCATATGATGGATCATGCTCAGGTAGGTCTCGACCGAGCCGCCCGAAACGTGGCCGATGTGCTCGCGCAGCTTCGCCAGGGTGCGCGCCTCGCTTTCGTCCGCGCGCGTCTCCCAGGGCCAGTGCGGCGCGGTGTAGTGCACCGACAGCAGAAAGGGCTTCGCGGCGCCGCACTGGCGACCGATGTAGTCGACCGAGCGCTGGCTGATCAGGTCGGTCAGGTAACCGATGTGCTCGACCTGGCGATCGCCTTCCCACAGGTCGTGCGTGCCGCCCGTATCGCAATGCGTGAAGTAATCGAGCCCGCCGCTCATCGCGCCGAAGAATTCCTCGTAGCCGCTCTTCAGCGGTCCGAAGTGCGGCGCGTAGCCGAGGTGCCATTTGCCGACGAGCGCAGTGGCGTAGCCCGCATCGCGCAGCAGCGAAGGCAGCGTCGCGTGCCCGGGCGGCAGCCCGAGCACCGGGCCGAGTCCGGGATCGGTGCGCGCCGCGCTTGCGATCGGCTCGTCCCAGCCGCCGCGCAGGCGGTACTGATAGCGCCCGGTCGCGAGCGCAAAGCGCGTCGGCGAGCATACCGGCGAGTTCGAGTAGCCGTCGGTGAAGCGCAGGCCCTCGGCAGCCATACGATCGAGCACCGGCGAGCATGAGCCGCGCGCCGCGTGCAGCGAGCGCCCGCCGTAGCAGCCCAGGTCGGCATAGCCGAGGTCGTCGGCGAGGATGAAGATGAAATTGGGCCTTTTGCCTACCTGCGGCATGCGCCTGTACTCCCGATTCGAATCATGATTTCTGACCTCACCACTTCACGCCGACCAGCCACAACGCGATCGCGGGAAAGAGGAACAGCAGCCCGAGCGCGATCAGATCGGCAGCGACGAACGGCATCACACCCCGAAAGATCCGTGACAGCTTCAGGTCGGGCATCATCGTGCGCACGGTGAACACGTTCATGCCGATCGGCGGCGTGATCAGCCCCAGCTCGACGACCACCACCATCACGACGCCGAACCAGATCAGGTCGACATCCATGATGATCAGTGTCGGCAAAAATACCGGCACGATGAGCAGCAGGATGCCGATCGCCTCGAAGATCATGCCCATCGCGATGCAGACGACGCACACCGCAAACACGGTGCCGACCGGCGAGAGCTGCATCGCCTCGACCAGATCGACGAGGGCGCCGGGCAGGCCGGAGAGGTTGATGAAGTTCGCGAAGACCTGCGCACCGAAAATCACGATGAACAGCGCCGCCGTGGTGCGGCAGGCCTCGAGCAGCGAGGCGTAGAGCTGATCGAAGGTCCGCAGCCGGCCGCGCCACCAGGCGAACGCGGCCGCGCCGGTCGCACCGATCCCCGAAGCCTCGGTCGGCGTGAAGATGCCGAAATAGATACCGCCGAGCACGAGCACGAACAGCGCCAGCACCGGCCACACGCTGCGGTAGCGACGGTAGCGCTCCGCCCGCGCCACCGGCTCGCCGGCGGGCCCGGCCGCGGGCCGCATCCAGACCACGCCGAGCACCGCCAGCATGTACAGCGCGACCAGCAGCACCCCCGGCCCGACCCCGGCGATGAACAGCTTGCCGATGTCCTGCTCGGCCACCAGGCCGTAGATCACCAGCGGCACGGAGGGCGGAATCATGATGCCGAGCGTGCCGCCCGCCGCGATCACGCCCGAAGACAGGGCGTCGTCGTAGTCGTAGCGGCGCATGTGCGGCATCGCCACTTTGGTCATGGTCGCCGCAGTGGCGAGCGACGAGCCCGAGACCGCGGAGAACCCGGCGCAGGCGAGCACGGTCGACTGCGCCAGTCCGCCGCGGTATTTGCCGAGCAGCGCGTAGGAGGCCTCGAAAAGATCCTCCGAGATGTTCGCGCGGTGGATGAACACGCCCATCAGAAGGAACAGCGGAATCACCGACAGGCCGTAGTTGGCGCCCGTCTCGACGATCTGCTGCGACATCATCGTCACCGCCGCATGCCAGTCCCAGCCGCGCATGTACGCAAAACCGACCAGCCCGACGAGCAAGGTCGAGAAGCCGAGCGGGAACGCGAGAAAGCACAGCAGCAGCAGGCAGGCGAAGCCGACAAGCGCAATGGTCATCGGCGACGCTCAGTCGGAATGCGTGGACGCAACGCCCGTGGCGCCCAGCCGCCCGCGCGTACGCCTGAGCGCAAGCAGGAGCAGCGCGAGGCCGACCAGCGAGAGGACCGCCGCCGACATCGGCTGCATCCACTGGGGCAGGTCGAGCACGGCCGTGCGCTTGCGGCTCCTCAGAAGGTCGATGGCGTGCTCGTACATCTGCCAGGTGATCAGCAGCGTGCAGCCGACCGAGATCGCGATCGACATCCAGCGCTGCGCCGCCGCCATATGCTGCGCGATCAGACCTTCCATCAGCGTCACCGTGATGTGCTCGTTCTTCGCGGTGATGAACGCGAGCCCGGCGAACACGGTGACGATCATCAGCTGCTCGATGATCTCGGCGGCACCGAAGATCGACTTGTGAAAGCCGTAGCGGCCGATCACGTCGACGAAGGTGAGCAGCATCATGGCCAGCAGCGCCGCGCCGGCGATGAGGCCCAGCATGCGCGAGGCGAAGCCCTCGATTTTCACCAGCATCGTCGATCAGCCGGGGAACGGCGGCCGCGCGCGGCGTTGCGCCGCGCGCGCCGTTCTCCGCGCTACTTGCGCTTCGCGTCCTCTTCGGCAAGCACGCTCTTGTAGTACGCGATCACCGCCTTGCCATCGATGCCCATCGCAGCGACCTTCTTGAGCCATGCATCGGTCATCGGCTGCCCGATCGCCTCGAGCTGGGCGAGCACGGCATCGTCGCCCTTGACGACCTCGAGTCCGCCCTTGAGCAGCTGGTCGCGCGCCTTGTTTTGCACCGCGTCCTGGACCTGGCCGAAATGGCGCGAGATCTTCTCGCCGCTCAGCGCGACGATGGCCTTGCGGTCGGCCGCAGAGATCGCGTTCCACTTCTTTTCGTGGACGAAGAAGGAAAACGTCGGCGTGAAGATCTTGCGCTTGAAGATCGTCCCGGACTTCGTGTAGTCCTTCAGCTTGAACTGCGTCACCGAGGAGTACGGCACGCCGGTGTAGCCGTCGACCACCCCCTTCGAGATGATCTCCAGCATCTGCACCGCGGGCCCGGCAACCACCGCCGAGCCGGTACCCTTGATGATGTTGGCGGTCACGCCCGGCAGCGCCCACATCTTGCGGCTCTTGAGGTCCTCGATAGTGGTGATCGGCTTGTCGGTCATCGACCAGAACTCGGCGCCGTTGGTCGCGTACACGGCGAGCAGCTTGACCGGCCCGTACTCGTTCTTGGCGGCGAAGAACTTCTGGTAGGTGCGCCACAGCGCGATGCTGCCCGATTCAGCGCTCTCGGTGCCGATGAACGGCAGCTGGCCGACCTGGATGCCGGTGACCTTGTTGGAAATGAACTGGTTGAACTGGATCGCTGCGTCCATCACGCCGTTCACCACGCCGTCGTACTGGTCGGGTGGCGCAGCGAGGCTCTTGGGCGGAATGTTGAACTTCACCCGCCCGGCGGTCGCCTTCTCGATCTCCTTGGACCAGTCGCGCAGCATCACGCGGCAGGTGTAGTGCTGCGGCGGGAAAAAGCAGTTGTAGACGATGGTCTGTGCGCTCGCTGCCTGCGGCGCGAGACCCGTTGCGGCCAGCGTCGCGCCGGCCACGATCATGGCGGTTGCCTTGCGTGTCATGTGCCCCTCCTCCAAAAGATCGGCGTTCGAAGCATACGCAGCCCCGGCGCAAACCGGAAGACGTATCATTCGGCATCTCGATAACCGAAAGTTATCAATGCGTCTGGCCCAGATTCACCACTACCTCGCCGTGATCGATAGCGGCAGCTTCCGCGCGGCGGCGCGCGCGCTCGGGCTCAGTCAGCCCGCGCTGACCAAGAGCGTCCGGCAGCTCGAGGAAGAGCTCGGCGCGGTGCTCGTGACGCGCAGCGTGCGCGGCGCGCAGCCGACCGAGTTCGGGCGCGCTTTTCTGTCTCGCGCGCGATCCGTCAGCGCCGACCTGCGCAGGGCGCGTGAAGAAATCGCCCAGCTGCGCGGCGCGCGCGCAGGCAGCCTCGCGATCGGCACCGCGCCCGGACCGGCGCTCGACTTGCTGCCGAGGGCACTGCCCCTGCTCCGCGCGCGCTGGCGCGAGGCGTCGGTGCGCGTCATGGACGTCTCGCCACCGGACGTGCTGCCCGGACTGCGCGAGGGGCTGTTCGACCTTGCGCTCAGCGCGCGACTCGGCCCGCTGCGCGAGGTCGCCTCGGACTGGCTGGTCGAGCCGCTCTATACGATCGAGCCGGTGATCATTGCCCGGCGCGGCCATCCGCTCGCCGCCGCGCGCAGCCTGACCGAGCTGACCGAGGCCGAGTGGGTGCGCACGGGTGCGCCCGGCTACACGCCTGCGCTGCCGCAGGCCTTCGAAGCGGCGGGTCTCGCGCCGCCGCGCTATCGCGTCGACTGCCAGTCGTTCCTCGCGCTGCCCGAGTTCGTCGCGCAGAGCGATCTGCTCGCCGTCGTGCCGTGGCAGATCGCCGCGCGCGAGGCCGCATCCGGCCGGACCATTCGCTTGCGCGTTCGAGAACAGCTGCCGACGCGCGAAATCTGCCTGTTCAGGCGCGCCCAGGTGCCGCTCACGCCGATCGCACGCGAGTGCGCCGATGTGCTTCGCGAAGTCGTGCGCAGGGCTGCGCAAAGGCAACGCCAAGCGCAGCGCGTTACTTCCGCGCTCGAATGATCTCCAGCAATCCCCGCAGCGCAAGCGCGTAGCCGTAGATGCCGAAGCCGGTCACGACGCTGCGGCACACCCGGCCGACGTCCGAGATGCGCCCGCGCATCGCCGGATTCGACAGGTGCACCTCGACCACCGGAAAGCCGACCTGGGTGATCGCGGCGCACAGCGCCGGATAGTCCGTGGTGTAGCCGGCCGGATTGATCAGGGCGCCGTCGAACCTGCGCTCGAAGGCATCGTAGAAGCGGTTGATGACTTCGCCCTCGATGTTCGAGTGGAAGATCTCGACCTCGCAGGCGAGCTCGCCCGCGTAGCGGCGAATGTGCTCGTCGTACTGGGCCATCGTGAGCGGGCCGAAGACCTCGATCTGCGATTTGCCGCGCATGTTCATGCCGGCGCCGTGGACAACCAGAATCTTGGGCATCGTTGCCTCCTGAGCCGGACCTTATGCGGGCAGCACCGCTTCCGCCAGGCCGAAAAACGTCGCCGCATTGCCGCCGAGGATCGCCTGCTTCGCGCGCGGCGAAAGGCCGCCGTGGGCGCGCACCAGCGCGCCGACGTGCTGCTCGCCGAGCGGAAACGGCGCGTCCGAGCCGAGCATCACGCGTTCCGCGCCCATGACCTCGACCAGCAGCGACAGCGCGCCCGGGTCGAACACCGCCGAATCGACGCTGAAGCGATCGACGTACGACGACGGCGGCTGCGGGCAGTCCTGGCGCACGATATCGCGCTCCCGCCAGGCATTGTCGACGCGGCCCAGGAGCCAGGCGAAACTGCCGCCGCCGTGCGCGAAGCACAGCTTGAGCGAACGCGGCAGGCGCTCGAACGCCCCGGACAGGATGAGCGACAGGATGCCGAGCTGCGTCTCGGCCGGCATCGACACCAGCCAGGGCAGCATCCATTTCTTCATGCGCTCGGCAGCCATCATGTCCCAGGGATGGACCAGTACCGGGATGCTCTCGCGCCCGCAGTGCGCGAGGAAGGCGACCAGCGCTTCGTCGTCGAGGTTCCTATCGCCCATGTGGTTGCCGATCTGCACGCCGAGATGACCGGCGGCCCTCGCGCGGCTCGCTTCGCGACAGGCGGCGTCGCTGTCCTGCAGCGGCACCTGCGCAAGGGGCTTCAGGCGCTGCGGCGCGTGCGCAGCGAATTCGAGCGCGCGGTCGTTCATCCGCTGGCACCAGGCAAGCGCCGCCGCTGCCGGGTAGGCGTAGCCGAACATCACCGGCGTCGCGCAGAAGATCTGCACATCGATGCCGTCGCGGTCCATGGCTTCCAGCCGGCGCGCCGGCTCCCACAGCAGCGCGCGCACCGGGCGGAACGGCTTGTCGCCGGTCATGATCTGGCCGCTGCCGTCGGCATCGACCCTCAGCCAGGGCGCACGCTGCGAATCGAGCTTCGCCGCCTCCTCGCGCGTGACGCGCGGGAAAAAATGGGTGTGCATGTCGATGACGGTCATTTGGCGTTCCTCATGGCATGCCAGGCCGCGGCAGCGCGGCCGGGATGAACCGTGCCGCATTGGGCGCAGCGCCTGGCCTCCTCCGGCCTGTCGTAGAACTGCGCGTAGGCCTTCGGCAGATCGTCGACGATGCTCGCGAGCTGGACCTCGACGCGGTGCACCAGGCTACCGCAGTTCGCGCAGTACCACTCGAAGCCGTCGACGAGGCCTGCCGGGCGCTGGCGCTCGATCACCAGGCAGCGGCTGCCCGGTTCGGGACGCTGCGGCGAATGGCGCACCCGTGGCGGCAACAGGTAGATGTCGCCCTCGTTCAGGTCGACGCGCTCGAAGCGGCCGCCGTCCCAGATCTCGAGAAAGGCGTTGCCCTTGAACTGCCAGAAGAACTCTTCCAGCGGATCGTCGTGGAAATCGCTGCGCGCGTTCGGCCCGCCGACCACGGTGACGATGAAATCGGCATCCTGCCAGACCTGCTGGTTGCCGACCGGCGGCTTCAACAGATGCGCGTGCTCGTCGATCCAGCGCTGGAAGTTGAACGGCTTGCTGTAGCGGTCGTAGCGCATGCGCGCGCCCTCAGACGGTCGCGCCATTGCGCAGCCGGGCGCGCAGTTCGCGCGTCGCCGCCGCGTCCAGCGCTCCGCTCGCCGCGTCGACCACCACGGCGTGCTGCTCGCGCGCGAAGGCCGCGGTGATCTTGCCGTTCCAGACGTCGGCGGCGACGCGCGCCGGCTCGCGCTCGAACGGATCGCCGAAGCCGCCGGCGCCGGGCTGGACATGGACGATGACATCGTCGCAGGCGAGCCAGCGCGTCACTTTCGACGGCAAGGCCGACTCTGCGTCGCTGCTGACGAGCGTATTGACTGCCGGGCGGCCGGGCGCGCCGCCCGCGAGGCCGTAGGGCGCGAACTTCATGCGGTCGGCGCGCAGCTGCATGAACGCCTCGTCGGCGAGCACGCGGTAGCTGCGCCGCAGCGCGAGCCCGCCGCGCCATTTGCCGGCGCCGCAGCTGTCGGGCACGAACTCGTAAGCCTCGACGCGCACCGGGTGCTGCGCCTCGAGCGTCTCGACCGGGGTGTTGGACAGGTTCTGCGAGGCGTTGGTGACTGCCTCGATGCCGTCGGCATCGGGACGCCCGCCCCAGGCGCCGCAGATCATGTCGACGATGATGAACGGCGAGCCGTCGCGGCGCCGGCCCGACAGGCAGACCACGGTGTTGCCGCCCTCGCCGGCGGCGGGAATGCGATCCGGCACGATCTGCGCGAGGCAACCGAGCATGGCGTCGAACACGCGGTAGCCGGTCAGCGCGCGCGCCGCGACCGCGCCCGGCATGCGCGGGTTGAGCACCGAGCCCTCCGGGGCGTGCACCTCGATGCAGCGGAACACGCCCGCGTTGTTGGGAATGTCGCCCTTCAGCGCGCAGCGCACCGACAGGTAGGTGCAGGACTTGGTGTACGACAGCGTCGAGTTGATCGCCGCGCGCACCTGCGGCGCCGAGCCGCTGTAGTCGACGCTCACCCGGTCATCGTGCACCGTCACCGTCGCCTTGATCGGAATCGGCTCGGGCGCAAGGCCGTCGTCGTCGATCGCGTCGCTGAACGTGAAGCTGCCCTTCGGCCAGCGCCGGATCTCCTCGCGCGTCAGGCGCTCGGCGTAATCGAGCAGCTCCGTCAGATAGGCGCGTGCCGTCTCGACGCCGTAGCGCTCGAACAGCCTGCCGAGCTCGCGTACCCCGACCTGCGCCGCGGCGTACTGCGCGCGCAGGTCGCCGAGCACCCGCTCGGGCAGGCGCACATTGATCGCGACCAGGCGCTCGAGCGTGGCGTTCATGCGCCCCGCCTCGTAGAGCTTCACCGGCGGGATGCGCAGCCCTTCCTGGTAGATCTCGGTGGAGTCGCTCGCGTTCGAGCCGGGCACGCGCCCGCCGACATCGGTGTGATGGCAGATGACCACGCACCAGCCTTCGAGGGCGCCGCCGTGAAAGAACGGCACGAACATGAAGATGTCGGGCAGGTGCATGCCGCCTTCGTAGGGATCGTTCAGGATCAGCGCATCGCCCGGCTGCAGGTCCGTGCCGAAGCGGCTGCGCACCGCCGCCATCGCCTCGGGGATCGCGCCCAGGTGCAGGGCGATGGTCTTGGCCTGCGCCACCATCTGCCCGTGCCGGTCGCAGATCGCCGCCGAGTAGTCCATGACGTCCTTGACGATCTCGGAGCGCGCGGTGCGCAGCACCGTGTAGGCGACCTCGTCGACGATCGCGTCCATGGCGTTCTTGATGACCGCAAAGGTAATCGGATCGAAGTTCATGACAGCGCCTCCCGGTCAGACGTCCAGCTCGAGCAAGAGATTGCCGGCCGCATCGGCGCGCACCCGCGCCGCCGGCGGCACGACGACCGTCGTGTCGTACGACTCGATGATCAGCGGCCCGGCGCGCTCGGTCGCGTCGAGGTCGGCGCGCGCGAGCACCGGGGTCGCGACCGCCGGCGCACCGCGCGCGAAGCTCGCCAGGCGCTCGCCCCGCGTGCCGACGAGCGCGGCGCGATCGACGCGCAGGCCGTCGAACGTCAGCCGGTCGTCGCGGTGGCCGCGCGCCGCCAGGCGCAGGTTTACCAGCTCGACCGGCTCGTCGGCGGCATAGCCGAACGTTTCCCGATAGGTCTGCAGGAACGCGGTGCGCAGCGCCTCGAGCGCGGCGCGGTCGATCGCCGCATCGCCGATGGCGATGCTGAGCTCCGAGGACTGGCCGACGAAGCGCAGGTCGGCCTTGAGCACCATCGACACGGCCGACGCGTCGTAGCCTTCCGCCGCGAGCGCCTCGCCGCCCTGCTGTCGCAGGACGCCGGCCACCGCCTCGAGCCGCGCCGGCTCGGCGTCGTCCAGCCGGCAGGTCACCGCGCGCAGGAAATCGTGCTCGGCATCCGCGGCCAGCATGCCGCCGGCGCTGAACACCCCCGCCATCACTGGAACGATCACGCGGCGCGCGCCGAGCAGGCGCGCGACGTCCACCGCGTGCGTCGGCCCCGAGCCGCCGAAGGCGACCAGCGTCATGTCGCGCGGATCGCGGCCGCGCTCCACGGTCACCGCGCGGATCGCGCGCGCCATGTTGACGTTGGCGATCTGGCGGATGCCGTGCGCGGCATCGAGCGTCGACAGGCCGAGCGGCCGGGCGACGTGCTGCGCCACCGCCGCCTGCGCGGCGGCGGGGTCGATTGGCAAGCTGCCGCCCGCGAGCGCAACCGGGTTCAGATAGCCGAGCACCATGTTCGCGTCGGTCACCGTCGGCCGATCGTTGCCGAGCCGGTAGCAGGCCGGTCCCGGGTCGGCGCCGGCCGACTCGGGACCGACGCCGAGCAGGCCGCCCGCGTCGACCGTTGCGATCGAGCCGCCGCCGGCGCCCACCTCGGCGATGTCGATCGCCGGCACCTTGAGCACGTAGCCCCCGCCTTTCAGGAAGCGGCTCGGCACGCTGATGCCGTCGCGAAACTCGTACTCGTTGGTGAGCGCGGGCACGCCGGCCTCGATGATCGACGCCTTCGCGGTGGTGCCGCCCATGTCGAATACGATCAGATCCTGCGCCTGCGTGCCCTCACCGAGGCGCGCCGCGCCGGTGACGCCGCCCGCCGGGCCCGAAGCGACGGCGAACACCGGACGCTCGCTCGCCGCGGCAATGCCGATCATGCCGCCGTTCGAGGCCATGACGTGGATCGGCGCGCGAATGCCGATCGTCGCCAGGTCCCGCCGCAGGCGCGCCAGGTAGCTGCGCATCACCGGAAGAATGTAGGCGTTCACCACGGTCGTGCTGGTGCGCTCGTACTCCTTCATCTCGGGCAGCACGTCGCAGGACGCGGTCACCAGAAGGCCCGGAAACTCGGCTTCCAGGATGCGCCGGGCCTCGATTTCGTGCGCCGGGTTCGCGTAGCTGTTGATGAAGCTGATGGCGACCGCCTCGACGCCTTCGGCTTCGAGCCGGCGCGCGGCCGCGCGCACCTCGTCGGCGTCGAGCGGCCGCACCACGGCGCCGTCGGCCGCGATGCGCTCGTTCACCTCCAGCCGGTAGCGGCGCGGTGCGAGCGGCTCGGGCTTGCGCCAGGCGAGGTCGAACATCGTCGGCGTGCGGATGCGCCCGATCTCGAGCACGTCGCGAAAGCCGCGCGTCGCGAGCACGCCGGTGCGCGCACCGGTCTTCTGCAGGATCGCGTTGGACGCGACCGTGGTGCCGTGCACCAGCTCGCCGATCGCATCGGCGTCGAGACCGGACTGCGCCAGGACGGCGCGTATGCCGGCGACCACCGCCTGCCCGGGCTCGCGCGGCGTGGTCGAGGTCTTGTTGACGAACAGCCGCCCGTCCGGATGCAGCAGGATGATGTCCGTGAACGTGCCGCCGATGTCGCAGCCGACGCGCGCGGCGCGCGCGGTCTGCGGATTCTGCGAAGCGTTGGTGGCGGCCATGAGCGGGCCGCCAAGTTAGCCCAAGAATCGCCCGCGCGGCAAATCGCGCGTCCGGCGCGCAGCCTCAGGCGGCGTTCGCCAGCACCATGATCCCGGAAGCGGTGTTCGAGATCGGGATGTGGTAGTTGCGGTGCACTTCGCTCACCTTGCCGCCGAGCGCGGCGCGCGCGATCAGCCAGTTGATCACCTCCACGCCCTGCGTGCCGGCCTGCTCGACCAGATCGTCGATCGAGTAGCGCGTCAGCGCCTCGGGATCGCCGACCAGCTTTTCCATGCACATGGCATCGAACGCTTTGTTGATGAACCCCGCGCGCGGGCCGTCGAGCTGGTGCGACAAACCGCCGGTACCGAGCACGACGACCTTCAGGTCCGCGGGAAAGGACTCGATCGCGCGGCCCAGGGCGCGGCCGAACTTGTAGCAGCGCGTCGGTGTGGGCAGCGGATGCTGCACCGTGTTCACCGCCACCGGCACGGTCGCCACCGGGCAGGCCTCGAGCGCGGGCCACATCAGCTTGAGCGGCAGCGTGAACGCATGGTCGACGACCATCTCCTGGCAGGTGGTGAGGTCGAATTCGTCGGCCACCAGCGATTCGATCATGTGCCAGGACAGGTCGGTGTTGCCGCGGTACGGCGGCAGCGTCGGCAGGCCCCAGCCCTCGTCGGCGTTGCGGTACTCGGGCGCCGCGCCGACGGCGAAGGTCGGCAGCTTGTCGAGGAAGAACTGAAGGCCGTGGTCGTTGTAGACCACCACCGCGACGTCCGGCCTGACTTTCTCCAGCCAGGCATGCACGCCGTCCCAGCCCTGGAAGAACGGCTTCCAGTAGGGGTCGTCCTGCAGCCCCTTGGCGATCGCGTTGCCGATCGCCGGGACGTGCGAGGTCGTCACTGCGCCGACGATTCTTGCCATGATGGTTCTCCTACTTCGCTGCGTCGAGCAGCTTCTGCTTGAACGCCTCGACGCTCAATCCCGTCTGCGCCGCGCCGAGGTCCTGGACGCCGAGGCCGAAGATGCCGGCGAACTTGGCGAGGTAGTAGACGTTGCCGCCGGCGGCGATCAGGCCGAGCACGTCGCGATCCTTGATCGCGGTGCGCTGCGCCTCGTTCAGGCCGTATTTCCGGCAATACGCGTCCTCGTCGGCGACGAACGCAGCGCGGTTCTCGGCCGCGTTGAACGAATAGCACATCTTGTTGAGCGCATAGCCCTTCTGCGCCTGCACGCCGTCGAAGATCGTCGTGCCGCTGATATCCCTGTGCGCGTAGCGCGGGCGCGAACCCATGGCCGGTTCCTCCAAACCCAATCCAGCCGGAAACGCTACCTCCCGGGCGCCCTGCCAGACTTGATCCAGCGCAAGCCGCCCGCCGCGCCGGCTATCGCAGCGCCACCCACAGGGCGCCGTCCCGCACGAGGCAGGCCAGCGGCGTGATCGGGGTGCGATTCTTCGAGATGTCGCCGATGAATTCCCAGCCTGGCGAGGTGCCATCGGTCTGCAAGGTCGGCGTCCACGTGCGCACCGCGCCGGTCTGAACATCGAAACAGGTCTCGTGCCAGCGGCACACGAGCCCGAGATCGTCGGTCAGCTTGCTGTCGCGCGGCACGACGCGCCCCTGCCCGGGAGAGGTGATCACTCCGGTCTCTTCCTGCGGCCTTTTCTCGAAGAACGGCAGGTTCAGATGCGGGCAGGCGTTGTTGCAGGCGAAATAGCGCTCGCCCCGGCGGATGACGACGAGATCGAAGCCTTCGAACTCGAACACGCGGCGCTTGCCGTCAGCGATCTCGTCCGGTGCGCAGAGTCTGGTCCACTGCCGCCCGGCGAAGTGCAGCGTATCGCGGCTGTCCTTGGCCTTCAGCCGGGCTTCGCCCTCTGGCGTAAGGCGGGAGATCTCGTGCAGCGACATCCGCTCGTCGGTGCCGCGCAGCCGCACGCGGATGAAGTCCGCGACCTCGACGTCGTTCGCCACCTGCTGGTAAAGCGCCTCGGAGATCAGCAGGCGGGTGCCGGCTTCCTTGTTCGCGCTCTCGATCCGGCTGGCGACGTTCACCGTCTCGCCGATCGCCGTGAGCTTCGACTCGCGGCCGCCGCTGATCGTGCCGATCACCGCCTCGCCGTAGTGCACGCCGATGCCGATCTCGAAGGCCTCGTCGTACATCGACTTCATGTAGGACCGCATGCGATCGGCCGCCGCCAGCATATCGGTCGCCGCCTTGATCGCCCGCAATGGGACGTCCTGCAGGTCGTCGACGCCGAAGGTCGCCATGATCGCATCGCCGATGAACTTTTCGACGTGGCCGCCGTTGCGCTCGATCACGTCCGCCATGTTGAAGAAGTAGCGGTTCAGCACGAACATCAGGTCGTAGGGCGAAAGGCGCTGCGACAGGGTGGTGAAGTCGCGGATGTCGCAGAACAGCACCGCGATCGTCCGGGTCTCGCCGATTCGCCCGAGGCTCGGCCTGGCGAGCTGGCTGGTGATCGCGAGGTCGGTGTCGTCCAGCACCAGGCGGCGCAGCTTCAGATCGCCCGACACCTTCGTCTGGCAGGCGAGGCGCAGCTCGGGCCCGAAGTGCAGCGGACCGGCGATCGCCCGCTCGGCCTCGGTCCGCTCGCTGCAGTGCTCGAGCCCTTCGAGGATCCAGACGCGGCAAGTCGAGCAGCGCGCCAGGCCGCCGCAGGCATGAGCATGCGGTATGCCGGCGCGCAGCGACGCCGCGAGGATGCTCTCCCCGGCTTCTATGGAGAACTGCTTAGTATCGGGCAGGCAGGTGATCTTGGGCATCGGTCGAAGTTCCCGTCAGCCGGTTTATACACCGGCCGCGTGCGCCGTCGCGGCCTTCGGCGGTTGTCCACGCTGTACACTGCCTAGTCAGCGAGCGCGGAGGGCGTGACGGCATGAGCGGCACCGTGCAGAGGACGCGGCTGGCGGCAATCCTGGCGGCGGACGCGGTGGGCTACTCGCGCCTGATGGCGGCAGACGAGAACGCGACGGTAGCCGCGCTCGATTCCGCGCGCGCGGTATTCCGGTCTCACATCGATTCGAACCAGGGCCGCATCATCGACATGGCGGGCGACTCGGTGCTCGCGGTGTTCGAGACGGCGGCGGGGGCTGCCACCGCGGCGCTCGCCGTCCAACACGCGCTCGCCGACGCTGCGCAGTCCGTGCCGGAGGACCGCCGCATGCGCTTTCGCATCGGCGTGCATCTGGGAGACGTGATCGAAAAAGCCGACGGCACGGTCTACGGCGACGGCGTCAACATCGCGGCGCGGCTGGAAGGCATCGCCGAGCCAGGCGGAATCTGCGTCTCCGAATCGATCCGCACGGCGGTTCGAGGCAAGGTCGACGCAGCCTTCGAGGACCTTGGCGAACAGGCGGTGAAGAACATCGCCGATCCGGTGCGCGCGTACCGCGTAGCGCCCGCGTCGGGGGCGCCGGCCACGCAGAAGCGCTCGGTCGCGGACATCGACTTGTCGCTGCCGGACAAGCCTTCGATCGCGGTGCTGGCATTCGCCAACATTTCCGGCGACCCCGAGCAGGAGTACTTCACCGACGGCGTAACCGAGGACATCATCACCGAGCTGTCGCGCTTTCACGGCCTTTTTGTCATCGCGCGCAACAGCTCGTTCACCTACAAAGGCAGGTCGGTCGACGTACGCACGGTGGCGAAAGAGCTGGGCGTGCGGTACGTACTCGAAGGCAGCATCCGGAAGGCCGCGAATCGCATCCGCGTGACCGCGCAGCTGATCGATTCGCTGACAGGCCGCCACATCTGGGCCGACAAGTACGATCGCGTCCTGGAGGACGTCTTCGAGGTGCAGGAAGAGGTCACGCGCGCGATCGTCACGGCAATCGGACCGCAGATTCATGCGACGGAGCTCGAAAGGGCGCGGCGCCGACGCCCTGAAAACCTGAGCGCTTACGAGATCGCGGTTCGAGCATGGGCGACGACCTTCGAAGCAACTGTGACGTCGGACGAGAAAATCCGACAAGAGGCCGTCAAGCATGCGCGGGAGGCGCTTGCAATCGATCCTCGAAGCGCCCTCGCACTGGCCGCGATCGCGCAGGCGCATATCCAATCGCTGACAATGTATGCGGACGTTGATCGGGCGGCCGTGTTTGCGGAGGCCATGGAAGCAATGACGAGGGCCGTCGAGGCGGATCCCTCGTTCGAAATCGTTCATATGATTCGAGCATGGCTGCTGCTGGCGGCACCCGACGGGCCGCGCTCGGACGAGGCGCTGCGCAGCGCGCGACGGGCGTACGAGCTGAATCCGAACGAGGTGACCTGCGTCCAATGCCTGGGCTACAACGAGGGGGTGCAGGGGCGGTGGCGCATGTGCATCGACCTGCTCCAGACGGCGCTGCGCATGAGTCCACGGGACCCGGTGATCGGCTTCACCTACATGGGATTGGCGCTCGCGAGCCTGTGCACCGGCGAGTATTCGGACGGCGTCGAATTCGCGCGACAGGGACTAACCGCAGCGCCCGAATTCGCCATCCTCCACGGCTATCTTGCGATGAATTACGTCGGCCTGGGCGATCTGGAGCGGGCAAGAGCCGCGGCCGATGAGGCGCGGCGGCTTGCGCCGCGCTGGTTCGACGGGGCGTCGCAATTCGGCTGGCGTGCGCTTCGGCGTCCCGAAGACAACAATCGCCGCAAGACCTTTCTTCGCGTCGCCGCCGGCCTCGAGGATCCGGCTGCGGCGGACGCGCTGAGATAGACCTTTCAGATCGAAGGACGCAACAGATGGCAGAAATCCTCGGCCTCGGCCTGTCGCACTACCCGCCGCTCTGCCTGCCGGACGCGGAGATGGCGAGCCTGCTCGGCTGGACGCTGCAGGACACGTCGATCCCGGAAAAGGAAAGGGACCCGAAGAACTGGCCGGCGGCGATGCAGGCCGAATGGGCGGACGACAAAGGCGCCAGGGCCGCCGCCGCGCACCGCAAGCAGCTCGTCGCAGGGTTCGAGCGGGTGCGCGCCGCGCTCGACGCCTTCAAGCCCGACGTCGTCGTCATCTGGGGCGACGACCAGTACGAGAACTTCAAGGAGGACCTGATCCCGCCTTTCGCGATCCTCGCCTACGACGACCTCGACCTCTATCCCTGGGCGCAGGCCCAGACCTCGTCGATGATGAAGGGAAAGCAGAATGCCTGGGGCGAGGACGAATCAAAACACTACCGCCTGCGCGGCAGGCCCGACATCGCCAAGCACCTCGTCGCGGGGCTGCTCGAGCACGACATCGACGTCGCCTACGCCTACAAGCCGCTGCACCACGGCAGCGTCGCGCACGCCTTCACCAACGCGATCCTCTACCTGGACTATCACCGCAAGGGCTACGAGCACCCGACGATCTGCTTTCCGCTCAACTGCTACGGGCGGCGCGTGATATCAGCGAAAGGTTTCGTGACACGGATGGATGCGGAACTCGAGCTCGACCCGCCTTCGCCCTCGCCGAAGCGCTTCATGCAGGTCGGCGCGGCGACCGCGCGCGTGCTGAAGGCGAGCCCCTGGCGCGTGGCGCTCGTCGCCTCGTCGAGCTGGTCGCACGCTTTCCTCTGTGACTCGACCTTCCGGCTGCGTCCCGACACACCGGCCGACCGCAAGTTGTACGAAGCGATGCGTGCGGCGGATTACGCCGCCTGGCGCGCCACCTCGCTCAAGTCGGTCGAGGACGCCGGTCAGCAGGAGGTGCTCAATTGGTTCGCACTCGCCGGCGCCATGGAGCAACTCGGTGCGCGTCTCGAATGGAGCACCTTCGTCGAGACGCACATCTTCAACTCGAACAAGGTGTTCGCCGTCTACGCGGCGGCGTGATTGAACGGATCAGCGCTCGAGAATCGAGACGAACCGCCGGGGCGTCACGATTCGGGTGACTGCGATTCGCTCTACCGACAGGAGCGCCCTGTCGCCTGTCACCAGGTACTCCGTGTCTACCGCGATCGCCATCGCAAGCAGGTAATCATCGGCTGGATCGCGTGCGCCGCCCGCGCGCGGCAGGCGCTTGAGCACAATCTCCGCGCTGCGCAACGCATTGACAAGGCGGCCGAGTGCAGCGCGCGGCACCAGGGGCCTCAGTTTCGCGTAACGCGCGGCGCGCTTGACTTCGGCGATCTGATCTTCGCTGGTGACGAGCTCGAACCGTTGCTCGCCCCAGGCAGCGACGATCCGTGCCGGTGGCCCGGCATCGGAAAGCATCGCGCTGAGGAAAAGGTTCGTGTCGAGAACGACACGCACCGGTCAGCGTCGTTGGCGCGCGTAATCCACCGCGTCCGCGACAAGCTTTTCGAGCCGCGCTCGAGACAGTCCGCGCGTGCGCGCGCGGACCTCCTTCAGCGCGTCGGCGAGGCTCGCATGCGCGCGGGCACGCCTCGCGGGGGTCGCACGCCCAGCGCCGGACTGCGCGTTTTCCAGCCGCGCCTGCACCGCTTCCTGGACGAACTTCGACAGGTCGCCCTTGCGCCCGCCGCTACGACCCAGGTAAGCGCGCAGCGCCTCGTCCGTCTCGCGCGATACGGTCAACGACCAGCGCACCGTGTCATCCATCGCTTCCCCCTGATTGGGTACATAAACACATATGCGCAGATTAGCGCAGAATCGTGGCGGGGGCGAGACCGCAAAACCTACGCCGCGGCGCGCGCGTGCGTCTTCGGCAGCCCCTCGACACCGTCCCAGGCCCGCGCCGGAACGTGGGCGTGGCCGTCGAACAGCAGCCGCGCGGTGCGCAGGAGCGCCGAGCGGGTGATCTTCGGCGGCATCGCGTCGCCTTCGGTCTCGATCCTCACGGTGAATTCGCCTGTGGGATGTTCGATCGGCAGCGTCTTCGCCCTGCCCTGCGGTACCACGGCGATGCCCTGGGCGACTCCGCCCGGCAGCACGCAGGCAGTGGCCACCGTCACCGCGCCGAGCACGCCGATCGACGAGTGGCAGTCGTGCGGGATGAAGGTCCGCGTGCACAGCGCGCCGCCGGCGCGCGGCGGCGCGATGAGCGACATCTTCGGCACGTTCTTCTTGGTCACGTCACCGAGGTTCATCAGCAGTCCCGCCTTGAGGCGAATCGCCTCGACGCGCGCCTTGAGCTCGGTATCGGCGTCGAGTTCCTTCTTCGTCTCGTAGCCGGTACGGCCGAGCGCGGCGGCCGGCATGACGACCACCGGCATGCCGTTGTCGATCAGCGTGCAGGGCACGCCGTCGATGACGTCGATCGCGTTGCCGGTCGGCAGCAGCGCGCCGCAGGTCGAGCCGGCGACGTCGAGAAAGTCGATCAGCACCGGCGCATGCCTGCCCGGCACGCCGTCGATGCGCGCCTCGCCCTCGTAGGCGACGCGCCTGCCCGGCGTCTGCACCGTCGCCAGCGCGAGGCTCTGGCTGTTCACCATGTGGATGCGCACCCGCGTCTCGCCGTCGGCCGCCTTGACCAGGCCGCGCTCGATGGCGAACGGCCCGACGCCGGCGAGAATGTTGCCGCAGTTCTGGTTGTAGTCGGCGCGCGGCTCGTTCACCACCACCTGCACGAACAGGTAGTCGACGTCCGCGTCCGGGCGCGTAGACGGACCTACGATGGCCACCTTGCTGGTGAGCGGGTTGGCACCGCCGATGCCGTCGATCTGGCGGTCGTCGGGCGAGCCCATGACCGCGAGCAGGATGCGCTCTAGGATCGCGCGGTCCGCGGGCACGTCGGATGCGGCGAAGTACGCGCCCTTCGAGGTGCCGCCGCGCATGATCGAGCAGGGGATCCGCGTCTGCATGCTGCCCTCCTTCGCTATTTCGCCGGCGGCTCGAAGCTGCCGTAGTCGACCGGTCCTTCGATGCTGCGCAGGCCCTTGTCGGCGAGCGGCTTGCGCATGCCGTAGAGGTCGATGCCGAGTGCGCCGGCGACGAGCTGCTTGCGGTTGGCGGCTTCCTTCTCCTCGCGCGCGACGCCCGCCTTCGCCACCGCCGCGGCGCGCGCCCGCGGCACCACTACGACCCCGTCGTCGTCCGCCACCACGACGTCGCCGGGGACGACGTGCACGCCGGCGCAGACCACCGGCACGTTCACCGAGCCGACCGTCTCCTTCACCGTGCCCTTGGCCGAGATCGCGCGCGACCAGACGGGGAACTTCATCTCGCTCAGCTCATTCGCGTCGCGGCAGCCGACGTCGAGCACCACGCCGGCGACGCCGTGCGCCTTGAGCGAGGTCGCGAGCAGCTCGCCGAAGGCGCCGTCGCGGTTCTCGCTCGAGCAGGCCACCACCAGCAGGTCGCCCGGCTTCACCACTTCCACCGCGACGTGGATCATCCAGTTGTCCCCCGGGTGCGCGAACACCGTCACCGCGCTGCCCGCGATGCGCGCGCCGCGCCACACCGGGCGCATCCCGGGATGCATCAGCCCGAGGCGGCCCTGCGCCTCGTGCACCGTGGCGACGCCGAGGCGGGCGAGGGTTTCGATCGACGCACCGTCGGCGCGCTGGATGTTCTTGATGCAGAGTCCGTTCATGAGCCGTTGTCCTATTCGAAGCCGTACAGGCGCGCCGGGTTGTCGACCAGGATCTTTTTCTGGATCGCCGGATCGGGCGCCATCAGCGGGATGAGGTCGACGAGGTCGCCGTCGTTCGGCATGTGCCTGACGTTCGGGTGCGGCCAGTCGGTGCCCCACAGAATGCGGTCGGGCGCGACTGCGATCAGCGCCTTGGCGAAGGGCACGGCGTCGGTGAACGGCGGCCCCATCGAGGAGACGCGCTCGGCGCCGCAGACCTTGACCCAGACGTTGTCGCTCTTCATGAAGTCGAGCAGGACCTTGAACGGTTTCTGCTCGAGGCCGTCGGCCGCAGCGACGCGCGCCATGTGGTCGATCACGATCGGCACCGGCAGCTTCCTGAACATGTCCTCGAACTCGACGATGTCGCGCGAATCGAGGTGCAGGACCAGGTGCCAGCCGAGCGATCTTACGCGCTCGACGGTGCGGTGAAAGAAGCCGAACTCCGGCCGGCCGCCGAGGTGCTGCACGAAATTGAAGCGCACCGCGCGGATGCCGCCCGCGTGCATGCGCTCGAAGTCCTTGTCGGTGATGCGCTCGTCGATGATCGAGGTGCCGCGGAAGCGCCCGCCCGAGCGCGCGATGCCGTCTAGCGTGGCGCGCATGTCGGCGCCGTGGCAGCTTGCGTGCACGATCACCGCGCGCTCCAGGCCGAGCGTGGCATGCAGCCTGACCAGGTCCTCGAACGGCGAATCGGGCGGGTGGTACGCCGCCTTCGGGTCGTAGGGGAACTTCGCGGCCGGCCCGAAGATGTGGCAGTGCGCGTCGCAGGCGCCGGGCGGCGGCGTGAACTTCGGCTTGCGCGTATTCGGATCCGGGGCAGGGATGGACATCGGCGGCATCGGCGGTTTTCTTTCTACTCGACCTTTTGGTCATTGAGCCGGGAGAGCAGCGCTCGCGCGATCGCCCGCGCGTCCTTGGGCACCTCCCCCGGGAACGCGGCACGCACGCCGAGGTCGGTGACCCATTGCTGGTGCGCAGCGGTCGCCTGCGCCATGAAGGCCGGCAGGCCGATGTGCTCGAGCGTCGCGGCAACCTCGCGCATCTCCGCGGCGCGCCGCTTGCCGTGCACCGTGACGCGCTCGCTGACGTGGTTCGCGAGGCTATCGATGTCCGGATGGCGGAACAGCGTGCTGCCGACCGAGGGCAGCACGCGCCGGTCGATGCCCAGCTTCACCGCCGCAGCGACGCATTCCATGGTCACGCTCTCGAAGCCCTTGATCGCGACCGAGCGGATCATCTTCAGGGTCGAGGCGTCGCCGACGCGCTCGGAGACGATCTCGAATTGCATGCCGAGCGCTTCGAATTGCGGCGCGACGCGCGCCAGGCTGGCGCCGGAGAGCAGCAGCGGCGTGCGATGCAGCTTGGGCAGCACCGGATCCATCACCGCGACGTCGACGTACTGCGCGCCACGTTGCTCGACCAGGCCCGCGGCCTCGACCTTGCGGAACGGCGCCACCGAGTTGATGTCGCAGTAGCATTGGCCCGGTCGCAGCGCGGGTAGCGCGCTGCGCGCCGCGGCGAGCGCCTGCTCCGCGGTCACCGCGCTGAACACCAGATCCGCGCCCGTGACCGCGTCGCGCGCATCGCGCGCCGCGCGCACTGCGAGCGCGTCGCACTCGGCGCGCTTTGTCGCCGCGGCGGCGGGATCCGCGTCGAGCAGCAGGTCGTAGGCCGCGACCGACGGCGGACCGGCGAGACCTGCGGCGCGCCAGCCGCGCGCGAAGGCCTGCGCAGCCTCGCCGAATCCGATGAATGCGATTTCCATGCTGGCCGCCATGATGCCAGCGCGCTCGCCCGGAGGGGTTTCCATAGGCCGTGCCGGTCGATTGAATCTTGCTATAGTCATGCCCAGCGCCGCGAATCACGGGCGATGATCCACCTCTGAAAAGCGCAGCATCCCCTTATTTCAAAATCGAGCGGAGCAGATCATGAAACTCGTCATGGTAGGCAACGGCGCGTTCGCCAAGAAGCACCTCGACGGCCTGAAGCGCATTTCCGGCGCCGAGGTCGCGAGCATCGTCGGGCGCACGACCGAATCGACCGCCGCGGTGGCCAAGCAGTACGGCATTCCCCATCACACGACCAAGCTGGACGAGGCGCTCGAGCAGCCAGGGGTGGAGGCTGCGATCCTCACCTCGCCCACCCAGGTCCACGCGGCACAGGGCATCCAGGTGATGGAGGCCGGCAAGCACGTGCAGATCGAGATCCCGATCGCCGATTCGCTGGCCGATGCCGAGCGCCTGGTCGCCACGCAGAAAATGACTGGCAAGATCGCCATGGGCGGCCACACGCGGCGCTTCAATCCGAGCCACCAGTGGATCCACAAGCGGATCAAAGCGGGCGAGCTCAAGCTCCAGCACCTGGTGGTGCAGACCTTCTTTTTTCGCCGCAGCAACATGAACGCCGAGGGCAAGCCGCGCAGCTGGACCGACCACCTGCTCTGGCATCACGCCTGCCATACCGTGGATCTGTTCCAGTACCAGACCGGGGAGACCGCTGCCGCGGTCCAGGCGCTGCAGGGCCCGATGCATCCCGAGCTCGGGATCGCGATGGACATGTCGATCGGCATGAAGACGCCTTCGGGCGCGCTGTGCACGCTCGCGCTGTCGTTCAACAACAATGGTCCGCTCGGCACCTTCTTCCGCTATGTCTGCGACAACGGCACCTACCTGGCGCGCTACGACGACCTGCTCGACGGCCACGAGAAGCCGATCGACGTCTCCCAGGTCGCGGTATCGAAGGACGGCATCGAGCTGCAGGACCGCGAGTTCATCGCCGCGATTCAGGAAGGCCGCGAGCCGAATGCGAGCGTCGCGCAGGTGCTGCCGGCGATGCAGACGCTCGACCGGCTCGAGAAGGCGCTGGGCTAGCAACGCCGGACGGCGCCGCGCAGACCGCGTCGAGGCGAGCGCGCCCGTGCTCCCGGACTTGCCCAACATACGGCACCTGCGTGCCTTCAGCGCCGCGGCGCGCCTGAAGAGCGTCAACCGCGCCGCGCGCGAAGTGCATCTCTCGCAGCCCGCCCTGACCCAGGCGATCGCCAAGCTCGAGAGCGAGGTCGGCGCAGCGCTGTTCGTGCGACGCAGCACCGGGGTGTACCCGACCCGCATCGGCGAGATCCTGCAGCGGCGCGTGGACCGCGCGCTCGAGCAGCTCGCGCAGGCCGCGACGGCCCTGCGCCGCGGGCCGCAGGACGAAAAGTGGGCACCACCGGTCGAGCGCAATCTCACCGCGACCCACGTCCGTGCGCTGATCGCGGTTACCGATGCCGGGAGCTACACGCTGGCCGCGCGCATGCTCGGTGTCGCGCAGCCTTCGCTGCATCGCGCGGCACGCGACCTCGAGCGCCTGGTCGGCCGGCCGCTGTTCGAGCGCTCCGGTCACGGCGTGGTCGCGACGCGCGAAGGCGCCGAGCTCGCGCGCATGTTCAAGCTCGCAACGCACGAGATCGACCAGGCACGCGAGGAAATCCGTGACGACCAGGGTACGGTCGCCGCGCGCATCGCCATCGGCTCGATGCCGCTCGCGCGTACCTACCTGGTGCCGCGGGCGATCGCCAGCCTGCTCGCGCGCTATCCGGGCTCGCGGGTGCGCATCGCCGACGGGAGTTACGACCCGCTGCTCGCCCAGCTGCGCAGCGGCGCAATCGACGTCATGGTCGGCGCGCTGCGCCAGCCGCCGCCGGTCGAGGACGCGGTCGAGACGGCGCTGTTCTCGGACCCGCTCGCGGTCGTGGTGCGCAAGGGCCACCCCCTGACCGGCACGCGCAAGCCGTCGATCGAGATGCTCGCGCGCCAGAGCTGGGTGCTCCCCGCCGCCGGCACGCCGACACGCCAGCACTTCGAGCGCATCTTCACCGACAATGGCCTCGCAGCGCCCGAACCTGCGGTCGAGGCGAGCTCGCTGATCGCCGTGCGCGGGCTGCTCCTGGAGAACGACATGGCGACGCTGATCTCGCGCCACCAGGTTCGCTACGAGGAGGCGGCAGGCCTGCTCGTAGCGGTGAAGCTCGACCTGGGCGACACCGCGCGTCCGATCGGAATCACCACACGCGCCAACTGGGTACCGACGCGCCTGCAGGGCGAATTCATCGCCATCCTGCGCGAGGTCTGCCGCGCGCGCGACTGAGCGCCGTCGCCGCACAGCCAAAGCTCTGGCATGCTTCGCACCACGCAGAGGAAGGAATCCCCATGATCATCGATTGCCACGGCCACTACACCACCACGCCCGCCGAGCTGGAAGCCTGGCGCAAGCTGCAGATCGCCGCGCTCGACGATCCGGCGAAGGCGCCGTCGAAGGCGTCGCTCAAGATCACCGACGACCAGCTTCGCAAGAGCGTCGAGGGCGCGCAGCTGAAGCTGCAGCGCGAGCGCGGCACCGATCTCACCATTTTCTCCCCGCGCGCAAGCTACATGGCACACCACATCGGCAATTTCGACACCAGCCGGGCATGGTCCGAGATCTGCAACGAGCTGGTGCACCGCGTCTGCGGGCTGTATCCGGACAACTTCGTCGGCGTCTGCCAGCTGCCGCAGTCCCCCGGCGTGCGCCCCGAGACCTGCATCCCCGAGCTCGAGCGCTGCGTGAAGGAATTCGCCTTCGTCGGCTGCAATCTGAACCCGGATCCCTCGGGCGGGCACTGGAAGGAGCCGCCGCTCACCGACAAGTGGTGGTATCCGCTGTACGAGAAGATGGTCGAGCTCGAGGTCCCGGCGATGGTGCACGTGAGCACCTCCTGCAACGCCTGCTTTCACACCACGGGCGCGCACTATCTGAACGCGGACACCACCGCGTTCATGCAGTTCCTGACCTCCGACCTGTTCAAGGACTTCCCGACCCTGAAATTCATCATCCCGCACGGCGGCGGCGCCGCGCCGTACCACTGGGGCCGGTTCCGCGGCCTCGCGCAGGACATGAAGCGCCCGCCGCTCAAGGAACTGCTGCTGAAGAACGTGTATTTCGATACCTGCGTGTACCACCTGCCTGGCATCGAGCTGCTGCTCAAGGTGGTGCCGGTCGACAACGTGCTGTTCGCCTCGGAGATGGTCGGCGCGGTGCGCGGCATCGATCCCGAGACCGGACATCACTACGACGACACCAAGCGCTACGTCGATGCGATCGAATGGCTGAGCGACGCCGACCGCAAGAAGATCTACGAAGACAACGCGCGCAAGGTCTATCCGCGTCTAAGGAAGTAGGGGTCAGACCCCCTTTTAGATGATTGAACACCCTTGAATATCACAAAGGGGTCTGACCCCATTCATGCGCAGGCGTCTGACCCCGGTTTGAGCCGTGTTTCGTACTGGCTGATCTGCTGCGCGCTGGCCGCATCCGCCGCGCTCGCCGCGCCCGCTTTTTCCCAGGCCGTCGAATCGCGTGACGGCGCGATCGCCGCGCTGCACGATGCGGTCCCCGAAAAGCGTCTCGAAGGCATCGTCTGGGTCGCCGAAAACGGAAAATTCGCCGACGCCGACCTGCTGCACGAACGGCTGCGCGACGAAGAGCCGATCCTGCGCCAGGTCGCCGAGCAGGGACTGTGGGCGCTTTGGAGCCGCTCGGGCAACCCCGAGACCGACCGCCTGCTGGCGAGCGGCACCGAAATCATGGAGCGCGGCGCGTATGCCGAGGCGATCGACATCTTCAGCGAGGTGATCCATCGGACGCCGGATTTCGCGGAAGGCTGGAACAAGCGCGCCACCGCGTACTTCCTCGCGGGCCAGTATCGCAAGTCGATCGCCGACTGCGAAGAGGTCTTCAAGCGCAATCCGAAGCACTTCGGCGCGCTATCGGGCAACGGCCAGAACTGGCTTGCGCTCGGCGAGCTGGACAAGTCGCTCGAGTACCTGCACCGCGCGCTCGCGGTGAATCCGAACATGGACGGCGTTGCGGAGATCATCCGCAAGATCGAGGCGTTCAAGAAGCAGCGCAAGGGGCAGGCGGTCTGATCGGGGTCAGCCCCGCCTTTTAGGTGATCAAACGCTCTTGAACATCAAGAAGGGGTCTGACCCCAGTCACCTACCCGTCACGACGCGGCACTAGAATCGGGCTCATGCCGCGCGAAAGCCTCGACCGCCACTATCTGACCCCATTGCTCGAGCCGTCCTCGGTCGCGATCGTCGGGGCCAGTCCGCGCGCCGGCTCGGTCGGCCAGGTACTGATCGAGAACATGCAGCGCGCGGGCTTTCGCGGCGCGCTGTTTGCGGTCAATCCGAAGCATCGTGAGGTGCTCGGCGTCCCTTGCTTCGCGACGCTGCGCGAAGTGCCGCAGCGCATCGACCTTGCGGTGATCGCGACGCCCGCAGCCACGGTGCGGGGCGTTCTCGAGGACTGCGGCGACGCGGGCGTGCGCGCCGCCTGCGTCATCACGGCGGGCTTCGGCGAGATCGGGCCCGCCGGTGCGAAGCTCGAGCGCGCGCTGCTCGATACCCTGCGCCGCTACCGCATCCGCATGCTGGGCCCGAACTGCCTCGGCCTGATTCGCCCGCGGGCTGGCGTCAACGCGAGCTTCGCCCACGGCCAGGTGCACCCGGGTACGCTCGGACTGATCTCGCAGTCGGGTGCGGTCTGCACCGCGATGCTCGACTGGGCCGCGCCGCACGGCATCGGCTTTTCCAGCGTCATCTCGCTCGGCGCTTCGACCGACGTCGACTTCGGTGAGCTGGTCGACTATCTGGTGAGCGACGTGCAGACCGAGCACATCCTCCTCTATATCGAGGGCGTGCGCGATGCGCGCCGTTTCATGAGCGCGCTGCGTGCCGCGGCGCGCGTCAAGCCCGTGATCCTGCTGAAGGCCGGGCGCCGGCCGGCAGGCACGCGCGCCGCCGTGTCCCATACGGGCGCGATGATCGGCTCGAACGACGTGTTCGAAGCCGCGGTGCGACGCGCCGGCGTCGTTCGCGTCGCGACGATCGGGCAGCTCGTCGCCGCAGCCCACGCGCTCTCGCGCAAGCTGCGTCCGCGCGGCGATCGTCTCGCGATCATCACCAATGGCGGCGGCCCCGGCGTCATGGCGGCCGACCACGCGGCAGATCTCGGCATTCCGCTCGCCGAGCTTTCTCCGGAGACCATCGAGACGCTGAAGCAGGCATTGCCGGCGAACTGGTCGCATGGCAACCCGATCGATCTCATCGGTGATGCGGACGCCGAGCGCTACGCGACGGCGCTCGATGCCTGCCTGGCCGACCCGGGGGTCGACGGCGTGCTGGCGATTCTCTCGCCGCAGGCCATGACACCGCCGCTCGAGGTCGCGGGCGCGCTCGTCGAGCGCGCCGGCAAGAGTCAAAAGCCGCTGCTCGCCTGCTGGATGGGTGAGGCCCAGGTAGCCGAGAGCCGCGCGCTGTTCGCCGAGCACGGCGTCCCCAGTTTCCGTACCCCGGATCCCGCCGTCGACATGTTCGCGCACGTCTCGGCGTTCTACCGCAACCAGAAGATCCTGCTGCAGACGCCCGGTCCGTTATCGCAGGACGCGCGGCCCGACCTCGAGAACGCGCGCGTGCTGATCGAAGCGGCGCTCGCCGAGCACCGCAGCGTACTCTCGGAGCTCGAGTCGAAGGCCTTGCTCGCGGCCTTTCACGTGCCGATCGCGCGCGCCGTGCTCGCGCGGTCGGCGAACGAGGCGATGGTGGTCGCCCAGGAGCTCGGCTTTCCGGTAGCGATGAAAGTCGATTCGCCCGACGTCACTCACAAGACCGACGCGGGCGGCGTGAAGCTCAATGTCGGCAATGCGCAGGCGGTGCGCGAGAGCTGGCAGACGATCTCGGAAAACGTTGCCCGCCTGCGCCCCAACGCCCGCGTGAACGGCGTGATCATCGAACCGATGGTTGCGCGGCCCAACGGCCGCGAGCTGATGGTCGGCGTCGTGCGCGATGCGGTGTTCGGCCCCGCGATCACCTTTGGCCTCGGCGGTACGGCGGTCGAGGTCCTCGCAGACCGCGCGGTCGCCCTGCCGCCGCTCAACGGCGTGCTGGTCGACGAGCTGGTGCGCGGCACACGGGCATCGAAGCTGCTCGGCGCGTTCCGCCAGATGCCCGCGGTCGACCGCGCAGCGCTCGACGCCGTGCTGCTGCGCGTCTCCGAAATGGCCTGCGAGCTGCCGCAGATCCGCGAGATGGACATCAACCCGCTGGTGGTCGACGAATTGGGCGCCGTGGTTCTCGATGCACGGATCGTGATCGAGCGCCCGGCGACGGCGATGACGCGCTACGGCCACATGGCGATCCACCCCTACCCGACGCGGCTGGTCACCGAGTGGACCGCGGCGGACGGGGCGCGCGTCATCGTGCGGCCGATCCGCCCCGAAGACGCGGAGATCGAGCAGGCCTTCGTGCGCCAACTCTCGCCAGAGAGCCGCTATTTCCGCTTCATGGACACGATCCGCGAGCTCACGCCGCAGATGCTGGTGCGCTTCACGCAGATCGACTACGACCGCGAGATGGCCTTCATCGCCGTCACCGCTGACAGGGCCGACAAGACCGAGCAGGCCGAGGTCGGCGTCGCACGCTACGTCACCAACCCGGACGGTGCTTCCTGCGAATTCGCGATCGTGGTCGCCGACGAATGGCAGCGCCGCGGGCTCGGCCGGCGTTTGATGAACCAGCTGATCGACGTCGCCCGCGCGCGCGGCCTCGCGCGCATGATCGGCCACATCCTGACGACCAATCGCAGCATGCTCACCCTCGCCGCCAGCCTCGGCTTCGCGATCGGCGAGTCGCCCGACGATCCCACCGTACGGCGCGCGACGTTGACCCTATAGGGGTCAGACCCCTGTGGATAACTTGGGGGTCTGACCCCGTTCAAGTTATCCACAGGGGTCTGACCCCGTCTCAGCTGACGGTCGTCTCGATCGCCACCGCCGCGCCGGCAAGCGGACCCTCGATCTCGTCGCAGCCCGCCGCGCGCAGCGCCTCGCGCTGCGCCTCGGAGGCGACGCCGTCGGCGACCACGCGCAGGCCGAGGGCGTGGCCAAGCGCAACGACCGCGCCCGCGACCGCAGTCTGTTCCGTGCTCGCCGGAATCTGCTCGACGATGGCCGCATCCAGCTTGAGCTTGCGCACCGGAAAGCGCTTGAGCATCGGCAGGCTGGACGCGCTGGCGCCGAAGCCGCTGACGATGACGGCCACACCGAGCGCATCGAGCTTGCGCAGCAGAACGAGCGCGGCCTCCGGTTCCGGCATGAGCGTGGCCTCGCTCAGCTCGAGCGCGAGACGTCGCGCCGGCAAACCGGTCTCGGCGAGCGCGCGCTTGACCGACTCGACCAGGGTCGGGTGCTTGAACTGGCGCATCGACAGATGGACCGCGACCGGCGGCTCGGCGTCGCCCTGCGCGGCCGCCCAGCGGCAGGCTTCGACGAGCACCCACTGCCCGATGCGCAGCGAAAGCGCCGTGTCTTCGGCGAGCTGCGAGAATTCGGCCGCCCGCACGAGACCGCGCGTCGGGTGCTGCCAGCGCGGCACGACCACGTGCCCGATACAGGCGCCGTCGGCCAACGCGATCGCCGGCTGCGCGTAGAGCCGCAGCGCGGCGCCTTCGAACGCGGTGCGCAGCTCGTTTTCGAGCGCCAGGCGGCCCGCGGCCGCCTTGTTCATCTGGTCGGTGAAGAACTGATAGCTGGCGCGACCGGTCTCCTTGACGTGGTACATCGCCGCATCGGCGTTGCGAATCAGCGCTTCGGCGTCGCGGCCATCGTCCGGATAGATCGCGATGCCGATCGAAGGGGTCACCGTAAGCTCGCGGGTGTCGACCCGCATCGGTGCGGAAAGATTTTCGATCACCTTGCGCGCGACGTGTGCGGCGTCCGATGCGCGCTTGATCTCCGGCAGCACCACCAGGAACTCGTCGCCGCCCACGCGGCAGACCGTGTCACCGACACGCAGCTGGGCGACCAGCCGCCCGGCGACCTCCTTCAGCACGAGGTCGCCGACTGCATGGCCCAGGGTATCGTTGATCGTCTTGAAGCGGTCGAGATCCACGAACATGGCCGCGGTCAGCTTGCGGTTGCGCTTGCTGAGCGCGAGCGCCTGCGTCAGACGGTCCTCCAGCAGGCGCCGGTTGGGCAGCCCGGTGAGCGAGTCGTGGTCGGCGATATGCAGCGCGCGGGCTTCGGCCTGGCGGCGCTCGCCGATCTCCGCCTCGAGTTTCTCGTTCGCCGCTTTCAGCTCCACGGTGCGCTCGGCGACCGCGCGCTCGAGCGCCTCGCGCGCGGCGCGCTCGGCGCTCACGTCGTCGTAGATCCAGATCGCGCCTTCGAGCGGCCGCGCGGCATCGATCGCCCGACCGACGACCTTGCACCAGAACAGGCTTCCGTCCTTGCGACGGAACCGTTGCTCCGTGCTGAACGCCGCGCCCTCGGCGAGCGTCGCATAGGCCGCCTCTGCGAACACGCCGTAGTCCGAATCGCTGTCGAAGATGATGCGGCTGCTCTGGCCGATCATCTCCCCCGGGCCGAAACCGAACATCTCCTCGAGGCGCGGGTTGCAGCGCAGGTAGCTGCGCTCGCGCATGAACGAGATGCCGATGGTCGCGTTGTCGAGAATCAGCTCCTGCTCCTGGAGCGCGCGGCGCACCTGCGCCTCCGCCGCCCGCCGCGCGGAAATGTCCTCGAACAGCCAGACGTAGCCCTTGGCCGGGTTCCCCGGCTCGACGGCGCGTCCCCAGAGCCGGCACCAGAAGCCGGAGCCGTCGGCGCGGCGCAGGAACTGCTCGCGCGAGGTGGTCTCGCCGCGGTCGAGATCGGCGTAGGGCTCCGCCGCTTCGGCGAACTCGGCGTCGGTGAAGTACATGAAGCGGGTGTCGAGGTTCAGCACGCCGCCGGGCGCGTGCCCAAAGAGCTCCTCGTAACGCCGGTTGCAGCGCATGATCCGACGATCGCGAATGAACGCGATGCCCATCACCACGTTGTTGAGCAGCGCCTGCTGCTCGGCAAGCACCTGCTGCAGCGACTCCTCCATGCGCCTGCGCTCGGTGATGTCCTCGGCGATCCACACCGTGCCGCGCCCGGGATCGAGCGGGTCGACGGCCGTGCCGGTGATGCGAGCGATGAAGCTGCTGCCGTCCTTGCGCCGAACGCGCCCTTCGGTGGAAAAGCTGCGTCCCGCCGCCAGGTCCGCGTAGCCGGCGCGCACTTCGTCGTATAGCGCATCGTCGGCGTAGAGCAGGCGCGTCGGCTGCCCGCTCAGCTCGCCGGCGGCGTAGCCGAACAAGCGCTCGAAGCTCGGGTTGCAGTGCGCGATGACTTGATCGCGAACGAACACGATTCCGGCCGCCATGGTATCGAGGATCGCGTGCTGCTCGGCAAGGCGCCGCTCGACCGTATCGCCGACACGCCTGCGCTCGGTGATGTCGTCGGCGATCCACACCGTCCCGGCCTGCGTGTTCTGCGGATCGATCGCCTTCGCGATGACGCGGCACAGGAAGGTCGAGCCGTCCTTGCGGCGCATCTCCCACTCGATATCGAGCTGGCTGCCCCGCGCGAGAATCGGGATCGCGATATCGCCAAGCGCGTGGTAACTCTCGAGCGACGGGTACACCACTTCGCCCGACTGGCCGATCAGCTCGTCCGCCGCCCAGCCGAACATCTCGGCGAAGCGTGGATTGCAGAGAAAGAACTTGCGGTCGCGCGTAAACGCGATGCCGATCGAGGCATTGGCGAGCACCGCCTCGTATTCGAGCTGCGTATAGCGCGTGCGTCCCGCGTAGGCCGTCGCTTCGTTCATCGGTTCATCGGTTCATTGCTTCACGGGTTCGTTGCGCGCGGGCGCATCCGCGCTGCCGGCCCTGGCGAGCAGCTGAAATTCCTCGGCGAAGCGCCGGAAACGCGCCGCCGCAGTCGCGCGCTGCTCGGGGCTCAGGGTACGGTCGATCGCCAGCAGCATGTCGAAGTACGCCTCGCGCTGGCCGCGGCTCGCCGCAGCGTACGCGGGCGCGCGGCCCTGGTCCCAGCCCGCGGCCCAGTCCGCCAGCCTGCGCTGCGCCGCGCGCGCCCGCAGGATCTCCAGCAGCGCCGCCTGGCGCTGCACCCGGTCGCTCGCGCGCAGCGCCCCGGTGGGCGGGGCGGTCTCGCTGTAGCGGCGCACGGCCGCGCGCTGCGCCGCGCTCAGCGGCCCGAACCATTCCTCGAGTCTCGTCACGTTCCGTTCCATGCGTCGCCTGCGGCGTGCCGCGTCGTCCCCATCGAGATGGTCTTCGGCGAATTCCCTGTTGTCTTCCGCGATCCGCTGCTCGAGATGCGCAATCTGCTCGGGCGTCAGGCTGTCCATGAGCGGCGCAATTTCCCGGGCTGCGACCCGCAGGCTCTCGTCGAGCTGTGTGCGAAACGCATCGTAACCCCACTCGAGATCCGCGCGCCTGAGGCCGCGCTCGACGCGGCGTGCACAGCGCTCGGCCAGCTGCGCGTACTGCGGCAGCGCGCTCGCGCGGTGCCAGGCGAGAAAGCGCTCGATCCGCTGCTCCAGGTCCTTCGCCTGAGCGCCATGGACGTCGAGATAGCTCGTTGCGCGCCAGCGCATGAGCGTCGCGCCGTTGTCGTAGACCAGCTGCGTCGAGCTGCAGGCGGCCAGCCCCAGCAGCGCGAGCGGCGCAAGAATGCCGCGCAACGCGCACATCGCGCGGATCACCAGAAGTTCTCCACCGTGATCTGCCCCGCACTGCGGCGCCGGTGCTTGCGCATGCCGAGCCCCTTCAGGGCTTCGGTTGCGTCGCGCACCATGTCGGGGTTCCCGCAGAGCATGACCTGGGCGCCGTCGGGCGACAGCGCGCGCCCTGCGGCGGCGGCCAGGCGGCCGTCGCTGATCGCCGCGGGGATGCGTCCGGCGAGCGCCCCGGGCGCCGTCTCGCGGCTGACCACGCTCAGCACGCGCAGGCGCTCGCCCATGCGCCGGCCCAGGGCATCGAGCCAGTCGCGGTAGGTCAGCTCCTGTGCGCGTCGAACCGCGTGCACCAGGACCACCTCGGAAAAGCGCTGCCAGACGGCGTCGCTGGCCAGAATCGACAGGAACGGCGCGATGCCGGTGCCCGTCGACATCAGCCACAGGGTCTGCGCATCCGGCACCTCGGAGAGCACCAGGAAGCCCGATGGGTTCGGTGCGACATAGAGCGTCTCGCCCGCGCCGAGCCGCGCCAGCCGCGGCGACAGCGGGCCCTCGGGAACGATCACGCCGTAGAACTCGAGCACTGCGTCCGCGGGCGGATTGACGAAGGAGAATGGGCGGCCCACGCGCTCGCCCTCGATGTCGAGCGCAATCTTGACGAACTGGCCCGCCTCGAAGGGCAGCCGCGGTGCCTCGACGCGCAACGAGAAAAGCGAATCTGTCCAATGCCGGTTCTCGAGGACCCGACCTTCGAGCCAGCGGCCCAGGGGCGGCCTCATTGCAGCGGATACGGTTCGAGCTGCAGGTCGGCAAGCATGGCACCGAGCATCACGATCGCGCCGTGACGGCGATTGTTGCCCGTATCCGAGAACTCGAACGCATAGGTACGCCGAAGCTGCAAGTGGCCCTCGTCGTCGCGCGCGAGGCGCAGCTGGGCGCAGGCGACCGTGTCATCGAGCAATTGCACGCCGTAGCGCCTGCAGGCCGCACGCCCCGCTGCCACGGCACGCTCCCGCGCACGCAGACTATCGATCCAGAAATAGGCGCCGACAACGAGCGCAAAGAGGGCGGCAACTTCCCACATGGTGCCGTCGGATTATAGCGGCGCCTCGGCGGGTTCAGATCTCCTTCGCGTCGCGATAGCGGTAATAAAGGATGCCGAAGCCGCGCAGATGCTTGCCGATCGCATGGCCGAACACGGGCGAGAGCGGCGTGACCGGCAGCCGCAGCTGGCTGAGCGGGGTGCCCAGACAGGCCTGCGCGAACTGTGCGCCGATCGAGGTGGCGAGCGCGACGCCGCGGCCGTTGCAGCCGACCCAGGTCAGGACGCCCGGCCCGAGCTCGTGCACGTGCGGCAGACGATCGAGCGTAATGCCGACGTTGCCGAACCACAGGTAGTCGAACACCGGCACGCCGATACGCGGGAAAACGCTCGACACGCGCCGGCCGATCCGCTCGCGCTGGCGGGCCTCCCAGTTCCTGGACAGGGCGAGCGCGCCGCCGGTGACCAGCCGTCCGTGCGCATCCCAGCGGAAGAAGTGCAAATCGCCCTGCGTGTCCGAGCAGGCATGGTCGAAAGGCAGCACGTCCTTGCGCAGATCCTCGGCAATCGGCCGGGTCGCCATCTGGTAGCTGCGCACCGGAAAGATGCTTTGCGCGAGTCCCGGCCAGACACCCTCGGTCGTGGCATGCGTCGCGATGACGACGCGCTCGGCGCTCACGCTGCCGCGTTCGCAGACGACCCGCCAGCGTGGCCCGGTGCGCTCGAGCCGCTGCACGCGGCTCTCGGTATGCACCACGGCGCCCGCCTCGATCGCGCAGCGCGCAAGCGCCCGGCAGTAGGCGAGTGGATTGAGCTTGCCGCCTGTCTTGTTGACCCAGCCGCCGTGCCAGAAGCGCGAGCCGGTGACGCGTTCGACCCCGTCGCGATCGAGCATCTCGACCGGCGCGCCGAGCAGTCCCCATTCGCGCGCGCGGCGCTCGGTCAGCCGCAGGCGTCCTGGGGTGTGCGCCGGCTGCACCCAGCCGTTCTGCACCGCTTCGCATTCCATGCCGTGCCTGCGGATGAGGTCGAAGGTAAACGACGCCGAATCGCAGACCAGCTGCGCGAAGTCCTCGTCGAGCTCGGTCGGCTCGGCGCGCGAGAGGGTGGGGATGACCTGGCCGTTGTTGCGCCCCGAGGCGCCCTCGCCGATCTCTCCGGCCTCGAGCACGATGACCTGCGCACCGGCCTCGGCGAGGTGCAGCGCACAGGACAACCCGGTATAGCCTGCGCCGACCACGACGACGTCGGCCTTCGCCGCGTCGGCGAGCGGCGCGGTCGCGGGCGCCGGTGGCGCCGTCGCGTACCACAGCGAGCGATGGAAAATGTCGTCTGACATGCGCAGGCAGTGTTGCCCAGCGCCCGAGACCTGTAAAGTTCGGCCGCTGGGAGGTTCGAATGTCCGACCTGATTGCGTTTCCCGACGGCGGCTATGCGTTCCTGAGAGGCGTGTTTCCCTACTCGCAGGGGGTCAAGGCGCTGTCCGGATACGCCATCGAGCGCCTGCGTTTCGCGCGCCCGCTGCCGGTCGCCGAAGGCTTTCGCGCGATCGAGGCGCATCTTGCTTCGCTCGGGCGACCGCGCACGGCGCTTTGCGCCGCCGAGCTGCGTTCGCCGCGGCCGTTCAGCCTTTCCGGCTTCGGCGCCTTCAACAAGGCCTATGTCGGCGTGCTGCAGGACTGGGGGATCTTTCGCGACGACCTCAACCCGGTCGCGCGCTCGAACGTTGCGCCCGCGCTCGAGCCGCCGGCAGAGCCCTGCTTCTACGCGTTTTGCTACACCGTTCCCGCGACCGCGCCGGCCGGCAGCTTCGTCGTCGCCGGCAGCGGCGAATGGCCCGAGGGCGGACGCTTTCCGGAGGACGTCGTCGCGCGCGGCGATACGTCAGCCGCAGGGCTGCGTACCAAGGCGCGCTGGGTCTGCGACATGATGCAGGCGCGCCTTGCAGGACTGGGAGGCGAGTGGCGCGCGGCAAGCGCGACGCAGGTCTACACAGTGCACGATCTGCACCCGTTGATTGGTGACGAGATCATCGCGCGCGCCGGCAACGGCGCCGGCCTCACCTGGCACTACTGCCGCCCGCCGATCGAAGGGCTGGACTACGAGATGGACGTTCGACGCGTCAGCGTCGAGCGCATTCTCTGAAAGCTCAGGCAGTCGCGGCAGCGGTCTTCGACTTCGCCGCGCGCCGTTTCTCGAGCGCCTCGAGAATCGCGCCGAGGATGCCCTTCGGCATGAAGATGATGAACAGCACCAGCATCAGGCCGTAGATCGTCGAGTCGAGCCCGTGAATGTCGTGGCCCAGGGCAAGGCGCAGTCCCTCGGCGAGCAGCAGCGTGAAGGCCGCGCCGACCGTCGGTCCGAGGCGCACGAACATGCCGCCGGCGATCGCGCCGAAGACCATCTGCAGGCTGATGCCGATGCCGGACACGGTTTCCGGGTTCACATAGAGCTGATACTGCGCGTACAGCACCCCGCCCAGGCAGGTCATCAGCGCCGAGATCATGGTGACGCCGAGCTTGAGCCGGGTGATGTTCATGCCGACCGAGGCCGCGGCCTCCTCTTCCTGGCTGATCGCCTCGAGCGCGAGGCGCGCCATCGAGCGGTCGACGCGCCCCCAGAGCCACAGCCCGCCGAGCCAGAACGCCAGAATGACGTAGAACCACACCAGCTTCGACGAAAACTGCAGTGCCGAAAGCGACCAGGACGCGTCTGCCAGCGCCGTCTTGGGCGTGACGCCGAGCGAGCCGCCGGTCTGGTCGCGCAGCGCGACGATGATCAGCCGCGCGACCTCGGACAGCGCGAGCGTCACCAGCGCAAAGTAGTGACCGACGATCTTGAAGCGAAAGCAGGGATAGCCGATCAGAAATGCGACCAGCGCGGTGACGCCGAGCGCCAACGGGATGCCGAGCCAGGGCGATAGGCCGTAGTGGTTCCAGCCCATCACCACGACGTAGGCGCCGATGCCGAGGAAGGCGCCGTGGCCCAGGCTCACCATGCCCAGGCGTCCCATCACCGCCCAGCCGGTGTACACGAAGGCCCACAGCAGCGTCATGATGAGCAGGTGCAGCGGATAGTTGCCCATCCCCATGAGCGGAGCGAGCGCGAGAAGGACCAGCGCGAGCCACTTCACGGCGCTACTTCCCGCCGAGGATGCCCTGGGGTCGCCAGAACATCATTGCGATGAAGAACAGGAACGCAATCACGTAGCCCCACTCGATGTGCAGGAAGAAACCGCCCACCGAAATGAACTGGGCGAAGATGAACGCGGCGATGAAGCCGCCGACCATGTTGCCCAGCCCCCCCAGCACGCAGATGAGGAAGGTGATCGGGCCGAAGGTGAGGCCGATCGCCGGGTGAATGTCGTACTGCAGCACCAGCAGGCAGGCCGCGAGCCCCGCGAGGCCGCCGCCGAGCGCCGAGGTGATGACGAAAATGCGATTCGGGTTCACGCCCATCAGCGGCATGATGGCCCGGTCCTGCGAGATGGCGCGGATCGCGGTGCCGAGGAAGGTCTTGGTCAGGAACAGGTACACGCCGACCATGCCGCCGAGCGCCACCAGGAAAGCGATCAGCCGCGCGAAGCTGAGGTACATGCCGCCGAGCTGCAGCGCCGGCAGGTTCACGCCGACGTTGCGGAATTCGACGCCGAAGGCGAGCGTCGCCACCGCCTGCAGGAAGAACAGCACGCCGCCGGTGACCAGCAGCTGATTGATCGGCTCGGCCGCGAGCACCGGACGGATGACGAACTGGTGCAGCAGCGCGCCGAGAAACGCCACCGCCAGGATCGCGGCGAGCATCGCGAGCCACAGCGGCCAGCCGAATACGTTGTGGCCGTAGAACACCGCGTACATGCCGATCATCACCAGCTCGGCGTAGCAGATCCACACCACGTCGATGACGCCGAAGATCAGGTTCAGGCCGAGCGCGAGCAGCGCGAGCACGCCCCCGAGCAGCAACCCGTTGACGATCGCCTCGAGCAGGAAGATGTCGAAGATTTCCATCGTGCCTCCGCCCCTACAGGCCCAGGTAAGCCTTCTTGATCAGCTCGCTCTCGAGCAGCTCGTCGCTGGTGCCCGAGAGCTTGATGCGCCCGGTCTCGAGCAGGTAGGCGCGGTGCACGACCTTGAGCACCTGCCGGATGTTCTGCTCGACGATGAGGACCGTGTAGCCCTCGTTGCAGATGCGCCGCACCAGCTCGAAGATCGACTGCACGACCACCGGCGCGAGGCCGGCCGAGGGCTCGTCGAGCAGCAGCAGCTTCGGTCCCGACATCAGCGCGCGGCCGATGGCGCACATCTGCTGCTCCCCGCCGGAGAGCGTGCCGGCAATCTGGCTGCGGCGCTCGCGCATGCGCGGGAACAGCGAGTACACGAACTCGAGGCGCTCGGCGTACTTCGCGCGCGCCGCCGGCATGAAGGCGCCCATGCGCAGGTTGTCCTCGACCGAGAGCTTGGCGAACAAGCGCCGGTTCTCCGGCACGTGGGCGATGCCGTAGCCGATGACCTCGTGCGAGGGCAGGTCGTTGATGCGCCGTCCCTCCATGCTGATTTCGCCCGTGCGGGCGTCGATCAGCTTCGAGATCACGCGCAGCAGCGTCGTCTTGCCGGCGCCGTTCGGTCCGATCACCGCGACCGAACGGCGCCGG
>Ga0210060_1000124_pt1 | contig 45064 bp, 39 predicted proteins | sample Joice_CattailNLB_FD_184871 | JGI IMG/M metagenome (GOLD analysis project Ga0210060, IMG submission 184871) | Wetland microbial communities from San Francisco Bay, California, USA, that impact long-term carbon sequestration - Joice_CattailNLB_D2... | ecosystem: Environmental > Aquatic > Marine >...
GAGCGTGACTTGCGGGATCCGGGCATTCATCGAATAGCAGGACTTCCATACCGCGATCTGGTGCGCTATGTGCTCCCGACGTCGGTCAGCTCGGCATACTATGCAGTGCAGGCCCCACTCGTTGTTTGGTTGAGCGCCGCATTCTCCGGAACGGAAAGCATCGCGGAGGTCGGTGCACTGGGCCGTCTCGGGGCTGCGGCCGGGCTGGTGACGGGTTTTATGGGCGCAGTGCTGTTTCCGCGGCTTTCGCTCGTGACCGACGATAGACATTATCTTCGGAGAGTTCTGCAGTTCTGGATCGTCTTGATCGTATTTGGGGCGTTGCTTGTTGCGACAGCCGCCGTGTTTCCGAAAATCTTCTTGTTTCTGCTGGGGAGTTCATACAGCGATTTAGCGCAAGGACTCATTATCGCGATAATGACATCCGTACTTGGTGTGTGGGGAGGTTACGTGGTTACCGTGAACAATGCTCGGGGGTGGGTGCGGCCCCAACCGGCGCTACTAGCAATCTATGCCTTGATACAACTCGCTCTGATCGCAGCGTTGGATTTGCGCACGACGATGAGTGTCCTTCAGTTCGGGCTTTATAGCAGCATCGCCGGACTTCTCCTGCACGGGGGCGTGAGCGTGGCGGGATTCCTTCGCCCAGAATGGGTCATCGTCGTCATTGACAAAAAGCACGAATCGGAGAGGTAGGGTGGGCAGAACATGCGGGAAAACGATGAGCGAATCTTAGGGCGAATATCGGATCAAGATTTGCTGCTTAAGGTGGGCGGCTGAACCTGTCCGCTTGATCGATCCGGTTGGCTCTTCGACGCCGAATCTTATGAAACGCGGGGGTACTACGCATGCATCGGGTTTTCGAGGTATCAGGGTGGTCGCATGGGCACATTGCCAAGCAAACGTGGGTTCCCAGAAACTCGTGGGCCAATATGCCGTGGACATTCAAAGCTAAGAGGCTCGATTCCTGTGTCCGCTCACAGAGTCGGCGGTGACGGGCGATCGACAGAGAAGCTCGATCTTTCGCTTGGCAGTTGCCTCGTCGACCTCCAATGTTCGAATGTGTTCGCGGCCATACGGTCTTCGTAACGGCCTTGCGCGGTGATTCCGTAATCGTCGACTTGGGCGCGAATCGCGGGGAGTTCTCGCGCCAGATTCGGGAGAGAGTCGGGGGCTCTTGCTACTTGGTTGAGTGCAATCCGGCGCTCGCGGCGATGCTCGAACGGGAAGGGTCATTTCCAGTTTGGAAGCGTGCAGTAAGCTCCGCAAATGGATTTGTCTCATTGCACATAGCTAACAACGACGAGGCGAGCAGTGTGCTCGAGCTGACGGCGCAAAGCGCTCACAGTGGAGGCCTTCGCGATACGGTGAGAGTCGAGGCTAACACCCTGGAGGCACTCCTTTCCGAGATGGGCTGCGAGCGGGTTGATCTACTGAAGATGGATATCGAGGGTGCCGAAGTGGAGGTCCTGCGGACGGTGCCCGCTTCGGTGCTACGTCGAATTGGGCAGATAACCGCTGAGCTCCACGGTCATCCTGAGTTCGGTTTTTCGATCCAGCAGAATGTCGAAGAAGTCGTGGATCGCATGCGCGAATGTGGATTCATTTCGTTGGATTTTTCGTATGGAACGCGACGCGACGTTCTGTTCATCAACAGGGCGCTACATCGCGTCTCTCGGATTCGCGAGTTGCTGTGGGCATTCCGGACTAATCCGCCGTGCTGGCTGAATAAATGCTGGAATGCGATGCCCGCGTCGTTTAGAGATTGGCTTCGAAGCCCGTTGAATCGCGCGACGGGAATAGACCGAAACCGCTGAGCCTGCGTAACATGCGAGCAGAAGCGCTTTCAGGCCGATTGGTCTTGATTACGGGAGGAGCAGGTTTCATTGGACTGAATCTTGTAGGGGCGCTACTCGATCGTGGTGCGAATGTACGTGTCTTAACGCGATCAAAGGACCCGCTAGCGCTATCCTGGTTGTCCCGCGTCGCCGCCGGGCGTTCGATCGAGGTCGTAGAGGGCGACATTCGTGACGCTTCTCCCTCGGTTCGCTGGCTCGATGAGGTCGAGGTGGTGGTGAACCTCGCGGGCGAGTCAGGAGCTCTAAAAAGTTTTCACGAAGCGCAAGCGGATGCACAAGTCAATGTCACTGGGCATCTGCGGCTTCTTGATGCGATTCGGCGATTGCGCGCACCGCCGCGCGTAGTCTTCCTGTCAAGCCGGCTCGTGTACGGCGCTACGGGTCGAGCTGCAGCTAGGGAGGATCATCCCACCGCGCCGACCAGCGTGTACGGCCTGCACAAGCTGACCGTCGAGCACTATTACAGGCTGTACTGGCAGCACTACGGGATTCCGTATTGCGTCTTGCGCGTGACGAATACCTACGGCCTTTACCAGCTTCCGAACCGTCGTACGCACGGCGTCATAAACCAGTTCATACTCGCGGCCCTCTCCGGGCACAGCTTGAGCGTGTATGGTGACGGAAGTCAACTCCGGGACTATGTGCACGTCGCCGACGTTGCCACGGCGATCATACTTGCTGCAACGCACGAGCAGGCGGTCGGAGGAATCTTCAATATCGGCGCTGGGGTCTCGGTAGGACTGGATGAGGTTGCAAACCGGATTGTGAGACTGGCGGGGAAGGGGCGCGTGGCGCGGATCGTTTGGCCTGACGAGCTGTTGAAGGTCGAAACCGGCGACTTCAGATGCGATATATCGCGAGCGCGCGAGCGGCTCAGTTGGCGTCCCGAAGTCGGACTCGACGAGGGTCTTTTGACGACCATCTCGGGGTACCGCGCGCTGCTCGAATGTTAGACCCCGCTTCCTCTGTGCTCCGTCGCACGCGGAATTCCATTGCCTATCGTTCGTCTGCCCTATTTAGGTGCTTACTCGCGAGTTGGTTTCCGCGTCGTGTCTCGGTCAAACCGCCAATCGAAGTCACGTATCTGACTTTTGCAGGCGCAATGCATCTGACGATGCTTCGCGAATCCGTGTCATCCCTAGCAAATGCGTGGGATCGGTTTCCTAGGCTGCGTGTCGTTGGGGATGGAACTGTATCCAACGACACAATACGGGGTACGTTGAGTTTCTGGCCAGCGGAGATAGAAATCCTGGATTGGCGGGACCTGGTCGATTCGATTTACGGGAAGCCGTATGAGGCAATAGTGCAGTTCGCTGAGCACGTGCCGATGGCGCGCAAGATGTTGGCCATAGTCGCTTCTGCATTAGATGCCCCGACTATGTACGCAGACGTGGATGTGCTTTGGTTTCGAACGCCTACGGCGCTCTTTGGCGGCTCAAACTTGACAAACCCGCGGCTCGTAATGTCGCCGGACTTCCAGCCAAGTTACGATGCCAACCTCGTCCCGCGAGTCCTCCCGCATCTTGCCGATCCGCCCTTTTATTGCGCTGGAATCCTGTTCGCCAATGGGGATTTTCTGGGTGCGTGCAAACTTGAGCATCTAATCGAGTATGCAAGCCAAAACGGAGTCGCTCTAACCGAGCAGACAATTTTTGCAGAGGCAAATCATCAGCTAGGCGGCGAAGTTTTCGCGGCCTCCGAGTTCATTCTCAACGATCGCGATCGATTTTCGTTTGGTCCTTCATTCATTCATCAGCAATGGATAGCCAGACACTACATTGGGCAGGTACGGCACTTGTTTTGGCGGGATGCTCTTGCTTTGCGTTTAGGGATCGATCCAACGTCTTGATCGGTAGTCAATGCATATATTCTTCGTGGTGCGGCCTCCGTTCCGCAGGTAACCGGACGCCGCGCGGATGGCGCTAAATGTGTCGTGTGCGTTTCGGCGCCATAGGTATTGAGTCAGTGGTCTGGACATCCTACGCTGTCTCACCGAAAGTTCGGTGATGCGGGCGGATGGCGTGGGTCGGCGGAAAAATGTCTGAGTACGCGAAGCAGGTCAGAGAATTCGGTGTGATCCACGTACCGCCGGTCGCAATGACCGCCCTCCTTGCACGGCACGTACTAGTATGGAGGAAGTCTCTGATTGGCCGCGAATCGTGTCGCGCGGCGCACTCACCCAAGGCATATCGGTCCCGGCGTTGGGCAGCCGACCAGTGTCAGAAAACCTGCGCCTGCTGATTGTTACTCATGCGCCTCTATCGCAGGAGCACGGCGCTGCGCAAGTCGCCCTCAATCTTGCGAATGGGCTGCGCATGATTGGCCTTGATGTGACGCTTTGGTCGCCGCACCCACTGATGATTCACGGGAGATGGTGGTCAGGTCTTGTGGGAATGCGCGAAAAGTTAGATGAGTTTATTGACAGCCAGCCGAAATTTGACGTTATTGACGCACCAGCTTCTTTGATCACGAAAGAAGTTCGGCGCCAGCCATTCGTGCTCGTGCGCAGCGTGCAGCCGGATCTTCGATATCTGGTCGTGGGTGTATTCGATGGCTTAGGTCGCTCTCCGCTAGATCTGCTACGCATTCTAGATAGAGGTATGCAGGCAGCCTTCCACGCTTATCTTGTTGTAAGGGGATGGGCACGCGCAGATCTGATCATGTGCATGGGTACACTGGAATTGCAGTGGATGAGGCGCTGGTTCCCCTGGTGGAACAGAAAACTGCGGTCATACCTCGTTGCAGTTTCGGACTTAGACCAGGAGCGACTGAGGGGTATTCGTTCGAAGCGCGCTCCGCGGGATCCAGAGCAAAGTGTGCGATTTCTCTGGATCGGACGCTGGGCTCGTCACAAAGGAAACATCGAGCTTCTTGATTTTGCGCGCAAGTGGCTTGCTCTCCGGCCCCAAGACCGGTTTACGATAGCGGGCAGCGGAAAGTCAGCCCCACCTGTGATCCCCGACGAATTAGTTAAGTCAGGAAGAATTGACGTTGTACCTGAATTCTCGCGACAAGAGTTGCCGACGCTTTTGGCTGCTCACGACATCGGCTTGTTTACGAGTAGGGTCGAGGGATGGGGGTTGGTGTTGAACGAGATGCTGGAATCCGGAATGCCGGTCTACGCGACTCAGGCGGGAGGCGTATGCGATTTGGCGACCTACATGGTAGGGCATCTTAGGCGCTTTCCTCCCAGATCGTTGGAACTCAACCGCAGCCACGTAGAACTGCCGAATTGGGCAGACTACTACAGAAACTTCTCGTGGAACGCCATCACGACACGCTACCTAGAGCACGTGCAGCAAGCACGGCAAGCGCCACGTCGCAGTGCGGTGGATTTCTGAGATTGAGCGGGAACGATTGTGTTGGCGGTTAAATCGGCTCGAGCCTATCCGACGCTCTCGTCGAATATTCTGCGCCGCATACGCGACATGCCGTGGCAACTTTCCGAATTGAAGGAGTCGATATTTCCCTCCGAACTTGGTGATTTGTGCCGGCTTGTAGCACCTTACACCATGCTGGGGTATGGCCGTCTTCGAGGTTTGTATCGGGGTGTGCATCGCGTCGTTCGCGAGAACGTCAGAGGCGATTTTGTCGAATGCGGCACGGCGAGAGGCGGCAGCGCAGCATTGATTGGGCTCACGTTGAAGCGCCTGAATGCAGAGCGCAGATTGTGGGTCTTTGATACGTTCACTGGATTGCCCGCCCCGACAAAGGATGATCCCGACTACGACATTGCTAAGAACTACACCGGGACGTGCGTTGGAACCCTTGACGAGGTCCGGGATTTACTAGCGCGATATGACATTCTCGAAGATACAACCCTGGTAAAAGGGCTATTTCAGGATACGCTCGCTGGTGCCGCGATTGGGGAGATCGCGTTTCTTCATATCGACGGTGATTGGTATGACAGTGTCCAATGCTGCTTGGAGAGCCTCTACGCGCGTGTAACTCCAGGGGGAATTATTCAGATAGACGACTATGGTCATTGGGCCGGTGCGCGCAAGGCCGCCGACGAGTTTTTGCACAAGAATGCGGTCCATGCATCTCTGCGCTATCTTGATTACACGGGACGGCAATTCAGCAAACCACTAGTTCGGACCTAGTGGAGGACATGCGGGCAAATATCCGTATGCAGCCATGGCCCGCTACGCCGTAGAGTTTGCCAAGTTTTTACTTGGCCTTCGACATCCGTATACGTCCCTTACGATCGATGAGACAAATCTTCTTCGCCATCTAGCCTTGAATCTTCGGTCCGTAGTGGAGGTAGGGGTTCACGAGGGAGCTACCAGCCTTGAGATCGCCAGGGCAATGTCTGTGGATGGCCGGTTGTATCTTGTTGACCCCTATGTCCCCGCAACGCGGATGGAGCGATGGCTGGGCTTCTCAGCGGCAAGGTTCGTCGCTTTTCGAAGTCTTCGCGGCCATGAAGATAAGGTCAGGTTTGTTCGAAAAACTTCGTTGGCCGCGGCAGTCAGTTTGACGTTGCACCGGCCCGCGGATTTGATTTTCATTGATGCTGACCACTCATATGAAGCGGTGCGTACTGATTTCTGCGCTTGGGTGTCTCATCTATCCGCTAAGGGGCTGGTGGCATTGCATGACAGCCGTCTTTCACCACGACGAAAAGATCTTGGGACCGATGCAGGTCCAGTTCGTTTTGTCAATGAGTTGCTTAACAATGAATCGGGTACTTGGGCACTTGTTGACTCAGCGGATACCTTGACCGTATTGCGGCGCAAATAACCGAACAACATGGATCACATGAAGGTCAGCGGGTCTATAGCATGAACATTCTTCATGTCGCGCAAATCGAGATTGCTAAGTCGAGCGGAATGGGACGGGTCGCTTGGCATTGGCGCGGCGAGCTCGAGCGCCGGGGCCATCGGTTTGCGCACATCGGGCGTACGCCTCTCGGTCGGCAGCTGCACCCCGCGCTGTATCCGTTTGCGGCTTGGCGCGCCGCGAGACGCGCTCAGCCGCGCCCCGACCTAGTGCTTGCTCACGAGCCGGCCTCCGGCGCGCTCTGCGCGGGAGCACCATGGCCGGTGATCGCGTTCAGCCACGGAATCGAGCGCCGGGGCTGGCAAATGTCGAAGACCTACAGACGGCAATCGGGAGACCAGATTCGGCTGCGCACTCGGCTAACCGTGCCCCTCTGGAGGCTGCTCGGCTGTGACTACGGCCTCAAGCATGCGGACGCCGTGCTAGTACTCAATCGCGAAGACTACGAGTACTGCGTTGAACGGTACGGACGGCGACCCGGTTCGACGTTTTTTTTCCTGAACGGCACGGATCCTGTGGTGCCCGTAGCCTCGCAGCCTCGCGCGAGCGGGTCCACGGTGCTGTTCATCGGATCATGGATCGCCCGCAAGGGCGTTCGAACACTCGTCGAGGCGGCCGAACTGCTCGATCGCCGGGGCGTCAGGCCGCGCTGGCTGCTGGCCGGCACGGGCGCAAGCGTCCCCGAGGTCGTCTCAAGTTGGCCGCGGCGACTGCACGCGGACGTCGAGGTCGTGCCGGAATACGATCCGCGGGACGAGCTGGCGCTTTATGCACGCGCAACTGCGTTCGCGCTGCCGAGTTTTTTCGAGGGTCAGCCGCTCGCGCTGCTGCAGGCGATGGCCTGCGGACTGCCGGTGATCGCAAGCGACTGCTGCGGCCAGCGCGACCTGCTGATCGAGGGCGAGAATGGATTGCTATTTGCCCCGGGAGACGCCGCCGCGCTCGCCGACCGGATCGCGAAGTGCCTGGACGACGCGTCGCTCAGGTTTCGCCTGGGTGCGGCGGCGCAAAGCTCGGTGGCGGGGCGGTCATGGGCGCTGGCCGCCGCCCAGGTCGCCGATTTCATCGAGCGGATCTACCTCGAGAGGAAGCGCGAGCGATGAGCGCGTCGCCCATGCGTGCATCGCCGCGGCGCGCCAGCGTCGCGGCGGACGAGAACCTGCGGGCGCATGCTTAGGACGCTGCTCGAGCGGCCGAGCCGGGGCATGGTACTCGAGCGCCGGCCCTCCGCGGACCTCGGCGGCTTCGCCGTTGTTGTTGTGCCCGATGCCTCGCTGCGATACTGGTATCGGGATCTCGCTCCGCGGATCCCGTGCTGCACGAAGTCCGCCCGCGGATTCTCTGCGAGGTGTCGCAGGCCAATCGGGACGACGTATCCGCAGCGTTCGATCGCGCAGCGTACGCCATGCACGATGCCGCGCGACCCGAGGGGCGCCGCGAGCGCATCGACCGCTGCGCGTGGAACACGATCGCGCTTCCGGTCGAGGCGGGGCGCGACGTGAGTGTGGCGTCGTCGCCGTGACCGGACGCTGCCCGAACCCCGCATGCGGCACGGCCGATGTGGCCACCTTGCTCGAGCGCAGTTGCAGAGTTCGCCTCGGCAGGTGCATCGAGACGGTCGAATTCCGCTTTGCCTGCTGCCGCGCCTGCGGCCTTGGGTACGTGGACCCGCAGCCCGCATCGCAGGTACTGGACGCGTTCTATCCCTCGGACTACGCCTACTGGGATGCGCCGCAAGAGCGCCTTTCTCTCCCGACCCGGGTCAAGTACGCGCTCGCGCGCTGGCGACATCTTCCTCAGCTCCGGCTCGGGCTTTCTGCGCGACTGGGTTCGTGCATTGCGCGCTTGGCGGAGGCGACGCTCGGCCGCGACGCATCCTTCACGATGGGCATTCCGCTCGCGCTGCCGAAGACCTCGCGCATGCTCGACTTCGGTTTCGGCGCGGGCGGGTTTCTGCTCGCCCTGCGCGCGCTGGGCCGCACCGAGCTGTGGGGCTACGACGTCGAGCGCAACCGGCGCAATCTGGACCGCCTGCGCGCGGCAGGCATATGCGCCCATTGCGGCGACGCGTTCGCGCGCCTGCCGGATCTCGAATTCGACTGCATCCGCCTCGAGCATGTGCTCGAGCATCTGCCGGCGCCGATCGAAACGCTCGGCGCGCTGCGAGGCAAGCTGCGCCCCGGTGCGCACATGGTGCTGACGGTCCCTTCGATTCACGCGTGGGAGCCCGTCGAGGCGCTCGCCGAGTCCGCTCACCTCGACCATCTGCAGCTGCCGATTCACCTGTGGCACCATTCGGTGCGTTCGCTAAGCGACTTTCTCGCCGCCGCGGGGCTCGAGGCGATCGAGGTGCGCCGGCTGCGTCCCTACGGCTATCTGTCGGCGCTCGCGAGAAGGCCGGGGACGTGACTAAGGCACACGAGATCGTCCAGTTCCTGCCGAGCCTGCGCGCGCGCGAAGATGGCGTCGCCGACTACGCGAGGCTGCTCGCCGGCGCGCTGCGCGATCAGGCGGGGATCGCGAGCCGCTGGCTAGTCGGCGATCCCGTCGACCTCGCGCCCGACGCGGGCGATCGTTACGGCGAGTCGGCGATGCAGCTGAAATCACGCTCGCCGGAGCAGGTCGCCGCGGCGCTGCGGGCGCTCTGCGGGACCGCCGACGGGACCGCACGCCGCACCGTTTTGCTGCACTATGCGAACTACGGCTACGCCTCCCGCGGCTGCCCGCAATGGCTGGTCGAAGGACTGGCGCGGTGGAAGGCAGGCGATACGCGCGCGCGGCTCGCGGTGATGTATCACGAGGTCTACGCCTCGGGCCCGCCCTGGCGCAGCGCGTTCTGGCTCGCTCCGCTGCAGCGCCGGCTGGCCGAGCGGCTGCTCGCGCTTGCCGATCAGGCCATCACGAGCACCGAGCTGTATCGCAGGATGCTCGCCGCGCCGGGCGGTCGGCCGACGAAGCCGATACTGGTTGTGCCGGTGTTTTCGACAATCGGCGAGCCGGCCGACGACATGCCGTGGGACGCGCGGCGGCCCTGGCTGGCGGTCCTCGGACGCGCGGGAACCGAAGCGCGCGCCTACGAGCGGCAACGCGCGGCGCTCGCGTCGATGACGCAAGCACTGCAGCTCGACGAGATCGTCGATATCGGGGCGCGGTCGCGCCCTGTGCCGGCGAAGCTCGGAGGCGTTCGAGTGCGCGCCACGGGCTACCTGCCACGCGAGGAAGTCTCTAAGCTGCTGCGCAGCTGCCGCGCCGGGTTTCTCGACTACCCTAGCGACGTGCTTGGCAAATCGACGGTGTTTGCGGCCTACTGCGCGCACGGCGTGGTCCCGCTCGTCACGCGGCTTCGCGGGGCGGGGTTGGACGGCTTGCGCGAGGGGGCGCATTTCCTCGTCGCGCGAGCCGACGCGGGCGGCGCGGCTGCGTCGCCACAGAGCCTTGCGAAGGTCTCGCGGACGGTTGCCGCTTGGTACCGGGACCACAACCTCGCCGCGCAGGCCGCCGCGCTGTCAGGGATGCTCGATCGATGCTCGAGCGGCTGATCCGAGGGGATCCGCGCCGCCGCACGCGGCTGCACGACTTCGAGGGAAATAGGCTCGAATGGCCGGGGCTGCGCGACCTGCCGGCAAGCGTGTGCACCGCGCTGCTGCGCAAGGCAGGGATCGAAGCGCAGTCGCCGTGGTGGCCGTATCCTGCGATTCGGCGCCTCGAGTCGCTGCTCGATGCCGCCTGGCGCGTGCTCGAGTTCGGCGCAGGGGCCTCGACGGCCTGGCTCGCGCACCGCGTGCGGCATGTGCTGTCGCTGGAAAGCAGCGGCGACTGGCACGCGCGCGTGCGGGCCCGGCTGCGCGCGCTCGGCTGCACGCATGTCGAGCTGCTGCTGTGCGAGGACCGCGCGGACTATGTCTCGGCTGACCATTGCGACGGGCCCGCGTTCGATTTCGCCGTCGTCGACGGCGCTTGGCGCGATCTGTGCGCGCGAACGGCGGTGCGGGTGGTGCGCCCAGGAGGCTATGTCTACCTGGACAACAGCGACGTCCTGGACGCCGACCATCGCGGCGCCGTCGCGACGTTGCTCGACGCCGCCGCGGGCGTCGAGCGCTTCGTCGGCCTTTGCCCCGGCACCGTCGCCGTCAACCAGGGCCTGCTGATCCGGCTGCGGGCCGGATAGCGCCGCGCCCATCGTCCGACGACATGCGCCTTTGCTCGATGCTGCGACGACTCGTACCGCTGGCCGCGCGCGCCGCGGTGCGCGATTTCCTGTGGCGCGTGCTGGACGTGCGCTGGATGTTGCGCTCGCGGCTTCCGGTGCAGGTGCGCGGCCTGTCCGACTGGGTGATCTACGGCGACATTTTCATCGACGGCGAGTACGACGAGGCGATCGAGCGCACCTACGCTGCACTTGAGCCCGGCGAGGTGGCGCACATTCTCGATCTCGGCGCGAACGTCGGCTTTTTCGCGCTGCGCTGCTTGGACGTCGCACACCGGCGGGGCTTGGACTGGGCGCGGCTCGATCTCATGCTGATCGAAGGCAGCGCGCCCGTGTATCGCGACCTGACTGCGCGCGTGCGGCAATGGGAGGGCGCGCACGGCGCCGTGCGGGCGCAGTTCGGACTCGCGGGACTGCACGAAGGCTCGGCGGCGATGCGGCAGGAGGCGCTGCACTGCATGACCCGCGTCGTGCAGGACGGGGCGAGGGGCTCGGCGGGCGTGCGCGTGCCGTACCTGGATCTGCGTCCGTATTTCCGCGAAGCCGGCGTCGTGCACCTGCTCAAGTGCGATATCGAGGGCAGCGAGCTCTCGTTCCTGGAAACCTATCGGCCGGAGCTCGCCCGGGTGCGCGCGGTGGTCATCGAGCTGCACAAGGACCTGTGCGACGCGCAGGCGTGCTTGCGAATCCTCCGAGACGCGGGCTTTCGCAACCTGCGCATGCTGCGCGATCTTCCGGCGATCGGTGTGGCGTTCGCGTGGCGATGACTTCCCCCGGCCGATGAACATCAGCACCCTGATCTGCCATCGGGACATGCCCACGGGGCTAGCCTGCCTCGGGGCGTTCGTTCGCTGCGTCGCGCACGCGCCGCTCATCGTGCACGACGACGGCAGCCTGACCGACGAAGACGCGGAGCGTCTCGCCGCGGTGCTTCCCGTCGCGGTGGTCCTGCGACGGCGCGACGCGGACGCGCACATGCGCGAGCGTCTCGCGCGCCATCCCGCATGCGCGCGCGCGCGCGGCACGAACGTGCTGATGCTTAAGCTGTTCGATGTGGCACTCATGAGCAGTGACGCCGACATCCGCTACTGCGACACGGACGTGCTGTTCTTCCGTGTGCCGGAGCGTCTGTTCCAGCGGACCGCCGAGTTGCCACCCGCGGTCTTCATGCAGGACCGCAGCCACGCGTACGCGCTGCGCCCTTGGCATCTTCTTGGTGCGCGGGCGCTGCGCGTGCCCGGACGGCTCAACTCGGGGCTGTTCATGTTCGCGCGCGAGGCGTTCGATCTCGATTTCCTTGAGTGGCTGCTCGGCCGCGAAGATCTACAGGAGATCTTCGCGCGCATTCCGGTTTGGGCCGAGCAGACCTGCTGGGCCGCGCTCGCGTTCCGCGCCGGCTGCGGGCTATGGGACCCGACGTTCATGGCGGTCGTCGACGACGCATGGCGGCTCGACAAGCGCTCCGTCGCAGCGCACTTCGTCTCGTCTTCGCGTCACCGCCTGGCGGATGCACTGCGGCAGGCAGACGCGCTTGCCAAGGATCAGGCGGGACCGATGGCGGTCCCCGTGCTCGGGTCGCGCGAATGCACGGCGTTCGAGCTCGCCAGGACGCAGCTCGCGCGCCGGCTGCGCAGGACATGCGGATTCTGATCTACTCGCGCGCCTTCCTGCCGCTGGTGGGTGGGTTGGAATCGAGCGTGGCTGAGATGGCGGCGGGGTTTGTCCGCCTTGGCCACGAAGTCGTCGTCGTTAGCACGACGCCGGGCGCGGACGGCGAACAGCAACCTTACGCCGTCGTGTGCAAGCCGTCGGCGCGCGAGTTCTTGCGCTGGATGCGCTGGTGCGACGTATTCCATCAGGCCAACGTCAGCCTGCGCGGCCTGTGGCCTCTGCTGCTCGTTCGACGACCCTGGGTCGTGACGCACCACAGCTGGTACCGCCGGCCGGACGGACGCATCGCCTGGCAGGATCGGTTGAAGCGCTACGCGCTGCGCTTCGCGGCCGGGTCGATCTCGGTCAGTCGGGCAATCGCCGACGACCTGGAGACACCGTCCACCGTCATCCACAATGCCTACCAGGATCGCTTGTTTCGGGTTCTTCCAGACGTGGACCGCAGCCGCGACCTCGTTTTCGTCGGCCGTCTCGTTTCGGACAAGGGCGCCGACATTCTGCTCGAGGCGCTGCAGATCCTGACGCAACGAGGGCACTCAGCCGGTCTCACGATCGTCGGCGACGGACCTGAGCGCGCCGCGCTCGAAGCTCAGGCGCAGCAGCTGCGACTAGCGGATGGGGTGCGGTTTCTCGGCACGCAGATGGGTGAGGACCTGGTCCGCATTCTCAACCAGCATCGGATCATGGTCGTGCCGTCGCGCTACAAGGAGCCCTTCGGCATTGTCGCGCTCGAGGGCATCGCCTGCGGTTGCGCGGTGGTGGGCTCGGCGGGTGGGGGCCTGAAGGACGCGATCGGCGCCTGCGGCCGGCTGTTCCCGAACGGCGATCCGGCAGCGCTGGCCGAGGTTCTCGACGACCTGCTGCGCAGTCCGGCAGAGGTATCGGAGTGTCTGCGCGGCGCACCGGCACATCTGGCGGCACACACAGCTGCGCGCGTCGCGCATCGTTACCTTGAGGTGTTCGAAGCTGCAGCACACCCGGGCGCAAGCGTCTGAGGACGGCGCGAAGCCGATATACTGCGTCATCGCCGCGCCTTGCGCTGCGGCACCGTTGCGGTTCGTGAATGTCCGGTGACCTTCAGTTGTTTTTCGGTGTCGCCGCTGTTGTGGCGTTCGGGATCTCGCTCGTCTACTGGCGGCAGGTTGTGTTCGCCGCGATGCTGCTGCTCATCTTCGAGGGCGCTTTGCGGAAATGGGTTTTTCCCGAAGCGCAGGCCGCGCTCTACCTCGCCAAGGACGTATTGTTGATCGGAGCCTACGCCGGTTTCGCGATGACGAAGGGCTTTGCCGCGCCAGTGGCGCGAGCACAGCCATTCATCGTATTGCTCGTCCTTTCGGCAGCCTATGGCGCAATTGCGATGCTCAACCCTGCGCTACCCTCGCTCACGCTCGCCGCGGTCGGCTGGCGTAGCTATTTCCTCTACGTGCCCTTGGTGTATATCGTGCCGTACCTGTTCGACTCGCTGGACGAGCTTGATCGCGGGCTGCGACGCTATGCCCTCGTGGCGCTTCCGGTCGCGGTGCTCGGTCTCGTGCAGTTCTACAGCCCGATCGACAGTGTGCTCAATGTTCTCGTGCAGCACGATCCTGCCGATCGCTCGACGACGGACGCATTCGGGCAGTTCTACAACCGCGCGCGCGTCGCTGGCACGTTCGCTTATGTTTCGGGATTTGGCGCCTACCTGATGGCGGTCGCGTTCCTCGCGCTCGCGCTGCTCGCGAACCGGGGATGGCGCCTGGGCGGGAACGTCATGCTTTACGTCGGGCTGCTTGTCATCGTGGCCGCGATGTTCGCGACGGGTTCGCGGGCGCCGGTATATTCGCTCATCGCGGCGATCGCGGCGTACTCAGCGCTGACCGCACTCGCCGGCGACTTGTCAGCGACTGCCGCGATGCGCGCTTGCCTCGGCGCAATCGCGCTGGCGGTCGGCATCTGGGCTTTTCTGCCGGAGCCAGCGAGCGCGTTCCAATACCGCGCCTATGCCGGGGGAGACAGCATTGCGCGGCTCCTCGCCCCTATCGTCGAGCCGCTGGTGATGGCCAAGGAGGCGGGGTTCTTCGGCTTCGGCATTGGTGCCGCGCACCAGTCGGCGACCTTTCTCACCGGTTCGGCATATCCGTGGTGGACCAACGGAATCGTCGCCGAAGCGGAAACCTCCAGGGTCATGCTCGAGCTTGGCGTGCCCGGTTTCGTTCTGGTGTTCGTTTTCCGAATCGCGATCGCCTTGTACGCCTTCTACGCGGCATTCGTGCTGAACACGCGCCCGGCGAGGTCGATTGCGCTCGTGCTCGCACTGTTCCTCGGTTTTCAGGTCATCGGCTCGGTGATCTTCAATCCGACGATGAACGTCCTGTATTGGTTCGCGGTCGGAATGGTCTTCGCGCTCTTCCGCTATGAGGTGCGCGACGTCCGCGTCGCCCGGCATCGGGGTTTCATGGAGCGAATCGGCACGGCGGCGGTTGCAGGCAGCAGGCGAGTCCAGAATCGGTGATGGCGGGTAAGGGGGGCGTACTCGTCAGCCATCCGGGGAGGCAGCATTCCCATCAGGCGGCAACAGCACTCGAGCATGCCGGCATGCTTGCGGCGTATTGGTCGGGGGTCCCCAGTCGCGAAAGCCAGCTCGACTGGCTGCCGGGCTGGATTCGTGACCGGCTGCCTCGCTATGCGCCGGTCAACTTGCCTGATCATCGCGCGCGCTGGTTTCCGATCGCGGTGGCCTTGCGGCGCGTCGGCCGCGCGATGCCCACCGCCGCCGAGCAGGCAATCGACTTTCTCGCCTGCCGCGCATTCGACCGGCAGGTCGCGCGTGGGCTCGTGCGAGCCAGCGCGTCGACCGTCGTGGCTTGCGAAATCTCCGCGCTCGATACCTTCCGCGTCGCAAAGACGCTTGGGATGACGACGGTACTTGACGCGGCGTCGGTCCACTACGCCGTGCAGGACCGGGTGACGCCGGTCGCCGAGGCGCGGTGGTTGCACAAACGGATTCTGGGCGTGAAGCACGCCGAGATCGATCTCGCGGATCACGTCCTCACCGTTTCCGAAATGGCGCGCGCGGGCTACGTGGCGGCGAAGTTGGACGCATCGCGAGTCCACGCCGTCGCGCTCGGCGCAGATACGCAACTGTTCGTTCCGGGCAATCCGGCATCGGACGATCACAACAGGCCTTTCACGTTTTTGTTCGTTGGCGCAACGATCTACCGCAAGGGAATCGACCTGCTGCTCGAGGCATTCGGCGCCGTGGCGAAGCGGTATCCGGAAAGAGTGCGTCTCGTTGTGGTCGGACCTCGCGGCGATTCCCACGGGCTGCTCGCGCGCTCGATTTCCGGCGCGCTCAGCGTCCGCCCGGCGGTGGCGCAGCCGGAGCTGCCGGAGATCTATCAGGGCGCGGACTGCTTCGTGCTGCCTTCCCGCCACGATTCCTTCGGCATGACGGTGATCGAGGCGATGGCCTGCGGATTGCCGGCGATCGTCTCGGAGATGGTTGGAGCGCGCGAGGCGATCGAGCAGGAGCAATGCGGCTGGGTGGTGCCGCTGGCGGATACGCGGACGCTGACCGAACGCATGGCCTGGTGCGTGGAAAACCGCGCGGCCCTCGCCGCAATGCGCCCGGCGGCGCGTGCCGCGGCTGAGCGCTACGACTGGGCGCACTACGGCGAAAGGCTTGCCGAGGTCATGACGCATATTGCCGGAAGGTCGGATTGAAGATCCTTCACGTCGTACCGACCTATCTGCCGGCGCTGCGCTACGGCGGACCGATGTTCGCGGTGCATGCGCTGTGCCGCGCCCTGGTCGGGCTCGGTCATGAGGTGCATGTCTGCACGACGAACATCGACGGCCCCATCGACCTCGAAGTGCCGGCCGGCGCACCGCTGGAGATGGACGGGGTCAGCGTCTGGTACTTCCGCGCGGATCGCCTGCGCCGGCTGGCCATATCCTCCGGCATGCAGGCGTGGATCGGAGCGCGGATCGCGCAGTTCGACCTGCTGCATACCCACAGCGTGTACCTGTGGCCGCCCTGGTACGCAGCGCGCAGTGCGCGAACGCGGGGCATAGCCTACGTGATGGCGCCGCGGGGCATGCTGGTCCCCGAGATGATCGCCCGGCGAAACAGGCTGGCAAAAACGCTCTGGCTGCGGTTGCTCGAGTGGCGCAATCTCGCCGGGGCAGACGCGGTGCATTTTACCTCCGAGCTCGAGCGGACGGAGGCCGAACGCCTAGGCGTGCCGGTGCGCAGGGCAGTGGTGATTCCGAACGGAATCGACCCGGAAGAGCTTCGAGCAGTGACCGATGTGTCGGCCGGACAGCAGCCCGAGTCGTACATCCTTTACCTCGGACGCCTCAACTGGAAGAAAGGACTCGACTGCCTGCTGCGCGCGATGGCCCTCGCGCCGGCGCTGCGCGCGGTGATCGCGGGCAACGACGAAGGCAGCTGCCGGACGTCGCTCGAGCGGCTCGCCGGCGAATGCGGTGTGACCGATCGAGTGCGGTTCCTCGATCCGGTCTATGGCGAGGCAAAGTGGCGGCTGCTCCGCGGTGCCCATGCCCTGGTGCTGCCGTCGCAATCGGAGAACTTCGGCAACGCGGTCCTCGAGGCGATGGCTGCCGGAAAACCGGTCGTCGTGAGCCCGGGCGTCGGCCTTTCCGCGACGGTGCGCGAATCCGCCTGCGGATTGGTTGTCGATCCTGAGCCGGGCGCCTTGGCAGCGGCGCTCGAGAAGCTCTGGCGTGACGAATCGCTATGCCACGCGATGGGGGAGCGCGGGCGGGCACTGGTGGAGCGCGATTACAACTGGCCGCTTGTTGCGGGTCAAGTCGAGCGCATGTATCGCTCGATTCTCGAAACGCGCGGCGTTGGTGCGACTCCGAGCTGATCCCATGGCGAGACCCCGAATCGGGTTCCTTATGGGCCAGCCGACGCAGTTCGAGGCGCCATTTTTTCGCGACGCCGAGTCCACCGGGAAGGGGGCGCTCACGGTGCTCTACCTTAGCGCCGACGGCTCGTCGGCGGTTTACGATCCGGAGCTCGGTCGGCGCGTGGATTGGGGGATCGATCTGTTCTGCGGCTACCGGCATAGGACCGTTCCACGTCGCGGGCGCCTGCCGTGGCTGCTCAACGAGCTGCAGCCGGAGCGCTATGACTGGCTGGTCATCAACGGCTACACGGCGCTACCCTATCTGATCGCGCTGACGATCGCGCGGCTGCGTGGAATCCGGACCGCGCTGCGCGTCGACTCGGTGCTCTTCAATGCGGGCGGCCGAGCTCGCCGGGCGAGAAAACGCGCGGCGATCACGCTGCTTGCGCGGGGCTTCGACCGGTTCCTGGCCACCGGAACCCTCGCGCGCGAGTACCTGACGTACTTTGGCATCGAGGCGGACCGGATCGCGCTGTGTCCGTACGTCGTCGACTCGGAACGTTTCGCCCGCGAAGCAGCAGAGCTCCAGCGCGAGCGCGATGCGATTCGCGCGTCCTTCGGCGTTCCGGTCGCGGCGCAGGTGATTCTCGCCGTAGCGAAAATGAATTCCCGTGAAGCGCCCTGGGACCTGCTCGGCGCGCTTGAGGGAATTGATCGTCCGGATCTCTGGACGGTGCTGGTCGGCGATGGCGAAGAGCTGTCCGCGCTTCGGTCGCAGGCCGAAGCGCGCGAGTTGAAGCGGATCGTCTTCGCCGGGTACATGCCCTACGTGCAACTCGCGCGTTGCTATGCAATGGCAGACGTTTTCGTGCACGCAGCGACGAATGAGCCCTGGGGCGTATCGGTACAGGAGGCGATCGCCTGCGGCCTGCCCGTCGTCGCCTCGTCGCGTGTCGGCTCGGCGCGCGACCTCGTGCTGCAGGGGCGCAACGGCTTCGTCTACGCCTCGGGCGATGCTGCGGAGTTGCGCGCTAGGTTGGTTGCCACGATCGACAACCTCGATCTTGATTTGGTGAAGAGCGCCAACCGCGAGGTTCTCGAGCGTTGGAACTACGCCAGGACATGGGATGGAATACTCGAGGTATGCACATGATTCCCGTCAGCGTCATCATGACGACACGCAACGAGGTGGCGAACATCGAGCGCACCCTGCACGAGATCAAGGGGTTCGTAGATGAGATCTTCGTCATCGACTCCGAAAGCAGCGACGGGACCGTGGAGATCGCGCGCAGGTACGCGACCAAGGTCGTCAACCTCCCGTACAAGCACGGCAGCATCATCCCGTGGATCTTCCAGTGGGGTCTGGACAACCTGCCGATTCGCAATGAATGGGTGCTGATTCTCGAGGCTGATCAGCGGCCCGATGAAGAACTGAAGAGCGCTCTGGATACGCTGTTTGCGCAGCCCTCGATTGTGGAGAACGGCTTCTACCTGCGCCGCAAGCAGATTTTCCGCGGAAAGTGGATCCGGTTCGGAGGCTACAGCAACAAGTGGATGCTGAAACTGTTCCGCAAGGGTCAAGGTGAGCTCGACCCCAAGGAGGAGGATACGCGGGTGTATGTACGCGGGGGCACAGAAAAGCTTGCCGGCTGGCTGGTGGAGGAAAACGCTAAGGAAGAGCGCATCCTGTTTTATCTCGAAAAGCATCTGCGCTATGCCGAAGCCTTCGCCCGTGACGAATTTGAGCGCCGCAGGACGGGCGTCAAGTGGAAGCTCGAACCGAGGCCCTTCGGCACGCCCGATGAGCGCACCCTGTGGTTCAAGACGCTCTACTACCGAACACCGCTTTTCGTGCGACCGTGGTTTTACTTTCTGTATCGCTATTTCCTGCTGCTCGGGTTTCTCGACGGCAAGCAGGGTTTCATATTCCATTTTCTTCAGGCCTATTGGTTCCGGCTCGTCATCGACATCCGGCTGGAGGAGCTGACGCGCGAACAGACCGGACGTCCGGATGATCATCCTCGGCCTTAACGCGTATCACGGCGACGCCTCGGCCTGCCTGCTGCGCGATGGCAAGCTGATCGCGGCAGCGGAAGAAGAGCGATTTCGCAGAATCAAGCACTGGGCCGGATTTCCGACCGAAGCGGTCCACTGGTGCTTGCGCGATGCGGGGATCGGGCTCGGGGAGGTTTCGCACGTCGCGGTCAACCAGGATTCGCGCGCCAACCTCGGGCGCAAGCTCGCGTACGTGCTGAAGCGCCGGCCGGACCTGTCACTGGTGCTCGAGCGTATTCGCAACAAACGCAAGCGCGAGGGCGTCGACGCGACCCTCGCACGCGCCTTGTCCCAACCATTCCGCGCGGAGGTTCATTTCGTCGAGCATCACCGCGCGCACCTCGCATCGGCGTTTCTCGCCTCGCCATTCGAGGAAGCCGCCGCGGTCTCGGTGGACGGCTTTGGCGACTTCGCCAGCACGGCCTGGGGCATCGGCCGCGATGCGGGGGTGTCGGTCGACGACAGGATCTACTTCCCGCATTCGCTCGGGATCTTCTACCAGGCGCTCACCCAGTACCTCGGATTTCCGCACTACGGCGACGAGTACAAGGTGATGGGACTTGCGCCCTATGGCGAGGCGCGCTTCATGCACGAGATGCGCCAGATCCTGCGCGTGGATGCGGCAGGGGGCTTCGAGCTCGATTTGCGCTTTTTCCGCCATCCGAACGAGAAGATCGACTACGAGTGGGAAAGTGGCGAGCCGACGGTCGGCACCCTCTATACGCCGGCGCTCGAGGAACTGCTCGGTCCCCGGCGCTCGAAGGACGAAGACATCGCCGAGCGTTATCGAGACATCGCTTGCTCGGTGCAGACGATGTACGAAGAAGCATTCTTCGCGCTGCTGAATGCGGTACACATGCGCTACGGCGTGGACAATCTCGCGCTCGCCGGCGGCTGCGCGATGAACTCGGTCGCGAACGGAAAGATCTATCGCAACTCGCGTTTTCGGAAACTCTACGTGCAGGCCGCGGCGGGGGACGCGGGCGGCGCGATCGGGGCGGCATTGACCGTCTGGGGCCAGCTGAGTCGCGCGAAGTGCCGACCGACCATGGAGCACGCTTACTGGGGACCCGCATTTTCCGATGCCGAAATCGGATCAGCGATCGAGGCACGCAGGCGCGAAATCGACGCGCAAGGCTGCGTTGTGTCGATTGTGGAGGGTGAACTCCAGTTGTATGCGCAGGCGGCGCAGGCGGTCGCCGAGGGCGCCGTCGTGGGCTGGTTCCAGGGCCGCATGGAGTGGGGGCCGCGTGCGCTCGGCAACCGCTCGATCGTCTGCGATCCGCGGCGCGCCGACATGAAGGACATTCTGAACACCAAAATCAAGCGGCGTGAATCGTTCCGGCCGTTCGCGCCCTCGATCCTGCGCGAGGCGGTGGCGGAATGGTTCGAGACCGACGACGACGTGCCGTTCATGACTCAGGTTTACTCGATCCGAGCGGAAAAACGCCGCCTGATTCCTTCCGTGACGCACGTCGATGGCTCGGGGCGGTTGCAGACGGTGACGCGAGCGTCGAACCCGCGCTTTTACGCGTTGATCGATGCTTTCCACGCACGCACCGGCGTGCCGATGGTGCTAAACACGTCATTCAACGAGAACGAGCCGGTAGTTTGCCGGCCGCAGGAGGCGCTCGACTGCTTCCTGCGCACCGGGATGGACATGCTCGTGATCGGCGAGCGGATCCTGCGCAGACCCGCGCGAGGAATATCCTGATTCGCCAGCGCGTTTGGAGCATGTGCGGGTGCGGCTCAAAGCGATCAGGGGCGTCGAGGAACCGGCACGACCGAGGGTTCCGGTGCGATGGTGGGTTTGAATCGGCCGGCCGCAGTAGGAGATAACATTCAAAGTTTGGTCGAGATCGCAGGCGAGCTTGCGGGCAGATGCCAAGAACTCAAAGAACTGCCGCTGGATCATGAGGTTACTGAGGTTTCTGGGGCTCCTGGGATGGACGCTGGTTCCGGTCGTCGTTTCCGCGCAGTCGACGGATCTCGCGAGCGCTGGCGGCGCGTCGGGACCCACCCGTTCCGGCATACCCGTCGGCTCGATGACCGCCTTTCCGGGCGTCGATATTTCCATCGGCCACGACGACAACCTGACGCTCCAGCCGACGAACCCGATCTCGTCGCCCGTTCTCATCATCGCGCCGTACATTGTCCTCGAGGGCCGTCGCGGTCCGCATCTCTTCGACTTCCGCTACCACGGCAGGACCGGGCGCTACAGCGACAGCCCGGACGACAACTACAACAACAACGCGTTTCAGGCCAACGCACGGCTGAAGTTTGGTGTGCGTAACGACGTCGCGCTGCGCTTCGACCTTATTTACGGCTCAGATCCACGCGGCTCGACCGATCGGCCGATAACGAATGCGCCTGATCGCTACCGTGAAACGGGGCTGATGGGCCGCTACGGCTATGGGGCGCGTGGCGCCAAGGGGCGGCTCGAATTCGACGCCGAATACGCGCAGCGGCGGTATACGAACAACCCGCAAGCCGCTGCGGAATCCGATGTGGACAGATCCGCGCTCGGCGCGGCGTTCTACTGGCGCGTGAAGCCCAAGACCCGCCTGCTCTTTCAGGGGCGCTTCCGCGATTTCAACTACGTCAACAATCCGGGGAGTACGTTAAACAGCAACGAGGAGGTGATCTACGTCGGTGCCCAATGGGACGCGACCGCGAAGACGAGCGGCTTTGCGAAGTTCGGGTATATGTGGAAGAACTTCGCGTCCCCCACGCAACAAAACGACTCGACCAGCAGCTGGGATGTCGGCATCCGCTGGAGCCCGCGAACGTACTCGGTCGTCGACCTGAGCGCGTTGCAAACCTTCCAGGAATCCACCGGGGTGGGCGATTCGATCCTCGAGCGCCGCGCCGGGATCGGCTGGACCCATGCCTGGAACAGCCGGCTGAGCCACAACCTGTCGTATTCCAAGATCCGAGATACCTACCTCGGGGACGGTACGAATCGGCGGGATGACACCGACGCGGTGGGGGCCAAGCTCCACTACCAGTTCCGGCCCTGGGCGAAATTTGGCGTGGAGTACACGTATACGGATCGCGATTCGAACGAGCCGCAGTATCCCTACCGGCGCAATGTGGTTTTTTTCACCCTGGGTCTATCGCTTTGAATAGAAATCAGAAAATGTGATCTGGGCGACCCCAAGGGCCTTCCAAAAGCCGCCCAAACAGCTATACTAGCCATCAGGTCAGAAACGTAATGCAGGAGTATGTTTTCAAAATGTTTTCTGGCGTGCTGGGGCCGCGGCGCCGCGTTCCTGATTTGCCTGTTCGTCCTACCGACGTTCGCGCAGTCGAGCAACCCCTCGATTTCGAACTACCGGCTCGGCTCCGGAGACGTCATCACGATTCAGGTGCTCGGCGAGGACGATCTGACACGCCAAGCAATCCGGCTGAGCGATGCGGCCACGATTTCCTATCCGATCCTGGGCGAAATCCGCCTGGCCGGAAAAACGGTCGGCGAGCTCGAGCGCATTATCACCGAGGGCTTGCGCGGCCGATATCTGGTCAACCCGCAGGTCACGGTCACCATCAACGAATACCGACGGTTCTTCATCAACGGCCAGGTCGGTCAACCCGGTGGCTATCCATATTTTCCGGGCCTGTCGGTGCTCAAGGCGATCACCATCGCAGGCGGGTTCAAGGAGCGCGCCGACCACGACAAGATCTTCATTGTGCGCGAGTCGGACGCCGAGCAAAAACGTACCCTGGTGGACCTCAAGGCGCAGGTCTACCCCGGCGACGTGATCACGGTCGAAGAAAGCTTTTTCTGAGGTACCGGACGTCTTGAACATCATCGACGAGCGCGAACTGATGCGGAGGATGGACCTTCCCGGCGAGGAAGCCCAGGAAACGCTGGATCTCGTACGCTACTGGCGTGCGGTCAACCGCAACAAATGGCGCATCCTGGCGCTGGTCGCCGCGGTCGCTGTGATCGCGGCGCTCAAGGCGCAGAGCCTGCAGCCGGTCTACCGGGCTTCCGCGACGGTCCTGATCGAGTTCGGGAAGTCGCATATCACCTCGCTCCAGGACTTCTATAGCTGGTCAAGTCTGTCTTCCTATGAGCAGTTGCAGACCCAGGCGGAAATCCTGAAGTCGCATGAGCTTGCGCGACGCCTCGTGCGCAAGCTCGGTCTGGCGAAGGAACGCGCGCCGCAAACGCAGGCGCAGCGGAGCGAGGCGCCGTGGTACGCGAAGCTGCTGCCTACGGGTTTCGTAAGCCGCGCCGCGGTATTGCCGCCGACTGCCGAGGAGCGCGAGCGCGGTGCCGCAGCAGCGATCCAGGGGGCACTCTCGGTCAAGCCGGTGCCCAACAGCCAACTGCTGGAGATCAGCTTTCAGTCCAATGATCCGAAGATGGCCGCGCTGATCCCGAACGCGCTTGCCGATCTTTTCATTACTGCCGATATGGAGGCGCGGGTCAAGGCGCGCGAGCGCGCAATGGCTTTTCTCGCTGAACAATCGAAGGAGTTGCGAAAGAAGGTCATCGCTTCCGAAAAGGCCCTGCAGGATTACCGTGACCGCGAGCAGATCCTCGATGTCAAGGGTGTGTCGCTCGCCGGCGCGAGCCGTCAACTCGACGACCTGACGACCTCGCTCGTGCAGGCGCGACGCCAGCGCGCGGATGCCGAGGCTGCGCTCAACCAGGTTGCGGCTGCGCAGAACGGCGGCGGGTCGATCGAAAGCCTCCCCGCGGTGCTGCGTCATCCGTTGATTCAGAGAGCGAAGGAACTCGAGGCCGAAGCAGAACGCAAAGTCGCGGATGCGTCCAAGCGCTACGGACCCGAGCATCGTCGAATGATCGCGGCGCAGGCTGACTTGCAGGCCGCGAAGGAGAACCTGCGTCGGCAGCTCGACATCATCGTCGGGAGTTTCGCCAAAGAAGTCGAGGTCGCCAGGGAAAACGAGGCAGCCATCGCGCGCGCCCTGAACCGCGCCAAAGCCGATATCCAAAGTTTCAATCGAAAGGAATTCCAGCTGACCTCGCTCGAGCGCGAGGTCGCCGCGAATCGCCAGCTGTACGACATGTTCATACAACGGTCCAAGGAGACGAACGTCTCGGACGAATTGCAGAACCCGGTAGCGCGGGTGATCGATCCGGCGATCGCGCCGACGGCGGCGTCGGGACCCGATAAACGCAGGATCGTCATGATTTCCGTGTTTGCGGCACTGGTAGTTGCGATCGCGCTGGCTGTGTTGCTGGAGCGCCTGGACAACAGAGTCAAAACGAGTCACGACGTCGAAACGAGGCTCGAGGTGCCCGCGGTCGGTGTCGTGCAGAAGACCAAGCTCGAGCCCGATCAGCCGATCGAGCGCCTCTTTTTCGAGGATCCGAGCACCTCGTTTTCGGAGTCCATTCGCACGATCCGCAGCGGCGTGCTGCTCTCCGGGCTTGACAGTCCGCAGAAGACGGTGCTCGTCACCTCGTCGGTTGCCGCCGAAGGTAAGACTACGGTTGCGGCGAATCTCGCCTTTGCGCTCTCGCACGTGAAGAAGACCCTGCTGATCGACGCGGACATGCGCCGGCCGCAGATCGGCAAGGTCCTGGGGGCACCGGATGGACATTTCGGCCTGTCGAGTCTCGTCGCCGGCGAGGTGGTGCCGGAGAAAAGCTTCTTCACGGTGGAGGGCTCGGAACTTCGCGTGCTGCCCTCGGGTCGGGTTCCAGTGAATCCGCTGGAGCTGCTGTCGTCGCACCGCTTTGTCGACGCGCTCGAGCAATTGAAAAGGCTGTTTGAAGTGATCGTGATCGACAGCGCGCCGGTACAGATGGTGAGCGATGCCCTCGTGCTATCGACCCTGTCGACCGGCGTGCTTTACGTGGTCAAGGCAGACGACACGCCTTATCCCGTCGCGCGTCAGGGTCTCAAGCGCTTGCGGCGCGTCGATGCGACGATTCTCGGCGCCGTGCTCAATCAGCTGGACATGGCCAAGGCGGACAAGTACTACGGCGAGTACAGCGGCTACGGCAGTCGCTACTATCGCAAGTACGGCTACGTGAATCGTTGACGGGACGTTGACGGGGTTTAAGAAGGGGTCAGACCCCTTTGTGATAATCGAAGGCCGCCAGTCGTCAATTGGGGTCTGACCCCTAACATGTACGACCTCCACTGCCATCTCCTGCCGGGAATCGATGACGGGCCGGAGACGCTGGCGGAGGGGCTCGCGATGGCGCGTCTCGCGGTTGGCGAGGGTATTCACAAAGCGGTCGTCACGCCTCATCTGCACGTTGGGCGCTGGGACAACGATCGAGCGGTGATCGAAGCTGCGGTCGCGGCTTACCGACGCGAGCTCGCCGGCGCCGGCATCGCGCTCGAGATCGGCTTCGCGGCGGAAGTGCGTTCCGACTACGAGATCCTGCCGCTGATCGAAGAGGGGCGGGTGCCGTTTCTCGGCACACTCGACGGCAAGCGGGTTCTGTTGCTCGAGCTGCCGCACAGCCAAGTCCCCGTGGGCAGTGACAAGCTGATCGACTGGCTGATGATGCACGATATCCGGCCGATGATTGCGCACCCGGAGCGCAACAAGGACGTCATGCACGATTTGACGAAGCTCGAGCCGTTCGTCGTAGCAGGCTGCCTGTTGCAGTTGACCGCCGACGCCATCGCCGGCGGCTTCGGCGCCGAGGCCAGGCAGTGCGCCCGCGAGATTCTCGCGCACGGCTGGGCCACGGTGATCGCATCGGACGCGCATGACCGCAAGGCGCGGCCCCCACGCCTGCGCAAAGGCCTCGCGGCTGCGGCGAAGATCGTCGGCGAGGCCGCCGCCCGGGCGATGGTCGAAGACGTTCCTCGGCGCATCGTCGAGGACGAATGAAGCGCCCCATCAACCGGGCGGCGTTCGGTCTTCTTCTTTTCCTGATTGTCTGGGCACCGATTCCGCTCGGCAGCAACCGGCCCTGGGCATGGGCGTTGCTGGAGATCGGCATTTTCGCGACGGGCTTGCTCTGGCTCGCGGCGCACCTGCGGCGCGAGGCGCCGATCACGCCAGTGGCGCGCGCGGCCTGGCCGGCGCTGCTGTTGTTCGCGGCCTGGCTGATCTGGATCGGCCTGCAATGGCTGCCGCTGCCCGCCGGCGGATTGCAGGCACTCTCACCAAACATGGCGGCGTTGCAGGCGCTTCGCGGCGAAGGTGGCGCGCATTTCGCGACGCTCTCGATCGAACCTCATGCCACCAAGGTGTTCTGGCTAAAGAGTTGCGCCTGGGCGCTTGCCTTCGCGCTCACCTTGTTGCTCGTGGATTCGCGTAAGCGCCTGTGGTGGATCGGCGGCACCTTCGTCGCCAGCGGCCTCGTACAGGCGATCTTTGGCGGGCTGATGCATCTCGGCGGCGAGAATTTCATCGTGACGGATGCCCTTGTGGCCAACGCGAGCCAGGCGAGCGGCTTTTACGTGAACCGCAACCATCTCGCCGGCCTGCTCGAGATGACCTTGGCCGTGGGCGTCGGCCTGATGATCGCGCAGCTGGACAATCGCGCGAGCCGCGGCTGGAAGCAACTGGCTGTCGACCTGCTACAGGTTGTCTTGACCTACAAGGCGGCACTGCGCGTGCTGCTCGTCGTGATGGTGGTGGCGCTCGTGATGACCCGCTCGCGCATGGGCAACACGGCCTTTTTCGTGAGCCTGCTCGTTGCCGGATCCATCGCGCTGATTCTCTCGCGCCGCGCGACCCGCAGTACCGTCATGCTGATCGCCAGTCTGATCGTCATCGACATCTTCATCATCGGCGCCTGGTTCGGCGTCGAGAAGACCGTTCAGCGGATCGAGCAAACCACGTCGGAGCAGGTGCAGGAGCGCGTCGACCCCGCGATCTACGCGATCAATATCCTGCGCGACTATCCGGTCTTCGGCACCGGCGGTGGGACTTTCTACAACGCCTATCCGCAGTACAGGGGCGCGGACATCATCCCGTTCTATGACCACGTGCACAACGACTACATGCAGATCGCGACCGATGCCGGGGTGCCGGGGCTCGCGATGCTTGGGGCGATCGTGCTGCTGTCGTTCTTCGCCGCGGTGCTTGCGCTCTCACGCCGACGCGATCCGCTGGCGCGCGGCATCGCGTTTGGCGTAGTCATGGGCGTGACCGCGATTGCGATCCACAGCACGGTGGATTTCAACCTGCAGATTCCTGCGAACGCGTTCGTCTTCACGGTGCTGCTCGCGCTTGGCTGGCTGGCACTGTACCTGGACAGGCACGAGAGAAAGGGTCAGACCCCTGTGGATAAGTCTGCCTAAAGCTTCGCGACCCTATCAACTGGGTGACTTATCCACAGGGGTCTGACCCCCCAAAACCCCGCGCCGGATCTGGTCGAGCTCCATCGACTCGAACAGCGCCTTGAAGTTGCCTTCGCCGAAACCTTCGTCGCCCTTGCGCTGGATGATCTCGAAGAAGATCGGGCCGATGACGGTCTTGGTGAAGATCTGCAGCAGCAGGCCGCCTTTCGGCCCGCCGTCGATCAGGATGGCGCGCTTCTTCAGTTCATCGAGCGGCTCGCCATGGTTCGGCAGGCGCTGGTCGACGAGCTCGTAGTAGGTGTCGGGTGTATCGAGGAGCACGACGCCCTGCGCGCGCATCGTGTCGACCGTCCTGTAGATGTCGCTGCTGTGAAGCGCGATGTGCTGGATGCCTTCGCCGTGGTAGGCATCGAGGTATTCCTGGATCTGGCTCTTGTCGTCGGATGACTCGTTGATCGGGATGCGGATCTTGCCGCAGGGGCTGGTCATCGCCTTCGACTTCAGACCGGTGAGCTTGCCCTCGATGTCGAAGTAGCGGATTTCGCGAAAATTGAACAGCCGCTCGTAGAACTCGGCCCACTCAGCCATGCGGCCGCGATGCACGTTGTGCGTGAGGTGATCTACGTACGTCAGGCCTGCACCAGTAGGGGCGGGCGCTTCGCCACGCCAGAAGTCCTCGAAGCCGGGCAGCGGCTTGAAGTCGACGTCGTAGATCGTGTGGCCGTAATCGTTTTCCGGGTAGCGGTCGATGAGGTAGATGAGCGAATCGCCGATGCCCTTGATCGCGGGGATGCTGAGCTCGCCGGGACCCACCTGCGATTCGATGCCCCAGGCGCCGGCTTCGACGAGCCGCGTGTATGCGCTGCTGGCATCCTTCACCCGAAACGCGATCGCGCAGACGCTCGGGCCGTGGCGGCGCGCGAAATTCTGCGCGAACGAGCGTGGCTCGGCGTTGATGATGAAATTGACGTCGCCTTGCTTGTAGAGCGTGACGTCCTTGTGCCGGTGGCGCGCCACCGCGCTGAAGCCCATGGTTTGGAAGAGCGCGCCGAGCGCTTTCGGATCGGGCGCGGCGTATTCGACGAACTCGAAACCGTTGGTCTGAACCGGGTTGTCCCACAGATCCATCGGCACTCCTGGCACTCCCTGGGGTCAGACCCCTGTGGATAACTCTGCGGCGTCTCCAGGCGGGCCGTCGCGCATCGCTTGACCTCAGCCGGTCGCCATCCGAATGTTATCAAGGGCCGAGATCGCTTCGTCGATCAGCGCGCGGTAGGCCGCCCGCCGCGCTGCGGCGTTGTGGCCGAGCGCGGCATAGGCGCCATGCGGCCGGACCAGCGGGTTATCGAGACCGCCTGCATTCGCGCTGAAGCTGGACCAGGGGTAGTCGGCGGGGTGGCGCACGAGTCCAGCGCGCACCGGGTTCAGCTCGATGTAGCAGTAGCAGGCGAGGGCATACCGCATCGCGTACACGACGCTCGAGCGGTAGCGACCTTCCCACAGCGTTCCGGTGCGGTCGTACGCGCGATTGACGTACTGGGTGTAGCACTGGTTGACGGCCTTCATGAATCGGGCACAGGCAGCCTCGCTTTCGGGCGTCACCAGCAGATGCACATGGTTGGACATCAGGCAATACCCATGGACGCGGCAGCGCTCTGTCAGCGATGCCTTCAGCAGGTAGTGCAGATACTGGTCGAAGTCCCTGGACTCGAAGAAACACGCTGCCCGATTGTTTCCGCGCTGCACAACGTGGACGGGGACCCCGGCTGATACGCTGCGAAGAGGACGCGGCATACCCCAGCAACGATCCGGCGGCCGATCAGTTGACGCAATACCGGGCCCCGTATACTTATCCACAGGGGTCTGACCCCAATATGGTTAAGTCCGCACTTATCGTTGGCGCAGGACGCGGGATCAGCGCGTCGTTTGCGCGCCTGCTGGCGCGCGAGGGCTGCAAGGTCGTGCTCGCTGCGCGTGCGACCCCCAAGCTGGCCGACCTCGAAAAGGAGATCGGCGCTTCGGCGCTCGCCTGCGACGCGACCGAGCCTGACCAGGTGGCCGCACTATTCGACAGCGTTGTTCGGGAAATCGGCGTGCCGGACGTGGTGCTCTACAACGCGAGCGCACGGGCGCGCGGGCCGCTCGTCGATCTCAAACCGGCTGAGGTCGAGAACGCGCTGCGCGTGTCAGCTTACGGTGGATTCCTCGTCGGCCAGCAGGCGGCCAAGCGAATGCTGCCGCGCGGCAGCGGCGCAATCTTCTTCACTGGCGCGTCGGCGAGCGTCAAAGGCTATGCGCAGTCGGCGCCGTTCGCCATGGGCAAGTTCGCCCTGCGCGGACTCGCGCAGTCGATGGCGCGCGAGCTGCAACCGAAGGGTATCCACGTCGCGCATTTCGTGATCGATGGCGGGGTGCGCAATCCGGCGACGGGGCGCGTCGAGGCGGCGGACGCGCCCGACAGCTTTCTGGACCCCGACGCGATCGCGCAGACGTACCTGGCGGTGCTCCAGCAGCCGCGCAGTGCCTGGAGCCTGGAAGTGGAACTAAGGCCCTGGGTCGAGCGATTCTGAGTTATCCACAGGGGTCTGACCCCCTTTTTATCTTTACTGCCTGTAGCTCGGGTCCTTGGCTTCAATCATGCGCACCAGCGAGGCGAACACGGCCTCGCAGACGGCGGGCTCGTCCGGGCCGGCCTCCTGGACGGTCTGTTCAAAGACCTTTTCTGAGATCGGAATCATCTCGCCCGCGCTCGATGCCGTGATCTGGATGTCGCAGGCGCGCTGCAGCGTCCACAGCCACATGAAGGCTTCCGGCAGCGTGCGTCCCCAGGTGAGCAGGCCGTGATTGCGCAGAATGACCGCTTTCTTGTCGCCGACGTTCGCGAGCAGGCGCGACTGTTCGTCCGGATTCACCGTCACGCCTTCGAAATCGTGATAGGCCACGCGGGCCTTGAGCTGCGCGCCATAAAACGAATCGTGCGCCAGACCGGACTGAAGGCAGGCGACCGACATGCCGGTCGTCGTGTGCGTGTGCATCACGCAATGCGCCTCGTTCACCGCGCGGTGGATCGCACTGTGGATCACGAAGCCGGCGCGATTAATCGGATACTCGCTCGGCCGTACGGGATTGCCCTCGAGATCGACGGCGACCAGATTGGACGCAGTCACTTCGCGGTAGTGCAGGCCGAACGGGTTGATGAGGAAATGGCGCTCGGGGCCAGGCACGCGCAGCGTGATGTGGTTGAAGATCATCTCCGTCCAGCCGAGGTGGTCGAACACGCGGTACGCCGCGGCGAGCTGGACGCGCGCGGCCTGCTCGGCCTCGGTCATCGGCCCCGCTGTCGCGGCGCGCGGTTCGTTCGACATGACGAGCGGCATGATGGGCTCCGTGGCGTCTGCGGGGTCTGACCCCAGCTAGGTTGCGTATCCCGGCGGCGGCCGAAAACGGTAATACTCGCGCTCGAGCAGCTGTGCAAAACGGATCGTCGTGTAGTCGGCGTACTGCGGGCCAACGATCTGTACCCCGACCGGCAGGCCCTCGCGCGTGAGTCCAACCGGCGCGACGGTGCTGGGCAGGTACGCCATTCCAGAATAACCCGCCCAGAACATCTGGGTGGTCGTCGGTTGCGGCTTGCCGTTGACTAGGATCATGCGCTCCCAGCGCTCGCCGGTGTGCATGTGCGGGAACGCCGCGGTCGTCGCTGTCGGACAAAGCAGCACGTCCCAGTCCTCGAAGAACCGAGCCCAGGCCATTCGCATGCGGTGGCGCTTCTCGTTCAGCGCGCTCCATTCGCGCGGCGCGAGCGTCGTGCCACGTACGAACTCCGCCTCGTAGCTGCGATCGTCCGCGCGTAGCTTGGGACGGCGCTTCATGAAGCGCCTGTACTGCGCTTCGGTCTGGCGTCCAGAGGTCGCATAGCGCAGCAGCTGGACGTAGACACGGTGCGCGTCGTTGGGGTCGATGTCTGGCCGTGCGGTAAAGCTCAGCTTGGCGCCGCGCTTTGCCGCGAAGCGTGCCGCGTCGCGGATCAGCGCCTGCACCGATGCATCGACCTCCGCGGACCGGTCACTGAGCAGCACGGCGACGCGGAAATCCCTGACGTGTTTCTGGCGCGCCGAGGGCAAGGCGAGCTTCCAGCCTGCGCTGTCGATCAGATCGGGTCCCGCCGTGACCTGCAGCGCAATTGCCAGGTCGTCCGCGCTGCGCGCGAGCGGCCCCACGACCGAAATATCCGCCTCTGCAACATTGCCGAACAGCGCCTGTCCGCGCGGGCTGACAATCCGGTAGGTCGGCTTGTGGCCGAACACGCCACAGTAGTGCGCCGGGTTGCGAATCGAGGCACCGATGTCGCTGCCGTACTCCAGCGCCGACAGGCCGGCGGCGAGCGCTGCGGCGGAGCCGCCCGAAGAGCCGCCCGGCGTGCGTCCGAGGTCCCAGGGGTTGTTGGTCGTGCCGTAGACCGGGTTGAACGATTGCCAGTCGGCAAGGTAAACGGGCACGTTGGTCTTGCCGAAGAGGTTGGCGCCGGCATCGAGCAGGCGCTGGACCACGATCGCGTGATTCTTTGCCCTGTGCTTCCTGAGCGCGGCGAGACCCCAGGTCGACGGCATGCCGATTAGGTCGAAGGACTCCTTGATCGTCATCGGCAGGCCGTGCAGCGGTCCGGGCTTAGCGCCCCGCCGGCGCAGCAACGCGTCCGCCTTGACGGCGGCGCGCCGCGCGGCGGGCAGGCGCGTCGCAATGATCGCGTTCAGCTTCGGGTTGTGGCGCCGCATGCGCGCGGCGTAATGGTCGAGCAGCTCGACGCAGCCGATCTGCTTCGCACGGATCATGCGCACAAGCTTGGCGGCGGAGTAGAAAGCGATGTCCATGGCTGCGGTTAGGCCCCCGTCGGGAAGTTGAGAAAAGACGTGCTGGCGATTGTCATTGCAAGTTATCCACAGGAGTCTGACCCCATTCAGGCACCAACCCGAACCGGCAGGTTGCGAAAGCCGCGAAACCGGATCCGGCGGTCGCGCTCGGGCGCGCCCGCAAGCTCGATCTTGGGAAAGCGCGCGAGCAGGCGACCGAAGGCAACGCGGCCTTCCATGCGGGCGACGTTCATGCCCGAGCAGGCGTGGTCGCCGTGGCCGAAGGCGACGTGGCGATTGGGTTTGCGCGCCACGTCGAAGCGATCGGCATCCGGAAACTGGTCCGGGTCGCGGTTGGCGCCGCCGATCGCGATGGTGATCGAAGTGCCCGCGGCGAGCGTCTTGCCGCCGATCTCCATCGCTGCGGTGAGACGGCGGTTGTTGAGCTGGATCGGCCCTTCGTAGCGCAGCATCTCCTCGATCGCGCTCGGCACGAGCGCCGGATCGGCGCGCAGCCGCGCGAGTTCGTCCGGACGGGTCAGCAGCAGCCAAAGGCCATTGCCGATCAGGTTGGTCGTCGTCTCGTGGCCTGCGTTTAGCAGAAAGATGCACTGATGATAGAGCTCTTTTTCGCTGAGGCGCTCGCCGTCCTTTTCGCCCTGGATGAGCCGCGTGAGGACGTCCGTGTCGTAGTCGGCGGGCTTGCGCCGGCGCTCGGCGACCAGCGTTTTCAGGTAGTCGAGAAACTCGCTGACTGCGCGGTTGCCGCGCTCGAGCATCTCGGGCGTTAGCGTCGGCTCGAGCCCGGAGAGGATCGCCACCGACCAGCCGCGCAGCGGCCCGCGGTTGCTCTTCGGCACACCGAGCAGGTTGCCGATCACCTCGATCGGGATCTCCGCCGCAAATGCGTCAATGAAATTCAGCTCGCGCGCTGCCGCCATGCGCTCGAGCAGCGCATCGACCAGGCGAACCACGTCGGCCTCCATGCGTGCGATCGCCTTTTGGTTGAGCGCGCCCATGATGAGGCCCCGCACGCGTGTATGCAGCGGGGGGTCGTTGAACACCAGACTCGTGGTGTGGTGCTCGTAGAGCGGGGAATCGCCGAGCTTCGGTTTGAATTCGACCTTCTTGTCGGAGCTCGCGCGCGCATCGCGGTAGACCGCGAGGACGTCGTCGTAGCGGGTGAGCAGCACACCGCCTGGCATTTCGTGCACCGGGTCGTGTCTGCGCAGCGCGGCGTAAGTCGGGTAGGGATCGTCGACGAAAGCGGCCGGCGCGCGGGCGAGGTCGAAGTCGCGTACGAGCGCGGCGGCATCCGATGCGGCAGGCCCCTTCGCTGGCGTGCTCATGCGTTCATGCTATAAGGCGGCTTTCCTCCGTCCGCGTGGATTTTCCCATGCAACGCGTCCCGTTTGCCGAATTCGAGCCCAAGCTTGCGAAACGCCTGCAAGAGCTCTGGGGCCGGCCGGTCAATCTGTACCGCAAGCTCGGCAACCACCCGGCGCTGGTCGCGGCATGGACCGAGTTTGCCAATTCGATCCGCCACGAAAGCCGCACCCCGCGCACGCTGCGCGAGCTGATGATCCTGCGAAGTGGCCAGCTGCAGCGCTCGGAGTACGAGTGGGCACAGCATCTCAAGATGGCGCGCAAGGCAGGAGTGGGCGAGGCGCAGATCGCTGCGCTTGCGAACTGGCGCGACTCGAAGGCGTTCGACGCCCGCGAGCGCGCGGCGCTGCTGCTCACCGAGGCGGTCACCGCGGGCGATGTGAGCGACGCGGTCTACGCCGAGGTCTCGAAGCAATTCGATCACGCGGAGTACGTCGAGCTCTGCATCACGGCAGCGTTTTACTGCATGGTCGGGCGCATGCTGGATGCAATGCGCGTCGAGCTCGACGAGGATGCGCGCGAGTATTCGCCGAAGCTCCCCTGAGGCGACGATGACTACGCAGGGCCGCAGCTACCGCTACTACGACTTCGTGATGGCGGCGTTCGTCACGATCCTGATCTGCTCGAACCTGATCGGGCCGGCGAAGATCGCTCAGGTCGAGCTGCCGCTCTTCGGTGCGGTCGCCTTCGGCGCCGGCGTGCTGTTTTTTCCGATCTCGTACGTCTTCGGCGACGTACTGACCGAGGTCTATGGCTACGCGCGCGCCCGGCGCGTCATCTGGGCCGGTTTCGCAGGGCTGGGCTTTGCCTCGTTCATGGCCTCGGTGGTGGTGGCGCTGCCGCCTGCGCCTTTCTGGCAGAACCAGCAGGCCTACGAGATCGCGTTTGGCACGACCTGGCGAATCGCCGGGGCGTCGATGATCGCCTACTTCTGCGGCGAATTCGTCAATTCCTACGTCCTCGCCAAGATGAAGATCCTGACCCGCGGCAAGTGGCTCTGGACGCGGACCATCGGCTCGACGATCTTTGGCGAAGCAGTGGATTCGACGCTGTTCTATCCGCTGGCGTTCTACAACAGCGGCATCATCCCGAACGACGCGCTGCCCACGGTCATGCTCGTGCAGTTCGTGGCCAAGGTCGGCGTCGAGGTGATCTTTACGCCGCTGACCTACAAGATCGTCAACGCGCTGAAGCGCGCCGAGCACGAGGACTACTACGACCGGCGAACGAACTTCAATCCGTTTGCGATGAAGGTTTGAGTGGGGTCAGACCCCGTTTACGCCTTTTACGCCGCAACCCGTTCGGCGCTACCGGGCTCGCGGTAATGCGCGAGCAGTTCGCGCCGCTTCTCGCGCGCGACGACCACGCTTTTTGCCTTGACGTGTCCGAACCCGCGGATGTGCTCGGGCAGCGATGCGATCTCGAGGGCGAGCGCGTGGTTCTCGCGCGAGAGGTGATCGAGCAGGACGTTGACCGCGTGCTCGTACTCCTCGATCAGGGCGCGTTCGGTGCGCCGCTCCGCGCTGTAGCCGAATACGTCGAGCGGCGTGCCGCGCAGGCGCTTCAGGCGGGCGAGCGCGCGAAACGCTGACATCATCCACGGGCCGAACTTCATCTTCTTCGGCACGCCGGTGACCGGATCAGGCTTGGCGAGCAACGGCGGGGCGAGGTGGAAGGTGAGGCGGACGTCCCCTTCGAAGACGCTCGCCAGCTTTCTCTCGAAGCTGCCGTCGGTATACAGGCGCGCGACCTCGTACTCGTCCTTGTAGGCGAGCAGCTTGGCGTAGTAGCGAGCGACGGCTTCGGCGAGCTGCGTGCCGCCGACTTTGGAGGTCTCGACGTCGCGCACATGCTCGACGAGCGCGCGGTAGCGCGCGGCGTAGGCGGCGTTCTGGTACTCGTCGAGGTATTTCACGCGCCGCTCGACGACCTCGTCCAGATTGCGCGACAGGTGCTCACCGAGCGGAACCACATCGGCGGGCGTCGCAATGCGCTCCACCGCCGCCAGATCGTGCGCCGCGTAGCGGCCCCAGGCGAAGGCACGCTTGTTGGCCTCGATCGCGATCTCGTTCAGCTCGATGGCGCGAACGATGGCGGCGAGCGAGACCGGGACGAGCCCTTTTTGCCAGCCGAAGCCGAGCATGAACATGTTGGTCGCGATCGCGTCGCCCAGCAAGCGCGTGGCGAGGTCGGTCGCATCGAGGAAGCTCGCGCGACCTTCGCCGACGGCTTTGCCGATCGCGGCGCGCATGCCCGCCTCCGGCCATTCCCAATCCGGCTTGCTGGTGAAGTCCGCGGTCGGCGTCTCCGCGCAATTGACGACGGCCTGGGTGCGGCCGGGATCCATCTTGGCCAGCCCATCGACGCTCGCGGTGGTGACGATGTCGCAGCCCAGCACGGCGTCGGCGCCGCCCACGGCAATACGCGCGGCGTGCAGCTGCTCGGGCCGCTCGGCGATCCGCACGAACGACATCACCGCGCCGTTCTTCTGCGCGAGGCCGGCCATGTCGAGCACCGTGACGCCCTTGCCTTCGAGGTGCGCCGCCACGCCGAGGAGCTGACCGATGGTCACCACGCCGGTGCCGCCGATGCCGGTCACGAGGATCGAGAATGGCTGCTCGGTCGCGGGCCGCTGCGGCTCTGGCAACGGCGGGATCTCCGCGCCGCGCTGCGCACCGCTGCCCTTGCGCAGCCTGCCGCCCTCGATGGTGACAAAGCTCGGGCAGAAGCCTTTGACGCAGGAAAAATCCTTGTTGCAGGCAGATTGGTTGATCCGCCGCTTGCGGCCGAACTCGGTCTCGAGCGGCTCGACGGCGACGCAGTTCGACTTCTCGCCGCAGTCGCCGCAGCCCTCGCAGACCATCTCGTTGATGAACGCACGCTTGTCGGGATCGGGGAAGGTGCCGCGCTTGCGCCGGCGGCGCTTCTCCGCCGCGCAGGTCTGGTCGTAGATCAGTACCGACACGCCCGGAACCTCGCGCAGCTCGCGCTGGATGCGATCGAGCGCGTCGCGATGGTAAACCGGTGCGCCGGCCAGGCTGCCGCCCGGATACTTCTCGGGCTGGTCGGTGACGACGACGATCTTCTCCACGCCCTCGGCGGCGACCTGGCGCGCGATCATCGCCGGGCTGAGCGGTCCGTCGTGCCGCTGTCCGCCGGTCATCGCGACCGCGTCGTTGAACAGGATCTTGTAGGTGATCGGCGCCTTGGCCGCGATGGCTGCGCGGATCGCGAGGATGCCGGAATGGAAATAGGTGCCATCGCCCAGGTTCGCGAAGACATGCTTTTCGTTGCTAAACGGGTACTGGCCGCACCAGGCGACGCCCTCGCCGCCCATGTGCGAGAAGGTCGCGGTGCGCCGATCGGGCATCCACTGCGCCATGTAATGGCAGCCGATCCCGGCGAGCGCCCGGCTGCCCTCGGGCACGCGCGTCGACGTGTTGTGCGGGCACCCCGCGCAAAAATACGGGATACGCTGGATGGGCACGACCGTACCGCTGCCCTTCTGGGCCGCGTCCTTGGCATCCAGGAACGCGAGCCGCGCCTTGATCGTGTCCGAGCTGTGAAAGCGGCCGATGCGCTCCGCAATGACCCGCGCGACCATTGCCGGCGTGAGCTCGCCGGTGGTGGGCAGCAGCATCCTCGATTGCGGCACATCCCATTCCCCGTGGGCGTCGAATTTGCCGATGATTCTCGGGCGCAGCGTGTCCGGCAGGTTGTAGAGCTGTTCCTTAAGCTGGTATTCGACGAGCTGGCGCTTTTCCTCGATCACCAGCACCTCGTCCAGCCCTTTGCAGAACTCGGCGATCGCGCTCGGCTCGAGCGGCCAGGGCATGCCGACCTTGAACAGCTTGAGGCCGATCTGCGCGGCCGTGTGGCCGTCGATGCCGAGGTCGTCGAGCGCCTGGCGCACATCGTTGTAGGCCTTGCCGGTCGTGACGATGCCGAGGCGCGCGTTCGGTGAGTCCCAGATCGTGCGGTTGAGGCTGTTCGCGCGCACGTAGGCCAGCGCCGCGAACAGCTTGTGGTGGTACAGGCGCTGCTCCTGTTCGATGAAGCCGAGGAACTCCGGCCAGCGGCCGTTCAGGCCGCCCTCGGGCATGCGGAAGTCCTCGGGCAGCACGATGCGCACGTGCTCGGGATCGACGTAGACCGATGCCGAGCTTTCGACGATGTCGGTCACGCACTTGAAACCGACCCAGCAACCCGAGTAGCGGCTCATCGCGAGACCGTGCAGGCCGAAGTCGAGAATTTCCTGCACGTTCGACGGCGACAGCACGGGCATGCCGACCGCCTTGAACACGAAGTCCGACTGCGCTGCTTGAGTCGAGGACTTCGCACCGTGATCGTCGCCAGCCAGGGCAATCACGCCGCCGCGCTTCGAGGAGCCGGCGCCGTTGGCGTGGCGGAAGACATCGCCGCAACGGTCCACGCCGGGCCCCTTGCCGTACCAGATGCCGAACACGCCGTCGTACTTGGCACCGGGAAAGAAATCGAGCTGCTGCGTGCCCCAGATCGCGGTCGCGGCGAGATCTTCGTTCAAGCCCGGCTGGAAGCGAATGTGATGTTCCTCGAGATGCTTCTTCGCGCGCCCGAGGGCCAGGTCGTAGCCACCGAGGGGTGAGCCGCGGTAGCCCGAGATGTAGCCCGCGGTATTCAAACCTGCGGCGAGGTCGCGCCGGCGCTGCATGATCGGAAGCCGTACGAGCGCCTGGGTCCCCGTGATGAACACGCGGCCGCGGTCCAGCTCGTACTTGTCGTCCAGCGATGCTTTGGCGAGAGTGGCGAGATCTACCGGAGCATTCATCGGCCTGTCTCCAGATCGAATGCGAAGCGCATGATAGCCCGATACTTAGAGAGGGTCGTACCGCAATGCAATAGGCGGCTGATGCAGAATAGATCGACGCTAGGCGTGGGCTCGACCCTTGATGCGCGGTTTCAGTGGACGATGCCCGGCGTTGTCCTCCTGCAGCGGCGCTGCGGGCTGCGGCAGGTCCCAGGCGGGTTCAGGGCCGAAAGATTCCGCCAAAAAGTCGATGAAGGCGCGCGTCTTCGCCGCGAGATAGCGACGGTGCGGATAGACCGCGTAGATCGCGACGTCCGTATCGAACGTATAGCCGGGGCAGAGCGCGACCAGCGAGCCGTCATGCAGATGCTCGCGCACATCCCAGGTCGACTTCAATGCGACGCCGAGCCCCGCGACGGCCCATTCGCGCAACACCTCCCAGTTGTCGCAGGCGTAGCGTCCCGCCACACGGACTTCGCCCCTTCGGCCATGCGGATCTTTGTATTCCAGGGCCATCGAGAAGTCGTGCTCCCAGTTCGCCACCAGGCAGTTGTGCTGCGCGAGTTCCTCGGGTGTGCGCGGGGTACCGTGGCGCGCGAGGTAGGCCGGACTTGCACAGACCACGCGCCGATTGGGCGCGAGCTTGCGTGCGGCGAGCGACGAGTCCTCGAGCTCGGCGATCCGGATCGCCAGGTCGTAGCCTTCTTCCACGAGATTGACCGCACGGTCCGACAAATGCAGCGCCAGACGCACCTTGGGGTAGCGCTCCGCGAAGTGCGGGACCAGCGGCGCGATCTGACGGTGCCCGAAGGCTGCGGGCAGAGCGACCCGGAGGGTGCCCTGCGGCACGCCGCGCCCGGCCGAGGCTGCCGCGTTGGCCTCGTCGACTTCGCCCAGAATCCGGATGCAGGCTTCCTGGTAGGCGGCACCTTCGTCGGTGAGGTGAAGCCGCCGCGTGGTGCGATGGAGCAGGCGCACGCCGAGTCGGGACTCCAGCGAGGCCAGGGTTCGGCTCACCATCGCCGGGGACAAACCGAGGTCCCGCGCAGCCCCTGACAGACTTCCGGCCGAGACAACCCTCACGAAGGTTGCCATTTCATTAAGAGAATCCGCCATATTGTTGCAGAATATGCAAAAGTCTTTCAATATTCGATAGTATTATAAATTATCGTTCAAAGCCTTATCTTTGTTGCATCGCAATATAAGACGTTTGGAGAAGGATTTGAGCAAAGGGCGTGTTTCCAGCCGCGGTACGCCGGAAGCGGTCGTTTACCAGGAAGAGCCGTTCGAGCTGGATACGCTCGAGTCGACTCGGCGCGGGCGGCAAGAGCAGGCCCGGGTGATTGCCGAGCTCAGCGCAGCGGGTCTGAAGCGCGTCGCACGGTGGGGCCGCCAGGTCTATCGGTCCGCTCAGAGCTTCGTATCGACCCAGACGCACCACAGTCTGAAAGGGAACTAACCACTTACTTCGCGGTCTATGCCGCGAGCACGAACGCGCCCGTCGCGGTCTCCTCCTCCCTCCTCCTCCGCGGCGGGGTTACGTCCCGCTCCGCACTTCGGTGCGGAGCGGGACCGCGCCTGACACAACGCTCGAAGACGCTCAGCCGGAACGCCCGGCGCTTGGCCGCTCTTGTTCCGCATCCACCTGCAGCCAGTTGGCGAGGGCGAACGCGACTTCGTACGGTCGTTCAAGCGGGCTGAAGTGTCCCGCGCCTTGCACCACCACGAGCTTCGCGCCGGCGATGGCAGCCGCCATCGCCTCGTGGCGATCGGGCGGGGTCAGCAGATCGTGAACGCCACACAGCACGAGTGTCGGACAGTGGATCGCGGATAAGCTCGGACGCGAGTCGATGCGGTCCATGATCGCGCGCTGCTGTCGGAGGAACGCTTCTGCGCCCACCGTGCGCACCATGTTCCGGTGCAGCGCGATGAGTTTTGGGTCGACGATTTCCACCGAATCGAAAACCACCGGTATCAGGCGCTCGGCCACCTCATCGAGGCGCCCCGCCTGCGCCAGCTCGATCAGCGCCCGGCGCCGTTCGCTTGCCTCTGCGGTGTCCGGGCGCGCCTGGGTATTGAGTAGCGCCAGCCGCTCGATGCGCTCGGGTGCGCTGCGCATGATCTCGAGCGCGACGTAGCCGCCCATGGAATGGCCGGCGAGTGCGAAGCGCTCGCGGGGCGCATCGGCCAGCACGCGCGCGGCCATCGCGGAAATCGAATCGTCCAAGGTGAGGTCGGCGATCCAGGGATCGACGCGTCCGTCCAGGCGCTCGATGACCGGTAACCAGACCGCATCGGTCGCGTGCAATCCCGGCAGGAAGACGACCGGCGCTTTCAAGCGCGGCTCACGCGGCCACGTCCGCGATCGCGCGCCACATCTCGCGGTCGCGCCGCGCGGTCCAGATGCGCGGATGCTTGATGCCGCGCGCCTCGTCGTAGGCCCGGGAGACGTCGAAGGGCATGCAATGGTCGTAGATCGGATACGCGCCGTAGCGAGGGTCCATGCGCTTGCGCGCCATCGCGTACACCTGCGGCAACGACTTGCGGTCCCGGACGCCGCGCTGCGCGACGGAATACAGCCCGCGCACGAAATCCTGCGTGAAACGGATCGCCTTGGCGCACTGCGCCGGCGTGCGCAGCGCGGGGCCGCGCCCTGGGACCAGCGCGCGGGGTTTCAGGGCGCGCAGCTTGTCCAGCGTGTGCGGCCATTCCTCGAGGTGCGCGTCGCCGGTGTAGATGCCGGCCTCGTATTCGACCAGGTCGCCCGAGAAGAGCACACGTTGCGAGGGCACCCAGACGATCGTGTCGCCGCCGGTATGGCCGGGGCCGGGCTGGAGGATCTTGACCTCAAGCCGGCCCAGCCTCACGGTCATCTCGCTGCGGAAGCTGAGCGTCGGCCAGGTCAGTCCTGGAATCGATTCCTTGCCGCGGAACAGGCGCGGAAAGCGCCCGATCTCGCTCGCCATGTCCTGCTTGCCACGCTCGCGAATGAGGCCGAGCGTCGTCTGGCTGGCGATGATCTCGCGCGCCCGGTAAGCCGAGGCGCCGAGCACGCGCACCGCGTGGTAGTGCGACAACACGACGTACTTGATCGGCTTCGAGGTCACGCGACGGATGCGCCGGATCACCTCGCGCGCCATCATCGGGGTGGCCTGCGCGTCGATGACCATCACGCCGTCGTCGCCGACGATCACCCCGGTGTTCGGATCGCCCTCGGCGGTGAACGCGTAGCAGTTCGCCGAGAGCTTGCGGAAGGTGATTTTCTTGGCCCTGAGGTCGGCCTGTGAAGCGAAGGACTGTGGCACGGGGTTTCCGGACGCTGGAGAAGCGGCCGGATCGTACCCCGACTCGCCTGCCGTTCGGAAGCGGTTTCGACGATCGCGCGGATCAGTCCGCGCTCAGGCGCTCGAGGCGATAGCCGTAGTTGTAGATCGGCACGATCCGGTATCCCGATTCGGGGTGCAGATCGAGCTTCTTGCGCACCTGGCTGACGTGCGTGTCGACCGTGCGTGTGGCGAGATCGCCCATCCGCCCCCAGACCGTTTCCTGCAGATAACCGCGCGAGAGCAGCCGGCCGATGTTGCGGAAGAACGTCGCCGCCAGGTCGAATTCCTTCGGCGTGAGATCGACACGCGTGTCTCCGCGGCGGATCTCGCCCTTGGTGATGTCGATCGCGAACGGCGGCGCCTCGATCACCTTCTCGTCGGCCGCGGGGTAGGCGCGGCGCAGCAGGGCGTTGACCCGGGCGTTGAGTTCCTGGTTGCGCACCGGCTTGATCATGTAGTCGTCGGCGCCCGCCTCGAGCGCGAACACGATGTCCTCTTCGGCATCGCGGATCGTCACGAACAGGATCGGCACCGCCTTGGAGACGTGCTCACGGATCCACTGCAGAACCTCGGTGCCCTGAACGTCGGGCACCTGCCAGTCGAGCAGGTACAGGTCGAAGCTCTCGCGCGAGGACTCGCGCATGATGTCGCGCCCGGCCAGGTAGCCATGCACGTCGTGGCCGCGGTCGTTCAGCCAGCGCTTGAGCAAGGCGAGCTGGTCTGGGTCGTCTTCTAGGATGGCGATGCGCACGCGGTGTTCCCGTTGTGTGGGTGAGGTTCCCCGGCCTGCCTGACCCGTCCGGCGGGGCCTGGGGCCGTGACGCTGACGAATTCTTACACTATCGCGGCCGCGAGCAAAGCGGGACCCGCCGGAACCGATCCGTCGGGTGAGGTCCCTATTGCCAGGCTTCCGGGCGAGGGGGACGGATGCCCGCACTTGACGGTGCGGGCGTCAGGGGCGTCGGGTGGTGTTTTAGGGAGGGGCGCCGGCCTATTCCAGTCCGGTTTTCAGGCTGCGGTACAACCGCTTCCTCGGTCTCGAGATCCGCGAGGACCGGCGTTGACAGCCCTTCGGATGCTGCGCCGGACCGCGCCGGCCGACAGGCGTCTGCGCGGTGAGGCGTAGAACGCGTCGGCAGCTGCGCGTACGTTCGCGGCGAATTGCTCGCTATCGCAAGCTAGCCAATTTCGACATGCTCGATCAGACCGGCGTCGCGCAGGTCGGCGAGCACGCGCAGCAGGTCTTTCTCGGCAGTTTCCGCATCGACGTGGAACTCCTCGACCAGGGCCGCACGCATCTCGTTCACGCGCACGGGCTTTTGCATCAGGTTCCAGAGGAACGCACCAGTGTCGTTCAGGCCGTAATACACGCCACGGTCGAGTTCCAGGATGGCAACTTCGTCGCCGAGGCGGCTCGATACCTCCCGTTCAGGGACGCGCACAATGCTGTCAGAGCAGAGGGCTTTTCCTTGCACCATGGCTACATTCCTTTCGGCAATGCTTTCGGCAGCGGCCAATGAGCACCTATGAGAGCGTAGTTGGCGCCGCCGCACAATCGTTAAGCGACGGTTGTTATGGGAAAATTTCGCGCTTCTTAGAATTTCTGACATGCGCCTAATACTTTTGGGTGGTGGGACGATCGCGCGCCTCGTGCTCGAGCACCTGAAACGCGGCGCGCTCCCCGGGGTCGAGGTGGTGGCGGTGGTGGGCCGAAGCGACAGCTCGCGCGGCGCGCAACTCGCACGCGAGTTCGATGTGCCGTTCGTCATCGGCCTCGAGGCTGCGCTCGAGAAAAGCCCCGATGTCGTCCTCGAGGCGGCTTCGCACGATGCGGTGCGCGCGCACTTGGTGCCGATGCTGGAACGCGGGCTTTCGGTCATCGTGCTGTCGGCTGGCGCGCTGGGAGACGATGCGCTGCGTGAAGCGGCCGAGGCCGCCGCCGCGCGCGGCGGCGGGCTGCTCTACGTGCCCTCGGGTGGAATCGGCGGCCTCGATGCGCTGAAGGGCGCCTGCGCGGCCGGGGTCGATGCGGTCTCGATTCGTGTGGCGAAGCCGCCGGCCGCCTGGAAGGGGATCGCGTTCGTCGAGGCGCTCGGGGTCGATCTGGACGGCCTGCGCGGGCCGGCGGTACTTTTCTCCGGGCCCGCGCGCGAAGGGGTTCCTCATTTCCCGCAGAACGTGAACATCGCCGCGGTGCTGTCGCTCGCCGGTATCGGGTTCGATCGAACGCGGCTGGAAGTCGTTGCTGATCCGGGACTTACATTCAATACGCACACCATCAGCGTGGACGGGCGAACCGGTCGCTTCCAGCTGGTGCTCGAGAACGTTCCGTCACCCGAGAACCCGAAGACCGCGTGGCTGGCCTGCTACTCGGCGCTGGCCGCGGTCCAGGCACTGCGTGTTCGAGGCGTGCGCTACGGTACCTGAGACGGGCCGTCAGGCACCAAAATTGCTTGACCAAGCAACGGAAAACTAAGAAAATTTCGGGTTCTGCCGGAGGGGTGCCCGAGCGGCTAAAGGGGGCAGACTGTAAATCTGTTGGCCTTCGCGCCTACGTTGGTTCGAATCCAACCCCCTCCACCACCCGATAGCGGCGGGCGGCGGAGGTTCGAGCAACGCGGCGCAGGCGCGAGTGACAGGGGACTCAGGCGGGTGTAGCTCAATGGTAGAGCAGAAGCCTTCCAAGCTTATGACGAGGGTTCGATTCCCTTCACCCGCTCCACGCAACCGCGCGCAGCCTTGGCGGCGTGCAGCAGCATGAACATGGCGCATGAGGTCGGCGAGACGGCGGGTTCAGAGAATTCAGCCCATGTAGCTCAGTGGTAGAGCACTCCCTTGGTAAGGGAGAGGTCATGCGTTCAATCCGCGTCATGGGCACCAGCGAATACACAGCGACGAGGCAGTAGGGAAATGGCAAAGAGCAAATTTGAGCGCACCAAGCCGCACGTGAACGTTGGCACGATTGGTCACGTGGACCACGGCAAGACGACGCTGACGGCGGCGATCACGCACATTCTGTCGAAGAAGTTCGGCGGCG
>Ga0210060_1000126_pt1 | contig 44093 bp, 45 predicted proteins | sample Joice_CattailNLB_FD_184871 | JGI IMG/M metagenome (GOLD analysis project Ga0210060, IMG submission 184871) | Wetland microbial communities from San Francisco Bay, California, USA, that impact long-term carbon sequestration - Joice_CattailNLB_D2... | ecosystem: Environmental > Aquatic > Marine >...
GGGTACGAGTTCCTGAAATCCTCGCCCCTCGTGGTCGTTTCCCGGGAGGAAGACAGAAAAAAATTCAAGGTCCCTCTGGGCGTCTGAAATGACAACTATCATCACGGCGCTCATTGCCTTCCAGCACACCAACGTCTACTGGGTCATGCTCGTCTTCTTCGGATTCTATCCGGTCTTTTCCGCCATCGTCTGGCTTACCACCTCGGTCATCTACTTCACGCGGAAGGAGCGGCTCTCCGATGAGAAGGAGGCCGACCTCTACGCCCTCCCCGATCCTCCACCCATCGTTTCGGTGTTGATACCGACCTATTGCGAGGAAAAGGTGATCGAGTCCACCATCGAGGGGGCACTGGCGATCGATTACCCGAACTACGAGATCGTCGTGGTCGACGACGGGTCGACGGACGACACCGTCGCCAGGATCACCCCGTACGTCGAGTCGGGACGTGTCCGCCTGATACAGAAAACCGTGAACGAGGGAAAAGCCATGGCGTTGAACGACGCCCTCCTCTGCCTCAACGGAGATATCGTTCTGACCATCGACGCGGACGCGGTAGTCGATCCCCGGATCCTGCGCCACATCGTTCCCCACTTCTCTTCCGCCCGGGTCGCCGCCGTTACCGGAAACCCGCGCGTCTCCAACCGGCGGACGCTGCTGAGCAAGATCCAGCTGATAGAGTTCACCTCCATCGTGGGGCTTCTGCGCCGTGCGCAGCGGGTGTGGGGACGGATCCAGACCGTATCCGGAGTCGTCGTCGCGTTCCGCAAAAAAGCCTTGTTCGACGTCGGACTGTTCGACCCGTCGATGGCCACCGAGGATATCGACATGTCCTGGCGGCTCCAGAAGAGGTTCTGGGACATCCGGTACGAACCGAAGGGGCTCGTCTGGATGCAGGTGCCGGAGACACTCGGGGCCTTCTTCAAGCAGCGGAAACGATGGGCCATCGGCCTGGGGCAGGTCCTGCGCAGCCACCTCGGGATCCTACTGCACAAGAAAAACGTCCGGCAATGGCCGGTCGCCTACGAGTCGGTCCTGTCCATCCTGTGGTCGTTCTGTTTCGTGATCCTGACCTCTCTTTGGGTCTTCTCTTACGCTATCGGGATCCCGCCGGTGGGGGCGCACCCGATCCCGAACTTCTGGGGGATGATGATCGCGTCGGTGTGCATCACCCAGCTGACGGCGGGTGTCATACTGGACCGGCATTACGACCGGTCCGTCCTTGCCTATGCCCCCTACACCGTCCTGTACCCTCTTCTCTACTGGGCCATCACCTCGATCATCGCGTTCTTCTACACGCCTGTCGGGTTACTCCGCCGCCGCCCGGAAGTGACCTTGTGGAAAACGGAAAGGACGTAAACATTGTCACAATTTTCCGGCCCCAGGGTGCACCTCTTCCTTCTTTCCGCCCTTCTCTTCTCCCTGATCGGCACGATCGCCTCTGCTGCGGGGGCACAGGAGGTGGCATCGCCGGTAAAGCAGGCGGAGGACCTAGCGAATGAGGCAAGGCAGTTCTGGGACATGAACGCGTACCCGCAGGCGATCGCGAAGTACCGCGAGTCGCTCGCGCTCGACCCGAAGGGGGAGACGTACCGGGAACTGGGGGACCTGTACGCGGAGAGGGACATGCACGCGGACGCCATCACCGCCTTCCGGTCCGCGATCGCGGCGGACCCGTCCCTCGAACCGGAACTGCGCCTATCCCTCGGGCAGCAGTTGATCTGGTCCGACAGGGCGAATGAGGCGGTCCCGCTCCTCGCGTCCGTGGTAGCAAACCGGCCCTACGACGTCGAGGCGCAGCGGTACCTGGCGCTGGCGTACCGCTGGTCCGACCGCCTGAGGGAATCGGAGAAACTCTACCGGAGGATGCTCGCAGAAAACCCCGCGGATCTCGAGGCGCGCAAAGGGCTGGCGGAGTCGCTCCTCTGGCAGGGCAGGTTCCGGGCCGCCTCCAATGAGTTTGCCCACGTGCTGGAGAAAAACCCCTCCGATCCGGAGGCACTCACCGGGCTGTCCCGTGCCCGCCTGTTCCTCGATATGCCGGAGGAGGCGGGCATGTATGTCGCTCGCGCCGCAAAGGCAACACCGGGGGACAAGGATGTCGAGGACCAAATCCTCCGGGTTCGGGAACGTCTGGCACAGTACGCCACGCTAGAAACCCGTGGCTCGCGCGACTCCGACGAACTCTCTATCTACGAGATGACGCTTGCAGGGCACGACCGGCCGGTTCCGGGCCTGGACGTGGACGTGGCAGTCCGGCAGCTGTTCTTCCGCCAGGGTTCTCCCGGGAAGGAGGAGAACATAGACGACGAGGACTCGGTCGACGGCACGGGCGTGTCGCTCTCCGTATTATATCGCCGGTCCCCGGCTATCGAATGGCATGCGGGCGCAGGATATGCCCGCTACGACACCGGAGATTTCCACCCCTGGTCGGGGGCCTTCGGTGCATCGATCACCCCGGCGGACACCATACGTTTCGACCTCGACTGGGAGCGGACCCATTGGGATTCCATCCTTTCCTTCCAGAACCGGGTAACCATCGACACGGTGGGGCTGTCGGCGTCCAAGCATTTCCTCTGGAAAACGGAAATCACCGCCTCTGCCGCCCTTATCTATCATCACAACGAGAACGACTCCGGTCAGGAACGGGAGAACCGGGGAGAGAGGTTCGGCCTGGACCTTTCGCGGCGCCTGTACCTCCTGGGAGACATCGCCCAAGTAACGGGGATTCTCCGGTTCGGCTGGCTTGGCTTCGACTACGATCTCGACGTCGGCGTGTTCGATCCCGAGCGATACACCTCGGAAGAGGCGGGCGTAGACTGGCGGTGGCGGTTTCGCCCCCGCTGGGAGTTCTACGGCACGGTCATGGCAGGGGCACAGCAGGAGAAGGGAGAGAGCGGCGGCCCGACATACTCTGCGGAACTGGGGATGGACCGGAGGATCGGACTTGGACTGGTTTCGTTGGGGGGGTTTGCCTCCGACTCGAACGCCCGCGGGCAGGGGCAAGGATACCGCCGCTACGGAGGGCTACTTCGCTTGCGGATACCGCTCTGAGATCGCGGGGAGGCTAGACTCCCCCAGAAGCCCGGCCGGCAGGCTCCCCCCGTCGGGCAGGACGGGGTACACCCCGATATTCACGCACATCGCGCGGCGGGCCCCCTTGATCATTGCCTCCAGTTCTTTCGCCGGGACCCACTTTTCTTTCTGCCAGTCGTACGCCTGGAACTTGAGCATGACGGGAGGGGCCTCCGACTCTCTGCCTTGGGGCGGAACCCACGTACGGATCGCCCGTCGTGCAAGGGACTCCGCCCAGCTTTCCGCATCCTCCTCGTGCCCTTCCATCCGGTCATACGCCATCACGACGGTAAGATCGTAATCCTTGAGAAGCTGGCCGAAGTCCTGGGAAAAATCCGGGTTGACCCCCTCCGTTTCCACGGCCGGGGCGTAAATATTCCGGCCGAACCGGCACTCCGGACGCCAAGCAAGCACCGCCTCCTTGATCCTCTCGATCAGGTCGCGCATCGCGGCGGATTTCGCCGTAGGGGTTGAGACCGACGATCCCCGCAGCCTCTCCCCCTCCAGCATGTAGGCGTCGTCGTCGAAGAGCACCCCCTGGATGGGCAGGTAGACGGCGATGTCCGTGAAGAAATCGATCGCCGCCGTCCGGGTCTCTTCCAGATCCGGGGAAAGGCGGAAGTACCACGGCGTTTCGTTCTTCCCCCCTTTCCTTTTTCGGAAGGGAATCCGCCACTCGGGGTGCTGCTCCCACTCCCACGTGAGGTTCATGGAAGGAGCTCGGATCCACACGCGCAGGCCCGCCTGCTGAAACTTGTGGGCCACCATCGACCAGATGTCCGCACGGACGGGGAGCTGGTGGTTCTTGAACCAGGCCTGACGCAGAAATCCGGATCCATCGGGGTCGGGACATGCCTGGAGGAAAACATGGCTCGCCCCGACCTTGCGGATCTTGTCCAAGAGGAGGTCGATCTTTAGCCGGAACATGTCCGGGTCGGGATCGTACACCGCGTCCAGATCCACCTGGACGGCGCGCACGGGAAGGCGCGGCGGGGTAAGCCAGCCCAATTTCTTCCCCTCGATCCGGCTTCCCCGGAACACCATCACTCTCGGGAGGTACCCCCCCCGGATGTTCTCGACCGTCGCGGCGATCCCACCCAACCCCAGGGACGTCTTGAACCCCTCCTCGATCGCGATGCCGCGGGCCATTTCGTTGTGCACCCCGTATGGCCAGGTGAGTACTGTTACCTCGTGCCCCAGTCTCTCGCGGAGGATGTCCCTCGATTCCCGGAGATCTTTTCGAACGCGCGCCCGGTACTCCTCCCTGTCCTCGTAGCGAGCCTCCCGGAGAATGTATTGTCTGGCGGTCACTGAGGGATCGGTATCGCGGTAGGGATTGCTTGTCACGTAGCGGTGAAGATCGTGGCTGTGGGAGGCGATTTCCACCAGGCCGCTCCGGTCGGCCTCCCGTATCTGGTCCCACGACATCAGGGGGGGGAGATCCTTCGGTGGTTCATCGATGAAGGATGTGACGATGGAAAGCGTCGCCTTTACCTTTTCCTCCCGCAGAAGGGGAAGCACATGTTCCGAAAAACTCCGGTATCCGTCGTCAAATGTCAGGACAACTGCCCGGGAAGGAAGCTCCTCCGGGCGGTTCTGATAGGAGAGCAGTTCCAAGAGAGAGAGGAAGGTCCAACCCCCCTGCTTCAACGAAAGGATCTGCGACCGCAAGAGGGCGGGAGATATCGTGGAGGATGGGGCATCTGGTCTGTCCGAGATATCGTGGTAGCAGAGGATCGCGATGACAGGAACCGAGGAAGGGGGGGACGTTCTTCCCCGGGCAAGGGAGCGAAGACCTGTGTCCGTTCCCGGTGGAAGGGACGTCAAGCAGGCAGCCACCAGGAGGCCGGTGATCAAGGGCAGGAGCGGTTGAATGCAACACCGGAACTTCGCCACCGTACCAATGTATCAGATGATTGGAAGCAGGCGGAAGAGAATCCCCCGGGTGCGGGAGGGACAGCCATGCGCTCGAAGAGATGGCCGTGCCCATCCACCCGGCGTTAAAGGGGGATCGCGGAATACGGCTGTGCCCTCCGGGCCCACTCGGACTGCGGATAACCCGCCGAAAGGGCCTCATACACCCGGCGAAGGGCCTTCGCGTCCTGGGTGTGCTTGTATTCGGCAACCCCTTTTAAAAATATCGCTTCGGGCGTCGCCCCCGCACCGGGGTGGCGCTCGATCACCGTCTGGAACTGGCGGATCGCGTCGTCCATTTGGTCCGAGTCATAGAAGATCTTGCCGATCCCCAGACCGAGCTGGGCGAAGAGATCGTCCGTGGGGACGTAGCCGACAAACCGGTGATGCTCCTTCCCTCCGGAATCGTGGACGAGAAAGGTCGGGGTCCACTTGATCCCGTACTTCTCCATCAGCGGGGTGGGCTTCTCCCAGGAGCATTCGCTCCTTACGGGGAGGAAACGTTCCTCGATGAACCGTTGCACCTTCTCGTCGGAATACGGACCCGTATTCATCTGGGCGCAGCCGATTCACTCCTTGAACCAGAAATCCTGGAAAACCGGTTTGCCGGTCCGTTTCGCCTTTTCCAACGCCACTCCGAATTCTCTCTCCCACCGGATCCCGGCCATCTTACCCTCCTTGCACCGGATGTTGACTGCGGGTATCGACCGTTGGACGGTCGATCGAGTTCCTGGCTCCCATGGCGTGCCCCCCTTCGAACCGGGAAGGAGAATCAGACCGTGATTTTCCCCCGGTACGTGCCGAAAACCTCCCGCAGCACGTCCGAGATCTCCCCGAGCGTGGCGTAGGCAGTAACAGCCTCCAGAATGAAAGGCATGATGTTTTCCGTGCCGCGGCAGGCCCTCTCCAGGCCGGAGAGCCTTTCCCGGACAACGCGGCCATCCCGCTTCCTGCGCAGGTCTGCGAGACGCTTTCGCTGTCCTTTTTCAATCTTCGGGTCGACCGTGAGCAGATTCTCCGGCTTCGGTTCCCGGATCGTGAACTCGTTCATCCCGACGATGACCCGGTCCTTCCGCTCGATCTCCTGCTGGTACCGGAAAGCGGCATCCTGGATCTCCTTCTGGACGTACCCGCGGTCGATCGCATTGACCATTCCGCCCATGCGGTCGATCTTCCCGATGTACTCCTCCGCCTGCCGCTCGAGACTCGAAGTCATCGCCTCCATGCAGTAGGAGCCGCCGAGCGGGTCTACCGAATCCCCGACACCGCTTTCGTGGGCCAGGATCTGCTGCGTTCGGAGGGCGATGCGCACGGAATCCTCGGTCGGAAGCGAAAGCGCCTCGTCCCGGGAGTTGGTGTGCAGGGACTGCGTCCCGCCGAGGACGGCCGCGAGCGCCTGGACCGTCACCCGGACGACATTGTTGTCCGGCTGCTGGGCCGTGAGCGACGACCCGGCGGTCTGCGTGTGGAACCGGAGCATCCACGACCTCGGGTCCTTCGCGCGGAACCGGTGCCGCATGATCTTCGCCCAGAGGCGACGGGCCGCCCGGAACTTGGCCACCTCCTCGAGGAAGTTGTTGTGCGCGTTGAAGAAGAAGGCCAGGCGCGCGGCGAACGAGTCCACCGTCATCCCTGCATCGATCGCGGCCTGCACGTAGGCGATCCCGTTGGCCAGCGTGAACGCGATCTCTTGCGCCGCCGTGGAGCCCGCCTCCCGGATGTGGTACCCCGAAATGCTGATCGTGTTCCACTTCGGCACGTGGTCCTTGCAGAAGGCGAATATGTCCGTGATGACCCGCATGGACGGCACCGGCGGGTAGATGTAGGTCCCCCTCGCGATATATTCCTTGAGGATGTCGTTCTGGATCGTGCCGTTGAGCGATTCCGGGGATACCCCCTGCTTCTGCCCCACAGCGATGTACATGGCGAGCAGGATCGACGCCGTGGAGTTGATCGTCATCGAGGTCGACACCTTCCGGAGTGGGATCTGGTCGAACAGGAATTCCATGTCTTCGAGCGAGTCGATCGCCACGCCAACTTTCCCCACCTCGCCCACCGCGACCGCATCGTCCGAGTCGTACCCCATCTGGGTGGGGAGATCGAACGCCACCGAGAGCCCTGTCTGCCCCTGATCGAGCAGGTAGCGGTATCGCCGGTTCGACTCCCGGGCGTCGCCGAAGCCCGCGTACTGCCGCATCGTCCAGAGACGCCCTCGGTACATCGTAGGCTGCACGCCACGGGTAAAGGGGTACTCGCCCGGGAACCCCGCGTCCCGAAGGTAGTCGATTCCCTCGAGGTCCTGCGGCGTGTAGAGGAGTTCGACCGGCTCCCCGGAGGTGGTTACGAACCGCTTCCGCCGCTCGGGCGCCTTTGCCGCCGCCGGAGCAAGGACATGCCTCTCCCATCGCTCCCTGGCCGCCTTGACGCGGGACTTTCCCTCTGCCTTTCCCTTTCGTGCCGGCATCCCGTCCCCCTATTCCACCAGAAGGAGCTTCGCCCCCGACTCGACGACCTCGCCTTCCTCCACGAAGATCTCCTTGACCTTTCCCGTGACGGAGGACTTCAGCTCGTTCTCCATCTTCATCGCCTCGACGACGATCACGCCCTGGTCGATCTGCACCTCCTCTCCCTCGGCGACCAGCAGCTTCACCACCTTTCCCGGCATCGGCGAGGTGACCAGCGCCTTCCCTGCCGCGCCCTTCCCCCCCGCCCGGATGAGCGCCTTGCGCTGCTCGTTCATCAGGGAGAACTTGTAGCAGTCCCCGTCGATCAGCACCTCGTACTCCTCGTCCCTTCCCTGGACGTCCACCTCGAAGGAGTCCATTCCGTACAGGACGGACCAGACGCTGTCCTGCACCTGGTGAGCGTCGACCAGATGTTCCTTCCCTTCGCCCGTCACCAGATAGCGGTCGGCCCCGACCTCCTCCACCGTAACCTTGATCTCCCTGCCCCCGATCGTGGCGATATAGTTCATGTTCGGCTCCTAGCGGAATTTCGGGATTCCGGGTCGGCTGGCATATTTCCACAACGATGCCGGTTCCCCCGCCTCGACGGGCCGCCGGGCGACCGCCTGCTTCCTCTCGTCCACGAAGAGCTGAATGGCAGCGGCGATCACGGCGACATGGAAGTGGGGGAGCTCACGCTCCCTCTCCTCCTGGAAAAACACCTTGTCGATGAAGTTGGTGTCGAAGGTCCCCTCGAGAAAGTGCTGGTTGTTCATCACCCGGATATGGAACGGAATCGTCGTCTTGACTCCCGTCACGATGTATTCGCCGAGCGCCCGCTTCATCCGGACGACCGCTTCCTGCCGGTCTTTTCCCCAGACGACCAGCTTGGAAATGATCGGATCGTAGTAGATGGGGATCTCGAACCCCTCGAAGACCCCCGAGTCGTCCCGGACCCCGGGACCGCCCGGCGTCCGCAGCGAAGTGATGAGGCCGGGACACGGCATGAAGTTCCTGTCGGGATCCTCCGCATAGACGCGACACTCTATCGCGTGGCCGGACTGTTTAACATCCTCCTGGCGGAGAGAGAGTCGCTCGCCCGCAGCGATCCGGATCTGCTCCTTCACGATGTCGACCCCCGTAACCATCTCCGTGACCGGGTGCTCGACCTGAAGCCGTGTATTCATTTCGAGAAAGTAGAAATTGATGTCTTTGTCCACGAGAAACTCGACCGTCCCGACACCCTCGTAGTTCGCCGCCCGCCCGGCGTCGATCGCGACCTTTCCCATCGCCACGCGCACCTCGGGGGTAATGACCACCGACGGGGACTCCTCGATCACCTTTTGGTGCCGCCGCTGGATCGAGCACTCCCGCTCGCCCAGGTGAACGTAGTTTCCGTGCCGGTCGCCCAGGATCTGGATCTCGATGTGCCGGGGATTCTCGATGTACTTCTCGATGTAGACCGAGTCGTCGCTGAAGGCGGATTTCGCTTCCGACTTCGCCATCCGCAGCGAGGACCGCAGGTCCTCCTCCCTTCTCACCAGGCGCAGCCCCTTCCCGCCGCCGCCCGCGGTGGCCTTCAGCATGATCGGGAATCCGATGTCCCCTGCCACCCGGAACACCTCCTCCTCGGTGGCGATCGGCTCCACCGTGCCGGGGACCACCGGGACACCCGCTGCACGCACGGTTTTCCGGGCAAGGGTCTTCGATCCCATCGTACGCATCGCGTGGGCCGAGGGGCCGATCAGCTTGATCCCCTCCTTCTCGCAGCGCTCGGCGAAAACCGGGTTCTCGGCAAGGAACCCGTAGCCGGGGTGGACCGCCTCGGCGCCGCTCCGTTTCGCCACATCGATGATCTTGTCGATGACGAGGTACGATTCGCCGGCGGGGGGAGGACCGATCAGGTATGCCTCGTCAGCGTACCGGACGTGCAGCGCGTGCCGGTCGACCTCGGAATAGACGGCCACCGTCCGGATCCCCATCTCCCGGCAGGCCCGCTCCACGCGGACGGCGATTTCTCCCCGGTTGGCAATCAGGATTTTCCGGAACAAGGCCGACCTCCTTTACAGGGGAATGTTGCCGTGCTTGCGCGGCGGGTTCGTGTCCCGCTTGTTCTTGAGCATCTCGAGGGCCTTGATGACCTTGGGCCTGGTCTCCTCCGGCATGATGACCTCGTCGATGTATCCGAGCTCGGCCGCCTTGTAGGGGGAAGCGAAACGGTCGCGGTAGTCGGCGACGAGCTCCGCCTTGGTCTTCTCCGGGTTGTCCGACTTGACGAGTTCCTTCCGGAAGATGATGTTTACCGCCCCGTCCGGCCCCATCACGGCGATCTCCGCGGTCGGGTAGGCGAGATTCACGTCCGCGCGGATGTGCTTGGACGCCATGACGTCGTAGGCACCGCCGTACGCTTTCCGGGTGATGACGGTCACCTTGGGCACGGTCGCCTCGGCGAAGGCATACAGGAGCTTTGCCCCGTGCTTGATGATCCCCCCGTATTCCTGCCCGCTTCCCGGAAGGAACCCGGGAACGTCGACGAAGGTCAGCAGCGGAATGTTGAAGGCGTCACAGAACCGGACGAATCTCGCCCCCTTGATCGAGGAGTTGATATCGAGGCAGCCGGCGAGGATCGAAGGCTGGTTGGCCGTGATCCCGACGGGGCGTCCGTTCATCCGGGCAAACCCGATGACGATATTTTTCGCGTAGTGCTCCTGAATCTCGAAAAAGTAGCCGTCGTCGACCACTTTCCTGATGACATCCCGGATGTCGTACGGTTTGGTCGGGATGTCGGGGACGATCTGGTTGAGGCTCTCGTCCATCCGGTCCGGGGGATCCTTGGTGGCGATTACGGGGGGGTCCTCCATGTTGTTCTGCGGCAGGAAGGAGAGGAGTTCGCGGATCAGGAACAGGCACTCCTTCTCGTCCTCGGCGGCGAAGTGCGCCACTCCGCTGCGCTCGTTGTGCGACATCGCCCCGCCCAGGGCCTCCTTGGTGACCTCCTCGTGCGTCACCGTTTTGATCACGTCCGGCCCGGTCACGAACATGTAGGAAGTATTCTTCACCATCAGGATGAAATCGGTGATCGCGGGGGAATAGACCGCTCCGCCCGCGCACGGCCCCATGATGGCGGAAATCTGGGGAATCACCCCTGAGTAGATCGTGTTGCGCAGGAAGATGTAGGCGTAGCCCGCCAGGCTCTGGACCCCTTCCTGGATCCGGGCTCCTCCGGAATCGTTAAGGCCGATGAGCGGGGCGCCGTTGCGAGCCGCGTGGTCCATGATCTTGCACACCTTCTCCGCGTATGCTTCGGAGAGCGACCCGCCGAATACGGTGAAATCCTGCGCGAATATATAGATGAAACGGCCGTTCACCTGCCCGTATCCGGTGACGATCCCGTCGCCCAGAAATTTCTCCATCTCGAAATCGGCGCATCGGTGCTGGACGAACCGGTCGAGCTCCACGAACGAATTCGGGTCCAGGAGAAGTTCGATCCGTTCCCGCGCAGTGAGCTTCCCCTGGGCATGCTGGGTCTCGATCCGTTTCTTCCCGCCCCCGTCCAGCGCCAGGGCTCTTTTCTTCCGCAGTTCATCGAACTTCTCCTGAAGAGACATGCCTTCTCCCCTCCTCAAGACAATGTGCGAAGCGGTAATGGTGTTTCATATCATCCCGCTCGACGGGATGTCAACGACCGGAAAATGCTTGAAAAACAAGCTCCGCAATGTGCACGACCCGAAGGGAAGGGTCGGTGCGGGCGGCCATGTCGCGCATCTGGAGGATGCAGCCGGAACAGGCGGTGGCGATCACGGTCGTACCCCCTTCCGCCGCGACGGAAACCTTGTTTAGTCCGATCTTCGAGGAAGTCGGGTAATCGCGGATGTTGAACGTTCCCCCGTATCCGCAGCAAAGATCAGCGCCCTTCATTTCGGAAAAGGAATCCCCTACCGCCGCGCGAAGCACCTCCCGTGCCTCCCCGCCCTTGCCGAGGGTCCCCGAGAGATGACACGGATCGTGGTATCCGACCTGCCCGGTCCTCTCCCCTTCCGCAGGGTCGGGAAGACGGGAGGCCACGCCCGATGCGAGAAGGAAGCCGGCGTAATCCTCGCACCGGTCCGCCACCCGGACGGCCTCCGCGTAGAGGGGATGCTCCTTGGTCAGCAAGGAGAGGATGTTTCGCCGGAACATGAGGAGGCAGGAGCCGCACGGGAACACAATCCGCTCGGGCGAAGCGTCGGAGAGCCGCCTCACGTTTTCCTCGATTGACCGCAAAGCCGACGACCGATCCCCCGACACCAGTGCGGGGAGACCGCAGCACGCCTCGCCGCGGAAAACGGAAATCTCTTTCCCGGAGAGGAGGAGCGTCTCGTAGGCAGCCCGTCCCACTCCCGGGAAGACGTAGTCGAACACGCACCCGACGAAGAGGATCACTTCCCCGCGAACCGCCTCGCCGGGTTCCAGGGATTCCCGGAAACTTGTTCCCGGCAGCCCCGGGACAGTACGCCCCTCGAACCCGAACTTCTCCGGGAACCGGTAATGCAGCCCGCTCCCTGTGGGCACTTTGCGAAGGAGGAGCTTCTGGGCGGCCGCCCCTGCCTTGCGCGCTACCCCCTTCGCGGCGGAAGACGGCATCATCTTCCCGAAGACCACCTGTTTCCATGCCGGGATGCCCAACTCCTCCGCCAGGGCAGCCCGCCCCTTCATGATGATCTCCTCTACCAGCACCTGGTTCGGGCAGCCCCGCTCGCACCTGCCGCAGAGCAGACAGTCGGACAGGGCTTCCTGTATCGCCTCCGTGTTCCCGTCGAGGCCGGAGACGGCGGCTTCCACGAGAGTGATTTTCCCCCGGGCCACCGAAATCTCGGATTTGCGCTCGGGGTAGAGGGTACAAACCGTCCTGCAGGTACCGCACTTCGCGCAGGCGGCCGTGAGCAATTCGAAATCTTCGCGTTTCATCGCTGTGCAATCCCCTCTTCCGCGAAGATCTTCCCCGGGTTCAGAATCCCGTTGGGGTCGAAGCACTTTTTAAGCCGCTTCATCACGGAAACGCCCAGGGGACCGACTTCGATTTCGAGGAAGGGGGCCTTCGAGATCCCGATGCCGTGCTCCCCCGAGATCGTCCCGCCGAACGCCACGGTCTTCCGGAACACCTCGGCGACCGCCTCGTCCGCCTGCCGGCGTTCCTCCTCGTCCGTTCCGGATATCATGAGGTTCACATGGATGTTCCCGTCCCCCGCGTGCCCGAAGTTGACGATCTTGAGGCGTCTACGGGACGCCAGTTCCGCGAGGAATCCCATCATGTCCGGCAGGCGGCTGCGGGGGACGACGATGTCCTCGTTGATCTTCACCGGGTTGACCTTCCGCAGGGCCGGGGAGATCGACCTGCGAAGCGTCCACAGCCGTTCCCGCCCCCGCGCGTCCTCCGCACGGCCGACCTCGACCGCCCCGTACCGCCGGCAAACCTGCTCCACTCTCTCCGCTTCCAGGGACACGGACTCCTTCGACCCGTCCACTTCGACCAGAAGGGCGCAACCGGCCCCCTCGGGGACGGAAAGGCCGACATTCTCGCGGACGCAATCGATCGCCGTGCGGTCCATCAGTTCCAGCGCACAGGGGGTGATGCGCTCCCCGATAATCCCGGTCACCGCAGTCGACCCGTCGTGGTTGCTGCGGAAGAACGCGAGAATCGTCGCGGCCGTTTCCGGGAACGGAATGAGCTTGAGGACCGCTTTCGTGACGATCCCCAGCGTCCCTTCGGAGCCCACGAGCAATCTCGTGAGGTCGTATCCGACGACTCCTTTCACGGTGATGACACCCGTCCGGATCAACTCACCCGTGCCAAGGACCGCCTCGAGCCCCAGAACGTAATCCCTCGTTACCCCGTACTTGACCGCGCACATCCCCCCCGAGCACTCGGCGATGTTTCCACCGATCGTGCAAAACTTTAGGGACGCGGGGTCGGGGGGGTAGAACAGTCCCCGTTTTTTCGCTTCTTCTTTCAGGGTTTCCGTCACTACACCCGGCTCCACGACCGCGATGAGATTCTCCGCGTCGACCGACAGGATGCGGTCCATCCGCTCCATCGACAGGACGACCCCCCCCTGCACGGGCACCGACCCCCCGGAAAACCCGGAACCGGCGCCCCGGGGAATTACCGGGAACCGGTGTTCGTTTGCGAGGAGGATGGTACGGCGGACTTCTTCCGCACTCACCGGAAATACGACCGCCTCCGGGAGAAACATCTTCCCCGTGGCGTCGTAGGAGTAGCAGATGCACTGTTCGCGCGATGTATCAAGCCGCTCCCCGAACACCTCACGGAGGGCGGAAATCGTCTGGCCGTTCATCGGTCCAGTTTATCACACGGGCCGGGAGCTCCCGCCGGGGGCTTCTTTATCTGCGCTCTCTCAGGAACGCCCCGAGTGCCCTGTCCATTCGGCCTATGTGGTTTACGAGCCAATCGCCGAGCTTTTCCGCGAGACGGATCGTCAGCTCGGGGGTCACTCCGTTGTTATCGAGTTCCTGTCGCATGTCGTAGAAATCACTGATGAAGGTAGTGTGCTCGATCTTGTGCTCGGGGTAGCCTGTATAGCTGAACCGCTTCATGTACATCTCTTCCATCCGGAAGTGGTTCTCCACGTACTCCTCGAGAAAGGCGACCGCTTTCGTCACCTCGCCGAGCCCCTCGCCCCTCCCGACGCCCTCCAGGAGCGCGTTGGCCGTTGCAAACAATTCCTTGTGCTGGTCGTCGATGACACTCACTCCCACGGACAGGTCCTCTGTCCACTTGACCGCCATGCCCGAATCCTCCCTGCTGGAATGCTCTCCAGTATAGCGAGAAATGCGTTCCGCGGAGGAGGAAGATTTATCTTTACGGCAACCGCGCCGTTCTGATAGAACTATCCGCCGAACCCTTGACCAGGAGCCTCCTCTTGAAAACCGTCGGGCGGGAAATCATGTGGAATCTGCCTCCCCTGGCGGCTGTCGTCATGTATTCCCTGCTCGGCATGGTGATCCTCATCTTCGCCTGGGGGCTCTCCGAGCGGGTCGGGGCGTACCGACGGGGAAGGGAGGAACGGGAAGACCGGCTGGACAACCTGTGGGAACGCGCAGGGGACGCCCTGAAGGTCGGCCTCGGGCAACAGAAGGTGCTCGAAAGGAAGATCGGCGGGGTGATGCACCTCGCCGTCTACTCCGCGTTCATCGTCCTGTTTCTTGCCACTTGCCTCGTCGCGGTGGAGTATGACTTCGGTATCCCTGTCCTGGACGGCAATTTCTACCTCGGCTTCAAGCTCTTTGCCGACACGTTCGGCCTGCTCCTCCTCGCCGGGATTTTCGTCGCCCTGGTGCGGAGGTATCTCTTCCGGCCGAAAGGTCTTACCGGGGACGCCGACGACCTGCTGCAGCTGCTGCTGATCGGGGCGATCGGTGTAACGGGGTTTCTGGTGGAGGCGGTCCGCATCGCAGCGACGCACCCCGCGGCAGCCCCCGTGTCCTTCGTAAGCAACGCGATATCCCCCCTCTTCGCGGGTGCTTCGCTCGGGAGCCTGCTTTCGCTCCACCGGGGGCTCTGGTGGACGCACCTCCTTCTCGCCTTCGGTTTCCTCGCGACAATACCCTTCTCCAAGATGTTCCATCTGGGAACGGGCGTCGTGAACGTTTTTTTGCGTTCGTCGCGCCCCAGGGGGGCGCTCCAGCCGGTACCGAACATCGAGGAGGAAGAGAGGCCCGGAACCGTCAACGTGGAGGACTTCTCATGGAAACAGCTCCTCTCCTCGGACGCCTGCACCAAGTGCGGCAGGTGCCAGGACGAATGCCCCGCGTTCGCCGCCGAGATGCCGCTGTCCCCCCGGGACGTGGTCCTGAAGACAAGAGACCAGATGAGTCGGGACCAGTTCTTTCGTCTTGTACCCTCTGCGGCATCCATCGACAAGAAAACGGGGAAGCCCGTTGTGCCGGCATTCACATCCGAGGTTCTCTTCCCGGACGAGATCTGGGCGTGCACGACATGCCGTGCGTGCATGGAGGCGTGCCCGGTCCTGATCGAACACATCGACATGATCGTCGACGTCCGCCGCGGGTACGTCGCGGATGCTAAGATCCCCGACTCCGCCCGCACCGCACTGCGGAAAATGGGAGACACCGGAAACCCGTGGGGGTTGCCACAGGACGACAGGACCCAGTGGGCGCGCGGGCTTCCCGTCCCCCTCGCGTCGGACAAGAAGGAGTTCGAGTACCTGTACTGGGTGGGATGCGCCGGAGCGTACGACCCCCGGAACCAGAAGGTTACGCGCACGATCGTCTCGTTGCTCAATCGGGCAGGCGTTGACTATGCCACGCTGGGTCTCGAGGAGATGTGCTGCGGCGAGTCCGCCCGCCGTCTCGGGGAGGAAGGTCTCTTCCAGCTGGGGATGGTGGAGATGGTGAAGGAGGTATTCGCATCCTACCGCGTAAAAAAGGTGATCACCCAGTGTCCGCACTGCTTCAATACCTTCCGCAACGAGTATCCGCAGTTCGGGGTCAACGTCGAGGTGATTCACCACTCGGTTCTGCTCCGGAACCTCATCGTGGAAGGAAAGATCACCCCGTCGAAATCGATCAACCGCCTGGTGGCGTTTCACGATTCCTGCTATCTCGGCAGGCACAACGATATCTACGACGCCCCGCGTGAAACACTCCAGTCCATTCCGGGGATCACCGTCAATGAACCGGAGAAGAGCAGGGAGAGGGGTTTTTGCTGCGGAGCCGGCGGAGGAGGCATGTGGCTCGAGATTCCGGGGAAGAGGATCAACCATATCCGTTTCGACCAGCTGATGCGCACCGGGGCGAATTCGACAGGCTCCTCCTGCCCGTATTGCCTCACCATGTTCGACGACGCCATCAAGTTCCACAATCTTGATGACTCGGTCCAGGCAAAAGATATCGCGGAACTAGTCGCCGAATCCCTCTAAGTAATCCACCGAAATACAACTTTATTACTCAGGTTACAATTTCCATTTTTATATAAAAATAAGATTTTGTTATTTTACAAATTTTATTGTAGAATGCCGATCCGTAGGGATCCTGCCCCGCGGAGGCAACGAACAAATGGATGAACTTACCCCGAATTATCTATCGAATATATTGAGGAAACGGATTGAGAACCTCGGATATTCTTCCCTCAAGAAATTCGTTGAGGACAGGGAGGATTTCCGGTACAGTTACGAGTTGCTCCGGCAGGTTGTCTACGGTGGCAGGATACCCAGGGCAGAAACTCTCCTGGAGATCCTGCAAACGATGCGATTCTCCCCCTCCCAGATCCACAAAATGATGGAGCTCCATTTCGGGGGATTTCCGGGACGCGAACCATATGCCCCGGGGCGATCCGCCAGGTTCCCCGAGACGGGAAAACGGGAGGAGCTCTCCCCGACGCAGGGGCAGGCCATCGCTGCCGGTGACGGAGCGGACGAGCCCGGCTTACCCGGGGCGCATATCGACCTGTTGACCGACTCCCCGGAAGAGATCTCTGCGAGCCTGCTGCAATCCCTGCCGAAAATTCCCCTCAAGGGGAACGAGGATTTCTGGATGATGTCACGGGCGCTTGCCCTCCAGGCCGAGCGTAAAGTCTCGCGCATGGCGAAAAGGGAAGCCGACCAGCCGCTCCTGTTCGAAAAAGAACCGGAGGCGATATATCAGTTTCTCGTCCGGAAAACGAAAGTCCCCTCGTATATGTCGAAGGGAGAATCTCTGACGTTCGGGTTTGTCGAGGGGATCGACTACCGGGACCGGTTCCGGGGAGCCCTTCTCGGTGCGGCAATCGGAGAGATCCTGGGCAGGGCTTCTCAGGGGCTTTTCCCCCGGGACATCCGGGAACTGTACGGAACGATCGATGGGGAATCGACACCGGATACCTGGGGAGGGCCGGGGCAGAACGACTCTCCGCCCGCCTGTCTTCTCCTGTCCCGCGCCCTTCTCAAAGCTCGCAAACTCGACCCCGAGGGGATTGCTTCCGTCTATTCAAAATCCCGGAGCCTGCCCGGAACGGGACACCATGCAGAGTTCGTCCGTAATCTGTCCGACCGGGGGTTCCCCTGGTTCGAAGCGGGGGCGACCGTTCCGGAGACGGCCCCCGCGGCGCGCCTCGCCCCGCTCGCCCTTCTGCGCGCGGGGAACTTCCGTCGCCTGAAGCTGGAGGCCGGGATCGAAGCAAGCATCACTCACCCCCACGCGGCGGCGATCGCAGGGGCAATCGTACAGACCGTCGCCATCGCGCGACTGTTGCACACTCCCGCCGGCGATCTCGATGTACTGGGATTCGCGCGTGGGCTCTCCCACGTCGTATCCGGCATCGAAGTCGACCGTTCCTCCCGGGGAAAAAGCGGAAGGACCGCTCCCGCGCTCTGGAGGAAGCTTGGCACCGAACTCACCGCCCTTCTCCTTCGCCGCGCCGAGATGGCGGATGTCCAGGAAGCTCTCGGAAATGGCGCATCCGTTTCGGAGGGAATTCCTTTCGCTTGGGCCTGTTTCCTCCGCAACCCCGCCGATTTCAGCGCCGCGGTCTTCTCCGCAGTGAATTTCGGCCACGAGGCCGAAGCGAACGGCGCGATGGTGGGCAGCATGGCCGGCGGCTACATAGGGGCAACGGGGATCCCGGAGGTGTTTCTCGGGGGATTGTCGTGGAGGGAGGAACTGCACGCATCCGCGGACGGGCTCCTCGCTCTCGCCCGCCGCGACTCCTGACGCCTAGACCTGCCCCTTCTACCGCATCATGATCTCCTTGGCGATCACCATGCGCTGGATCTGGCTCGTCCCCTCGTAGATCTGGAGGAGTTTGGCGTCGCGCATCAGCTTCTCCACGGGATAGTCCCTCATGTAGCCATACCCGCCGTAGATCTGCACGGCGTCGGTGGTGACTCGCATCGCAAGATCTGCGGCAAACGCCTTCGCGAAGGAGGATTCCTTGGTGTTGCGTTTCCCCGCGTCGAGAAGCCAGGCCCCCTTGTAGGTGAGGAGCCGGGCCGCCTCGATGTCCATCGCCATGTCGGCCAGCAGGAAGTGGATCGCCTGGTTCATGGCGATCGGAACGCCGAACTGGACGCGCTCCTTCGAGTACTGCATCGCCAGTTCGAACGCTGCACGGGCAACGCCCACGCTCATGGCCGCCACCGTGGGCCGGGCGTAGTCCAGCGTGATCATGGCGATCTTAAACCCCTCGCCCTCCTTCCCCAGACGGTTTTCGGCCGGGACCTTCACGTCCTCGAAGAGCACGTCTGCGGTATCGGATGCACGCTGCCCCATCTTGTCTTCTTTCTTGCCCACGGAAACGCCGGGAAGCGATCTCGGCACGACGAAGGCCGACAGCCCCTTGTGCCCTTTGGAGCGGTCCGTGGAGGCAAACACCGTGTATTGCGCCGCGTAGCTGCCGTTCGTTATGAAGCATTTTCGGCCGTTGATGGTGTAACTGTCCCCCTCCCTTTTGGCGGTCGTCGCGATCCCCCCCGCGTCGGAGCCTGACCCGGGCTCGGTCAGACAGAAGGAGGCATACTGGAGTTTCTCCGCGAAAGGGGCGACAAACCTCTTTTTCTGGTCTTCCGTCCCCGCGACAAGAATCGGCGTCAGCGCAAGGCCGTTGCAGGTCATCGAGGTGGCGATCCCGGAACACCCCCACGCCAGTTCCTCTTCGATGATGCATGTATCCAGTGCCTTCAGCCCGAGCCCGCCGTACTCTTCCGGGATGTACCCGCTCATCAGGCCGAGCCCGAACGCCTTCCCGAAGATATCCTCGGGAAACGTCCCCGCATGGTCGCATTCGACTGCCCGGGGGCGGATCTCATTGGCGGCGAATTTTCTCGCCATATCCTGAAGTGCGGTCTGCTCCTGTGTCAGATCGAAGCCGATCATGTCCTGCCCTCCCTGCTCAGGGCTCCCCTGCAAAACCCTTCCGCGAAGATACGGTAGATTTCGGACGCCGCGTCAGCCGGGTCGTATTTCCGTTTCCGGGACAGCACGTAGGCCAGCGCTATCTCGTCGAGGGCTCCGAACACCGCCCTGCGGGCCACCGCCACGTTCAACTCCTGCCGGAACACCCCTTCCCGTATCCCCTGTTCGAGTATCTCGCTGATCACATCGAGATATTCGAGAAATTTCACAGGGACGTATTCCTTCATGAACTTGTTGCTCTGCCGAAGTTCCACCTGGAGAACCTCGATGAGGCCGGCTTCCCGGACGAGCAGGCTCATGTGGTTCTCGATGAAGATCTTCAGGCGGGAGAGCGCACCCTCTCCCGAAGCGACGCGCTCCCGGACATCGGCCACGACCTCGGCCATCTTTTCCTCGAAAAGGGATATGAGAAGGTCGTCCTTGTTCTTGAAATACAGATAGATCGTCCCGTCGGCAACCCCTGCCGACCGGGCGATGTCGGATACCTTGGAACTGAAAAACCCCTTATGGGAGAAGATTCTAATCGCCGCCCGCAGGATGCGCTCCCGCTTTGCCTTTGCCCCCCCCCGGTCTGCCCGCCGTGGCATTTCGTCCTCCCTTGAATGAATCGTCATTCATAAGAAGGAGTACCATTTGTCCCTTGGGGGTGTCAAGCCATTCCCGGACCGATCGGGTCCGGACGGGAGAACGGAAGCGCCTGCCTTTCTACTCCCGATACCCGAGGAGGGTGGAGAGTTCCTTCGCCAGCCGGGTCACTTCGACGCTTATCACCGTTTCAATCCTGTCGTCCGTGACGCGGTTCGCCGGACCGGAGACGCTCAGGGCGCCGATCACCTTTCGGGTGTAATCGCGGATCGGGGAAGCGATGCAACGCAGCCCTTCCTCGAACTCCTCGAGATCGGTGGCGTACCCCTTTTCCCGAACGGTGCTGAGGTTGCGCAAGAGGTCCTCGGCGGTCTTGATGGTGTTTTGGGTATAGCTGTGGAGTTCCGGATCGAGATGTTTGCGAAGGTCTTCCTCGGATTCGAACGCCACCATCACTTTCCCGGCGGCGGTGGCATGCGTCGGCATGTGAAGACCGAGACGGGAAACGACCCGGACCGTGGTCGCCGGCTCGACCGAATCCAGGTACACAACCTGGTTCCCCCGCAGGATCGACACGTAGCTCGTCTCCCCCGTCTTCACAGCGAGTTCCTGAAGAACCGGTTTCGCCTGCTTCAGCATTCCCCTCTGGTGAATAAAGGTCTGTCCCAGCTCGAGGCATCGTATCCCGAGACGGTAGTTCTCGTTCGACTTGTTCTGCTCGATGTAGTTCCTCGACTGCAACGTCGCGAGGATACGGAAAACATTATTTTTATGAAGTTTAAGCTTCCTGCTTAACTCGGTGACGCCCAGTTCGTCCACATCCCCGCGAAACTCTTCAAGAACATCAAGGGCATGCGAGACGGACTGGATGATGTAATTCGACTTGTCGCGCCTTACCATATCTCCTCCCTATGTGGGGTTATCATCGTAAGAACAAAACATTGTTACATATATTCCTTGTCCCTGGAACTGTCAATATAAAATATACTTTTCTTCCATTTTCAATACCCATCGGACCAAGTGGCGGAGGAATGTTCAGGAACGGATGGTATTTTTCGTTTTACTACAAAGTGCTCCCTAAAATAAAAACCCTTTCACTTCGGTTTGGGCTTCATGGAATCGATCATGGTCCGCATCTTCGTGATCTCCGCCTTCAGGGATTCCCGGTAGGGGTAATCCGGGATGTTTTCCAGGAGCGCCTCCCACGCCTGGACACCCCCCTCGAGATCCTTCTTGTCGTAGATCAGGATGACCCCCAAATTGTAGCGGGACTGCGAATGGCGGGGGTCGATCGAGATAACCTTCTTTAGTTCCTCGATCGCCTTGTCGGGGTCTCCTTTCCTCCGGTAGCAGACAGCCATGTCCGTCCTGACGTTCACGTTCCGGGGATCGAGGGCAAGGGCCCTTCGATAATGTTCGATGGCCAACTGATCCTGCCGGGTGTCGAAATAGAGGTTGCCGATGCCGATCAGTGCCTGGAGGTTGTTCGGGTCCTTCCGGAGAATCTCCTTGTAGTTCTCGATTTCGTTCAGGGCGCTCAGGTTGATCGCATCCCCCTCCACACCCCGGGAAGGCTCCTTCTTGCGACAGCCGCCTGCGGTAAGGAGCAGGAGCAGCAATACTCCCGCAGACGCCATCTTCCATGTCGCGTGCCGCTTCATACCGGTGTCACCTCGAGCGGGTCCCGGCATTCGCCGAGAAGGTCCCTCACTGTCTTCCTCCCCGGGGGTACGAAAACATCCGGGGCAATTTCTGCCACGGGGGAAAGGCAGAACCGCCGGACGGACATCATCGGGTGAGGAATCGCAATGTGCGGCTCGCGAACCACGCGGTTCCCCATCAGAATGATGTCGATGTCGAGCTCTCGCGGTCCCCAGCGCGCCCCCGCCTTTCGACCCGCTTTCGCCTCGATCCCCTTGACGAAATGAAGCAGGGCGTCGGGAGCCAAATCGGTCTCCCCTCGTACCGCGACGTTCAGATACCACGGCTGGTTTGTCCTGCCGCTCGGCTCGCCCGCGTAGATCCGGGACACTTTCCCTATCTCCACTTCCCCGGCCAGCACCCTGATGGCATCCCGAAGCTGCTTGACCCGTCGGCCGGTGTTGCTCCCGAGAAGCAGGACGACTTCTTCCGGCACGCCGCCCCCCCTCCTGCGCAAGAAACCCCTGGTGCGCTAGAAACCCACCTTCTGCATCCGGGAGAGAGCTTCCCGGATCCGCCTCTTCTCCTTCGTCAGGGCGATGCGGATGTATCCCTCCCCGCTTTTCCCGAATCCGTTCCCCGGAGTGGTGACGATGCCGGCCTCTTCCAGCAGGTGAGAGCAGAAGGATGCCGATGTATACCCCTTCGGAACGGGAATCCATACGTAAAAGGTGGCCCGGGGTTCGACCGGATCCAGGCCCAGCGCCCGAAGCCCGGGGACCAGGATATCCCTGCGCTCCCGGTAGGTGCGCCGGATGGCGTCGGTGATCTCGTCGCCGCTCGTGAGCGCCTCGATCCCGGCACCCTGTACCGCCTGGAACACCCCGCTGTCCACGTTGGTCTTGACCTTTCCGATGCCCGCCACCAACTCCGGGTTTCCCACGGCAAAACCGATCCGCCAACCCGTCATGTTGTAGGTCTTGGAAAGGGAGTGAAACTCGATGCACCGCTTCTTCGCCCCCGGGAGCTCGAGAATGCTCATCGGTTTCTTGGCGTCAAAGTAGATCTCCGTGTACGCCACGTCGTGCGCAACGATCAGGTCGTGCTCCTCGGCGAACCCCAGCACCTTTCGGTAGAATTTCCGGTCGGCCACGGCCGACGTCGGGTTGTTCGGATAGTTGAGAAACAGGATCTTCGCCTTGGCAAGGACGGGACGCGGGACCCTGTCGAGGTCGGGCAGGAATCCGTTTTCGCGCAGGAGCGGCATGAAGTGCGACCTCCCGCCTGCGAACATCGTGGCGATGTGATAGACCGGATAGCCGGGATCCGGCACCAGGACCCCGTCGCCGGGGTTCACGAAGGCAAGCGGGAAGTGGGCGATCCCCTCCTTCGACCCGATGAGTGTCACCACCTCGGAGGATGGGTCGAGCGACACGCCGAATCGCCGCCTGTACCAGTTCGCCGCAGCCGACCGGAACGAAAGGAGCCCTTCATAGGACGGATACTGGTGGTTGGCCGGAACGGCCGTCTCCCTTTTCATCCGGTCCACGATGTGTTTCGGCGTCGGCCGGTCGGGATCCCCGACCCCAAGGTCGATGATATCCACTCCGCGGGCACGGACCTCCTCCTTTTTCCGGTCCAGTTCGGCAAACAGGTACGGAGGAAGGTCCTTTATCCGTGTGGAAAGCGGAAATCGACTCATCTCGTCATATTCTCCTCGTGGAAGGTAGACTATTGGGCTACGACCCGGTTGGTCAGGGATCCGATCCCCTCGATCTCGATGGTCATGACGTCTCCGACCTGCACGGGGCCGACCCCCGGAGGGGTTCCGGTCGCAATGATGTCGCCGGGATACAGGGTCATGACGTGCGATATATGCTCCACCAGCGCGAACACCGATATTTCCATCTCCCGCGTGTTGAATTCCTGCTTCACCTGGCCGTTCACGAGACAGCGGACCTGCAGGGCGGACGGGTCAAGATCCGTTTCGATCCAGGGGCCAAGGGGAGCGAAGGTGTCGAACCCTTTCGCTCGCGCGAACTGCACGTCCTTCGCCTGGAGGTCTCGTGCGGTCACGTCGTTGATGCAGGTGTACCCCAGGATCACCGACCGCGCATCCCCTGCCGCCACGTCCTTCGCCCTCTTCCCGATGACGACGGCCAGCTCCGCCTCGTAGTCCACCCGTTGGGAAGCGCGTGGGTACACCACGTCGCCGCCCGGGTCATTGAGCGCGGAGGGGGCCTTGAGGAATATGAGCGGTTCCTCGGGGATCGCCATCCCCATCTCCCGCGCATGGCCCTTGTAGATAAACCCGATGGCGACGATCTTGGAGGGAACTACGGGAGCGAGGAGGCGGACATCAGCAAGCGGCCGCACGGATCCGGTCTCCCGGATACCCTCGAACGGCGGTCCGTCAAGCTCCCGGATCTCACCCCTTTCCGGATCGACGAGGCCGTATGCGACATTGCCACGGAAATCGAACCGCGCGATCTTCAAGACATCACACCCCCAGCACCGCGTTCATGTCATAGACCCCGGCCGGCTTTCCGATGACCCAGGAAGCGGCCCGCACGGCTCCCCGGGCAAACGTGTCCCGGCTGTGGGCCCGGTGGGTGATCTCGAGCCTCTCCCCGATGCCGCCGAACACGAGGGTGTGTTCGCCCACTACATCGCCCGCCCGTACCGCAAACACCCCGATCTCCTTCCGGGGCCGTTCCCCGACCATTCCGTGGCGGCCGTAGACTCCCGCCTCCTTCATCTCCCGGCCGAGCGCGCCGGCCACCACGTCGGCGAGTTTCACTGCCGTCCCCGAGGGCGAATCTTTCTTGAACCGGTGGTGCGTCTCGACGATCTCCACGTCGAAGTCGTCGCCGAGTACCCGGGCCACGTCTGCCGCCATCCGGAACATCAGGTTCACCCCCACGCTCATGTTCGGGGACAAAACGCAGGCGACCCTTTTCGTCGATTCCCGGATCTCCGCAGTCTGCTCACTCGTCAGGCCGGTGCTCCCGATCACGATCGGTTTCCCGGCGACGGCTGCTGCTGCGGCGTGCCTGACGGACGAATCCGCGTGGGTGAAGTCGATCGCCACGTCCGCCCGGGCGATCGCCGAGGAAAAATCGCTCGTGACGACAACCCCCGCCGTTCCCGTCCCGGCGGCCTCGAAGGCGTCCCGCCCCAGCTGCGGGTGACCCGGCGTTTCCACCGCACCTCCGAGCACCAGCCCATGCGGTCGCTCCCGGAGCACGTCGAGGATCGCCCGCCCCATCCTTCCCATCGCCCCGCATACGACTACCTTCGCCACGTCTTCCTCTCCCGGAACCGTCAGATAAGCTTCATGTCGGAAAGTGTCCTGGCAAGCACTTTCCGGTTCGCATCCGCCATCGGGGAGAGGGGAAGACGGAATTCCTCGCGGATCTTTTTCATCATGGCCAGGGCCGTCTTGGCGGGAATAGGATTGGTCTCGAGGAACAGCGCATGAAAGAGCGGCCACAGGTGGTAATGGATGTCCCTCGCCCGGGAGATCTCACCGATTACGTAGGTGTCGTACAGTTCCGCCATCAGCCGGGGGGCGACGTTGGACGTAACGGAGATCACTCCTTTCGCGCCCAGTGCCATCATCGGGAAGAACAGGGCATCATCACCGGAGAGGACGCAGAATTTCTTGGGGGTCATCCGGATGATGTCGCACACTTGGGTCAGGTTGCCCGATGCCTCCTTCACTCCCACGATATTCGGAATCTCGGCCAGCCGGGCCACGGTCTGAGCGGCCATATTCACGCCGGTCCTACCCGGGACGTTGTAGAGGATGATCGGGATGTCGGCCGACTCCGCCACGGTACGGAAGTGCCGGTAGAGCCCGTCCTGGGTCGGCTTGTTGTAGTACGGCGTGATGACAAGCGCCCCGCTGACTCCCGCCTTTTTCGCGTAGCGGGTCAAGGCGACGGCCTCCTTCGTATTATTGGACCCGGTTCCGGCGATCACCGGAACGCGGCCGTCCGCGGAATCGAGCACGATGTCGATGACGCGTTCGTGCTCTTCGAAGGACAGCGTGGCCGACTCCCCCGTGGTGCCGCAGGGGACGATCCCGTCCGTGCCGCTGTCAATCTGGAATGTTACGAGTTTCTTCAACGCGTTTTTGTCCAGATTCCCGTTCCGGAACGGCGTGACTGTCGCAACAATGGCCCCGTGAAACATCGTCTCCTCCCCCCCCTAATAACGGTAGGCTTCCTCGGTAATCACCCCGTCGCAGGACCACGAGGTGTCGCCCTCCAGATAGACCTTGCCGAACCCTTTCTTGGCCGGGTCGAAGTGGATGACCAGATCCTCCCCCCCCCTCGTGCGGACGGTCACAGGAGGACGGACGAAGCCGTGCACTGCCGAGAGAATGCCGCAGGCCACCGCCCCGGTCCCGCAAGCGAGCGTTTCTCCCTCCACCCCGCGCTCATAGGTACGAACCCAGACTATGCCGTTTCGTACCTGCGCGAAATTCACGTTGGTTCCCCTCGGCGCAAAGGCGCGGTGGTTGCGTATCCCCCGCCCCACCGCGATGATGTCCCTCTTTTCGATCCCGGGAACGAACAGCACGACGTGCGGAACGCCCGTATCGAGGAAGGAGTACCGGAGTTTTCTCCCGCGAAGCGTAAGCGTCCTGTCCGTGGCAAGCCCGCGGGGGGTGGTTATCCGGAGCTTTACCCGGCGGCCGGAAACCTCGGCGCAGATGACCCCTGCCAGCGTCTCGAACGCCATCGAGCGGCCCGCGATCCTCCGCTCGGATGCGTACCGTGCGGCGCAGCGGGCCCCGTTCCCGCACATTTCCGCCGTGGTACCGTCCGCATTGAAGAAGCGCCACCGGAAATCGGCCCTGCGGGATCTGTGGATGAAGATCATTCCGTCGGCCCCGATCGACCGCGACCGATCACACACCTTTTCGGCGAAATGGGGGAGGTCGACTCCCTTCATGACGTCGTTACGATTGTCGACCAGCAGGAAGTCATTGCCGCTGCCGTTCAACTTGGAAAAGGGGATTCCCTTTTTCACGTCCGCTCCGCTTCGGAAAATGTCCCGCTATGGTAGCAGATTGATTTCTCCTGTTCCATCATCCCCGGGGATCCCACCCGGTCTCCGGGCGCCTTTGCCTACCTTCTTCGGCGTGTGAGGAACGACGCGGTCCGTTCGCCCCGCGTCAGGTCCCGTATCGTCTCTCTCCGCCTCACCACCTCGAACCGCGTTCCGCTCACCATCACCTCCGCAGCGCGCGGGCGCGAGTTGTACGTCGAGGACATCGAAAAACCGTAGGCGCCTGCGCTCATTACCGCCACAAGCTCTCCTGCGCGCAAGGCGGAAAGTTCCCGGTCCTTTGCGAGGAAATCCCCCGATTCGCAGACAGGACCAACCACGTCGACCATCACCTTTTTCCTCCCACGAACAGCCACGGGAACAAGCTTGTGGAAGGAGCCGTAGAGCGACGGCCGCGCGAGGTCGTTCATCGCCGCATCGACGATGAAAAACTGCTTCCCCTTCCCCTTCTCTTTCCCCTCCTGGGAGAGCTTGGTGTAGAGCATGCGTGTGAGCAGCACCCCCGCGTTTCCCACGAGCACCCGTCCCGGCTCGAGAATGACCGTGACCGGAAGGCCCCGGAATGCGCCCACGATGGCGTCCGCATATTGCTGCGGGTCCGGCGGAATCTCGTCCTCGTAAGTGATTCCGAGCCCCCCCCCGATATCGACATACCGGATGTCAAGCCCCTTGCGCATCAGACGGTCGACCAGCGCCCGGACCCTGCCGGCAGCGTCCAGGAAGGGGGAGATTTCCGTGAGCTGGGAGCCGATGTGGCAGTCCACCCCGATGACCTCGATATGCCTGCGCCTCGCCGCCCACTCGTAGTCCCGCATCGCCTGGTCGATGTGGATGCCGAACTTGTTCTTCGAAAGCCCTGTGGAGATGTACGGGTGGGTTCTCGGGTCCACGTCCGGGTTCACACGAAGGGAGACGGGCGCCCGCTTCCGCATTCCGCGTGCAATCTCATCGATCTTCTCCAGCTCCTGCCGGGACTCCACGTTGAACATCAGGATTCCCCGCCGGAGGGCCTCGGCGATTTCCCACTCCATCTTCCCGACTCCGGAATACACGATCCGGGAGGTGGGAGCGCCCGCCGCGATTGCCCGGGAAAGCTCTCCCCCGGACACGATGTCCACCCCGCTCCCGAGGTTGGTAAACGTCCGGATGATGGAGCCGTTCGGGTTCGCTTTCATCGAGTAGCAGATGATGTGAGGCATGCCGGAGAACGCCCGGTCGAACACACCGTAGTGGTGGGAGAGGGTCGCGTGACTGTATACGTATACGGGCGTTCCCACGGCATCGGCGATTCGCCGGAGGGGGACCCTCTCGCAAACCATCTCCCCGTCCCGTATTGCGAAATGGTGCATCGTTTCACCTCGTCCGGGATTGAACCTGCCAAGGGACCGTCCTCCCCCACAGCGGCTCCGGCTTCGCCTTGCGCCCGCATGCGGAAAGAAGGCTACTAACGATGAGAAACAGGGCGAGGGCGAGGCAAGCGCGAACGCCCCTGGTCCGTGGACTCATGATTTTTTAAGCGCCTCCAGCCGGGTCTTCACTCGTCTCGGCCCGGTCGCGCCCCGGACGTTGCGCATCCGGACGGAATTCGTAAGAGACACGAAATCGCCGATGTCCTCGCCGATCTTGCGCGAGAAGGAGTGGAACTCCTTCAGGCTCAGGTCCTTTAGACGTTTCCCGTTCTTTTCGCAATAGAGGACGATCTTTCCGGTGATCTCATGGGCTTTCCGGAACGGCATCCCTTTCCGGGCCAGATAATCGGCAAGGTCCGTGGCGGTCAGGAACCCGTCATCGCACGCCGCGCGCATCCGGTCCTCGTCGACCGTCATCCCCCGTATCAGCAGCGCTGCTCCGATGAGGGACTCCTTCACCGTTCGCGCCGAGTCGAACACCGGCTCCTTGTCCTCCTGCATGTCGCGGTTGTAGGCGAGCGGCAGCCCCTTCATCACGGTGAGCAGGTTCACCAGGTTGCCGTATGCCCGGCCCGCCTTCCCCCGGATGAGCTCGGGCACATCGGGATTCTTCTTCTGCGGCATGATGCTGCTTCCGGTGCAAAGCGAATCGGGCAGTGAGAGAAACCCGAACTCGGCGGAGGACCAGTAAACCATCTCCTCGGAGAGCCGCGACAGATGCATCATGGCCATCGCGCAGGCATACAGGAAGTCCGCCGCGAAATCGCGGTCGGACACGGCGTCGATGCTGTTCTCTGTCACCCCCCCCATGCCGAGTTCCGCCGCGACAAATTCCCGGTCGACCGGAAAGGTGGTTCCCGCGAGGGCTCCCGCACCGAGAGGGGAGACGTTCGTCCTCCTTCGGGCGTCCCGGAAGCGGTCCTGGTCCCGCGAAAGCATTTCGTGGTAGGCGAGAAGATAATGGGAGAAGAGCACCGGCTGGGCCCTTTGCATATGCGTGTATCCGGGCATCACGACGCCGAAAAGCTCCTCCGCCCGCGTCAGGATCGCCTCCTTGACCTTGTCCATCATCAAAACGATGTCATCGATCGAATCGCGCAGGTACAGGCGCAGGTCAAGCGACACCTGGTCGTTCCTGCTCCTTCCCGTGTGGAGCTTTCCCCCGATCTTCCCCACTTTCCGGATCAAAAACTGCTCCACCGCCATGTGGATATCTTCCTGGGAGGAGTGGAAGGAGAGCTTCCCCTCATCGATCTCCTGCCGAATGGCCGTCAGGGCCGCGACGATCTTCCTGGCTTCCCCCTGCGGGATGATCTTCTGTCTCCCGAGCATCCGCGCGTGGGCGATGCTGCCCTCGATGTCGTGACGGTACAGGAGTATGTCGTAGGGAATCGACGCCGTGAAATCCTCGACGAAGGCGTCGATCTGTCCGTCGAATCTTCCGCTCCACGGTTTTTTCTTCTTTGCCATGTCAGCGCTTCCGGTCCCCGCGCATCGCCCGGATCTTGAGCCGAAGCGCGTTGATCTTCACGAACCCCTCCGCATCGCGTTGGTCGAACACGGTCTCCTTCTCGAACGTGGCGAAATCGCCCCGATAGAGAGAGACGGGGCTCGATCGGCCCGCCACGGTGCAGCTTCCCTTGTACAGCTTCAGCCGCGCGGTGCCGGTCACGTTCTCCTGGCTCTTCTCCACCATCCCCCTGAGCAACTCCATCTCCGGGGAGTACCAGTATCCGTAATAGATGAGTTCGGCGAACTTGGGAATCAACGAGTCCCGGAAATGCATCACTTCCCGGTCGAGAGTGATCGATTCGACCGCCCGGTGCCCAGCGTAAAGTATGGTCGCCCCCGGGGTCTCGTACACGCCGCGGGATTTGATCCCCACGTACCGGTTCTCGACCAGATCGACCCGGCCGATCCCGTTGATCCCCCCCAGCTTGTTGAGATGCGCGAGGAGCTTCGCCGGTCCCATTTTTTTCCCGTCTACCGCCACGGGAACCCCCCGCACGTAATCGATCTCCACGTATGTCTGCTTGTCCGGAGCCTTCTCGGGGGAACGGGTAAGGACGAACATGTCCTCGGGCGGCTCCGCCGCCGGGTCTTCGAGGATCCCTCCCTCGAAGCTGATGTGCATGAGATTCCGGTCGCTCGAGTACGGTTTCCGCACCGTCACAGGGGTCGGGATGCCATGCTTCTTCGCATACTCCACGAGGTCGGTCCTTGACCGGAAATCCCACTCCCGCCAGGGCGTGATGACCCGTATGCCGGGCATGAGCGAGTAGTAGGTGAGCTCGAACCGGACCTGATCGTTCCCCTTGCCGGTCGAACCGTGCGACACGGCGTCCGCCTTCTCCTTGCGGGCCACCTCGATCTGCTTCTTCGCGATGAGAGGACGGGCGATGGAGGTTCCAAGGAGGTATGACCCCTCGTACACCGCGTTCGCCATGAGGGCGGGGAAGATGAAATCCCGGACGAATTCGTCCTGGACGTTTTCCACGTACACCTTCGAGGCGCCGGTCTTCTTCGCCTTGGCGCGGACGGGCGCGAGCTCCTCCCCCTGACCGAGATCCGCCACGTAGGCGATCACCTCGCAGTCATACGTCTCGATCAGCCACCGGAGGATGACCGACGTGTCGAGCCCCCCGGAATACGCGAGCACGACCTTCTTCACTTTTTTCACTTCTTTCCCCTCCCTACGATCCATGTGGGATGAGTTTCTCCAGGATGGCCATCTGCGTATACAGACGGTTCTCCGCCTGGTCGAACACGGCGGATCGGGGCCCTTCGATAACCTCGTCGGTGATCTCCTCCCCGCGATGGGCAGGGAGGCAGTGCATCACGATCGCATTCTTCCCCGCCACCCGAAGCAGGCCGGAATCGATGCGGTAACCGCGGAAGGCCGCGAGGCGTTTGCGCCGCTCCTTTTCCTGACCCATGCTCGTCCACACGTCGGTGTACAGGATGTCCGCCTTTCTTGCCGCCTCGACCGGATCCCGCAGCACCCGGACGTCCCCCTTTCCTATCGCCTCCGCCTCCCGACGGATCCTCGCGGAAGGCTCGTACCCCTTCGGGCATGCGACGCGTAATGTAAACCCGATGAGGTGGGCCGCTTCCACCCAGGAGTTCGCGACGTTGTTCCCGTCACCGACATAGGCGACGCGCATCCGGCGCAGGTCGAAGCCGCGCTCCCGGGCCGTCATGAGATCGGCAAGAACCTGGCATGGGTGGTGGTCATCCGTCAGTCCGTTGATCACGGGGACGGACGCCGCGACAGCCATCTCTTCGGCGACAACGTGGGAGAACGTCCGGATCATGATCCCGTCCGCATACCGGGAAAGAACGCGGGAGGTGTCCCGGACGGGCTCTCCGCGTCCGATCTGGGTGTCGGCCGGGGAAAGGAATAGGGCGTGTCCGCCCAGCCTGGCCATCCCCACCTCGAACGATACCCGGGTCCTCGTGGACGCCTTCTGGAACACCATGGCCAGCGACTTGCCTGCGAGCGGGCGCGGAGCGTTCCGTCGCCTCCCCCTCCGCTTCCATGCACGGCCGGAAGAGACGATGGAAAGGACCTCTCGCCCGGTAAGGTCGAGAACCCTAAGGAGATCCTTCTTCACTTCCGCCCCCCCTCCGGCAGGGAGCCCTCGAGAATCGAGAGGGCCTGCTGGATCTCCCCGTCGGTGACGGTCAGCGGCGGGAGAAACCGCAGAACATTCCCCGCCGTGCTGTTCACGACGAGACCGCTCGCAAGGCACCGGTTCGCGAGCTCCCGGGTCTCCCCGTCCATTTCGATCGCGAGCATGAGCCCCATGCCCCGGACCTCCCGGATGTCCTCCCGGCGGGACGCGATCTTCCGGAGGCCCTCCGCGAACAGATGCCCCTTGCGTCGGACCTCCTCGAGAAACCCCGGCGTCCGAAGCGTTTCGAGTACGACCCTTGACGCGGCGCAGCAGACCGGGTTCCCTCCGAACGTGGCGCCGTGTGTTCCGGGGCCGAAGGACGCGGCGACTTCGTCGTTCGCCACGGCGGCGCCCAGGGGGAGACCGTTGGCCAGTCCCTTCGCCAGAGTGACTATGTCGGGGATGATTCCGAACTGCTCGCTCGCGAGGATCGAACCGGTTCGCCCCAGGCCGGTCTGGATCTCGTCTACCACCATCAGGATCCCTCTTTCCCTGCAGAGCTGCTCGGCGGCCGCCAGGTATCCGGGTGGAGGTACCCGGACACCGCTTTCCCCCTGGATCGGCTCGATGAGGAAGGCGCACGTCGTGTCCGTCAGGGCCGCCTCGAGCGCTGCCACGTCCCCGAACGCCACCGTCCGGAATCCGGGCAGCAGGGGCTCGAACCCCTTGTGCAATCTCGGCTGGGCCGTTGCGGACAGTCCCCCGTAGGTGCGTCCGTGGAACGAACCTTCCGCCACGACGATCTCGTGCGCACCCGTCTTCCCCCGGTCCGCGGACCACTTCCTTGCGAGTTTGATCGCCGCCTCGTTCGCCTCGGTTCCGCTGTTGCAGAAAAACACCTTGCCGCCGGTCGTGGCGGCGGACACGAGCCTTCCCAGTTCCGCCTGAACAGGCACATGGAAGAGGTTGGAGACGTGAACAAGGTTTTTCACCTGCAGGGAGACCGCTTGCGAGACCCCGGGGTGGGCGTGCCCCAGCAGGGTGACCGCTATCCCCCCCAGAAAATCGAGATATTCCCTTCCGTCGACGTCGAACAACCGCGTTCCTTCCCCCCGGACGAAGACGACGGGGTTGCGGGAGTAGTTCCCCATCTGGTACGTCTGCGTCATGCCGATGATCTCGGAGGATGTCATTCCCGTCACGTTCCCGGCTCCGCGGGGATGATCTCCGTCCCGATGCCGGCATCGGTGAAGATTTCCAAAATCACGCTGTGGGGGACCCGCCCATCGAGAATGTGCACCTTTCTCACCCCCTTGCCCAGCGCCGTCAATCCGCATTCCACCTTGGGAATCATCCCGCCGGTGATCGTCCCGCCCATGATGGCGGCCGCCGTGTCGTCCGCGGTCATGGTGGATACGAGGTTCCCCTGAGGGTCCATCACTCCGGGGACATCGGTCAGAAGGATGAGCTTCTCCGCGGAGAGCGCCCCGGCCACCTCGGCGGCGACGGTGTCCCCGTTGATGTTGTACGCTTCCCCCTGCTCCCCCACTCCGATCGGCGCGATGACGGGCACGAAGCCGCTCCTTTCCAGTGTCCGGAGAATGTCCGGGCGGACCTCGACCACATCGCCCACGAGCCCCAGGTCCAGAGGTGGCGCAGCGCCCCCCGCGGGGGAGGGAGCAAAATGTTTCCGCGCGCGGATCAGCTCCCCATCCTTCCCCGTCAGCCCGACCGCCTTGCCCCCGAACAGGTTGATCAGGGCGACGATCCGCTTGTTCACCGTCCCCCCGAGCACCATCTCCACCACTTCCATCGCGTCGGGGGAGGTCACACGCAGGCCCTCCTTGCGCTGGAAGGGAATCGAAAGCTTTTCCAGCATGCGGTCGATCTGGGGTCCTCCTCCGTGGACGACGACGGGTCGTATCCCGACGTATTGCAGCAGAACGATGTTCTCCGCGAACGAGGACATCCTCTCCTCGCCCACCATCGCCGCCCCGCCGTACTTGATGACGACGGTTTTCCCGCTGAACTCCCGGATGTAGGGGAGTGCTTCGGTGAGCGTCCGGGCCTTCTGGAGGTATTCCTGCATGTCTTCCATGGTTCCGTCCCTCAGAGAATGTAGCGGCTGACATCCACGTCCCGAACGATGTCGGCGAGTTTCTCCTCCACGTACTCCGCCGGGACGACAATCTCCTGCCCGGCGATCTCCGGGGCGGAGAACAGGAGGTCCTCCAGCAGCTTTTCCATGATCGTGTGAAGCCGGCGCGCCCCGATGTTCTCCGTGCGGTCATTCACCTCGCATGCCATCTCGGCAATCCTGTCCACCGCCTCCGGGGTGAAGGTAAGCCGGACCCCTTCCGTGGCGAGCAGCTCCGTGTACTGCCGGGTGAGGGAGCCATGCGGTTCGGTCAGGATGCGCACGAAATCCTCCCGGGTGAGGGGGGAAAGCTCGACCCGGATGGGGAACCGTCCCTGCATCTCCGGGATGAGATCGGAGGGCTTCGTCATGTGGAACGCACCGGCGGCAATGAACAGAATGTGGTCCGTCCGGACCATTCCGTATTTCGTGGTGACGTTCGACCCTTCCACGATGGGCAGGAGGTCCCGCTGAACCCCTTGGCGCGAGACGTCCGGGCCGACCGCGGACTCCCGTCCCGCGATCTTGTCGATCTCGTCCAGGAAGACGATACCGCTCTGCTCCGTTCGACGAACGGCCAGCGCCTTCACCTGGTCCATGTCGATCATCCGCGCCGCTTCCTCCTTCTCGAGAAACGCGAGGGCCTCCGGGACTCGTATTCGTTTCCGTCGGACCTTCTTGGGAAAAAGATTCCCCAGCATCTCCTGCAGATTCCCTTCAAGGCCCTCTCCGCCGCCCCCCGTAACGCCGATGAGGTCGATCGGCGGCATTCCGCTCTCGCGGACCTCGATCTCCACCATGCGGTCCGATAGCTTTCCTTCCCGGAGCATGGCCCGCATCCTCTCCCTCGACTCGCTGCCCGCCTCCGGCGGATCCGCCGGCTGCTCTCCCGGACGGTGCGGACGGGGAGGAAGAAGGATGTCCAGCAGGCGCTCCTCGGCGCTTCCACGCGCCCGGATCGCCACCTTTTCCATCTCCTCCGCGCGCACCATGTGGACGGCGATCTCGGTCAGGTCCCGGATCATCGACTCCACGTCCCGTCCGACATACCCTACCTCGGTGAATTTGGAGGCCTCGACCTTTACGAACGGGGCCTGGGCCAGGCGCGCGAGGCGGCGTGCGATCTCGGTTTTTCCCACGCCGGTCGGTCCCACCATGATGATGTTCTTCGGGGCGATCTCCTCCCGGAGTTCCTCTGGAACCTGCATTCGTCTCCATCGGTTCCGCAGGGCGATGGCGACGGCGCGCTTCGCCTTTTGCTGCCCCACGATGAAACGGTCCAGTTCGGCAACGATCTCGCGGGGGACCATCGGGCGGCCGCCCGGCAACTCCGGCTTCTTCCCGGTCACGACGCGGCCACTTCCTCGGCCACGACATTCGCATTGGTGTATATGCAGATCTCGGAGGCGATACGAAGCGCCTCGCGGGCGATGTCGATGGCCGGTTTGTCTGTGTGGAGCAGCATGGCGCGGGCTGCCGCCATGGCATAGGACCCGCCGGACCCCACCCCGATCACGCCGTCATCCGGTTCCACAACGTCCCCGTTGCCGGAAAGGAGCATCAGGTCTCTCCCGTCAGTTACGACCATGAGGGCGTCCAGCCGTCGGAGCACTCTGTCCGTCCTCCAATCCTTGGCGAGTTCCACCGCGGCACGCCGGAGATTTCCCCTGAACTCCTCCAGCTTCCCCTCGAACTTCTCGAAAAGCGTAAAGGCGTCCGCCGTAGCTCCCGCAAACCCCGCCACGATTCGGTCCTGATGCAGGCGCCGTATCTTGCGCGCCGTGTGCTTCAGGACGGTATTTCCTATCGTCACCTGTCCGTCTCCCGCCATCGCGACCCGCCCATCGCGTGAGACCGCGATGATCGTCGTTCCCCGTGCCTCCCTCAATTGCTCTCTTCCCTTCTGCCGGAGGGTACCGGCTTTCTCCGCGGAGCCGACCCGGCCGCCCGCGGGTGTGCCTGCTCGTAGGCGCGAACGAGGTGGCTCACGTTCACTCTCGCGTAACGCTGCGTTGTGGAGAGCGATGCATGCCCCAGCATCTCCTGGATGGCGCGAAGGTCCGCGCCCGATTCCAACAGGTGCGTCGCAAAGGAATGCCGGACGCCGTGGGGAGAGAGATGCCTCCCGATTCCGGCCCGCTCCAGGGCCCGGTCCAGGATGCGCGCAACGCTGCGCGCCGAAAGCGCTCCCCCCCGCAGATTGCGGAAGAGCGCTCCCTCCCAATCGTCTGCCTCTCCCCGCTTGCCGGTCACCCGTCCTTCGGCAAGATACGAAGACAGGGCCTGAAGCGCCTTCTCCCCCGCGGGGACGACCCTCACCTTGCGTCCCTTTCCCCGGACCCGGACGGTCCCCTCTGGAATCGATACATCCATCCTCCGCAGGGAGACGAGCTCCCCGACGCGCAACCCCGAGGAATAGAGGAGCTCCAGGATCGCCGCGTCCCGCTTCCCCGCTTCCCCCTCCGCGGGAAGGGATCGCAACAGATCCATCATCTCGTCCACCGGAAGAAATTCCGGCAGGCGCACCGTCCGACGGGGAGCCGTGATCCCGGCGGCGGGATTTCCCGGGATTTTCCCCAACGTGACCAAAAAGGAGAAGAAGGTGCGGAGGGCAGCGATCTTCCTCGCCATGGTCGACCCTTTCTTGCCGGGATATCGCGCGGCGAGGAAACGGCGCATGTCTGCGACCGACACCGACGCCCACGAGCGGGAACCGTCGTGCGGGGAAAATCCCTTGCCCGTTTCCGACAGGAATTGGCGGAATTCGGATACCTCGCGGAGATAGGCTCGCACCGTCTCGCGAGAGGCATTCCTCTCGGAAAGAAGAAACCGGGAGAATTGCTCGATGGCGGAATCCAACCCCTTGCCCATCCCTTCACCCCGTCGGGGGAAAAGATTTATGTAACACGGCGACGACAGGATAGCAAGATTCAATGGTTTCGATAGGTTATAATTGACAGAGCGTGACTGGGAGGGTCAGAGAGGGCGACAACCCGCAACCTATACGCAACCGGATTCCGACAAGGGATGAAGATGAAAGGATTGAAGTACGCCACTCTATGTCTCGCTGTCCTCGGCCTAACGGCGACGCTTGCCTACTCGGCAGATTGGTCGTTTTTTTACCAGAGCGATACTTTACCCTTGAAAGAACGATATTACATTGACAAGAGAAGCATACACACGACACCGGAGGGGACCATTCTTGTGTGGTGGAAGAGAGTATCCACCGACATCACTAAGGCGGGCGTACCATCGATATGGGTTGAGGAATTGGACGAGGTGGATTGTTCTCGTCGCCGGTTCAAGGTGCTGCAAGGAAAATCCGGGGGACCAGATTATAGTGATAACGTACAAACCAGTGACTGGTCTTACTTCACCGCTGACGATATGAGTAGTGCATTCTTCGAAGCCGTGTGCGGGAAGGGCGAGAAGGAGTAGAGAACATTGACTCCCGGGGGATAGGCAACGCGTGCCGACAAGCGGGAACCGTGCCCGCTTCCCCCGGTTTGTTTTCTGCTCTACCCGCTCCCTATCGCCTGATAAAAATATTCGGTGTGGTGAACTCCATTTCGGAGGGGATCTGTGCTTGGGCTGTTTGTGCTCCTTTTCCTCTTCCTGTTGGTCGTAGTGATTTCTATTCATTACGCGTACGAGAGAAAGAATAAGCAAACGAAATTTCCTCGGAAAGATCTTCTCCGCGGATTCGACTCGCTCAAGAAAGGGTCCTGGAGTTCATCCTCCATGACCAAGGGAACCGGGGAGAACCCGTTAAAGGGGGGCGGGGAATCCCACGATCAGGACGCGCTTGATAAGATATTTCGACCCCACACCGATGAGGGTGTGGGAAAAAAGGCTATTAAAACGATATTAGTCGAGGACGACAACTCCGAAGGATCCCCTCGACACAAAGGGAAAGGCCGGAAGATCGCCAAGTAAAAACCTACAACCGCTTCCCCCGGATCACCATACGGCCACCATACGGAGGTGGCAAGATGGACGAAAGAAACCTAATCCAGAAGGCGCAGCAAGGGGACCAGGACGCATTCGCCGATCTGTTCAAAGATCACCGGGGGCGGATTATAAGCTTGGCCGCTGGGATTTTACAAAACGAGGATGACGCCGAAGAAGTGGCATCGGATGTATTCCTTAAAGGAATCAAAACCTACAAAAATGACAAAGGGGCGATTTTTTCGACTTGGCTCCATAGACTCGCAAAAAACGTCTGTCTCGAACGGCTCAGGAGATCCAAGGCGAAGAAGCGCGGGGGGAAACCTCAAGGCGACGATAAAAACCTAACTGCAAAACCGACGACTTTCCCCGACCATGACGAGGCGGAGAAAGAAAGCGGCGAGGCGGTACGTTATTGGATGAAGGAAGGAGGCCCATCCCAGGAAGAACGCGACCCCCACCGTGTAATTCTCGCCCGCACTTTTTTTCTAAATGCTGCGAAACGGGAACTTAAGAAATATCCCGACGCTCAGGTTCGGCGGCACGGGCTGCGAATAATTGATGATCCCCGGACTGTGGAACTGTTCAACTTGCTCGCGGATGAGGGCGGGCGCATAGACGAGAATACATTTCTGTTGATCGTCCGCATCTGTGCCGACTTTGCCGAACGGCCAGCAGAGGCATTTACCCCAAATGAGGCACGGGCTGCGCTCAAGGTTCTAAAAATCATTGGAGATCGATTCCGAGGCGCACCATCCGGAAGTGGATTTGAAACAATGACGGAAAACATAGAAAAGATCTTGTCAATGCTACGTCCACCAGCGGCCATAAAGAACAAGAAGACGGCACTCCATTACGACCTCTATAACACCCTGGGGCCTGTGATCCATAGGCTTTGTGGACACCCTGTCCGGAAGGCGCTCGTTCTCGCCGCTGAAATCACCTATGGCAAGAAAAGATCCCTGGAAGATGTAAAGGCCGCACGAAAACGACGATGACCCGCAGGGGGGGCAATTCCCGACCAATTATCGTCCCCCCACCACACCCCAGGTAATCCGTATAAAAAGGGACATGAATGAAACATTCAAACCCCCGACTACCCTCCGACCTGCCCGCCTTCTCGCGGGATATACGCAGGAATCACTTGCCAAAGCGGTAAAACGCTCGCAACCGTGGATTTGTAGGGCCGAGCATGGTAGCGGTGCCCTCGTCACGAATGAGGATTCACAGCGCCTTGCCTCGGCCCTTGGAGTCCCTCCCGAAAAACTTTTCACGGAATTGCCCGAATGACCGGCCCTTACGATTTAGATTTCGACGGGGCCGGGGCGTACCTTGGCGTGTCCGGGCGAACTGTCCGACGGCGGCTTCCTTTGATACCGCATTTCCGTACTGATTTCGGGATTCGCTTCTCCAGAGCAGACCTGGACGAATACATGGCGGCCTTCCGTCGCGAACCTACCCGACCGGCGAAGGTGGACCTCGACCGCATCCTCGGCAAGCGGAAGGCGGGGGCGGGATAGTGGCTATTAGCAACGATGGCCTTCTGACGCTTGTGGGCCGTCATCATCACCAACGACAGAAAAACGGCGGGAACGGGGGGGGACGGGGACAATGACTACCCTTCCCCCGGACCCGGATGTATGCGCCGTTCTGTCGTGCGAACTGCGCGATCACCCCGTCGATGAATGCAAGGCCCGCAGGTGTTGCCACCTGTGGAGGCGCCAGATCGTAATGCGGATTGCCAGGGAAGCGGTGCAAAAGGAACTGGATCGACGGGAGAAGATGGAAAGGGAAGCATGAGATATGAGGCATAGGTGGTTGATAATAAAGGGTGTCCTTGGGACGGCAATGACCACAGGTGTCCCGCGATCATCGCGTGTCCCTACCGACTCCTCCGGAGGATCATTTCACTTTGCACCATTTTGTTACAAGGGGGACATGAATGGCAGATAGGAAAGTAAAAACAGGGGGGGCATCGGCGGTTGGTAAGCGCCTTGGAGTGACCCGGCGGACCGTGTTCAACCTGGAGAAGATCGGGCTACCGAAGATCGGGCCGGGGAAGTACGACCTCGCGGCCTGTGAGAAGTGGTACGCCGATTACGCAGCCCGGGAGGCGATGCCTCCGGAGGTTGCCGACATTGACGACATCGCGAGGGTGCTGGAATCCATTGTGGTTGCGATACGGTCGAGGTTGCTTGCCCTCCCCGCCCGCCTCGCGCCCCAGATCGCCGCGTGTAGTTCCATCCCGGAAGTCGCCGCGCTTATCCAGGAGGAGATCTATCGGGCGCTTGACGAGCTGGCGGCCTTGTCCACCGTTGGTGCAAAAGAGGTCAAGAAGCGATGAAAAATAGAGTCTCGCCGGGGCGGATCGGAAACGAGGACTAGGTGGTCCGTAGCCTCAAGCAAAAAGGTTTCTATCGGTCAGGGGTCCCGCGTCCGGAGGAAAGAACTTCACGGCGTCGTGAGGTTTCCCGTCGGCGCCCCACGGGGCTGAATGATGAAGAGTACGCAGCATATATCCGGCTTCGCGAAGAAGCAGAAGGAGAAACAAGACGATGAGTGCGAAAAGATTGGTTGCAAGGATGTATGGCGAGGAGGATCGGATTCTCCTCCGTCGCCTGGACAAATTCGTGGATTCCCCGGAGAAGCAAGACCTCGTGGCAGGAAGGCGGGGGTTGGTGATTTCTGACATCTGTTTTCAGACTCTCCAGCGGAGGGATCTTGCCGTGACATCCGGCCCCGAAGGCGCGTACACCACAAAATCATCGCAGCCGACTACGGTGATTGACGCATTACAGGCGGCCCTGGTATGCGCCCGGGCGGGGGCGCAGTACGAGGCCCCAAATGGCGATTGGAGCGCCCTTCCCCGCGTTGCCAGCGTCGGGTCGGCGTCCTGGGTGGATCCGGACGGCGGGACGATAGACGAGACGAGCATGACGTTCAGTTCTGCCAGTAGGTCGGCGAAACTTGTCTCGGCGAGCGTCGATATCTTCAGGATGCTGAACATTATCATCGGGAGACTTCCGGAGCGCGTGGTCCTGCGGGAGCTGATCGCCCTCCTTGCCCGGGCCATGGACGCTGCGGCCCTCGTGGGAACCGGGACGGACGGACAACCCTTGGGCATCGCGAATGTCCCCGGCGTCGATTCGCAATCCGGTGAGGCCTATGCCTTGGCGACAGCTCTCGCGCAGATCAAGGCGGTAGAAAACGCCAATGGGAACCCGACAGCTTTCATCATGTCCCCGACGGTGAAGAAAACCCTCGCGGGTCGGGAGAAGATTGCCGACTCCGGGATCTTCCTCGTCGGCGACGACGGGCGGATGGCGGGCGTCCCGGTCCTGGCGACCACGGGGATCGACGACGACACGATCATCCTGGGCGATTTTTCTCGGCTCCTGATCTGCATCGAGGCGCTGGAGGCCATCGTCAATCCGTACACGCAGGGCAAGGCCGGGACCACGGAGATCGTGTTGCTTTCGTTCTGCGATGTAGTGGTCGAGCATCCGGCGGTGTTCTCCGTTGCGACTTCTGTTTCGTAGGAGGGTATATGCGAATCACGGAACCGATGAAGATCAAGATGGTGAAGGTGCGGGCCATCCAGCCGAGGTACTACGCCAACGGGAGGGTCGTCTCTGTCGGGGACGAGCATGAGGTGGATTACAGCGACGCCTCGCATCTCGTCCTTGCGGGCAAAGCGGAGATCGTCCCGGGAACCGAGAGAACCAAGTCCATCGGTCTCCAGAATGAGGCGGACCGCCTCCGCCGAAGCGGTTGGGGTAGTGGATGGCCGCAGACTTATCGATGACTGATTCCCCCTTGTACGAATTCGCGGCGGTGGGGCATTCTACCCCTTTCCCCTGCCATGCCCGGGGGCAGCCGTCGCGAATCCCGGGCACACACCCGCCGAGGCCTACCCCGGCGGGAGGGGCGGTTTCCTCCCTACGCTCCGCTCTCTTCCCCCCTGGCGGTGTTTCCCCGGTCGCTTTGCGCCGGCCGGGAAGAACGCTTCCCCTCTTTGCCAGGGGCCGATGCCATGGCGTCGGTGTGTTGTGAGGGGGGGAGGCAGCGCAAGCTGGATTGGGGGACGGTTTTTACGGGAAGGGCCGTCCCCCCTTCCGGTTTTAATCAATCCGGTCTTTGAAAATTGCTCACGAAGGCGCAAAAAAAGACGGAGTCGATAGCCACTACCTTATAAAAAGGAGATGTTGACGGGAGCCGACAAGTCTCCCTTCATCGAGCAAGGCCCATTTTTCTTTTCTTAGGTAGGTACCTGCTCTGAGACTTGATTGGTTTTTCGGTTCCCACTCGGGGTGCAAGATTGCCCCAAACGGTTGCCCAAGCTCAAGCAGCTAGCCAATCAAAGATTCTACTCATTAGCGGCCCTGTCTCCTTTGTCTTTTTGTAGGCCATTTCTCGGAACTCCGGCGGGGATATCACGTGCAGTCTCGGACCCGACTCCATCTTCTTTTTTCGGACTATATTTCTAAAATCCAGTGGTGAGATCCAGTCGGGTTCCGCATAGTTACTGAAATCTATGTATTTCCTGGACATTTTCAACTCTCCTTTCCTTATAGGACGTTGCATTGGAGTAGTTGATAAATTAAATGTCCGTAAAAATAAGAGGATCTCATTACTAAGATGTAATCCGCGCGGCTATGGTTCCCTTAAGGGACAAAAAAATAATCATCGTTGGGGCGCTTCCCCAAGGCGCTCCGAGAGGAGAGGTTTCTTCCCCCCAAAGAGGCCGTGGGGCGGCCTACAAGCGACGATCTACCTTCTGGTAAGGGGTGGGGGGGTGGGTTTATCGATGACGAGTGGGGCGCATACCGGGAGAAGGCCCTGACGGTAGATCCTCCCCGGGATGTGATCACCGGCGCGGGGGACTCTTGATGGTTCGCGATAGGTCGGCCTATACCTCCCCATGGCGACCACGACGGCCGGATAGACCCCCCCGCCCGTGGAGGAGGGCGGAAAGGGCGGCTCCAAGGGAGATCGTGGCCCTGGGGGCAATTCAGGGGGTTTTCTTCTTCCCCTTCTTCGCTCGGGCATCGAGGGCTTCCTTGATGAGAATACGGGCCATCGCCGCCACGGGGCGGTCCTCCTTTTCGGCGGCTGCATCGACGGCGGCCATCAATGAAGGTTCCAATCGGACATTTACCTGGCCCGACTTCTTTTCTCCTCTACCCATGTCAGAACATATATCACAAATATCTTTGACTTCATATACTATTATTAATATCTTTAGTATCATTATTGATGAGAGGAGGTATAGAGGTGAAGGAGCCGGAAGGATTGCTCAAGGCGAGCATCGTCGCGCATCGGCTCGGTATATCGGTTTCGAGCGTGTACCGTCTCGCGGCCAGGGGGGAGATCCCTTGCATCCGCATCGGGCCGAAGTTGGTACGATTCGACCTGATGGAATTGAAGCGGTACATTCGCAACAGGCGCAAGGCGGGGTGAACCTCGAAACGAAAGGAGGGAGGGAAAAATGAGGAAGATCCACGAAAAAGACACGGGAGCGCTAAAAACATTTTGGGGGAGCCTGATGGTTCCTGACTTCTCCGATTCGGAGGATTTAGGGGAATCGTTACATGAACACGTCATAAGATGCCTGACTTCGCAAGCATCGCCGACGATTCGTTGGAACTTGCCTATGCGGTGCTTAAAGCAGGAGCAAACGAATTCGCGAGACAAACGCTTACCCCGCTGAAGAAACGGGCAGCGGGAAAGGCGGCCTGATGGGCGTTAAGGTACGGGAGCGCAAAGGGACGTATCGTTATCAGTATGAATGCATCGGTTACATAAACCGCGCCACCAACCATGAACCGCCAACCCAAAGGAGGTAGAGAGCGATAAATGCCATCAGTACCCATATGAGCCATTAAATGTCCTCATCGTCTATGGAAAACTGGACGAACCAGAGAAGAATGAAGACACTTATCACGAGGCTGATAACAACTATATTGGGATTAAGGAAGTCGATCATTTCGCCCTCCGGGGAAACAGAAGGGAAAGGCCGGAAGAACGACAGGAACCACGATGGCCCCTGCTCTCTTCAAGGAGGGGATTCCTTGCTTCCGGCCATATATTTGATGGCGAGGGAGGGTTAGTGAATTCACCCCCGGTGAAAATATTTCGCTCTCTCCAAGCCGAGATCTCCTTAACCATCCGCACGGCAAAAGGGAAAGGGAGGTGAGATAGATGGGCGTCAAGGTGAGAGAACGCAAACCCGGGGAGTGGTGGGTATTCATCGACTACAACGGCGACCGTCGTGCAAAGAAGGTCGGTTCCAAGCGGGCGGCGGCGGAACTCGCCAAGGAGATCGAGAAACAGATCGCG
>Ga0210060_1000127_pt1 | contig 43934 bp, 40 predicted proteins | sample Joice_CattailNLB_FD_184871 | JGI IMG/M metagenome (GOLD analysis project Ga0210060, IMG submission 184871) | Wetland microbial communities from San Francisco Bay, California, USA, that impact long-term carbon sequestration - Joice_CattailNLB_D2... | ecosystem: Environmental > Aquatic > Marine >...
GCAGGCGCTCGGCTACCGGGAGCGGATCCTCGCAGCGCTGCCGGAAGACCAGCCGTTCGAGCCGCTGATGACCTTGTACCTCACCGACGATACGCCACCCGAAGAGATCGTGCGGGCGAAGCTCTCGGGGCGCATCTTCGCCGTGAAGCTGTACCCGGCGGGTGCCACCACCCACGCGGACGAGGGCGTGACGCGAATCTCGCGGTGTTTTCACACCCTCGAGCGCATGCAGGAGCTGGGCATGCCGCTCCTGGTGCATGGCGAGGTCACCGATCCGGAGGTCGACGTCTTCGATCGCGAAAAGGCGTTCATCGAAGAGGTACTCGGGCCGCTGGTCGAGCGCTTCCCGAACCTGAAGGTCGTCCTCGAGCACATCACGACGCGCGACGCCGTGCAGTATGTGGAGGTGACGGGCGCGCACATCGGCGCGACGATTACCGCGCACCATCTCCTCATGAACCGCAACGCGCTGTTTCTCGGAGGTCTGCGGCCGCATCACTACTGCCTCCCCGTGCTCAAGCGCGAGGTTCACCGCGAAGCGCTCGTCGAGGCCGCGACCTCGGGAAACCCCAAGTTCTTCCTCGGCACCGACAGCGCGCCCCACGCGCTCGATGCCAAGGAAGCCGCCTGCGGCTGTGCCGGCATCTACACGGCGCACGCGGCGCTCGAGTTGTACGCAATCGCCTTCGAGGAAGCCGGCGCGCTCGACAAGCTCGAGGGATTCGCGAGCCTGTTCGGGCCACGGTACTACGGTTTGCCGGCCAACGAAGATACGGTGACCCTGGTGCGCGAATCCTGGGCAGTGCCGGAGCGATTGCCCTATGGCGCCGGCGCGCTCATTCCGCTGCGGGCCGGAGAGCAGCTACCCTGGAGGCTTGCCTGAGCCTCGGCTGGTCCGGGGGCCGCGCGGGATTCGCTCACCCGATCTACGATCCAGTGCGATGCGCGCTTGCGCGGCTCGCGCAGCAGCCCGCCTGGCCCGATGCTGCGGCGCTGAACGCGCTTGGCACAACCCTCGGCGATGTGCCGCGCACGGCGAGCGGTCATCCCATCCGTTTCGTCCCAGCCACCTCCAGCGGCATGAATTACGAGCTGCGTATCCATACGCGCGGCGAAATCGCGACCCGTCCATGCAACTGGCACGACCTGTTCAACGCCCTGGTCTGGCTCGCGTTTCCGCGCACCAAGGCGTGCCTGAATGCGATTCATGCAAGCGAGATGCCGGTCGAAACGAAGCGCCGCGGCGCGGCGCGTGACCTGCTCACCATATTCGACGAAGGCGGCGCCATGGTCGCGTGCTGCGATCCGGCGCTGCTCGAACTGATCCGCGCGTTTCGCTGGCAGACGCTGTTTTGGACCGAACGGACGCGCGTCCTGAAAAGCCTGCGAATCGTGGTGTTCGGCCACGCCGTGCTTGAGCAGGCGCTCGAGCCTTGGCCGGGCATCACCTGCAAGGCGCTGCTGATCCCGGTGGAACAGCCGCTGCTGTCCGCACCCATCGAGCAGCTCTGCCAGGTGCTCGATGCGGCGGCGGCCGTCTGGTTCGACGCCCGCGCACGCGAGAGCTCACCGCGTAATCTCGCAGCGCTTCCGGTTTTCGGCTATCCCGGCTGGAGCGAAGGCAGCGCGCGCGCCGCGTTCTATGCCGACGAACGCTACTTCAGACCACGGCCGCAGGTTGGGCGCGCATCGCAGGGGTAGAATTGTCACGGGAGTCGGCCAGGCAGTCGCTGTCTGCCCCGCAAGGGTGCAGGCAGAGGAAAGTCCGGGCTCCGCAGAGCGGGATGCAGGGTAACCCCCTGGCACGGCGACGTGACGAACAGGGCCACAGAGACGAGTCGCACGGCGCAAGCCGTGCGGGTGAAACGCGGCAACCTCCATCCGGAGCAACACCAAATAGGCAAGCGTTCGAGGCCGGCTCGGCCGAGCTTGCGGGTAGGTGGCTAGAGCCCAAGGGGTAACCCGGGGTCGAGAGGAATGGCTGCCATGACCGTGGCTTCGTTAAGGAGTTGCGGTCAACAGAACCCGGCTTATCGGCCGGCTCCCGTTTGTTGCACCGCGAGTGTCAGAAGGTATGTGAGAGGGTTGCGGGGCCGACGCGATCGGACGACAATCCGCGCACGATTAAAGAACAATTGTGTTGCGCCCTCTGAAATGGACCTTCGCCTAAATCAGAACGACGTCACCAATCGCATCAACGTCGAGGATGCGGTACGGGTCCGCGACGCCGTCCTGGAGATTTTCAAGGCGCGCTATCCCGGGTGCGATTTCGCGCCCCTTGCACAGGCGTTTGATGACGTCAGCGCCCTGTTCGAGGGAAAATTTCCCGGATATCTCGCCTGCGATACGCTGTACCACGACGAGCGCCACACGCTGGATATGGCCCTTGCGATGGCGCGCCTGATCGATGGACACGATCGCAGCCGCGCAGCGCCGGAGCGGCTCGGCGCGCGGCGCGCGATGCTGGGTGTGATCATCGCCCTACTGCACGACAGCGGATACATCAAGCGGAGTGCCGAGACCGGCGTCCCGAATGGCGCGGTGTTCACGAAGGTGCACGTCAGCCGCAGCGCGGACTTCCTGCTTCGCTACCTGCCTGAGCGCGGTTTTGCGGCCGAAGCGGACCTGGCGGCGCAACTGGTCCATTTCACCGGCTACGAGGTGGACGTCGACGACATCAAGGTACCGGCAGGCAAAGATCGCCTGATCGGCTGCCTGGTCGGCACGGCGGATCTGCTTGGCCAGATGTCCGACCGCATGTACCTCGAAAAATGTCGCGACTTTCTCTACGAGGAGTTCGTCTGGGGACATGTGGCGCGCGAAACGCTTCCCGATGGACAGGAGATCGTGCGCTATGCCTCGCCCGAAGACCTGATCCTCAAGACGCCCGGTTTTTACGAGTACGTCGCGCGCCAGCGCATCGAGAAAAAGCTCGGCGCCGCCGACCGCTACGCGGCCGCGCATTTCGACGGACCAAGCCTGTATCAGTCCGAGATCGACCGGAATATGGACTTTCTGCGCGAGACGATCGAGACGGCCGACTTCGAGCGTCTGCGCCGCGGCTGCTACTCCCTGTCGCAGGCAGATCGCCGGGTGGCCTGAAGGCCCCGACCGCCGGATCCGGCGTAGCCCGCCGGGTCTGCGACGTTTGTCACGTTCCTGCGAATAAATTCGGCGTTTTGCGACCTACGCCGCTTGCACGAGCGTCGAGGCCATGGCCGAATCGGTCCCATGACAGTTTCTTTAAAAGCCGCCCCCGTGGCGCGCGCCGCATGCCACGGGCGCAGCGGGCGCCCTGTTTTGGCGCCCGCACTTTTCCGCCTGCTCTCGGACAGCGCGATGTCTCGCGCCGCGCTGGCCTCCTGCGGCGCGGCAGTCGCCATCGTCGATGCACAGGACGCCAACTGGCCGATCGCCTACCTGAATCCGGCATTCGAGCGTCTGTTCGGTCATCGCGATCGTGACGTCGGCGGCGAACCGCTCGTGTCGCTGATCCTGAGCCGCGAACCGGGGATGCAGGATCTCTTGCTGGAAGCGGTGCAGGTACCGCACGAGATCTGCGCCATTCACAAGAACGGCACGCAGCGCAACGTGGAAATCGTGCTGGGCCCCGTACATGACAGCAGTGGGCGCCTGACCCACTGGGTCATGACGTTTATCGACCGATCGGAAATCGCGCGCTTGCGCGCGGAGCTCGCCTCGCTGAGGCCGCGGCGCGCCGCCTGAGGCGCGCGTTACTCGTCCTTCGTGCGCAGGGATTGCACGAGGTCGACCAGCATCATGGTGAAGCCGATGCCCGCGACGATCCAAAGCGGGATCTCGTTCAGCTTGACGACCACCGGTCCGATGAACAGCGCGAGCAGCGCCGCTGCGACGATGGCTCCAAGAAATTTCATTCGTCTCGTGCTCCTCTGACATTCGGTCGCATTAGCTGCTGCCGTCCGCAGTGACCGTGCTCGCGAGCCAGCGCGCGGTCCGCAACAGCCGCGCATCGCTGCCGCGCGGCCCGACGAGCTGAACACCGATCGGCAGCCCATTCTCACTCTGCATCAAGGGCAGGGTGATTGCGGGCATCCCCGCCAGCGTCCAGAGCGTGCAAAACGACGGATCGCCCGTGGCATCGAGACCCGCGGGCGCCGTGCCCGGCGCCGCCGGCGTGAGGATGGCGTCGCAGCGCTCGAAAATCTCCTCGAATCCAGCATTAACGACGGGGATGCGGGCAACGGCCTGCTGGTACGCCAGCGCGCTCACCGCCCGGCCGCGCTCGAGCTGCGCCTGCAGCGAGGCCGACAATCGGTCCCGCCCGCGCGTCCATTCGGCGTCGAGATTGGCGGCCATTTCGGCCTCCATGATGCTGCGGTGCCAGGCGAGTGCCTCATTCGTCATCGCAGGCAGATCGAGATCGACGACGCGATCGCCGAGATGCTCGGTCAACTCGGCAAAGGCCTCGCGCGACTCCTCGTCGGCGCGGTCCCAGAGCGGCGTACGCGCGAACGCGAGCAGCGGCGGCAGTGGTGGCTCCTCGGCCGCGATCCTCTGCAGCGGTGGCCGCGCACGCGGCCGGGTATCCGGATCGGCCGAATCGTAGCCGAACAGTGATTCGCAGATCAGCGCCACATCCTCGATCGAGCGCGCGAAAACCCCGACGTGGTCGAGCGTGCGCGAGAGCTTCAACACGCCGGAACGGGGGATCAGGCCATGCGTTGGCTTGAATCCGAACACACCGCAGAATGCGGCCGGTCGGATCACCGAACCGTTGGTCTGGCTGCCGAGCGCGAGCGGCACCATTCCTGCCGCGACCGCCGCCGCCGAACCGGACGACGAACCACCGGGGGTATGCTCCCGGTTGTGCGGATTGCGCGTCTTGCCCGGGGTATAGGTCGCGCATTCCGTGGTCACGGTCTTCCCCATGATGACGGCGCCCGCGGCACGCAGCATCGCCACCGCCGCGGCATCGTGCGCCGGGGTGCGGCCCGCATGCAGGACCGTTCCGTCCTCGGTCGGCATGTCCGCGGTATCGAAGATGTCCTTGATGCCGATGGGCAGGCCATGCAGCGGGCCAATTGCGCGCCCCTCTCTTCGATCGGCATCGCGGGCGCGCGCCTGCGTGCGCGCATGCTCGGGATCGAGGTACGTCCAGGCCTCGATCGCCGGGTCCGCTTCCGCGGTTCGCGCGAGGCAGGCATCGACCAGCTCCTCGGCGCTCAGCGCGCCGTCGCGAATCGCGCGGGCGGCGTCCGCCGCCGAAAGCCAGTTGAGTTTGGAAGCGTCCATTTGTCGCTCAACGCCCGTAGATGAGATTCGGCAGCCAGAACATCACTTGCGGGAACACGTACACCACGAACATGGTGACGAACACCATGCCGAGAAACGGGAAACAGCCCTTGAAGATCGTCCAAAGTTCGACGAAGGGCGGCGCGATGCCCTTCAAGTAGTACGCCGACATCGCCATGGGCGGCGTGAGGAACGACGTTTGCAGGTTGAGTGCGACGAGAATGCCGAACATCATCGGGTCGACGTGAAAGTGCGGCAGCAGCGGCAGGAAGATCGGCACGAAGATGATGATGATCTCGCTCCACTCGAGCGGCCAGCCCAGCAGGAAGATGATGCACTGCGAGATGATCAGGAACATGATCGGATTGAGGTTCATCCCGAGGACGAACTCCTTGATCAAACCCTCGCCGCCCAGGTACGAGAACACCGACGAGAACGTCCATGACCCCACGAACAGGAAGCACACCATCGCCGAGGTGCGCGCCGTCAGATAAACCGCCTCCTGCAGGCGCGGCCAGGTCAGCGCACGGTAGGCCGCGGCCAGGACCAGGCTGCCCAGTGCGCCGACCGCTGCCGCCTCGGTCGGCGTCGCCAGGCCGAACAAAATCGAGCCGAGCACCGACAGAATCAGCACGGCGAGCGGTACGAAGGCCTGCAGCAGCAGGAGCGCGGCCGTCGACCACGGCACGTTGCTCTCGCTCTCGGGAAGTTTCGGCGCGAGCTTGGGATTGATGACCGCGCGCGTGATCACGTAACCGATGTAGAGCCCGGCAAGCAGCGCGCCCGGAATCAGCGCGGCCGCGTATAGCCGGACCACGGAAATCGACGCCGTGGCGGAATACACGATCAGCATGATCGAGGGCGGAATCAGGATGCCGAGCGTCCCGCCTGCGCAGATCACGCCCGCCGAGAGCTTCTGGTCGTAGCCCGCCTTGAGCATCGCCGGAAAGGCGAGCAAACCCATCAGCGTGACCACCGCGCCGACGATGCCGGTCGCCGTCGCGAACAATGCACAGGTTACGAGCGCCGCGACCGCCATCGCACCCGGCACGTGGCGGAACGCGACCTGAAGACTGTAGAACAGGCGGTCGAGAATGCTGGAGCGCTCGACGACATAGCCCATGAACAGGAACAGGGGCACCGCGACGAGCACGTCGTTGCTCATGATGCTCCAGGTGTTCTGGGTCAGCAGGTAGAAAATCCGGCTGTCGAAAAACTCCTGGCCCGGCTGATAGTAGGCATAGAAGCCGAACCCGACGGCCATTCCCATCAGGGTGAACGCAATCGGGAATCCGAGCAGGATGACGAAGATGAACAGCCCCAGCATCATCAGGGCGATGGCCGGATCGCTCACTTGGACGACTCCTGTTGCTTTGCGCTGCCGGCGTACTGCTCTATGAGCACGTCCTCGAGCTCCTCGACATCGTGCAGCCGCTGCGGCCAGCGGTTGTCGCGCAGGCAAACCAGGCAGCGCAACACCTCGGCGAAACCCTGGATCGCCAGCAGCGCGGCGCCGAACGGGATCAGGAGCTTGAGCTGCCACACCGGGACACCGGCCGGACTGTTGACGCTCACCTCGCGAATCCGGAACGCCTCATAGCCGTAGCTCCAGCCGGCATACATGAGCGCGAGCACGCCCGGGAAAAAGAACAGGATGTACAGCGTGAGCTCGATGCCGGCCTGCCCCCGAGGCGGCCACATGCGGTAGATGAAATCGCCGCGCACATGGCCGTTGCGCGACAGGGTGTAGGCGCCGGCCATGAAGAACAGGCCGCCGTACATCAGGTAGCTGAAGTCGAACGCCCAGCTCGTCGGATTGTTCAGCACGTAGCGCATGAACACCTCGAACGAGGTACCAAAGGTCAGGATGATGATGCACCAGGCGAACGTGTGACCGACCATCTTCGAGAGCTGGTCGACGCCGTATATGAAGCGATTGATCATGTCATTCCCTGCGCGCGGCCGGACGCGTAATGAACGTCAAGAAAAATGGGGCGGCGCAACGCACCGCCCCAGTCCAGCTCCGGGTCCTCAGCCAGCAATCCGGGCTTAGCCCGGAATTTTGACCTTGAACACGTGCTCGTAGCCGAGCCTGTAGTCCGCGTCGTTCATCCAGTAGTAGTAGGCGACGCGCTTGGCCCAATCGCGCTGTGACTGGACCACCTTCGCGAAGAACGGGTCGGCGTCCGAGAGCCTCTTGGTCAGCACGTCCCAGGCTTCGAGCTGCGCCTTGAACACCGACTGCGGCGTGCGCAGCACGTTGACCTTGTGCTTGTTGATCAGCACTTGCAGGTCGCGTGAGTAATTGTCCATCGCGGTCCACCAGTTCGACGCCGACGCCGCTTCCACCGCGTGCCGCCAGATCGCCTTCAGGTCATCCGGCATGGCGTCCCACTTCTTCTTGTTGACGATGATCTCGAAGAATTCCATCGCCTGGTGGTAGCTGCCCAGCTCGTAGTTCTTGATGACGTCCTGCGCGCCGAAACGGCTGTCCGAGGTTGGATTGTTGAATTCGAACGCATCGATCACGCCGCGCTCGAGGGCCGGGATGATCTCACCCCCGGGGAGCTGGGTCACCTTGGCGCCCATCTGCTGAAACAGGTCGGCCGCGAGGCCCACCGTGCGGTACTTGAGGCCCTTGATCTGGCTCGCGTCCGTGACTGGCTTCTTGAACCAGCCGAGCGGCTGGGTCGGCATCGGCATCGCGAAATAGCCGACGACATTCAGGTTGAGACTGGTCAGCAGCTCCCGGTACAGCTCGAGGCCGCCGCCGCGGTAAATCCAGGCGAGCGTCTGGTGCGCGTCGCAGCCGTTGATGGGGCCCGAGCCGAACAGCGACGCCACCTTGGACTTGCCGTACCAGTACACCGGCACCGTATGGCCGGCGTCCAACACACCCTTGCTCACCGCATCCATGACCTCGAAGGGCTTCACCACCGAGCCGCCGACCAGGTAGTCGACGCGCAACCGGCCGCCCGACATATCGTTGACGCGCTTGACGAACTCCTGGGCCATCTCGTTGAAGATGTCCGTGGCGCTCCACGAGCCCTGCATCTTGATGACGATCGGCGACTGGGTGCGGCCGATCATCGGAAAACCGAGCGCCGCGGCGCCGGTCGTTGCCGCTGCCGCGCCGGTCAGGAACTTGCGTCGCCCGGATACCGGTGCCTTCTTTTCTTCCTTCATGATGATGCCTCCTCTCTAAAGAACAAGCTGCGGATGCGCCGAAACCGTCCGGCGCGTGTCCGATGGGAACAGGACGCAGGCCACGACCATCGGGCTCGCGCGTACCCCCTGATAGGACCGGGTCATTCTAGACCCCCCTCTCGAGGCTCGCAAGGACAGTCCACAATCCGAAATGGGACGCAACTCTGCTGGTCAGACGTAGTAGAGCAAGAGGTATGCCGCCAGCATGATGGCGACCCACAGGGCCATGCCGCCGGTCGTCCAGGTGCGGGCGAGCACGCCGTCCATGCCGTGATGCCGCTGCAGTGCGGCAGCAATCCGCAACAGCAGGCCGCCGGGCATCCAGCGTGTCGCGGCCTCTCCCCTCGCGAGCAGCGCGTCGAGGCCGTGCAGCACTACCGGCGCGAGGCGCCGGTACAGCCAGTCCGTGTCGAGGGTGATCGTGAGCGTCCGTCTGAGCATCGGCAGCAAGACGAAAAACGCGAGGCCGGAGTAGAGCAGCAATTCGAGCTGCACGACGACGTGCGCGCCGGTGTACGGTACGTAGTCCACCGGGTACGGCAGCAGCGCATACAAGGGCGCGTATACGATGCCGAGACCGACGCACAGCGCGGCGAACAGCAGCATCGCGAGGCGCATGTTGAGCGGGGGCTCCGGCGGACGCAGGCCGGAGTCCTTCTGAAAAAAGACGAACCAGGGGAACTTGATCCCGGCGTGCAAGAACACGCCCGCCGAAGCGGCGGCGAGCGCCAGGCTGACCCAGAGCAAGTGCTGATCGACCGCGGCCTGTCCGATCATCGACTTCGACACGAAGCCGGAGGTCAGCGGGAACGACGAGATGGCGAGCGCGCCGATGCCGCCGCACAGCGCGGTGAGCGGCATGGTGCGGAATAGCCCCCCCAGGTCGGTGCACTTGCGCCTGCCGGTCGCGTAGAGCACCGAACCCGCAGACATCAGCAGCAGCGCCTTGTACAGGATGTGGGCGAAGGCGTGGGCCGCGGCACCGTTCAGCGCTACCTCCGTTCCGATTCCGATCCCCGTGATCATGAATCCAACCTGGTTGACGATGCTGTAGGCGAGAATGCGGCGCATGTCGTTTTCCAGCAGCGCGTAGACGATGCCGTAGAACACCATGAACAGTCCGATCCAGACGAGGAGCTCGGCCCCGGGGAATCCGCGCAGCAGCGCGTAGACTGCGGTCTTGGTGGTGAACGCGGACAGAAAGACGGTTCCGCTCCACGAGGCCTCCGGATAGGCGTCCGGCAGCCACGCGGAAAGCGGCGGCGCCCCGGCGTTGATCAGGAATCCGGCGAGAATCAGCCAGTGCGCCGGCGTGTCGAGCGCGAGCGGCACGAAAGCCGTCGAGCCCGTGGCCGCGACATGCCCGGCGACCCCCGCCATAAGCAGCACCCCGCCGAACAAGTGCACGCCGAGGTAGCGCCGGCTGGCGGCGTATGCGCGCGGCGTGCCCGCGCTCCAGATCACGAGCGTCGAGCCGACCGCCATCAGCTCCCAGAACACGAACAGCGTGACCAGATCTCCGGCAAGCGTCGCGCCGATCGCCGAGCCAGCATAGACGAAAGCGGCCGGCAGCTCGATCCGGTTCTTCTGGCCCAGCGCAAACAGCGCGCCACCGAACACCATGATCGCGAACACGATCGCGAAAAGGCGCGACAGGCGGTCGACCGCGTATGGCACGATCTCCAGGCCGAGATACTCGGCGCGCCAGGCCACTCCGTCGGGCGCCGACACGACGAGCGCAAGCGCAGCAAGCGGCGCACCGAGCGCAATGATTGCGCGCACCCGGCCCTGCAGCAGCGCGAGCAGCGCGCCCGCAACGATGACGATCAGGCCGGGATGCATGAGCGCGTTAGCCACGCTCGTCCTCCTCGTAATAACGGTCGGGGCGCTTCAGGATCAGGCCGAGCAGCTTGGCAAGAACGATCAGCGCGGCGCAGGCGCCGAAGCCGTACCAGGCGCCGAATCCGAAGATTCGCTCGATGGCGAAGTGCGGGTGCAGGTTCACCACGAACTCCGCGAGTACCGTCAGCACGAGCACGACGATGAACACCCGCCAGAGCAGGCGGATCGTCGAGGCGCGTGCGAGCCAATGGTCGTCCATCTCAACCCTCCTGCAACGCCCGCGCGAGGGCGAGCGGTACGTCCGGGACGAAGAACAGCGCGAGCGTCGCAGCCGCGGTTACCGCCAGCGCGAGGAGCATCGGCAGCGGCGCCTCGCCGTGCGCGTGACCGTCCGGCTCCGGCGCCGGGGGACGCAAGTATGCGCGGTACACCACGGGGACGAAGTACGCGGCGTTCAGCAGTGTGCTTGCCGCGATCACCGCCACCGCCGGCCAGTGACCGATCTCGACCGCGCCCGACAGGATGAACCATTTGCTTACGAAACCGGCCGCGGGCGGCAGCCCGATCATCGACAGCGCGCCGACCGCAAATGCCGCCATGGTGTACGGCATGCGCCGGCCGATGCCATCGAGCTGGCTGACCTCGGTCTTGTGCGCGGCGGTATAGATCGCGCCCGCGGCGAAGAACAGGGTGATCTTGCCGACGGCATGCGCCGCGATGTGTACGACCGCGCCGATCAGCGATAGCGGCGCAAGCAGCGCTCCGGCCAGCACGACGTACGAGAGCTGGCTCACCGTCGAGTATGCGAGGCGCCGCTTGAGATTGTCTGACCGCAGCGCGATCACCGAGGCGGCGATGATCGTGAACCCCGCGATCACAGGCAGCCAGTCGACCCGGCCGGCCGTAGCCAGCGCGTCGATCCCAAAGACGTAGACGATCACCTTGATCACCGCAAACACGCCCGCCTTCACCACGGCAACGGCGTGAAGCAGCGCCGAGACCGGCGTTGGTGCCACCATGGCAGCCGGCAGCCAGCGGTGAACCGGCATCAGCGCCGCCTTGCCGATGCCGAACATGTAGAGCGCGAGCAGCAGACCGACCGCCGCATTTGACAGCTTCGGCGGCAGGATGCCGCCTGGCAGGAATTCGAGCGTCCCGGCAAGCCACCAGGTTGCGATGACTGCGGGAAGAAGCAGTACGATCGACGTACCGAGCAGCAGGCCTAGATAGACGCGCCCACCGCCACGCGCCTGCGCATCGCCGTGATGCGTCACGAGCGGGTAGGTAATCAGCGTCAACGCCTCGTAGAACAGAAACAGCGTGAACAGGTTCGCCGAATACGCGATGCCGATCGTCGCCGCGAGGGCGAGCGCAAAACAGACGTAGAAGCGCGTCTGGTGCGCTTCTTTGTTGCCGCGCATATAGCCGATCGAGTAGATCGAGTTGACGATCCACAGCCCGGAGGCAATGAGGGCAAACAGCATGCCGAGGGGCTCGACGCGAAAACCGAGCGCAATCCCCGGCAGCGGCTCCAGGAGAAAGAGCTGCGGTCGCGCGCCTTCCATCACCTCTGGCAGCAGTCCCAGGACGCAGGCGAATAGCAGCGCCGCCGTCGACAGGGTGACGCTCTCGCGCAGGTTCGGCCAACGTCCGGCGAGCGCGATGCCGACGGCCCCGAGCACCGGCACGACGAGCCCGGCTGCGATGAGCTGCGCGCCCGTCACGGCCCGGCGCCCAGCAGCAAGGTCGCGGCGCGGCGCGCGCCCTCGACGGTAAACGACGTATCGAAGCCGAACCAGATACAGGCACCCACCATCAGCCAGGCCGGAACGAGCAGCGAGCGCGGCACGTCACCCGCCGTGGGTGTCTCGGCGGTCGGTGCGCTCAGATACGCTGCCTCGACGAAGCGCCAGACATAGGCGACCGCGATCAGCGAGGTCGCAGCGACGAGCGCAGCGAGCCCCCAGCGTCCCGCCTCGAGCGCGGCCAGCACGAGATACCACTTGCTCACGAATCCGGCAGTCCCCGGCACGCCGATCAGCGACAGTCCGGCGAGCACGATGCCCATCGAGGTCAGCGGCATCGTGCGCGCGAGTCCACGCACCTGCGTGAGCGGCGTGCGGCCGGCGTGAAACGCGACAATGCCGAGGAGCAGGAACATGGCGGCCTTGCTGATGCCGTGGTTGAACAAATGGACGATCGACGCGGTCAGCCCGGCCGGCGAGGCGAGTGAGATCCCCAGGGTGATGTAGCCGATCTGAGCCACGCTGGAATAGGCGAACAGCCGCTTCAGGTCGGCCTGCCACAAGGCGACGAGCGAGGCCGTCACGATCGCGAGGATCGACAGCACCATGAGGATCTCGGGCATCGGCAGAATTTCGCCCACCAGCTCCAGCCCGAAGACGCTGAAATAGAACCGCAGCAGCACGTACACCGATACCTTGGTCGACGTCGCGGACAGGAGCGCAGCCACCGTGGAAGGCGCATAGGTATACGCGTTCGGCAGCCACAGATGCAGCGGAAACAACGCGAGCTTGAGCGACATGCCGACCGTGATGAAGGCGAGCGCCGCGAGCACCGACCGGTCGCCGGCGATCCCGTGCAGCCGATCCGCCATGTCCACGAGATTGAGCGTTCCGGTTTTCAGGAACAACAGACCCACGCCGATGACGAAGAACGTCGCGCCGATCGTCCCGAGAACGAGGTACTGGAATGCCGCGAGCAGCGCACGACGATCGCGTCCGAGTGCAATCAGCACGTAGCTCGAAAGCGACGCGATTTCCATGAACACGAACAGATTGAACGCGTCGCCGGTCATCGTCATGCCCAACAGACCGGCGACGCAGAGACAATACATGGTGTAGAACAGATAGCCCTGGTTACCGCGCAGCTCGGCGGCGACGCTGCGCCAGGCGAAGGGTGCGATCGCCGTGGCCACGCCTGAAACCAGCACCAGAACGAACGCCGAGAGGGCGTCCACGCGGTACTCGATGCCCCAGGGCGGGGCCCAGCTGCCCATTGCGTAGGACAGCGGGCCGTGCTGCGCAACCTCGGCGGCAAGCAGCAGCGCAGCAACGAACGAGAACGCACAGGCCGCGGTTGTCAGCACCCAGGCCATCGAGGCACGGCGCAGCAACAGGCACAGCGGCGCCGCCATGAGCGGCACGACGACCTCGAGCGCCGGGAGCTGCGCCAGCATCATCGACGCAGCCGACCCCGTTGCGCGCTACCGCGCGGCGCAGCGCGGCCCGCGCTCACGCCTGCGCCTCGGCGTCCCGGTCGGCGGCGAGGATTTCGTCTTCCTCGATGCTTCCGTAGGCCTCGCGGATGCGCACCGCAATCGCGAGGCCGAGCGCCAGCGTCGCCACGCCCACGACGATTGCGGTCAGGATGAGCACATGCGGGAGCGGATTTGAGTACACCACGTAGTCCGGCGAGATGATCGGCGCGGTGCCGCCGGTCACCTTGCCCGGCGCCACGTACAGCAGGTAGACCGAGGTCTGGAAGATCGACAGGCCGATCAGCTTCTTCACCAGGTTGCCGCGCGCGATCACGATGTACAGCCCGGCGGTCATGAGGAATACGGTGATCCAGTAGTTGTAATGCCCGAGCAGGCTCATGACGCGCCTTCCTTGCGTCGCCGACCGGCAAACATGTAGAAGATCTTGAGCATCACGCCGCTCACCGTGATTGCGACGCCGGCCTCGACCCAGAAGATGCCGCGCAGCTGGCCCGCAACGGGATCGCGGTGCAGCACGAAGTAATCGAGATAGTTGCCGCCCAATAGCATCCCGGCAACGCCGACGCCGGCGTAGAGGAGCACGCCAAGACCCACCATCGCTTCCACGATTCGCTCCGGCACGAGACGCCGCGCCGACGGCAATCCGAAGATGAGGCCGTACAACATGATCGCCGCGGCCGCGATCACGCCGGCCTGAAAACCGCCGCCCGGCCCGAAGTCCCCATGGAACTGAACGTACAGCGCGAACAGCAGGATGTAGGGAATGAGCAGCTTGGCGATGATGCGCAGTACGAGGAAACCCTTCATTTCGCGCCCTTTCCCGCGCTTCGCCGCCGCACACGGCGCAACAGGGCGATGACCCCGGCGCCGGCGGTAAAGACCACAATGACTTCGCCCAGGGTGTCGAATCCTCGATAACTCGCGAGCACCGCCGTGACGACGTTCGGCACGCCGGTCTCGTGGACCGCCTGCTGCAGGTAGCGCGGCGCAACCACCCTATGGATCGGCGCCTGCGGGTCGGAAAAAGCGGGCAGGCCGAGCGTGCCGTAGACCAGCGCGCCGACGATCACCAGCGCGATCGCGAGCGGCAGCCAGGGCCGGCTGAGCGGCTTCGCCTCCTCGCCCCCGCAGAGGTACAGGGCGCCGAGCAGCAGCACGGTCGAGATCCCGGCGCCAACCGACGCTTCGGTCATCGCCACGTCGACCGCGTCGAGCGCAACGAGCACGGTCGCCATGAGAAAGCTGTAGATCCCGCTGAGGACCACCACGGAGAACAGGTTGCGCTGCACGGCCACCCCGACGGTAAGCACCGCCATCAGGGTGAGCAGCGTCGCGATGATCAGGTCTTCGATGACGGATCTCCTTTTGCAAGCGCCGGCTCGACGCCGCGGGCGAGCGCGGCGCGGGCAAGCGCGTGCGTCGACACCGGGCTCGTGAAGAACAGCAGGACGCCGATCGCGATCAGCTTCACCGTGACGAGGCTGAACCCCGCCTGCAGCATCAGCCCGAACAGTATGAACGCCGCGCCGAGCGTATCGATGATGCTCGCCGCATGCATGCGCGTGAAGAAGTCCGGCATGCGCAGCAGACCGATGCCCCCGGTGATGCAAAACGCGCCGCCGATGATCACCAGCGCCCAGGAGGCAATGTCGAGCAGCATCACTGCACGCCCTCCTCGTCCCCGGGTTCCCCCAGATCACCGACATGGAAGAACTTGAGCACGGCAATGGTGCCGACCACGTTCAGCAGCCCGTAGACCAGCGCAAGGTCGAGGAACTGGGGTCGTCCCGTCAGGAAGCCGAGCACTGCCAGCAGCAGCACCGCGGTCGTGCCGATCGAGTTCGCGGACAGGGCGCGATCGAATACCGTCGGACCCTTAAACGCGCGCACCAGCGCGAGCGACAGCGTCACCAGTAGTGCCACTGCAGCGGCCGCGAACATTCAGTCGCTTCCTTCGAAATTGCGCACGCGGCGGTTCATCTCGCTTTCGACCACGCCGGCGGCGCCATCGCGCGTCAGCGCGTGGACGAGGAACTCACGATGATTCGCCTGCACGGTGATCGTTCCGGGGGTCAGGGTGATCGAGTTGGCGTGCGTCGCAAGGCCCACGGCGGTCTTCTGCGCGGGCTCGAAGCGCACCAGCGTCGGGCTGACGGGCAGGCGCGGATCGAGAATGATGCCCGCCACCTTCAGCCCCGAGCGCCAGATCTCCCTGAACAACCACAGCCAGTAGGACACCACCGCAACCAGTCGCAGATGCGCCGGGTGACCTTCACGGTCGGCGATTTCCATGCGCTTCGCCAGCCAGGTCACCGCGACCACGGAAGCCGCGCCCAATCCGAGCAGAAATGGTGTGAACATTCCCGACATCAGGATCCAGAACACGAACAGCGCAACGAGCAGGCTGGCAATTCTCAGCATGGCGAATGACCGTTCCAGTCGAGAACGGCAGGAATTCTAGCCGCCCGTCGCAAAGGCGGCCAATCGGGTCAGGTCGCGGGTGCCGCGCGACCCGCCCACTGCGCCGCGCTGTCCCGCACCACGTCCTCCAGCGCCCCGGTTTTCCCGCGGTAGGCGCGCAGGTCGTCGGCATCGGAGCGCCCATGGCGCACGATTTCGGCCAGTTCGGCGAGCACCGCCGCCGCCCCGAGCCGCCCGGCGTGCGGCGCGAGCGCGGCAATCGTTTCCAGGATGTCGTCGCCGATGCGCTTCTTGCGCCCCGCGTACGGCTCGACCATCTCCCCCTTGAACCCGTAGCGACAGGCTTCGAACCGGTTGTAGGCGTTCACGAGGTACACGGCCGGATTCGGCACGCAGGGCCGCTCGGCGAGATGGTACGCGGCGAGCAGCTGCGCATAGGTCGCCAGCTGCGCAGCGCGCTCGACCGTGAGCGGAGTGTCGAACACGCGGATCTCGATCGTGCCGTACTCCGGCTTCGGGCGAATGTCCCAGTAGAAGTCCTTCATGCTGCGCACGATGCCGAAGTTGAGCATCGTCTCGTAATACTCGAGGAACGCCGCCCAATCGGTGACGAACGGCATGTGGCCGGCGAGCGGAAACGCGCTCACCGCCGTCAGGCGCGACGACTGGAACGACGTGTCCTCGCCCTGGTAGTACGGCGACGAGGCCGACAGCGCGATGAAGTGCGGCACGTAGCGCGTCAGCATGTGCACGAGGTATACGGCCTCGTCGCCGTCGCGGCAGCCGATGTGCGTGTGCTGGCCGAACACCGTGAACTGCTTGGCGAGATAGCCGTAGCGCTCGAACAGCGCATTGAAGCGCTCGCTCGGCGTGATGCGCCGCTCGGTCCAGTCGTGGAACGGGTGCGAACCGCCGCCCACGGCGTACAGGTTGAGGATGCCGGCCTCCTCGACCACCGCGTCGCGCATCGCGCGCAGCTCCTCGAGCAGCGGCGCGTGGCGCTCGTGAACCGACGTATTCAGCTCGATCATGCCCTCGGTGATCTCGGGCTTGACCTCGCCGGACAGATCGCGCCTCTCGAGACGCTCGATCAGGTCGGCCGCGTCGCGCGCAAGATCGAAGTCGCGCGCACGCACCAGCTGCAGCTCGAGCTCGACGCCGATGCTGCTTCCCGCGGAGCGCCGGAACTGCCGCTCGTCGCCCACCGGCTCAGGCATCGTGCAGCTCCGGTCGCGTCTCGCCGGCACGCCGCAGCGCGAACTGCGTCGCCACCGGGCCGACGAGCTCGAGAATGGCGATCGAGGCAATGACCACCGCGGCCAGCTCCTGCCGCAGCCCCGGGACCAGGCTTTGCGCGTCATGCAGCATGACCACCGCCAGCCCCGACATCGGCAGGAGCGACAGCGAAAGCAGGCCGGCACCGCGTTTGCGCAGGCCGGTGGCGCGCGAGAAGGCGTAGATCGCCACCGCCTTGCCGAGGAAGCGCGCGACGATGAATCCCGCGACCGCGAGGCCTGCGCTCGCCAGGGCGTCGAATTCGAGGCTCGCCCCGGTCAGCACGAACAGGATGACGAAGAACAGCTGCCCGCCGTGCCCGGCGCGCAGCGGCATCAGGACATGGCGCCGATCGAGGTTGCGCGCCAGCATGCCGAGCACCACCAGGGCCACCATGACCGACATGTTGAGCGCGCGCGCGACGCCGACGGTCAGCACCACCAGGGCGACGAGCAGCACGAACTGCCGGTCTTCGCGCTTGCCGAGCCAGCGCGCCAGTCCCAGCATCACCCCGCAGGCGACGAAGCCCACCAGCAGCGAGCCGACGAGCAGGTAGACCGGGTGCAGGACGGCATGCGTCCAGGTCACCGCCTGCTCGAGCCGCAGGAACGGCAGCAGCAGCGTCAACCCGACGTAGGCGAAAATGCTGTTGACCGCCGTGAACAGCAGCATGCGCTCGGTCACCTGCCCCTCCGCGCGTTGGTCGTGCGCGACGAGCATGACCACCGCGGGCGAGGTCGCGGTGCCGATGGCGGCCGCGGCTGCCGCATGCAGGGCCTGGAAGCCGAGGTACAGCAGCACGAAGTGGATCGCGAGGAAACACAGCGTGCTTTCGGCGAGCGCCGCGACGAACAGCCAGCGGTTGCGCTTCAGCCAGGCGAGATCGAAACGGAAACCGAGCTCGAAGACGATCAGGCCGATCGACAGATCGATCAGCACGCGCGCCGTGTCGAGCGCATCGGCGCCGAGCAGCCCCGAGACCCGCGGCCCGAGAACCACGCCGGCCAGCACGTATCCGGTGATGCGCGGCAGCGCCGCGTAGCGCCGCACGGCTTCGCCGGCCAGCAGGCCGACGGCGAGCAGCGCACCGAACAGGATGGGCTGCGTCAACGCGGGCGGAAACTGCGGCAGGTAACCGAGCAGCACGTCCTGCGCTCCTCTCAGCGTTCCCGCGCAGCCTGCAGGAACGCTTCCAGAATCGGCGCGCTCGCGAGCAGCGAATCGTCTCGCGACGCGTGAAACTCGGGGTGCCACTGGGTCGCGAAAACGTACGGCTTTTCACCGTGCCGCACCGCCTCGATCACGCCGTCGGGCTCGGCGCGCGCTTCGACAGCCAGCCCCCGCCCGAGCACGTTGATCGATTGATGGTGAATCGAGTTGACCCGCGCGCGGCCGATGTTCGGGTACAGGCGCGCCAGGCCGGATCCGGCCACGATCGAGATCTCGTGGGTATTGCTTTCGTAGGCGTCCGTGACATGCTTCAGTGCCCCGGGCAGCTGCGTTGCAACGTCCTGGTAAAGCGAGCCGCCGAACGCGACATTGATGATCTGCAGGCCGCGGCAGATGCCGAGCACCGGCTTGCCGGCATCGATGAACTCGTGCACCAGCTCGATCTCGTAGACATCGCGCAGCCGGTCGCCGGCCCAGCGGCGCTCGAGCGGCTCCTCTCCGTAGGTCAACGGACTCACGTCCGCGCCGCCCTGCAGCACGAGCCCGTCGAGTGCGCGCGCATAGTCTGAAACGCGCATGTCGCTGCGGTGCAGGAGACCCTCCTTGTCCACCGTCGGAACCATGAACACAAGCACGTTGCGCGACATGATCCAGTGCGCGGCCGACTGCTCGAGGTACTGCAGCGTTCTCGACTGCAGCCCCTTTGCATGGGGATCGGGATGAAACAGGCGCGCCGACATGCCGATCTTGAGCACCTGCGGTGGCAGGCCACGCACGATGCGACCGCGCAGCGCACGCACGCCCTCCGAGACCGAATCGCGCAGCACGTCGAAGCGCAGGGTACGGTCGGTCGGGCTCGTCATAGCGTGCGGCGATCCTCGGCGCAGCCCCCGGCGGACCGCAGCACAAGCACGCGGTCCCCGGGCGCGGACGCTCAGCCTATCAGAACGATATGGACTCGATAGGGACCGTGCGCGCCGAGCACCAAGGTCTGCTCGATATCGGCGGTGCGGGAGGGACCGGAGATGAAATTCACCGCCCGCGGCAGCACGTGCAGTTCGCTGCGCGCGAGATCCCAGCCATCCTCCATATGTGCGACGATCCGTCCGACCGGAACGAGCGCGACATGCGTCTCGGGCAGCAGACTCACGCTCGCCGGGCTGCCGGGACCGGATACCAGCATCAGGGTCCCGGTTTCCGCGATTGCGCAGTAAGCCCCGGTCACGCCGATCGCGTCATCGCCCTGCGCGGCACGCGGCGTGAGCGCAAGGCCGGCGCCGGCCCAGTCGAGCGCCGCGAGGTCCGGCCACACGCAGCCCGATGTCGGCAGCGCCTGCGCGTCCAGGTAGCGGCGCACTGCGGCCGGCGCAGCGTCGAGCTGCGCCACGCGATCCCAGCTGCACGCAGCGGCGCGCGCCCGCTCGCAGAAGCGCCCGATCCGGTCGTCCCCCACCGCCGGCAGCGGGCCGCGCGGATGCGCCCGCAGGTAGCCGTCGATCTCCTCGCGCGCAGCGGCGGAAGGCCCCCGGGCGCCGCGGCCCTGGGGGCGACGGATGCGCTGCAGAATGCGCTCGCGCGCAGCCATCTCAGGCCTTCAACGCAACGAGAACCTCGTCCAGCATCTTCTTTGCGTCGCCGAACAGCATCCGGTTGTTCTCCTTGTAGAAGAGCGGATTGTCGACGCCCGCGTAGCCGGACGCCATACTGCGCTTCATCACGATCGAGTTTTTCGCATGCCAGACCTCGAGCACCGGCATGCCGGCGATCGGGCTCGAAGGGTCTTCCTGCGCCGCAGGGTTCACGATGTCGTTCGCGCCGATGACCATGGCGACATCGGTCTGCGGGAAATCCTCGTTCAGCTCGTCCATTTCGAACACGATGTCATAGGGCACCTTGGCCTCGGCGAGCAGCACGTTCATGTGGCCTGGCATCCGGCCCGCCACCGGGTGAATGCCGAAGCGCACATTGACGCCATGTTCCCGCAGGTGCTTGGTGATCTCGTAGACCGTGTGCTGCGCCTGCGCCACCGCCATGCCGTAGCCCGGGACGATGATCACGTTCTTCGCGTCGCGCAGCAGCTCGGCGGACTCGAGCGCCGAAATCGGCGTGACGTCCCCGGCCGGCTGCGCGCCGCCGGCCGCCGCCGGCGTGCCCCCCTCGGTGCCGAAACCACCCGCGATCACCGCGAGGAAATGGCGATTCATGGCCCGGCACATGATGTAGGACAGGATCGCACCGCTCGAGCCGACCAGCGCACCGGTGACGATCAGAAGGTCGTTCGACAGCATGAAGCCGGTCGCCGCCGCCGCCCAGCCCGAGTAGCTGTTCAGCATCGACACCACGACCGGCATGTCCGCGCCGCCGATTGCCATCACCATGTGAACGCCGAACAGCAGCGCAATCACGGTCATCACGATGAGCGGCCCCATCCCGGCCGAGACCGAATGCGCGTCGATGAAACGGGCACCGAACCAGATGACGACGAGCAGGCCGATGAGATTGAGCCAGTGACGCCCGGGCAGCAGCATCGGTTTGCCGCTGATCTTGGCCGACAGCTTGCCAAAGGCGATCACCGAACCTGAAAAGGTCACCGCGCCGATGAGCACGCCGATGAAGATCTCGAGCTCGTGAATCGTCTTGGCCGCACCTTCATAGCTGCCGGCCGCCGCAGGATCGATGTAGTTGGCGAAGCCGACCAGCACCGCCGCGAGACCGACGAGGCTGTGCATCAGCGCAACCAGCTCGGGCATCTGCGTCATCCTGACGACGCGCGCCGCGTACAGGCCGACGCTGGCGCCCACCACCATCGCGCCAATGATCCACGGAAGGCCCTTCGCGGCGACGCTCGGCCCGAAGACCGTGGCAAGCACGGCGATGATCATGCCGATGATGCCGTACAGGTTGCCCCGACGGGACGTCTCGGGATTCGACAGTCCCCCGAGGCTGAGAATGAACAGGATCGTCGCGCCGACGTAGGAGACGGTAACGAGCGTTGCAGACATTGTTCGTCTCCCCTATTTGCGGAACATTTCCAGCATGCGCTGGGTCACGGCGAAGCCGCCGAACATGTTGATCGCGACGAGCGCAATGCTCAGCACCGCCAGCCCGAGAATCCAGGCGCCCGGCCGTTCCGCCGCCTCCGAGATGGGGGGCGCCACCTGCACCAGCGCACCGATTGCAATGATGCTGCTGATGGCATTGGTGACGCTCATCAGCGGCGTGTGCAGCGCAGGGGTCACGTTCCAGATGACCATGTAGCCGACGAAGCAGGCGAGCACGAACACCGTGAAGTGCGCAAGGAACGCCGCCGGCGCATGGCTGCCGATAAACCAGAACAGCAGCGCGCCGACGACCAGGAAAATCGCGGTCGTCTTGGCCGGCATCGGCGCGCCCGATCCCCCGTGACCATGCCCTTTCGGGGCCACGGCGGGCTTGGCGGCCGCCGTCTTGGCCGCGGGCGGCGCGGCCGAAAGCTTGGGCGCGGGCGGCGGCCAGGTGACCGTGCCGTCCTTGATCACCGTCGTGCCTCGGATCACCTCGTCTTCCATGTTGACGTCGATGACGCCGTCCTTGCCCTTGCACAGTTCCTCACTCAGGCGGAACAGGTTGGTGGCGTAGAGGGTGCTCGACTGCTTGGCGAGACGGCTCGGCAGATCGGTGTAGCCGATGATCGTCACGCCGTGTCTGACCACCACCTGGCCCGGCTCGGTGAGCTCGCAGTTGCCGCCCTGCTCGGCCGCCATGTCGACGATTACGCTGCCCGGCTTCATCGACTGCACCATGTCCGCGGTGATCAGCTTCGGCGCAGGCTTTCCCGGAATGAGCGCGGTGGTGATGATGATGTCGACGTCCTTTGCCTGCTTCGCGAACACTTCGCGCTGCGCTATCTGGAACCCCTCGCTCATCACCTTGGCGTAGCCGCCGACGCCGGCGCCTTGTTCCTCGTAGTCCACGGTCACGAACTCGCCGCCCATGGAAACGACCTGATCACCAACTTCCGGGCGGGTATCGTTCGCGCGCACGATCGCGCCCAGACCGCAGGCCGCGCCGATCGCGGCCAGGCCCGCCACGCCCGCGCCGATCACGAACACCTTGGCCGGCGGCACTTTGCCGGCGGCGGTGATCTGGCCGGTGAAGAAGCGGCCGAAGTGATGCGCAGCCTCGATCACCGCGCGGTAGCCGGCGATGTTCGCCATCGACGAAAGCGCGTCCAGCTTCTGCGCCCGCGAGATGCGCGGCACGCTGTCCATCGCGAGCACCGTGGCCTTTCTCGCCGCCAGCGCCTGCATCAGCTCGGGGTTCTGCGCCGGCCAGATGAAGCTCACCAGCGTGCGCCCTTCGGGCATCCGCGCCACCTCCGCCGAGGACGGCGCGCGCACCTTGAACACGATATCGGCCTCGGCCCACAGCGCTTCGGCGCCGTTCGCAATGCGCGCGCCCGCTGCCCGATAGCTCTCGTCGCTGAAGTTCGACGCCGCCCCGGCGCCGGATTCCACGGCCACCTCGAAGCCAAGCTTGATCAGTTTCTCAACGACCTCCGGCACCGTCGCGACGCGTTTCTCGCCTGCAGCCGTTTCGCGCGGCACGCCTATGACCTGAGGCATCAGTCTCCCCTTCGGATTGTCGGACGTTGGACATGGGATGGCACGATCCCACGTTCCGGCCTTCCCCGGCCGGCGGCCAATGATACCTCCGGCGTCAGGCCGCGCGCTCGAAGCGCGCCCCGTCGTCGCCGAGAAACTGCAGCTTCGCCAGGCTCGCGTACAGGCCGCCCTCGCGCAGCAGCTCCGCGTGCGTGCCCTGCGCGACGATCGCGCCGCGGTCCATGACCACGATGCGGTCCGCATGGCGCACCGTCGCCAGGCGGTGTGCGATCACCAGCGTCGTGCGTCCGCGCTCCAGTGCGGCGAGGGCCTGCTGCACCATGCGCTCGCTCGCCGCATCGAGCGCGCTCGTCGCCTCGTCGAGCAGCAGGATCGGCCGATCGGCGAGCAGCGCGCGCGCAATCGACAGCCGCTGACGCTGCCCGCCCGACAAGGTCACGCCGCGCTCGCCGAGCATGCTGTCCAGCCCCTGCGGCAGCCGCTCGACGAACTCGAGCGCGAAGGCCTGCTCACAGGCCCGCAGTGCCTCCTCGCGCGTGGCCTGCGGCCGCCCGTAGCGCACGTTCTCGAGCACGCTCGCGGCAAAGATCACCGGCTCCTGGGGCACGACCGCGATGAGACTGCGCAGTACGCGCGGGTCGAGGGCGGACACCTCCATGCCATCGATGCGCACCCGGCCGGATTGCGGATCGTAGAAGCGCAGCAGCAGGGCGAACACGGTCGATTTGCCGGCGCCCGACGGTCCGACCAGGGCGACGCATTCCCCCGGGGCGACCGCGAGCGAGAATCGTTCCAGCGCAACCGACTCGGGACGCGCCGGATACGCGAAGCGCAGCTCGGCAAGCTCGATCGCGCCGTGTACCGCCACAGGCGGCGGCGCCGGCACGCCCGGTGCGGCAATCGCCGGTTTCGTGTCGAGCAGCTCGAGCAGGCGCTCGGTCGCGCCCGCCGCACGCTGCAGCTCGCCCCACACTTCGGACACCGTGCCCGCACCCATCGCCACCACCGAGGCGTAAAACACGAACGCCGACAGCTCGCCCGCGGTCAAGCGCCCGCCCAGCACGTCATGGCCGCCGACCCACAGGATCACGCCGACGGCGCTGAACGCGATCAGCATCACGAGCGCGATGAGAACCGACTTTTGCCGGATACGCGCGACGCCCGCGCCGTACGCCGCCTCGGCGTGCTGCGCGAACGCCGCCTTGTCACTCGCCTCGTGCACATAGGCCTGCACGGTGCGAATCTCGTGCACCGCTTCGTCGACGTACGCCGAGACGTCGGCGACCCGGTCCTGGTTGTCGCGCGACAGCCGACGCACGCGCCGACCGAGCAGCAGGATCGGCACCAGCGTCGCCGGCACGCCGAGCAGCACGAACAGCGCAAGCTTCCAGCTCACCACGAACAGCATGAGCGTGGCCCCGGTCATCATGACCAAATTGCGCACGAACATCGACAGGCCGTAGCCGATCACCTGCTGCAGCAGCGTCGCGTCCGCAGTGAGTCGCGAGACGACTTCGCCGGTGCGCGTGACCTCGAAGAAGGCCGGCTCCAGGCCGATGATGTGATCGAAGACCGCGCGGCGCAGGTCGGTCACGACCCGCTCGCCGGTGGTCATCATCAGATAGAAGCGGAAGTAGGTTGCGATCGCGAGGGTGACCGCGACCCCGATCAACGCCGCCAGCGCCTCGTTGAGCAGCTGTGGATCGCCGCTGCCAAAGCCCTGGTCGACGACATGCCGCAGACCCTGCCCGAGCGCCAGCACGCTCGCGGCGGCCGTGAGCAGCGCGACCACGGCGCCGGCCACGCGGCGCCGATAGGGCAGGAGAAAGCGCCCGAGCCGCGCCAGCTGACGCCAGTCTCCGCGCTGCTCGCGTGCCTTGCCCGGCGGATCGAACACGCCCATGGCCGGACTATACGCGCCTGGCGCGTGCCGCCCGCGTCTCAGCGTGCGTAGAACCGGTAATTGTTGCCGCCGAGATTCTTCGCCCGATACATCGCGATGTCGGCATTGCGCAGCAAGCTTTCACCGTCGCCGGCATCCGCCGGGTACAGCGACACACCGATGCTCGCGCCGATCCGGAAGCCGCTTGCGTCCACCCTGAACTCCGGCTCGAGCGCGCGCAGCACTTTCTCGGCAATCGTCTGGCAATCCGCCTCGAGATTCAGGTCGGGGATGACGATCACGAACTCGTCGCCGCCTTGCCGCGCGAGCGTATCGGACTTGCGCATGCAGCCGGTCAAGCGCTGCGCCACCTCGCGCAGCACCGCATCGCCGGCCCGATGTCCCAGCGTGTCGTTCACCTCTTTGAAGCCGTCCAGATCGAGCAGCATGACGGCCACCTTGGAATCATGGCGTTGGGCGAGATAGACCGCCTGACGCAAGCGGTCATCGAGCAGGCGCCGGTTCGGCAGTCCGGTAAGCGTGTCGTGGTGCGCGAGAAAGCGCGCCTCGTCCTCGCTGCGCTTGCGTTCGGTCACGTCCTGCGACACACCGATGACGCGATGCACGCGTCCCGACGGATCGAACACCGGTTGCCCGCGCGCCGCGATCCAGCGCGTTCCGCCGCCCCGCCCGGTCACCCGGTACTCGCAGACGAACGTCTCGCCGCGCTCGGCGGTGGCGACGCCCGCCGACGTGAAGCGCTCGCGGTCTTCCGGGTGCACCCAATTCGCGTATTCGGTCCAGCGCAGCGCGGTCTCGCCTTCGCCGCCGGACACCGCCCCGGTGTTGTGGCCGTAGCGCAGCAGGTCCGATTCGGTGTCCCACTCCCAGTAATAGAGCCCGGCGACCTCGACCGCGAGGCGCAGTTTTTCGACCGTGTCGTACAGCGCCGCCGCTGCGCGCTTCTGGGCGCTCACGTCGTGCGCGGTTCCGGTGGCACCCGTGATCTCGCCGCCTATGCTGCGCACCGGCACCGCATTTAGGGCAAGGTCGACGGCGGTGCCGTCAGGCCGTTGATGGCGTGTCTCGAAGTTGAACACCGGCTCGCCTTCCAGCACCCGGCGCAGCACCGCGAGATCGCGCGCCCGGACCTGCGGCGTCAGGACCTCCGCCATCGGCCGCCCCAGCAGATCCGCCGGTTCGCAGCCGTAGACGCGCCTCACCGCGGCCGCGTTCAGAAAGGTCCACCGGCACTCGCGATCGACCGACCAGATGAGGTCGTTCGATCCCTCGACCAGGTCGCGATACATGGCCTCGCTCGAGCGCAGGCCGCGCTCGGCCGTACGCCGCTCGTCGATGTCGGTGAACGCGAGGACGAACCCCGCGTGCGCCGATGCCACGTTCAGCGGTCGGCCGATGACCTGACACCACAGCCGCGAGCCATCGCGGCGCAGCAGCTCGGCCTCCATCTCGAGCCCCTTGCCATCGGCCATCGCCGCTTCGAGACCGCGCCAGTGCGCGGCCCAGTCCTCCTGCGACGGGCAGCAGTGGCGCAGCTCGCGCCCCTGCAAGCCGCCGGCGTCGTAGCCGAGCATCTGCTCGAGTCGCGCGTTGCAGCGTCGAATGTGGCCATCCTCGACAAAGGCGACGCCGAGCGGCAGGGTGCCCAGCACGAGGTCTTCCTGCGCGAGCAGCGCCAGGTACGCGTCCTGCGCGGACTTGAGCTCGGTGATATCGCTCACGGTCCAAACGAATCCGCCGAAGGCGGTGCCCACGATCCGCGACTTCAGCCAGCGACCGTCGCGCCCGCGGAACTGCCGACCTGCGCTGCGCGCGTCGCGCAGCTCGCCCGCGCGCGCCTCGATCCAGGCCTCGCGTCGCCCGTCGAACGCCGCGGCCATCTCCTCCTGCTCATAGGCCGTCGCGCAGAGCGCCGCGTAGGCGCTGCCCGCCAGCGCCTCGCGGGACCGCCCGCCGCCGTAGCGACGCGCGAACGCGTCGTTGCAGCTGACGAGCGTCTCCGCATCGTCGAACATCGCGATGCCGTCCGGGATGCTCTCGATCGCATCGCGCATGCGGGCTTCGCTTTCCTGCGCATGCGCGCGCAAGGCCTCGTTCTCGCGGCGCGCCTGCAGCGTTTCGATCAGACCGCGATGCAGCTCGCGGTGGATGCGCAGGATCACGACACCGAACAGGGCGAGGGCCAGCGCGAGGTAGCGGTACGCCATGTGCGGCTCGATCAGGAGCTGCCCGGTCATCGCGAGCAACGGCGGCACGACGAAGGCATACAGGCTGGGTACGCTCGCGGCGTACAGCCCGGCGGCGGCGATCACGCTGCCGCCGATGACGAACACCACGGCGACCAGCAGCAGCGCATCCTCCGGCGCGAAGAACAGCATCGGCACGGCCGCCCAGGCCACGCCCGAAGCAAATGCGCCGATCGCGAAGCGCCGTTCCCAGACGCGCGGGTCGGGGCCCGGGGCGCGCAGGTAGGCGGCGTGGACCAGGACGCGCGCGACGGTGACGGCAAGCAATGCGCCGAACCAGGCGACGAGCGCATCGGCCCAGGTCGCACGCCAGAGAATCATGAGCACGATTCCCGCGTAGGCCGGCGTCACGAGGTAGGCCGCGCGCTCCATGCGATAGAGCATCGCGATCCGCGTCTCGTCGATCCCGCGACCGGGTGCCGGATTGACGCTGGCGGCCGGCACCGGCTCGGCGTGTGCGTCGCGCATCGATGGGATATACGCCGAGCGCCCGCCCCCTGCCGTGGCGTTCGCCGCGCCGTTGACGTTGTCTTTCACAGGTGCCACCGTTCGCCAGGCCGGCGCCGGTCTGCGGAGGGCACGATCAGGGCTCCAGCAGCGCTTCGAGCACCGCGCACCACGCCATCGACAGGTTCTCCAGGCAATACCCCCCGCCGCCGAACGCCATCAGGCGGCCCTGCGCGTGACGTGCCGCGAGCCTCCGCAGCCCGCGGATGGCATGGCTGTGGGCTGCCGGTGTCAGGCGCAGATCCGCCAGCGGATCGCCCGCAAGCCCATCGGCCCCGCATTGCACGATGACGAACTCGGGCGCGAACCGCTCGACAAACGCCTCCACCGCCGTCCAGGCGGCGAAGAACTCGGCATCACCCGCGCCGGGCGCGAGCGGCAGGTTGAGTTTCGTGCCGGCCGCCGCATCCTTGCCCGTTTCATGCGCGAAGCCTGTGCCTGGATACAGGAAACGACCGTCCTCGTGAATGTCTGCCACGGCGAGATCCGGATCGTGCTCGAACGCGTAGTACACGCCGTCGCCGTGATGCACGTCGATGTCGACGTAGGCGATGCGTCGCAGACCGTAGTCCGCGCGCAGGGTCTCGATCAGCACGCCGAGATCGTTGAACACGCAGAACCCGGCGGCCGCTGCACGGCGGGCGTGGTGAAGTCCCCCGATCGGCTGGAAGCTGCGTGCCGCGGCGCCGCTCATCACGCGACGCACGCCCTCGAGCGCCGCGCCGACCAGGTGCGCGGACACCTCGAAGCAGCCCTCGAAGGCCGGGGTGTCGCCGGCATCGAGGTAGCCTGTGCCGACGCGTGAAGCCTGCTCGACTGCTTCGATATAGTCGGTGGCATGAAAACGCGCGATCGCACTGCGCGTCGCGGCCACGGACGCAGCGATCTCGACACCGGCATCGAGTCCGCGCCTGCGGGCCGCGCGCCAGAATGCGCCCTGGCGATCGATCGACAGCGGATGGCCGTCCGGGAAACCGTAGCGCCCGAGCGTCTCGCTTAGGAACAGATGGGTGCCCGATGCCATCGCGCCGTTGCCTGTCAGCGCGCCGAGGCCGCGAGACGGTCGTCGAGCAGCTCGATCCAGTGGCGCACCGGCAGCTGCGCGCCCGCCTGGAGATGCATCAGGCAGCCGATGTTCGCGGTTGCGATCGCCTCGGGCTGCCCCGCATGCAGCGACGCCTGCTTGCGCTCACGCAGCGCATCTGCCAGCTTGGGCTGAAGGATCGAATAGGTGCCTGCGGAGCCGCAGCACAGATGCCCATCCGCGACCGGCGTAAGTTCGAAGCCGGCACGCGACAGCAGCGACTCGACGACGCCGTGGATCTGCTGCGCGTGCTGCAGCGAGCAGGGCGCATGAAACGCGATCCGCTGCGCCGCGCCAGCCGTTCGCGGCGCCAGTCGAGCGCCGAGCGCGGCCGCGCCGTCGACGAGCACCTCGGACAGGTCGCGCGTCATCGCGCTGACGCGCGCCGCCTTGACGCGATAGGCCTCGTCGCCGCGCAGCAGATGGCCGAACTCGCGCACGGTCGCGCCGCAGCCGCTCGCGGTCATCACGATCGCCTCGATCTCGCCGCGCTCGATCGTCGGCCACCAGGCGTCGATCAGCCTGCGCATGTCGTCGAGCCCGGCCTGCTGCGCATTGAGGTGATAGCGCAGCGCGCCGCAACAGCCGCCACCCGGTGCCTCGATGAGCGAGATGCCGGCCGCATCGAGTACCCGCGCCGCCGCCGCGTTGATGACGGGCGCTAGCGCAGGTTGCACGCATCCGGCCAGCACGAGCATGCGCCGCGCGTGGCGCGCCGCGGGCCATGCGCCGCGGGATCGGGCGCGCGGCGGCACGGCGCGCTTGAGCGATGCCGGCAGCAACGGGCGGACCGTCTGACCGAGCTTGAGCAGGGCGCCGAACAGCGTCGTACGCGTCAGCACGGCGCCGAGCGCGGCACGCGCGACGCGCTCGAACAATCCGCGCGTCGCGCCCTGCTCCACGATGCCGCGCCCGATGTCGACCAGCCGGCCGTAGCGCACCCCCGAGGGGCAGGTCGTCTCGCATGAGCGGCAGGTCAGGCAGCGATCGAGATGCAGGCGGGTGCGCTGCGTGGGACGCGCGCCTTCGAGCACCTGCTTGATGAGATAGATGCGGCCGCGCGGGCCGTCGAGTTCGTCGCCAATCAGCTGGTACGTCGGGCATGTTGCGGTGCAAAATCCGCAATGCACGCATTTGCGCAGAATCTCTTCCGCCTCCTGCCCGTCGGCCGTACCGCGAAGAAAGTCAGCGAGCTGGGTCTGCATCGCTCAAACGAGAATTCTGCATTTTTCAAACAACAACGTTGGCTCTATAGTCTGGCCACCCTGGCCGCGCGACCGCTCGGATGGATCGACCGAACTGGAAACTCCTCCTGCCCACGGCAGCCGTGGGAGGCTTCGTCCTTGTCGGGTTCTGGGGATTGCTGGTGGGTCCGCTCGGCACGGCCTGGTTCGTGAACTGGCGCAGAAAGCGCGACGGCGCCGAGACCGCAGACGACGAGGACGCGCGCCTCGCCATCTTCATGGCCGAAGTGGCGAAGGCGCAGATGGCGGCGTCGGGGCGCAAACCCGTCGCCGTGGCGCGCGCGGCCGCAGCGCCGTCGCAGGCGCGCGTGGCCAGCGTGCCGAGTCCGCGCGCCGTCGCCGCGCCAAGCACCGGACCCAGGCCGAGCTTCCCCGAGCTGCGCCAGCGCGTGCGGCAGCTCGAGGGAAGCGCACTGCTAGACGCGTTTGCCGCCGCGCGGCTCGCCGAGCTCGAGAACGTCGGCGACGCACACGCCGCCGTCGAAGCCGCGCTGATCGCACGGCGCGCGGCCGACGGGCCCGAGCACGCACCGCTGCGGCTGCGCGCCGCCTCGCGCGCCATCTCGGCCTGCCTCAACGGCGGACACGGCGCGCTCGCAGCGGCCATCTTCGGCGAATACGTCGCCGAACGGACTGCGCTACGGCTCCCCAACGAGCACTGGGAACCGCTCGGACGCGCCCTGCTCGGCGCCGACGCACTGATGGAAGCGGCCTGGGCACTGCATGCAGGCGCCGTGCACGCAAACGATCTGCTGAGTGCGCAGAAGCGCCTGGTCGAGGTCGCCGGCAAGGCCGCGACGGCGGGAAAGCCGCAGATTGCGCTCAAGCTGTACGGTACCCTGCTTGCCAAATACCCCGATACGCAGTACGCCGACTTCGTGCGATCGAACATGCGCATCGAGGAGAAAAAGCTCGCCAAGGGGGCCGCCTCCGCCTGAGCCTCAGAAGTCGGAATACATCCGACCGCGATTGAACACGCCCTGCGGATCGAACGCGGCCTTCAGGCCGCGGTGCAAGCGCATGTTCACCGCACTCAACGGGGCGAATGCGTCTGCCGAGCGCGCGCGCGCGCGAAACAGCGTCGCATGCCCGCCGGCGCGCGCGGCGGCCTCGCGCAGGACGCGCGGCTCGGAGGCCGCACGCAGCCAGCGCAGTGCGCCGCCCCATTCGATGAAAGGCTCCGCCGGCAGCGCGAGGGGCGCGGCGGTCGACGGCAGCGCGAGTCGCCACAGCGGCGCATCGCCGGCGAAGAATGGGTGGGTCTGCTCGCGCACCGACGCCCAGAACGCGAGGGAGGCCTCGCCCGCCACGGGCTCGCCACCGATGCGCGCGCGCGCCGCGCGCACGGCCGCTGCGGCGCCCGATAAACGAATCTGCAGCAGGCCGCCACACCAGGCGGTTGCGGAAATCGGCAGCGGCTGGCCGCCCCAGGCGTTCAGCTGCTCGATCGCCGCCGCCTGCGCCAGTTCCAGGCGCAGCGTTTGCTCCTCGACCGGGCGCGGGAGCACCTTGAGCGACACCTCGAGAATCACGCCGAGCGTGCCGAGCGAACCCGCCAGCAGGCGGGTCACGTCGTAGCCGGCGACGTTCTTCATGACCTCGCCGCCAAATCGCAGCACGCGCCCGCGACCGTCGAGCAAGCTCGCACCGAGCACGAAGTCGCGCAGCGCACCGGCCGCGACCCGGCGCGGCCCGGACAGACCCGCGGCAACACAGCCGCCGACGGTGGCCGCCTGGCCGGCGCCGGCAAAATGCGGCGGCTCGAAGGCGAGCATCTGGCCCTTTTCCACGAGCGCCGCCTCGAGTTCCGCGAGCGGGGTCCCTGCACGCGCCGTCACAACGAGCTCGGTCGGGTCGTAGCGCACGATGCCGGCGTGGGCGCGCGTATCGAGGACCTCGCCCTCGAGCGCGCCGCCGTAGAAATCCTTGGTCCCGCCGCCACGCAGGCACAGCCGCGTCGCGGCGTCCGCTGCAGCACGCACACGATCGACGAGCGACTGCAGGGCTTCGGCCACGCCGCTCAGAACCTCGGCAGCTCGGGGTGTTTCAGCTGTCCGCGGTGCACATGCATGCGGCCGAATTCCGCGCAGCGCTGCAGCGTGGGCACGGCCTTGCCCGGGTTGAGCAGCCCCTTGGGATCGTAGACCCGCTTCACCGCATGGAAGGTCTCGAGCTCGTCGGCCTGGAACTGCACGCACATCTGATCGATCTTCTCGACGCCGACCCCGTGCTCGCCCGTGATCGTGCCGCCGACCTCGACGCATTTCTGCAGCACTTCTGCCGCGAACTGCTCGGTCCGCTCGAGCGCCTGCGGATCGCTGGCGTCGAACAGAATGAGCGGATGCAGGTTGCCGTCGCCCGCATGGAAGACGTTCGGACAGCGCAGGCCGTATTTCTGTTCGAGCGCGGCAATGAAGCGCAGCACCTCGCCCAGTCGCCGGCGCGGAATCGTCCCGTCCATGCAGTAGTAATCGGGCGAGATCCTGCCCATCGCGGGGAACGCGGCCTTGCGTCCCGACCAGAAGCGCAGCCGCTCGGCCTCGTCGCGCGAGACCGTCATGCGCGTCGCCCCGGCAGCCTCCAGCACCGCCCGAATCGCTGCAACCTCCGCCTCGACCTCCTCAGGCGTGCCGTCCGATTCGGCCAGCAGGATCGCCGCCGCGTCGACATCGTAGTCCGCATGCACGAAGGCCTCGACCGCGCGCGTCGCCGGCTGGTCCATCATCTCGAGTCCGGCCGGGATGATGCCCGCGCCAATCACCGCCGCGACCGCCGCGCCGGCCTTTTCCACGTCGTCGAACGACGCCATCACGACCCGCGCGAGCTGCGGCTTCGGCAGGAGCTTCACGGTCACCTCGGTGACCACCGCGAGCAGCCCCTCCGAGCCGATCGCCAAGGCCAGCAGGTCGTAGCCGGGCGCATCCGGCGCCTCGGAGCCGAAATCGACCGGCTCGCCGTCGATCGTGTAGCCCCGCACCCGTAGCACGTTGTGCACCGTGAGGCCGTACTTGAGGCAATGCACGCCGCCGGAATTTTCCGCGACGTTGCCGCCGATCGAGCAGGCAATCTGGCTCGACGGATCGGGCGCGTAGTACAGCCCGAAGGGGGCCGCGATGTCGGAGATCGCCGCATTGCGTACCCCGGGTTGAACGACCGCGATGCGCGCGGCCCGGTCGAGGCGCAGCACGCGCATGAACTTCGCCATCGACAGCAGCACGCCGTCGGCAAGCGGTAGCGCGCCGCCCGACAGCCCGGTTCCTGCGCCGCGCGGCACCACCGGAACATCCATCGCGTGACAGATCTGCAGGACGCGCTGCACCTGCGCCTCGGTCTCGGGCAGCGCCACGACCATGGGCACGCGGCGATAGGCGGTCAGGCCGTCGCATTCGTAGGGCTGCGTGTCTTCCGCCTCGAACAGGACGCTCTCGGCAGGCAGCACGCGGCGCAGGGCCGTGGCCACGGCCTGCTGGCGGCGCGGATCGATGCCCTGACTGCGTTCGTTGGCGCCCATGAGAACTCCTTCAGTCCGCCAGGTAGCCGCGCGCCCAGGCGAGCCCTTCGACGGTGTCTCCCCGCGGATTGTATTCACAGCCGATCACGCCCCGGTAGCCAAGTCGATCGATCGCCTCGAGCAGCCAGGGAAAATTGATCTCGCCGGTCCCCGGCTCATGGCGCTCGGGCACGTCGGCGAGCTGCATGTGGCCGATGCGTGGCAGCAGCCGCTCGATCGTCTTTGCCAGGTCGCCCTCCATGATCTGCATGTGAAAGATGTCGTACTGCAGATACGCGTTATCGGCCCCCGCAGCGTCGATCGCCTCGAGCACCTGCTGCGAGCGGTGCAGAAAGAAACCCGGCACGTTTCGCGTATTGCAGGCCTCGACCATGAGCGCGATGCCCGCGTCTTTCAACTGCGCCGCCGCGAAGGCGAGATTCCCGACCAGCGTCTCGAAGTATCGATCGCGCGCCGCGTCCTGCGGAATCACGCCTGACAGGCAGTTCAGGCGCGGGCAGTTCGCCGCTCGCGCATATTCGAGCGCGCGGGCAACGCTCTCACGAAACTCGCTCACCCGCTCGGGCAGGCAGGCGATGCCGCGGTCACCTTTGGCGAAATCGCCGCCCGGCAGGTTGTGCAGCACGACCTCGACGCCCGCCGCCTGCGCCCAGCGCGCCACGTCGGCGGCCGGCCAGGCGTAGGGGAACTGGTACTCGACGCAGCGAAAACCCGCACGCGCCGCCGCGGCGAAGCGCGCGGGAAACGCCAGCTCCGAAAACAACAGCGACAGGTTCGCGGCGAGACGAGGCACGCGCACTCCGGCATAAGCATCGTGAATGCACGGATGGTAGAGGACAGCCGCTGCCGCGACAACGGGACAGCGGCCGGCATCGCGGATTGCTAAGATACATGTTCACTTTAGAGGGTTTTTCGCTTGGCATCGTCCGGGCTCGAGCGTCTGCTTCCGTTTATCGCGTGGTGGCCACGGGTCAACCGCCAGACACTGCGGGCCGACGCGATCGCGGGGCTGATCGGCGCGGTCGTCGTTCTGCCGCAGGGCGTCGCTTTTGCGACCCTGGCCGGCCTGCCACCGTCCTACGGCCTGTACTGCGCAATCGTCCCGACGCTCATCGCGGCGCTGTTCGGATCGTCGATGCACGCGGTCTCCGGCCCGACCAACGCGGTGTCCCTGCTGGTGCTCGCGGTGCTCGCGCCCCTGGCCGAGCCGGGCTCGGCGCGCTACCTGTCGATGGCGCTCACCCTGTCGCTCATGTGCGGCGTGCTGATGCTCGCCATGGGGCTGTTCCGCCTCGGCACGCTCGTCAACTTCGTGTCCAACGGCGTGATCGTCGGATTCACCGCGGCCATCGGGCTGCTCATCATCGGCAGCCAGATCCCGCCGCTGCTCGGCATCCACATCGAGCGGCACGTCGCGTTCGTCGACATCCTGCACAACATGATCGCGCATCTCAACGAGGCGCATCCCTGGGCGTTGGCCACCGGCGTGGTCACGATCGTGACCGGGGTGCTCGTGCGCCGTTACGCCCCCCGGCGCGTGCCGATGCTCGTCGCAATGGTGGTCGGCAGCGCATTCGCGCTCGCGGTCGAGCGCATCGTCGGAGCGGAAGCCTCCGGCATCGCCTCGCTCGGGCCGCTGTCCGGCGCCCTGCCGCCGCTGTCGATGCCGGATCTGTCGCGCACGACGCTCCGCAGCCTGTCCGGTCCGGCGCTCGCGGTGACGATCCTCGCCGTGACGCAGGCGATCGCCATCGTGCGCGCGGTGGCGATCCGCTCGGGGCAGCGCGTCGATCCCAACCGCGAGCTGATCGGTCAGGGGCTGTCGAACGTCGCGGGCGCTTTCTTTTCCGCATATCCGTCCACGGCCTCCGTCAACCGCTGCACCATCAACTTCGAATCCGGCGCGCGCACGCCGGTGGCCGCAGTGCTGTCGGTGGCATCGCTCGTTCTCCTGCTCCTGGTTCTCGCGCCGGTCGCGGCGCTGCTGCCGCTGCCGACGATCGCCGGACTGCTGGTCGTTGCCGGCTGGGGACTGATCGATTTCGACCAGATTCGCCTCTACCTGCGAACGAGCCGGCAGGAAGCCGGCGTGGTCGGCGCCACCCTCGTCGCCACACTGGTGATCCCGCTCGAGTACGCGATCCTGCTCGGCGTCGGCGCATCGTTCGTCGTCTATCTCAGCCGGACTTCGCGTCCGGCGATGCGCAGCCTGGCGCCCGATACGCGCCACAGCGAGCGCAAGTTCATGCCCCTCGTGCCCGAGACCCTCGAGTGCCCGCAGCTCAAGGTGCTGAGCGTCGAAGGTTCAATCTATTTCGGCGCCGTCGATCACGTCGAGTCGCACCTCGAGACCTTGCGCGAGCTCGCGCGCGATCAGAAGCACCTGCTGCTGGTGACGCGCAACGTGAATTTCGTGGATGTCGCCGGCGCCGAGCTGTTGGTGCGCGAGGCGCGCAAGCGGCGCTGGGACCATGGCCGGCTCTACATTCAGGGCGCGCGCGCGCCGGTCGAGGCGGTGCTGCGCAACGGCGGCTTCCTCGCCGAGCTGGGGGAGGAGAACCTTTTCCGCTCGAAGCGCGACGCCATTCCCGCGATCGTGCAGAACTTCGACTACGCGATCTGCGCGCGTTGCACCGCGCGCATCTTCAGGGAGTGCGCAACGCTTCCGGGCCCGCCGGACGACTGAGCCGGAGCGCGCGCCGGCCGCAGGGTCGCAGCGACCCTGCTGTTAACATAGCCAATCGCTTTCACGCCAGACCGGCCGCTCGCGGACCGCGATAGCCCTTGCGCGCATTCCTCTTCCGGGTCTTCCCGTTTCTGCGCTGGCCATCGCGCCTTTCGCGTGCCAGCCTGGGCACGGACCTGCTTGCGGGGCTCAGCGTGGCGCTGGTTGCGATCCCGCAGTCGCTCGCCTATGCCCAGCTCGCCGGGCTGCCGCCGTATTACGGGCTTTACGCGGCACTCGTGCCGACCATCGTGGGCGCGCTGTTCGGATCCTCGGCGCAGCTCTCGACCGGTCCGGTCGCGCTCACCTCGCTGCTGACAGCCGCGAGCATCGCGCCGCTCGCCGTCGCGGGCGGCAGCGCCTACCTCGGCTATGCGGTGTCCCTCGCGTTGCTGTCGGGTCTGTTCCAGTTCGCGTTCGGGGTCATGCGCCTCGGTGTGCTCATGAATTTGCTGTCGCATCCCGTGCTGATGGGATTCGTGAATGCCGCCGCGATCCTCATCACGATGTCGCAGGTGCCCGCATTGTTCGGGGTTCCGCCACCGAAGCTCGGCCACGCCGTGGTGGACACCTGGCATGTGCTGTCGAACATTCATCTTTCGCATGGCCATTCGGTCGTGTTCAGCGGCGCGGCGCTCGGCCTGCTGATCCTGTTCCGGCGCTTTGCACCGCGCTGGCCCGGCGTGCTCGTCACCGTGGCCGCGCTGACCGCGGCGAGCTACGCCTTCGATTACGCGGGCGAGGGCGGCCGCGTGGTCGGCGACATCCCGCCCGGCCTGCCCGATCTGGCGCTGCCGCGGGTCGAGATCGACGTCTGGATCACACTGCTGCCTGCCGCGTTCGTGATCGCCGTGATCAGCTTCATGGAGGCCATGTCGAGCGCAAAGATCGCGGCGATCAAGACCGGCACGCGCTGGGACGAGAACCAGGAGCTGATCGGTCAGGGATTGGCGAAGATCGCTGCCGCGATGAGCCAGACGTTTCCCGTCAGCGGCTCGTTTTCGCGCTCCGCGCTCAACCTCGCGGGCGGCGCACGCTCGGGGCTGTCGTCCGTGACCTGCGGGCTTTGCGTGCTGTTGACGGTGCTCTATTTCACGCCGCTGCTCAAGCATCTGCCGCTCCCGGTACTCGCCGCGATCATCGTGATGGCGCTGGCCAACCTGATCAACGTGCGCAGCCTGCGCAACGCCTGGCGCGCGAGCCGGGACGACGCGCTGGCCGCGATCCTCACCTTCGTCGCGACGATCGCGTTCGCGCCGCAGATCCAGAACGGCATCTTCACCGGCGTCCTGCTCTCGCTGGGCCTGTTCATCTACCGGCGGATGCGCCCGGGCATGGATGTCGTCGATCCGGTGTCCACGCTGCTGGAATACGACCTGAACGATTCGACGCGCCAGCTGCTCGAGGGTCGGGTCGGCGTCGTGCGCTTCCACGCGTCTCTGGTGTTCGTCAATGTGTCGTACTTCGAGGATGCCGTGCTGCAAATGGAGCAGCGCAATCCGCAGATGCGCGTCGTTCTGGTGTCGGCCGCCGGCATCAATGGCATCGATGCGTCGGGCGTCGAGATGCTCGCTTCGCTGATCGACGGTCTGCGCAAGAACGGCGTGACCGTTGTGGTCAGTGGGCTGAAGTCGAGCATACGCGCCGTGCTCGACCGCACCGGCCTGTCGGCGCGCGTCGGCCACGAGAACTTCTTCCTCAGCGACCAGGCGGCGCTGCTCGCGCTCGCCGACCGGTTCGCGACCGGGGCGCCATCGGACAGCGCAGCCGGCGAGCGTGCATGACGGCCGCAGCGCTCGAGCCGCACGCCATTGCGACGCTTGCCCTCGCGGGTGGCGCGTTCGTGCTGTTCGCGCGAGAGCGGATTCCGATCGAAACCACCAGCCTCGGCGTGCTGGTGCTGCTGTCCGCGGGCTTTTACCTGTTTCCCTATTCCCACGACGGCGTATCGGTCGAGGCGACGGAGTTTTTCTTCGGCTTCGGCCACGAAGCGCTGGTGGCGATCTGCGGCCTGATGATTCTCGGGCGTGGACTGGTGGTCACCGGCGCGCTCGATCCGGCGTCGCGCGTGCTCGGTCGCCTGCTCGAGGCACGTCCGAGTGCTGCGATGCTGCTCGTTCTGGTGCTCTGCGCGGCGGCGAGCGGCGTGATGAACGATACCCCGATCGTCGTGCTGATGCTGCCCATCCTGGTCGGTGCGGCACTGCGCGCCAAGCGCTCGCCAACGCGCACGCTGCTGCCGATGAACTACGCGGTGCTCATCGGCGGCATGGGCACCACGATCGGAACCTCGACCAACCTGCTGGTGGTGTCGATTGCAGCGGACCTCGGCGTGCGACGCTTCGAGATGTTCGACTTCATCCACATCACCGCGGTCGCCGCCATCGGGGGCATCCTCTACCTCTGGCTGGTGCTGCCGCGCCTCATTCCGGAACGTGCCGGTCCGATCGGCGACGACGCGCCGCAGATGTTCTCGGCGGTACTGCACATCGGCGAGGGCGGCATGGCCGATGGCAGCAGCTACGCCGAGGTGCAGAAGAAGCTCGGCGGCGGACTGCAGGTGCGGCGCATCGTACGCGGCGACGGACTCGAGCTCGCGCGCCTGCCGACGCTGACCTTGCGCGCCGGCGATCGGCTCTCGGTCGTCGCGCACGCACAGGACCTGCGCGAGTTTGCCGAGCAGCTCGGCGCGACGCTGCACAAACCCGAGGAAACGGAACCCTTGGTCGACGAGGAACATCCCCTGACCGCCGAGGACCAGCGACTCGCCGAGGTCGTTGTCACGGAGGGCTCACCGCTGCACCGCGCGACGCTGCGCAGCCGCCGCTTCGGCGAGCTCTACGACATCACGATCGTCGGCCTGCATCGCGCCGGCCGGCAAGCACTCGGTCGAGGCGAGGATATCGGGGACGTGGTGCTGCGCGCCGGCGACATCCTTCTGGTCCAGGGCACCGAGAAAGATATCGCCGCATTGCGTTCGCGCGCCCGGCTGCTCGTGCTCGATCGCAGCTACGATCTGCCGCGAACCGAACGCGCGGCGCTCGCATTGGGCATCCTGGCGCTGGTGGTGCTGGTCGCCGCGCTCAAGCTCGCGCCGATTTCGATCGCCGCGCTCGCCGGCGTGGCGGCCATGCTCGTCACCCGCTGTCTGGACTGGGAGGAGGCCACGCAGGCGCTCTCGGTGAAGGTCGTGCTGCTGGTCGCCTCGAGCCTCGCGCTCGGCGCGGCGCTCGAGAAGACGGGGGGCACGGCCTGGCTCGCGGCCGCCTTCGTCGATGCCGCCGCCGGTCTGCCGGTCGAATGGCTGCTGGCCCTGCTGATGCTGCTGGTCGCAGCGTTCACCAATTTCGTCTCCAACAATGCGGCCGCGGCGGTGGGCACGCCGATCGCGATCAACATCGCCGCGCAACTCGGCGTGGCGCCGGAACCTCTGGTGCTGGCGATCATGTTCGGGGCGAACTTCTGCTACGTGACGCCGATGGCCTACCAGACGAACCTGCTGGTGATGAGCGCCGCGGGGTACCGATTCGGCGATTTCCTGCGCGGCGGGCTGCCGCTGCTCGTGATCATGCTGGCATCGTATTCCCTTCTATTGCCACGGTTTTTCTCGTTCTGAGGATCCGGCGAACGTTGGCGTCGAGCCCGCGCATCCTCTAAAATTTCAACGCTCACCCACCCCGCACAGAGGAATCGATCATGGAGCACAAGCTGCCCGCGCTGCCGTATGCAATGGACGCCCTCGCGCCTCACATGTCCAAGGAAACGATGGAGTTCCATTACGGCAAGCATCACCAGGCCTATGTGACGAACCTGAACAACCTGATCAAGGGCACCGAGTTCGAGAGCGCCTCGCTCGAGGACATCGTCAAGAAATCCTCCGGCGGCGTGTTCAACAACGCCGCGCAGGTGTGGAACCACAGCTTCTTCTGGAACTGCATGAAGCCGGGCGGCGGCGGCAAGCCCGCCGGCGCGCTCGCGTCCGCGATCGACAAGAAATGGGGCTCGTTCGATGGCTTCAAGGAGGCGTTCACGAAAAGCGCGGTCGGCAATTTCGGCTCCGGCTGGACCTGGCTGGTCAAGAAGGGCGACGGCGCGGTGGACATCGTCAATACCTCGAATGCCGGCACGCCCCTGACCGGCGGGGAGAAGGCGCTGCTGACCGTCGATGTCTGGGAGCACGCCTACTATATCGATCACCGCAACGCGCGGCCCAAGTTCGTCGAGACCTTCCTCAACAGCCTCGCGAACTGGGATTTCGCGGCGAAGAATTTCGGCTGATGCCGGTCGCCGCGCGGCGCAGGCCCCGCCCGGCGCGGGGCCTTTTTGTTTCCCTTGAACCGCGCACACTGCGATGTCCGCCCTGCTGAATTCGCTAGGACGAACCCTGCTCGCCAGCTGCGTGCTGCTGGCCGCGATCGTCGTCGCCGCGGGGGCGCTCAGCGGACACTGGATCCGCCTGGACGATTTCGCCTGGTGGCTGTTCGCCGTGCGCTGGCTGCACGTGCTCGTGGCCACGCTGTGGGTCGGCCTGCTCTATTACTTCAATTTCGTGCAGATGCCTGCGATGCCGCAGATTCCCGAGGCCCAGCGCCCTGCGGTGTCGAAGGTCATCGCGCCGATCGCGCTGTTCTGGTTCCGCTGGGCGGCCGTGGCAACCGTCGTCACCGGACTCGCCCTGGCGCAACTGCAGGGCATCCTCGGGGCAGCGTTGACGCTGACCCAGGGGGTGCACGCGATCGGCGTCGGCATGTGGCTCGGCATGATCATGGCGGCCAACGTCTGGTTCGTCATCTGGCCGAGCCAGAAGCGGGTGCTCGGCCTGACCGCGGCGGAGCCCCCGGTACGGGCGGCGGCCGCGAACCGGGCGGCGCGCGCGTCACGCGTCAACCTGCTCCTGTCGGTGCCGATGCTCTATTGCATGGTGGCGCAGCAGAACGGCGGTCTTTGACCGCGCGCCGCTAGCGCTTGCGGACAATTCCGCGAATCTCGGTTCCCGGTCCGAGGCCGCGCTCGGAGAACCAGCCGCGCCGCATTTCGAGCGCATAACGTGCCGGCTGCGTCGCGCAGTGCGACGTTTCGGTCTGCGGCGCCATGTCAGCGACGTTGATGATGTGCGCCGATTCGTCCAGGAAAGCGACCGAAAGCGGCACGAGGGTATTCTTCATCCACATGCAATGGGTCGTCGATTCGTCGAACACGAACAGCATGCCTTCGTTCGGCCCCAGGGACGTGCGAAACATGAGCCCGCGCATGCGGCTTCGATCGTCGGCGGCGAGCGCTGCGTGGATCAGATGCATGCCGGCGCCCAGTTCGACGACCGGCGGCTGCGCCCGCGCCGGTGGCGCAGTCGCGGCGAGGAGCACCAGGGCGAGCGCAAGGCCACCGAGCCGAAGGAAGCGCATCGGGCGATGTTACAAATAAAAAGGCAGGGTCACAGCCCTGCCTTTCGGATCCAGGATCCTCTCAGCAACCGCTTTACTTCTGCTCCGCCGGCTTGGCCTTTTCCGCCGGCTTGGCCTTTTTCTTCGTCGACTTCTTGGCCTTCGTCGACTTCTTGGTCTTCACTTGTTTCGTTTCCTTCTTCATCTCCGTCGCCGTTCCCGTCTTCTCGTCGGCGGCCACGGCGTTGACGCTCGCGGCAGCGAACAGGGCGGCGAAGAGGATCGTCAGCAGCTGCTTCATCGGTCATTCCCTTTCGAAAGGTCTCAACTGGGCGGCGAAATGCCTGCCCGAGGCCATTAACGCGCGCGCCTGGCGGCGGTTGACAGACCGCGCGCTGCACGCCGCGTCGGCGCCGTGACCGGTAAGCGACAGCCGAACGCGGCCGACCCGTACGCGACGGGGCCGTCGGTCCGCCGTGACCCAGGGCAGGCAGGCCGGCGCGCAATGCCAAGGACGTACGCCCAAGGGGGACATTGGGGATCGGGCGTCGGATTGGGCGTCGATTTGCAATGCCGCGAGGGGGGCGTAAATTCCCACCCCGCCACCCCCTGGGGCAGACGGCGCCGGCGGGGAAGTCTTATATAATATATCTTTTAGTTCACACCCCATCCGATCCGCGCAGGAGCTGCCATGGCGTACAAGCACATCAAGGTCCCCTCCACCGGCGAGAAGATCCGCGTCAACAAGGACAACTCGCTGTCGGTGCCCGATCAGCCGATCATCCCTTACATCGAGGGCGACGGCACCGGCGTCGACATCACCCCGGTGATGCTCAAGGTCGTCGATGCCGCCGTGCAGAAAGCCTATGGCGGCAAGAAGAAGATCGTCTGGATGGAAATGTACGCCGGGGAAAAGTCCTGCAAGATCTACGGCGAAAACGTCTGGCTGCCGGAGGAAACGCTCGAGGCCGCGAAAGAGTACGTGGTCTCGATCAAGGGGCCGCTGACGACGCCGGTGGGCGGCGGCATCCGCTCGATCAACGTGGCGCTGCGCCAAGAGCTTGACCTGTACGTCTGCCTGCGACCGGTGCGCTGGTTCAAGGGCGTACCCAGCCCCCTCAAGGAGCCGGACAAGGTCGACATGGTGATCTTCCGCGAGAATTCCGAGGACATTTACGCCGGAATTGAATGGGCTGCACAGACGCCCGAGGCCAAGAAAATCATCAAGTTTCTGATCGACGAAATGAAGGTCCGCAAGATCCGCTTTCCCGACACGTCGGCGATCGGCATCAAGCCGGTCTCCAGCGAGGGCAGCGAGCGGCTCATCCGCAAGGCCTTTCAATACGCCATCGACAACGACCGCAAGTCCGTGACGCTGGTCCACAAGGGCAACATCCAGAAGTTCACCGAGGGCGGGTTCCGCGACTGGGGCTATCAGCTGGCGCAGAAGGAATTCGGCGCCAAACCGATCGATGGCGGGCCCTGGTGCAGCTACCAGAACCCCAAATCGGGGCAGGACATCGTCGTCAAGGACGTGATTACCGATGCTTTTCTGCAACAGATCCTGTTGCGTCCGGCCGAATATGACGTGATTGCAACGCTCAATCTGAACGGCGACTACGTCTCCGACGCGCTCGCGGCCGAGGTCGGCGGCATCGGCATCGCGCCTGGCGCGAACCTGTCGGACACGGTGGCCATGTTCGAGGCGACCCACGGCACGGCGCCGAAGTACGCGGGCAAGGACTACGTCAATCCGGGCTCCGAAATCCTGTCGGCGGAAATGATGCTGCGCCACATGGGGTGGACGGAGGCGGCGGACGTGATCGTGCGGTCGATCGAGGCCGCGATCGGCGACAAGGTGGTGACCTATGATTTCGCGCGCCAGATGGACGGCGCCAAGCAGGTTTCCTGCTCCGGATTCGGCCAGGCGATGATCGAACGCATGTAGGACGCAGGTTCTGCCCAGAAACGAAAAAGGCCGCCTGCCGGCGGCCTTTTTCGTCGGTTCAGCCCCGCGCTCACATCTTCTGGATGTTGGACGCCTGTTTCCCCTTCGGGCCCTGCACGACGTCGAAGCTGACCTTCTGGCCTTCCTTCAGCGTCTTGAACCCACCCATATTGATGGCGGAAAAGTGCGCGAACAGATCCTCGCTACCGTCGTCCGGCGTGATGAATCCGTAGCCCTTCGCATCGTTGAACCACTTCACGGTGCCTGTTGCCATATTGCCTTCCTTGTTCGTTTCCCCATCCGGGCGGACCCGGGCCATGCCTGAACTTCCGGCCTGCCCGCCCCGATTGC
>Ga0210060_1000128_pt1 | contig 43327 bp, 43 predicted proteins | sample Joice_CattailNLB_FD_184871 | JGI IMG/M metagenome (GOLD analysis project Ga0210060, IMG submission 184871) | Wetland microbial communities from San Francisco Bay, California, USA, that impact long-term carbon sequestration - Joice_CattailNLB_D2... | ecosystem: Environmental > Aquatic > Marine >...
GGCGCGCGAACGCCGCGCGCGCGGCAGCCGAGCGCAGGAATGCGAGGTAGCGCTTTGCCGCGTCGTGCGTGCCGTCAACAACGCGCGCCGCCGGATAGACGATCGGCGGATGCGAGTCCGGCGGGAACATGCCGACCACGCGCACGCCCGGCTCGACCGCGACGTCGCTCGCGTAGACGATGCCGAGCGGCGCCTCGCCGCGCGCGACCAGTGCGAGCGCCACGCGCACGTTCTCGACCGGCGCGAGATGTGCAGCGAGCGACGCCCACAGGCCGAGCGATTCGAGCGCCGCTTTCGCGTAGCGCCCCGCCGGCACGTGGTCCGGATCGCCGAGCGCGAGCCGACCCCGACCCAGGCGCTCGAGGAGCGCAACGCCGGGCGCGATCTCGAGCGGCGCCGCGTCCGCCGCCGGCGCGATCAGCACCAACCGGTTGCGCGCCACGATCACCCGCGAGCCCTGGACGATGCGGCCGCGTTCGGCCAGATAGTCCATCCAGGCGAGGTCGGCCGAGACGTAGACGTCGGCCGGCGCGCCGCGCTCGATCTGGCGCGCCAGGGTCGAGCTCGCGGCGAACGCGAGCCGCGCCGGCGCGCCGCCCGCGCGCCGCTGCGCGGCGCTGATCTCCTCGAGCGCGTTCTGCAGGCTCGCCGCAGCAAACACGGTCAGCGCCGGTTCCGCGGCCACGGACGCAGCGGGTCCAAACAGCGCAACGAGGAGTACAAGGATCCGCAAACGGACGGCGATCGGCACGGCAGTTGTTCTGTTGTATACGAATAAATACAACGGTAGGTAACGATGCGCGCGCTGTCAATCGCATCAGGCCGAGTGCGCGCCGCGGCGCAGGTTGCGCGCCAGGCGGGTCAGCTCACCGCGCACGCTGCGTGCCGCCTTGCGCTCGATCGCGCGGTACAGACGCAGCGCGGCCTCGCCCTGCGCGGTGAGGCGCGCCCCGCCGCCGCCGCGTCCGCCGGTCGCGCGCGCGACGAGCGGGCGGCGAAACGAGCGGTTCGTCGCGTCGACCAGCAGCCAGGCGCGGCGGTAGGACATGCCCAAATCACGTGCCGCCGCCGAGATCGATCCGCTGCGCCGAATCGCCTCCAGCAGATCCGCGCGACCGGGGCCGATCGCCACGACCGCGCCAAGCAGCACGCGGATCTTGGGGGTCGGCCTCGGGGCGGACATGACGGCATTCTAGTCCGCCCCCTGCGCCGTACCCCGTACACTGCCGCCCTGATGACCCGATTGCGCGCGCTTTCCGTCGCAGTCCTCGTGCTCGCCCTGCCGGCGAGCGCGCAGGCGCAAGCCGAGATCGTCGACGGCAGCGGCCGGACGATCCGGCCCCCGGCGCGCGTCGAGCGTGTGTATGCCGCGGGTCCCCCGGCGAGCGTGCTGGTGTACGCGATCGCGCCCGACAAGCTCCTCGGCTGGACGCGCGCGCTGCGCCCGCGCGAGGCGGCGTTCTTCGATGCGCGCGCGGCGGCGCTGCCCGAGCTCGGACGTCTGACGGGGCGCGCCAACACGGCGAACGTCGAGGTCGTGCTGCGCGCCAGGACCGATCTCATCGTCGACGTCGGCTTCGTCGCCGGCACTTACGCCTCGCTCGCCGAACGCGTGCAGGCACAGACCGGCATTCCCTACGCCCTGTTCGACGGGCGGCTCGACGCCACGCCGGCGACCTTGCGCGCGCTCGGCCGCTTGATGGGTGACGCGCCCGCCGCCGAGGCACTCGCCCTGTGGTTCGAGGGCGAGCTCGCGGACATCTCGGCGCGCGTGGCACGGGTGCCGCGGGACGAACGCCCGCGCGTGTACTACGGCCGCGGGCCCGCCGGATTGCAGACCGGCGGCACGGGGTCGATCAACCTCGAGGTACTCGATCTGCTCGGCGCCGAAAACGTGGCCGCAGAGGCGCGCGCCGGGCTGGTCACGGTCTCACCCGAGCAGGTCCTGCTGTGGAACCCAGCGGTCATCCTCACCACCGATCCCAACTTCTGGCAGCGCGCGTGGACCGATCCGCTATGGCGCGCGGTCGACGCCGTGGCGCAGCGCCGGCTCTATCTCTCGCCGCACCTGCCGTTCGGCTGGTTCGACTTTCCCCCAGGACCAAACCGCCTGCTGGGCGCCTGGTGGGCCGGTCGGCTGCTCTACCCGCGAGTGTTTGGCGACGTGGACCTCGAGCAGAAGGTCGTCGCGTTCCATCGCCGCTTCTACCACCGGTCGCCGAGCGCCGAGCAACTGCGGGCGCTGCTCGGCGAGCCCGGCGTGCGGCCATCGCAATGAAAGCGCGAAGCATCGCCTATGCCGGCGCGACCGCCGTACTGCTCGCGCTGATCGCGCTCGCCTTCGCCGTCGGGCGCTACCCGGTCTCGCTCGGCGAGCTCGCCACGCTCGCCGGCGCGCTGCTGAGCAACGCGCCGCACGATCTCGCCTCAAACGTCGACACCGTGGTGCTGCAGGTGCGCGCGCCGCGCGTGCTCGCCGCGCTGCTGGTCGGCGCGTCCCTCGCGGCGGCAGGCACGGCCTATCAGGGCATGTTCCGCAACCCGCTCGTTTCGCCCGACATCCTCGGGGTGTCGACCGGCGCCGCGCTCGGCGCGGTGCTCGCGATCTTCCTCTCGCTCGGCGCGCTCGGCATCCAGTTGTTCGCCTTCGCCGGCGGGCTCGCCGCGGTCGCGCTGGTCTACGGCGTGGGGTCGCGCCTGCGCGGCCACGATCCGCTGCTCGCGCTGGTGCTCACCGGCGTGGTGATCGGCACGCTGCTCGGCTCGGCGATCGCGCTGCTCAAGTACCTCGCCGACCCCTATAACCAGCTGCCGGCGATCACCTTCTGGCTGCTCGGCAGCCTCGCCGCGGTCGCACCGGGCGATCTCGCGATCGCCGCGCCGTTCGCGCTCATCGGACTCGTGCCGATGCTGCTGCTACGCTGGCGCATGAACCTGCTCGCGCTGCCCGACGACGAAGCCCGCGCGCTCGGCGTCAACACGCGGCGGCTGCGCGCCATCGTGGTCGCCGCGGCGACGCTGATGACCGCCGCCGCGGTCGCCCTGAGCGGCATCATCGGCTGGGTCGGACTGCTCGTGCCGCATGCCGCGCGGCTCCTGGTCGGGCCCGATTTCGGCCGCCTGCTGCCGCTCGCCATGCTGATCGGCGCCGCCTTCCTGCTCGCCGTCGATACGCTGTGTCGCACGCTCGCCACCATCGAAGTGCCGCCCGGCGTACTCACTGCGCTGGTCGGCACACCGGTGTTCCTCTGGCTGTTCGCCGTCTCGCGTCGGCCCTGGTGATGCTCGCGATCGACAACCTCGCCTTCGGCTTTCCCGGGCGCAGCGTCGGGCGCGACCTGAGCTTCGCGCTCGCCGACGGCGAGATCCTCTGCGTGCTCGGGCCGAACGGCAGCGGCAAGACGACGCTGTTCCGGACGCTGCTCGGCCTGCTTCCGGCGCAGGGCGGCTCGATCACGCTCGACGGTGCCGCGCTCGAGCGCCTGCCGCGCGCGGCGATCGCGCGCCGCATCGGCTACGTGCCGCAGGCGCACGCCGGCTATTTCGCCTACTCGATGCGCGAGATGGTGCTCATGGGTCGCACCGCGCACCTGGGCGCGTTCGGCGCACCGAGCCTGCGCGACCGCGCCTTGGCCGACGCGGCGCTCGAGACCCTCGGCATCACGGCGCTGGCCGAGCGCCCGTTCACTGAGATCTCGGGCGGCGAGCGCCAGCTGACGCTGATTGCGCGCGCGCTGGCGCAGGAGGCGCAGCTGCTGATCATGGACGAGCCGACCGCGAGCCTCGACTTCGGCAACCAGGTGCGCGTGCTCGAGCGCCTCGAACAGCTCGCCGCGCGCGGCATCACGGTGCTGTTCTCGACCCATGACCCCGACCACGCCTTCCTCTGCGCGCAGCGCGCCCTGCTGCTCGCCGAAGGGCGGGCGCTCGCGCTCGGGCCGCCGCGCGAGGTCATCCGCAGCGACAGCCTGGAGCGCCTGTACGGCGTTTCGGTGCGCATCGTGCGGACCGACGATGGCGCGCATACCTGCGTGCCGAGCCTCGGCCGACAACGGTAGGCACGGCGGCGGGTTCGTTCGGCATCCACCCCGATTCGCCGCCGGTCAGGATCGTTTGCATGCGCACAAGCCTGAACACGCGGACCCGCACGCGCCACGCCGGATCGGCAGGCGAGGTGTTCCGCGCCTTTCTCAAGCTCGGGTTGACCTCGTTTGGCGGGCCGATCGCCCATCTGGGCTATTTTCGCGACGCGTTCGTCGTGCGCCGCAAGTGGATCGACGAGAATGGCTACGCCGATCTCGTTGCGCTGTGCCAGTTTCTGCCCGGACCGGCGAGCAGCCAGGTCGGGTTTTCGCTCGGGCTCCTTCGTGGAGGACCGGTCGGCGCGCTTGCCGCGTGGACGGCCTTCACCCTGCCGTCTGCGATCCTGTTGGTGCTGTTCGCGTTCGGCGCATACGCGTTCAAGGGGCCGATCGGTGGCGGCTTGCTACACGGTCTCAAGGTGGTCGCCGTCGCGGTGGTGGCGCAGGCCGTGTGGGGCATGGCACGCACCCTCTGTCCCGACCGGCAGCGGGCAGGCATCGCGCTGCTTGCGGTCCTGCTCATGGTCTTCACGGCCGGCTCGGCAGGGCAGATCGCGGCCATCGTGGTCGGCGGGCTCGCCGGGCTGTGGCTCTGCCGCGCTGCGCCGGTCGATGCCACGGGGCAGCTGAGGTTTCCGGTTTCGCGCCGTGGCGGCGCTGTGATGCTCGTGCTGTTCTTTTCGCTACTGATCCTGCTTCCGGCCATCCGGGCCGGATTTCCCGCGCAGGGTCTCGCAATGTTCGACGCCTTCTACCGCGCGGGCGCCCTCGTGTTCGGCGGCGGCCACGTCGTGCTGCCGTTGCTCGAAGCGGAGGTGGTGCGGCCCGGCTGGGTCGGCCTCGATGCCTTCGTCGCCGGCTACGGCGCGGCGCAGGCCGTTCCCGGTCCACTTTTCACGTTCGGCGCGTATCTCGGGACCGTGATGGGACCCGAGCCGAATGGCATCGCGGGTGCGACGATCGGCCTGATCGGCGTGTTCCTGCCCGGCCTGTTGCTTGTGGTCGGCGCGCTGCCGTTCTGGGACGCGCTCCGCAGGCGCCCGATGGCGCAGGGGGCGATGCGCGGTACAAACGCGGCCGTCGTCGGGATCCTGGGCGCGGCCCTGTATCACCCGGTGTCGACCAGTGCCATCATGAGCCCCTATGACTTTGCGCTCGCGTTGTTCGGATTCGTCCTGTTGACGCGGTGGAAGACGCCTCCGTGGATCGTCGTGATCGTCATCGCGGCCGGTGGCGCCGGCTTGGCGCTGCTGTGAGCCTCAGCAATCGTCGGGCGAGCCGCGCAGCCTGCGGGACTGTATCGAACACAATGAACGTAAACCAACGAGGAGAACGCAGATGGCTGCCTATGTGATTGCCGAAGTCGAGGTCACCGACCCCGCCGCCTACGAGGAGTACCGCAAGAAGGTGCCGGCGACGATCGCGCAGTACGGCGGCAAGTACCTGGTACGCGGCGGCGCGACCGAGACCAAGGAAGGCGGCTGGACGCCGGCGCGTTTCGTGATCCTCGAATTCCCCTCGATGGCGCAGGCGCGGCGCTGGTACGACTCGCCCGAATACGCGCCTGCGCTGGCGATCCGCAAGCGCGCGTCCAAATCGAAGCTGATCTTCGCCGAAGGCCTAGGCTGAGAACGGCGTGAAGCCCGGCTGCTTTTCCCAGTATTGGTTCGGATCATTGCGCGGATCGTCGTCCGGCGCGTAGCTGTCGCCGGAGGCGCAGCCCTGGAGCGCCAGCATGACGAGCGTCAAGGTCAGGAGCACGATTCGGCGGGACGGTGTGCGCATGGTATTCGTCAGCGTACGGATATAAGAAATAGCGCTACGCCGAGAACGGCGTGTAGAACGGCGAGTCCCTGCGCTGTTCCTCTCGCTTGATCCGGTCGGAATCGTCAGGGCTGCCCGTCGATGCGCAGCCGCCGGCGCCGAGCAGGCCTGCGGCAAGCGCCAGCATCAAACCACGTCGCAGCCAGCGCGCCATCACGCATCCCGCGGCCAAGAGGGGAGACGAAGTCTACTAAAACCCGGGACCGCGTGGCGCGATTTTGGGGGCCGGCCGACGCTCGGCCATGGACGCCGGACGAGGCGGTTCGGGCGCGCTCCCCAGGGCGGTCCGCTCGCGGAGGCGCGAACAACGCCTGCGCGTGGACCCTCCTCCCGCCTCCCCTATTCGTCGCGCCGCGCCTGCGCCGCGCCCGCGGGCACTGCGCCGCCCGCTGCCGGCCGCTTGGCGCCTTTCTTGACCTCGTCGTACCAGAGCTCGTGGTGCTCCTTGGCCCAGGATTCGTCGACGTAGCCGGTGCGCATCGCCTGGTAGGAACCCTCGATGCCGATCGTGCCCACATAGATGTGGCCGAGCGCCATCGCCATGAACAGAATGCCGGAGACCGAATGCACGACGTGCGCCTGCTGCATGGTCAGGCGCAGCTGCTCGAAGTTCGGGAACAGCATGACCAGCCCGGACACGCCGGAGACGATGCCGAGCCCGACCACGCCGAACCAGAACCAGGACTTCTCGCCCGCGTTGAAGCGCCCCGAGGGCACGTGCTCGCCGGTAAACAGCCCGCCGGCCGAGGCGATCCAGCGCAGGTCGTCCTTCGACGGCCAGTTGTCCTTCACGTAAATCACGAAAAACACCACGATGCTCGCAATGAAAATCGGGCCGATGAAGTTGTGCACGTTCTTGCCGAGCAGCGTCAGCCAGGCGAACAGCGTGTAGCCGATGACCGGCAGCAGCACATGCTTGCCGAACAGCAAGATCAGCCCGGTGACCGCGAGCAGGCAGAAGCTGATCGCCATCGTCCAGTGCGCCCAGCGCTCGACCACGCTGAAGCGGTAGACCAGATTGCCGGTCGGCCGGTCGTGGGTCTTGATCGGCCCGCGAACGAGGTAGAACGCCGCGATCGCGAGCGCCACGACGACCACCAGCCAGCCGCCGTAGACCGTGATCGGGCCGTTGCGGATGCGCCGCCAGGTGTCGCCGGAGGACTGCACCAGGACGCCTGCTTCGCGTCCCTGTACGGTCGTGTAGTTCGGCGCGCCCGAGCGCACCTCGCGCCAGACCGGCGCGTTGTTGCCGGGCTGGGTCATGGCACGCTCGGCCTGCTGCGCCGGGCGCTCCGATGCGGGGCCTGCGGTCGTCGGCGTGGACTGTGCGAGCACCGCCGCCGCCGGCATCAGCAAAGCCAGTAGGACGAGCCAGCAGCCCGCGAGACTTGAACGCGTCAGCATGGATGGGTCTCCTCGCCTGCGGCCGGGGCGGCGCACGCCGCGGCCGCAACCCTCTTTATTGGTTGTAGATGCGCCGGTACTCGTTCTGCGACAGGTTGCGGGTGTTGATCTCGTTCTCCCAGCTCGCCTTGTCGCCCTTCTTCCAGGTCGCGTGCCCGTAGGCCAGCGGGGCGTTGTCCCAGGGATTGCTGTCCGCTTTGCCCTGGTACTTGCCCTGCTTGTAGACCACCACCTGCTCGGTCTCGCCGCAGGCGGCCAGGCCGAGGAGCGCGGCGCCCGCAAGCAGCGCCGCGGCCACGCGCAGGCGCCTCACGACTTGCCTCCCGCCGCCGGCGGCTGTGCGCCCGGCTTGCCCGGCCCGTAGGCCGTGCCCCAGCCCCAGACCTCTGCGCCCTTGCCGCGGCGCGTGACCCGCTCGCGGTAGATGTCCGCGATCACGTCGCCATCGCCGCCGAGCAGCGCCTTGGTCGAGCACATTTCGGCGCACAGCGGAAGCTTGCCTTCGGCGAGGCGGTTGCGGCCGTATTTCTTGAACTCGGCCTCGCTGCGGTCGGGCTCGGGCCCGCCGGAGCAGAACGTGCACTTGTCCATCTTGCCGCGCATGCCGAAGGCGCCGGCCTGCGGAAACTGCGGCGCGCCGAACGGGCAGGCGTAGAAGCAGTAGCCGCAGCCGATGCACAGGTCCTTGTCGTGCAGCACGACGCCGTCCTCGGTGCGATAGAAGCAATCGACCGGGCAGACCGCCATGCACGGCGCGTCGGAGCAGTGCATGCACGCGACCGACATCGATTTCTCCGCGCCGACCACGCCGTCGTTGACGGTGACCACGCGGCGCCGGTTCACGCCCCAGGGCACATCGTTCTCGTTCTTGCAGGCGGTGACGCAGCCGTTGCACTCGATGCAGCGCTCGGCGTCACACAGGAATTTCATTCTCGCCATGACTGTGTCTCCTCCTCGTTACGCCGGCGTGACCTGGCACAGGGTGGTCTTGGTTTCCTGCATCGCAGTGACCACGTCGTAGCCGTAAGTCGTCGCAGTATTCACCGCGTCGCCGCGCACGATCGGGTGCGCGCCCTCCGGGTAGTACGCAAGCATGTCTTCGCCTTGCCACCAGCCCGAGAAATGGAACGGGATGAAGACCGTGTCGTTGCCGACGCGCTCGGTCACCATGGCCTTGACCTTGATCTTCGCGCCGCTCGGCGTAGACACCCAGACGAACTGGCCGTTGCGCACGCCGCGGTCGGCAGCCGCCTTCGGGCTGATCTCGATGAAGCACTCCTGCTGCAGCTCGGCGAGCCAGGGGTTGGAGCGCGTCTCCTCGCCGCCCCCCTCGTACTCGACCAGCCGCCCGCTGGTCAGGATGTAGGGAAACTTCGTGCTGTCCTTGTCGGCCACCGACTTGTCCTGCACGGTCTTGAACAGCGTCGGCACGCGGTAGACGTACTTCTTGTCGTCGTTCGTCGGCCACTTCGCCACCAGGTCGGGCCGCGGCGAATACAGCGGCTCGCGATGCAGCGGCACCGCGTCCGGGAAGTTCCACACCACCGCCCGCGCCTTGGCATTGCCGAAGGGCACGCAGGCATGCTTCAGTGCGACGCGCTGGATGCCGCCGGACAGGTCGGTCTTCCAGTTCTTGCCTTCGGCCTCGGCCTTCTCCTCCGGCGTCAGGTCGTCCCACCAGCCGAGCTTCTTCAGCATCTTGTCGCTGAACTCCGGATAGCCGGTCTTGATCTCGCTGCCGACCGACGCCGAATCCTCGGCGAGCAGGTTGACGCCGTCCTTCTCGACGCCGTAGCGGGCGCGGAACGTGCCGCCGCCGTCCATCACCGCCTTGGACGTGTCGTACAGGTTCGGCGTGCCCGGGTGCTTGACCTTGTCGTTGCCCCAGCAGGGCCACGGCAGGCCGAAGTAATCGCCGGTCAGGTCGTAGCCCGTCTTGGCGTCCTTGCCGCCGCGCGCACGCAGGGTCTTGACGTCGAACACGTGCAGGTTGCGCATGTGCGCCTGCAGGCGCTCGGGCGACTGGCCGGTGTAACCGATGGTCCAGGTGCCGGCGTTGATCTCGCGCAGCACGTCCTCGACGTCGGGCTCCATCATGCCGTCGCGGCCCTTCACCAGCTTGATGTTCTGCTTGCCGTTGCGCTTGCCGACCAGCTGGTCGCCGAAGCCGAGCTTCTCGGCGAGCTGGTACATGATCATGTGGTCGTTGCGCGACTCGAACAGCGGCTCGATTACCTGCTCGCGCCATTGGAGCGAGCGGTTCGACGCGGTGATCGACCCTGCGCACTCGAACTGCGTCGCGGCCGGCAGCAGGTAGGCCCCTTCCTTGCGCACCTTGGCGAACATCGCCGCCGAGGCCGACGGGTAGGGATCGATCACCACCATCAGGTCGAGCTTTTCCATCGCCTTGAGCTGATCGGGACCGCGGCTCTGCGAGTTCGGTGCGTGGCCCCAGAAGATCACCGCGCGCAGGCTCGTGTCCTGGTCGAGGTTTTCCTTCTTCTCGAGGACCGCGTCGTGCCAGCGCGAGACCGTGATGCCGGACTTGCCCATCATCTTGTCGCTGGCGTACTGCTTCTTGAGCCAGTCGAGGTCGACGTTCCACACCCGCGCCCAGTGCTTGAACGAGCCCGGCGCGAGGCCATAGTAGCCCGGCAGCGACTGCGCGTTCGGGCCGACGTCGGTCGCGCCCTGCACGTTGTCATGGCCGCGGTAGATGTTCGCGCCGCCGCCGGTGACCCCCGCGCTGCCCAGGGCGAGCATCAGCACCGCGCTCGCGCGCGTCACCGCGTTGCCGTTGGTGTGCTGGGTCTGGCCCATCGCCCAGATGATGAAGGCCGGCCGGTTGTCGGCGAGCATCTTGGCGACCTCGTGCATGTCCTTCTCGGACACGCCGGTGACGTCGGCGACGACATCGGGCGGGTACTTGGCCATGACCTCGGCCTTGACCTTGTCCATGCCGTAGACGCGCTGGCGGATGTACTCCTTGTCCTCCCAGCCGTTCTTGAACACGTGGTACACGAGGCCGAACAGGAAGGCGACGTCGGTTCCGGAACGGAAGCGCACGTACTTGTCGGCCTTCGCCGCGGTGCGCGTATAGCGCGGGTCGGCGACGATCACCTTGGCGCCGTTTTCCTTCGCGTGCAGCGTGTGCAGCATCGACACCGGGTGCGCTTCGGCCGCGTTGGAGCCGAGGAAGAACAGGCACTTCGAGTTCTGCTCGTCGTTGTACGAGTTGGTCATCGCCCCGTAGCCCCAGGTATTGGCGATGCCGGCCACGGTCGTCGAGTGGCAGATGCGTGCCTGGTGATCGACGTTGTTCGAGCCCCACAGCGAGATCCACTTGCGCAGCAGGTACGACTGCTCGTTGTTGTGCTTCGACGAGCCCAGGACGAACAGCGCGTCGGGCCCGCTTTCCGTCTTGATCGCGAGCAGCTTGTCGCCGATCTCCTTGTAGGCCTGGTCCCAGGAGACGCGCTTCCACTTGCCGCCCTCGAGCTTCATCGGCGTCTTCAGGCGGTGCGAGTCGTGCACCATGCCGTGCTCGCGCACCGCGGCGCCCTTGGCGCAGTGCGAGCCGAGATTGAGCGGCGAATCGAACACCGGCTCCTGCCGGATCCACACGCCGTTCTGCACCACGGCGTCGATCGCGCAGCCCACCGAGCAGTGCGAGCAGATCGTGCGCTTGACCTCGACCTTGCCGCCCGCGGCTTCGCTCGCCGCCTGCGCATCGCCGATCATGTTGAACGGCAGCTGCGCCGCCGCGGCACCGACGCCGAGCGTCACGCCGGAGCGCTGCAGAAACGCGCGCCGGTCCATCGTCTTCGCCAGCACGCCGCTCAGGCCGCGCGCCAGGCGCGCCTGCGGCGCACCGCCTGTCTGTGCTTTTCTCGTCAGCAACATGGCCGCCTCCTCAAACCTGCGTGGTGCGGTAGTAGTTCTGCACGTGCGCGGTTTCCTGATAGCCGCGCGTGCCGCGCTTGTCGTCCGCGACCGGCGCCGCCTCGAGCGGCGCCTTGCGCTTGGCAACCAGCGCCACGGCACCGGCGGCGCCGCCGACGCCCGCGCTCAGCAGGAATGCACGACGCGAGAGTTTGGAACTCTTCTCATTCATGGGTACCTCCTCCAAGATGCGCCGCACCACGATGCGGCCGCCCATTTGACTGTGCGAAATTACCCGGGTCTATGGATACATACAAGAACAGATTTTTGCGCAGATGGGATCCATTCTCATTGTGGCCGCATTACATGAGAATAAATCTCAACTGACTTTCTCAAAGCATCGAGAACGCGTTCTTCTCGATGTCCAGAAAAATGCGCGTCAGGCGCGCCGCATGTTTGTAGAAAGACGCCTGCTCTGAATCGCTTACCGCAGCGCAGAACGACATCGCAGCGTCGTGGACGAAGCGCTCGAAAAAATCCTTCTGCTCCGCGAGGGTCCTTTGCTGCACTGCGATCAAGTAGCGCATCGTCTCCAGCAGGCCGGCAATGTGGTCCTCGTATTCGCCGACGCCTTCGCGCCGCGCGATGCCCAGGCGGCGAAGCGCCCCGCGCAGCTCGGCGAGCGGCGTGTCGCTCTGATGGCGCAGCACGTAGTTCGACAGGTACGGCGTCACGCCCGCCTTGCCCGTGCCGACGAACAGCGCGGTGTGCTCGTTTTCCAGCTTGACCGGAAACGCGCTGCGGCAGGCTCCACGCAGCGCGCGCCAGGCCTCGCCCAGCGGGCTGTGCTGCGTCGCTGCGTCGTCCTCGGCATTGGCCAGCGCGGCAAGCAGCTGCGCATCGGGCGGCGCGTAGAACAGGCGTGCCAGGACGCCGTAGAGGTTGGCCCGTGCCAGATCCTCCGGCGTGAGCGACGGCTCGACGGTCTGCGTTTCCTCGCTCACGGGGCTGCGCTCTGCGGCGCGCGCGTTGCGGCGTTCAAGGCTTGCGCCCGGTCACGTCGAAGATCGTCGACTCGTTCCGGTTTTCCATCATGTCGACGACGCGGCAGTCGGCGCACATCTGCAGCCGCCGCAGGCCGAGTCCCGCGAACATGCCGTGCGTACCGAGCTTGCCGGTCATGTTGTCGATCATCTGGCGCGTGGCGAAGGGCTTGCCGCAGCGCACGCAGGGGAACGGCTCGGCTTCGGCGAGCGTCACCGGCTGCCTGGCTTCGGCGGCGAGCAGCAGCCGCGGCTCGAGCGTGATCGCGTCCTCGGGGCAGGTATTCGCGCACAGCCCGCACTGCACGCAGTTGCGCTCGATGAAGCGCAGGATCGGCGTCTCCGGCGCATCCTGCAGCGCAGCCTCCGGGCAGGCGCCAACGCAGGCCTTGCACAGCGTGCAGGTCTGCTGATTGACGATCACCCGGCCGTAGGGCGCACCCGCGGGCAGCGCCAGCGCGGCGCGCGGCGCAGGCGCCTGCTTGGCGAGATGGTCGAAGGCAAAATCGAGCGTGGTGCGCTTTTCGCCCGACAGATGAAAGGTCGCGGGCGTTGCGACGCCGCGCGCCGGGGTGAGCGCCCAGAGCGCGCGCTCGAGCGCGCCGGCGTCCTCCGCAGGCAGCAGCGCGAAATGGCGGTCGCCGTAGCCGAGCCCTTCGAGAATCGCCTGCGCGATGCCGAGCTGCGCCTCGAGCGCCGCGAGGTAGGGCGCGTGCGTCGCCGCCGGTGCGACGATCACCGCCTGGCTCGCGCCATAGCAGATCGCCCCGAGCAGCAGATCGATACCGATCGAGGCGGCATGAAAGGCCTCCATCGGGATGGCACGCGCCGGAAGCCCCTTGCCGCCACGGATCGCATGCCGGCCGACGCCCTGCACCAGCGCGCGCCCGGCTTCGGTGTCGTGAAACACGAGGCAGGCGTCCTTGCCGCCCGCCGCACGGTAGGTGTCGAGCAGCGTCTTGATGCGCAGTCCCTGATGATCGACGCCGGGATAGATGTGGCGCATCGCGCCCGACGGGCAGACCGTCGCGCAGCCGCCGCAGCCGGCACAGAGGTGCGGCTCGACCCTGACGTGGTCGCCGTCGGCGGCGATCGCCTCGGTCGAGCAGACCTCGAGGCAGCGGTTGCAGCCGCGCTGGCTCGAGCGGCTATGCGCGCAGATGCGCGCCTTGTACTCGAAGAAGCGCGGCTTCTCGAACTCGCCCACAAGCTGCGCGAGCTTCGCCGCGGCGAGCGCCTGCGCAAGCGGATCGGCGCCCGGCGCCGCATAGCCCTGCGGCAGATCCGGCGTGCGCAGCAAAGGCGCGGGCGACAGATCGAGCACCAGATCGAAGGTCTCGCTGCGTTCGCGCTCGAGGCGCGAGAAATCGATCGCGCCGACCTCGCCGCAGGCCGTCACGCACTTGCGCTGCGCGGTGCAGCGCGCGGGATCGACCTGGTAGGTGAAGTCGATCGCACCCTCGGGGCAGGCATCGACGCAGGCGTTGCAGCGCGTGCACAGATCGAGGTCGATGGCATTGTCCTGCGCCCAGGACACTTCGAACGCGCCGAGGTAGCCCTTGACGCTGACCTGGCTGCCCGACCAGACCGGCGCGCGGCGCTCGATTGGCAGCTCGCCGCCTGCGTTGCGGGTGATGAGCACGCTCGGCTCGAGCGGCGCGGCGAGCCGCGCGGCCCAGTCGAGCGCGACCGCCGACGGACCGATGATCAGCAGCTGTCCGCCCGAGCGGTACTCGACGTTCGGTACCGGCTCGGGATCGGGCAGCGCAGCCGCGGCGATCAGCGCCGCGATCTTCGGCGTCGCCGCGCGCCCCTCGGCCGACCAGCCCGCGGCTTCGCGGATGTTGACGAAGCGCAGCTCGCCCGCGGCGCCCGCGGCCTCGTGCAGCTCGGAGAACAGCGGCGCTTCCTGCGTGCAGGCAACGAGCAGCTCGGGCTCGCCGAGCGCGTCGCGAAAAAGCCCTGCCTCCTTGCGACAGAGCGCGCGATGAATCTTCAGCGGCTCGCCGCGCTTGAGCGCCGCCGCGAGCGCCTTGGCGTCGAGCGCCATCGTCTCGTTGCAGCTGCACAGCTTGAGCGTCTTGCCGTCGGGCGACATCGCTCAGCGCTTCTGCGTTTCGGCCGCATCGGCTGGCGGCAGCGCCGCATCCGGTCCCGCGTCGCGCACCGCGTTCGCCTCGCGTGCTTCGTTCGCCGCAGCCTCGGCATCGGTCGTTCCCCCCTCGGCCGGCGGGCGGTCCCCGCCCTCGGCTTGCGCCAGCATCCGCGGTTGCGCTCCGGTTTGCGTTTCGGTTTGCGCTTCCGTTTCCGTTTCCGGGTCGCCGCGGCGCAGCGTGCGCTTCGCGTGCTCGAGCGTCGCCGCGACGCCCTCGGCGAGGGTCTCGAGCTGCGTGTAGTCCTCGGCGTAATCGTCCAGGCCGTCGACCACGTTGAACGCCGGATCGGAGAACAGCTTTGCGAGCGCCGCGCGGCGCAGCTTTTCGTCGACCTTCTTGTGCATGAAGGCGCTGAAATCGGACTCGGGCGTCAGGCTGTCGATCGGCGGCAGCTCGGGCGGCGGCCCCTCGGCCTGCGCGGGCGGCGCCGTGGCCGCGTCCGCCGAGGCGCGCTTGCGGCGCGACCAGCGTGACAGAAAGGGTTCGCGATTCTGCGCCATCGGCCCGGAGCTCAGGACTGGATCCGGTCCTTCGGATGCTTGAACGACTGCGGGCGGATGCGCTTTTTCTTCTCGGGATGGAAGTTTGCCTTCAGGTAGTCGCCCACCCAGGGCACCATCGTCTCGGGCATCGGCACGCCTTCGACCGACTCGCTCGCGTCCATCCACGCGCTCGCCTCGTCGTAGCTCGCGGTCACCCGCTCGGGCAGCGGCATTTCGTTTTCGTCCTCCCGGCGCCACATGACGAACACGCGCGGGCCCGGCGAGACCAGGTTCTGCCAGTAGCCCTCGCATTCATCGCGGCTCAGCACGAGCTCGAGTCCCGGAAACAGCCACTGCGCGACGCCCGCGGCTTCGCTCAGCAGGCGTGGCACGCGCGCCTCGGCACCCTCGAGATCGTCGGCGCGCACCTCGACCGGCACCCAGGTCTCCGAAGACCAGGGATTGTCGAGGGGGCGGCGCTCCATGACCACCGCGAGCCGAACGCTGGGCGACGCGCTCATCGAAAAACTCAACCAAAGGGCTGAACACTATAGCGCAACCGCGTGCCTCTGCTATCCTTTTGAGAGGCACCTCGCTTCGAGATCCCATCATGTCGGACAAGGTTATTCCGATCCGCATCGCAGGCGCGCCCGCTGCGCCCGGCGCGTCCAACATCGACGCGCCGACGCCCTTCACGGGCGGCGCGCCGCGCGACCCGCGCGGGCGCAGGCTGCGCGACCTGCGCATCTCGGTGACCGACCGCTGCAATTTTCGCTGCGTGTACTGCATGCCGCGCGAGGTGTTCGACGCAGCCTATCGCTTCCTGCCGCACAGCGCGATTCTCAGCTTCGAGGAGATCGCGCGCCTGGCGCGGGTCTTCGTCGGTCTCGGCGTGCAGAAGCTGCGCTTGACCGGCGGCGAGCCGCTCGTGCGGCGCGACGTCGACCGGCTGATCGCGATGCTCGCCGAGCTCGGCGTCGACATCGCGCTGACGACCAACGGCTCGCTGCTCGCCCGGCAGGCGCGCGCGCTGAAGGCCGCGGGCCTGCAGCGCGTCACCGTGAGCCTCGACTCGCTCGACGACACGACCTTCCGCGCGATGAACGACGCCGACTATCCGGTGGCAAAGGTGCTCGAGGGCATCGACGCTGCGGCAGCCGCAGGCCTCGCACCGATCAAGATCAACATGGTGGTCAAGCGCGGCACGAACGATCAGCAGATCGTCGATGCGGCGCGCCACTGGCGCGGCACGGGGCACGTGCTGCGCTTCATCGAGTACATGGACGTCGGCAGCACCAATGGCTGGCGCATGGACGACGTCCTGCCCTCGCGCGAGGTGGTGCGCCGGATCTCGGAGACGTTTCCGCTCGAGCCGGTCGGGGCGGACTACGCGGGCGAGGTCGCCGAGCGCTGGCGCTACGTCGACGGCGGCGGTGAGATCGGCGTCATCTCTTCGGTCACGCAGGCCTTCTGCAGCAGCTGCACGCGGATGCGCCTGTCGACCGAGGGCAAGCTCTACAGCTGCCTGTTCGCCGATCATGGCCACGACCTGATGCCGCTCATCCGCGGCGGGGCGAGCGACGCGCTGCTGCGCGATGCGATCGCCGCGGTCTGGCTGCGGCGAAATGATCGCTACTCCGAAATCCGCAGCGAGGAGACGGCGAAGCAGCGCAAGGTCGAGATGTCCTACATTGGCGGATAACTGCGTTGCAGCGGACCCGCGCTGCGGGCCGCTCAACGCGTTATGAACCCATGCCCAAGCAACACCGTCCCGAGCTCACCGACGCCGCCAAGCCCGCGACCTTCGAGGTCGAGGCCTACAACGAGCGCGGCGAAATGGTGCCCACGGCGATCGCCGGCGAGCACCCCTTGACCCTGTACCTCGACAAGCGCGAGATCGTCACGCTGATGACGCTCGGCCACGCGCCCGAGGCGCTCGCCCTGGGCTACCTGCGCAACCAGGGCCTGGTGCCGTCGATCGAGGCGATCGCCGCAGTGCAGGTCGACTGGGAGACCGAGTCGGTCGCGGTGACCACGCGCAAGCGCGTGAAGGGGCTGCGCGCGCGCATGAAAAAGCGCACGGTGACGAGCGGCTGCGGCCAGGGCACGATGTTCGGCAACCTGATGGAGGAGATCGAAAGCGTCCGGCTGCGCGAGGACGTGCGCCTCTCGGACGCGCAGCTGTTCGATCTCATCGAGAAGGTCCGCCGGCACGAGACCATCTACAAGCAATCCGGCGCGGTGCACGGCTGCGCGCTCGCCCGCGTCACCGGACCGGCGAGCACCGAGATCCTGTTGTTCGTCGAGGACGTCGGTCGCCACAACGCGGTCGATGCGATCGCCGGACGGATGTGGCTCGACCGGATCGACGGTGCCGACAAGATCTTCTACACCACCGGTCGGCTGACGAGCGAGATGGTGATCAAGTGCGTGCAGATGGGCATCCCGTTTCTCGTTTCGCGCTCGGGCCTGACGCGCATGGGCTACGAGATCGCCAGGAAGACCGGCGTCACGATGCTCGGCCGGGCGAGCGGCCGGCACTACCTCGCCTTCACCGGACGCGAGCGGCTCGAGCGCACGAGCGAGCAACCGACCGCGTTCGCCTGAGCGGGTGACCCAGCCCCGGCCGCTGCTCGAGCAGCTGCTCGCCGCGCCGCCCGAGGCGGCGCCCTGCGAGGACGTCGCCGGCTGGTGGGCGCGCCACCGCGCGCTGGCGGCCGACTGGTCCGACCCCATGGCGCTCGCCATCGCCGGCGGGTTCGCCGCCGATCGCATCGGCTGGGCCTTCGCTTCCGGCTACCAGGCCGCGCTGCGCGTGCTCGTGCCGGATCTGCCCAGCGACGCGGTTGCAGCGTTCTGCGTGACCGAGGCCGGCGGCAACCGGCCGAAGGACATCCACACCGCGCTCGAGCGCGATGGCGAGGCCGGCTGGCGTCTCACGGGATCCAAGCGCTGGACGACGCTCGGGCCCGAGGGCGCGCTGTTTCTGGTCGCCGCGCGCGACGCGAGCGTCGCCGGCGAGCGCCCGGCGATCAAGCTGGTGCGCGTGGCCTCGAATGCGCCCGGGGTCAACGTCGCGCCGATGCCGCCGACGCGCTTCGTGCCCGAAGTGCCGCACGCGCAGCTGCACTTCGAAGGCGTCGCGCTCGAAGCCGGCGCGCTGCTGCCGGGCGACGGCTACGAACGCTACGTGAAGCCCTTCCGCACGGTCGAGGATCTGCACGTCTGCGCGGCGCAGCTCGGCTACACGCTGCGCGAGGCGCGCCGCTTCGGCTGGCCGAAGCCCTGGTTGGAACGATCGCTCGCCGCGCTCGAAGCCCTGCGCGCAATCGCCCGGGCGGATCCGGCGTCTGCTGCGACCCATGTCGCGCTCGCCGGCGCGCTCGCCCTGACGGACGCGCTGTTCGCGGAGGCCGACGCGCTTTGGGAACGTAAGGACCCGGCACCGGACGCGGCGGCGCGCGAACGCTGGCTGCGCGACCGTGCGCTCGGCAGCGTTGCCGGCAAGGCGCGGTCGCTGCGCACCGAGCGCGCCTGGCAGCGGCTGGGCGCAGGATCGACTTCCCGCCGCTAGGCCCGGCCCCTAGGCCACTAAGCCGGCGGCTGCGCGATCGCGTCTTCGTAGCGGTGGCGCTTGGTGATCTTGCCGGCGTGCTGGTAGATGTCGAGCGTCGCTTCGAAGGCGGCGCGCGTGATCTCGACATGCGGCGACCAGTTGCCGAGCTTCTGGTAGGCCGCGATGGTCGCCTCGAGCACGCTGGGGTGAATGTCCGGGAAGAACGGCGCCTCGCGCTTCGCCACCTCGGCCGCCGGCGTCGCGATCAGCCAGGCGCGGCCCTTGCGGTAGGCGCGCATGAACGCCTTCGCCATGTCGCTCGCGAGCCATTCGCGCGTCGCCGCAAGGCTCGAGAACGCGCAGGGGCCGATCGCATCGCCGAGCGCGGTGACGATGTGCCCCTCGCCGTCGTGCTCGAGCTGCTGCGGCGCGGGACCCTGCAGGTGGATGTATTCGCCCTCGCCCTTCTTGAACGCCGCGATCATCTTGTCCGGCGATCCGGCGTCGATCGCGCGGATCGCGCCGTAGTCGAGACCGCGCTTATGGCAGGCGTACTGGAACATGACGGTCGGCTGCCCGCCGTGGTCGACGAGCACGCCGCGTCCCTTGAGGCGCGCCCAGCTGAAATCGGGCTCCGGCTTGCGCCCGACCAGGAAGAAGCCGTCTTTCTCGTTGACCTGCGCGAAATGCAGCGCCGGCGGCGTCTTGCCCTGCTCGAGCACGGTGATCGCCTGCGACGGCGCGGACTGGGCGACGTGCACGCTGCCGTCGACCAGACCCGCGATCGCCGAGGTGCCGGGCGCCGACAGCGAGTGCTTCGGCGTCAGGCCTTCCTTCTCGAGAAAGCCGCCGGCGATGGTCGCGATGAGCGGCGAATAGAACGCCGAAAAGCGGGTGAATTGAATGCGGATGTCCTGCATCGATGATCCTCTCGTGATGGTCGACGGTCGGGCGGGGCCGGGCCCGCGCCCGCCGTTGCTTCAGGCCGGCGCCTGGGCGCCGAACTTTTCCATCTGCGCGACGAGCTCGCCGCGCGACGGGAAAAAGAACGAAGCGGTGAGCATGCCGGCGGCGAGCACGCCGAGCACCATGAACACATTGCCGAAGCCGCCCTCGGTCGCGTGCAGCGCCGCGATCATCGGCACGGCGAGCGCGGCCACACCGAGCGAGATGACGTAGCGCACCGACAGCACGCGCGCGCGATATTCGTCGGCGCAGTATCTTCCGACGATGGCGTCGTTCAGCGGGATCTGGCCGAACACCGCGAGCATCATCAGCAGCGCGACGCCAAGCATCGCCCAGCCTTCCAGGTTGGCCGCGAGAAACATCAGCGGCACCTGCGCCAGCGCGACGCCGATCATGAGCCGGCGCAGCTCGGTGCGGTCGATCAGCGTGCCCATCAGCACCTGCGCAAAGGCGGCCAGCGTGTAGACCAGGGCAACCAGCGCGCCGATGCCGAAGCTCGTATGGGTGAGCGCGCGCAGGCGCTCGTCGAACAGCTTCGGCATCGACACCGTGGTCGAGTTGAAGATGATCCCGCCGCAGGCGGTGGCGATGAGCAGGATCGCGAAGATGCGCGCCATCATGCGCGCGTCGATATGCAGCCCGATCGACTTGGAGACCTTCTTCACCGGCCCGGGGTCGGGCACCAGCAGGCGAAAGCCGACGCCCGCCGCGATGCACACCACGCCCGGCACGAAGAACGCCGCGCGCCAGCTGACGAGATCGACCAGCGCGCCGGTGATCAGCGCCGCAGTGGCCAGGCCGAGGTTGCCCCACAGCCCGTTCCAGCCGAGCACCCGGCCCATGTTCTGCGGCACCGCGACCAGCATCGCGATGCCCACGGGGTGATAGATCGCGGCGAACGCGCCGGTGAGCGTGAGCCCCGCGGCGATCTGCCATGGCGACTGCGCGAAGCCGGTGAGGATCATCGAGCCGCCGATGCCGAAGAAAAACAGCAACAGGGTCTTGTAGCGGCTCCAGTGATCGGCGAGCCAGCCCGCCGGAATCGCGAACGCGCCGAAGGCGATGAAGCTGCCGACCGCGAGCGGCAGCAGCTCGGAGTACGACTGATGCCACTCGCGCGCGAGCGAGACCACCGCGGTCGGAAAGACCAGCATCACCAGATGGTCGAGCAGGTGCCCGAGGCTGAGGAACGGAACCAGAAAGCGTCTTTCCGACATGGCCGCGGCAGTGTGGCATGCCCGTTGCCGCGCGGCAAACGCGGTTTCGCGGCGGCGGGTCTCGATACAATCGGCGCATGCAAGGCGTCACGGGCATCGTGCTGGCCGGCGGCCAGGGCCGGCGCATGGGCGGGGTCGACAAGGGCCTGCAGCTTCTCGACGGCCGACCGATGGTCGCCTGGGCGATCGCGCGGCTTGCGCCGCAGGTCGAGGCGATCGTGGTCAACGCAAACCAGAACCTCGAGGCCTACGGCGCCTTCGGCCACGCGGTGGTGCGCGACGCCGTCGGCGGCTTTGCCGGACCGCTCGCCGGGCTGCATGCCGGCCTGCAGGCGACGCGCACGCCGCTCGCGGTGACCGTGCCCTGCGATTCGCCGTTCCTGCCGGCCGATCTGGTGGCGCGGCTGCGCGCCGCGCTCGAGGCACGGGACGCCGACCTCGCGGTTGCGAAGACGGGATCCCAGCCGCACCCCGTTTTTTCGCTCGTCCGAGGCACCGTCTTGCCGCACCTCGAGCGCTTCCTGCAATCGGGCGGGCGCAAGATCGACGCCTGGTACGCGAGCCTCAAGGTGGTCGAGGTATCCTTCGACGATCAGGTGGAGGCCTTCAGCAACATCAACACGCGCGACGAGCTCGCGCGCTTCGCCACGAAGAGCACATGAACGAACGCATCGCATCGATCGGCGCCGTCGTGAGCTGCATGGACGGCTACGATCCCGACGCGCTGCCGGTCGACACCGCGTCGGCGGCGATCCGCGCCTGCCTCGCGCCGGTCGCCGGCATTGAGCGGGCCGCGACGCGCAGCGCGCTCGGCCGCGTCCTCGCCGAGGACATCGTGCCGGCCTTCGACGTGCCGGCGCACGACAACTCGGCGATGGACGGCTGGGCGGTGCGCAGTGCGGACCTGAAGCCCGACGCCGAGACCGTGTTGCGCGAAATCGGTACTGCGCTCGCCGGCAAGCCCTACCCCGGCGCGGTCGGTGCGGGCCAATGCGTGCGCGTCATGACCGGCGCAGTGATGCCGCCGGGCACCGATACGGTCGTCATCCAGGAAACCGTCCGCGCCGACGGCGCAGGCGTCGTGATCCCCGCCGGGCAAAAGCGGGGTCAGAACGTGCGCGCGGCAGGCGAGGACCTGAAGACCGGCGTGCCGGTGCTGCGCCCCGGGCGCGCATTGACGCCCGCCGACCTCGGCCTGATCGCCTCGCTCGGCATCGCCGAGGTCGCGGTGCGGCGCCGGCTGCGCGTCGCGTTCTTCTCGACCGGCGACGAGCTCGCCTCGATCGGCCAGCCGCTCGCCGCGGGGCAGGTCTACGACTCGAACCGCTACACGCTGTTCGGCATGCTCAGCCGCCTCGGCGTCGAGCTGCTCGACATGGGCGTGGTGCGCGATGACCCGCAGCAGCTCGAGGCCGCGTTTCGCCAGGCCGCGGCAAGCGCCGACGCGATCGTCACCTCGGGCGGGGTGTCGGTCGGCGAAGCCGACTTCGTCAAGCAGATGATGGCCAAGCTCGGCGAGGTGCTGTTCTGGAAGATCGCGATGCGTCCCGGCCGGCCGATGGCCTTCGGCCGCATCGACGACGCCTTCCTGTTCGGCCTGCCCGGCAACCCGGTCGCGGTGATGGTGACGTTCTATGCGTTCGTGCGCGCCGCGCTGCTCGTGCTCGGCGGACGCGGCGACGACGCGGCGCTGCCGCTCTTGCAGGCGCAGGCCGCGCATCCCTTGCGCAAGGTCGCGGGACGCACCGAGTACCAGCGCGGCATCCTGTTCCGCGACGGCGCCCTCTGGAAGGTCAAGTCGACCGGTCAGCAGGGCTCCGGCGTGCTGCGCTCGATGTCGGAGGCGAACTGCTTCGTCGTGCTCGAGCACGCCCGCGGTCGCGTCGAGGCCGGCGAGCCGGTGCCGGTGCAGCTGTTCGACGGGCTGGTGTGAGCGCGAACCGAAGCGGCGGGGCCGAGCGCCTGATCGATCCCGACGCCCGGGTGCACCCCGAGGCGGTGCTCGGCGCGGGCGTCGCCGTCGGCGCCTGGACGACCATCGGCCCCGGCGTGGCGATCGGCGAAGGCAGCTGGATCGGTGAGCACGTGGTGATCCGCGGGCCGACGCGCGTCGGGCGCAACAACCGCATCTATCCGTTCTGCGCCATCGGCGAGTCCGCCCAGATCAAGGGGCTGGACGACGACCCGGTCTCGCGCATCGAGATCGGCGACGGCAACGTCCTGCGGGAATACTGCAGCGTCAACCGCGGCTCGCCGAAAGACCAGGGCGTGACGCGCATCGGCAACGAGAACTACCTGATGACCGGCGCGCACGTGGCGCACGACTGCCGGGTCGGCGACCACACGATCTTCGCCAACCACGCGACGCTCGCGGGTCACGTCGAGGTCGGCGACCACGCGTTTCTTTCGGGCTTCTGTGCCATCCACCAGTTCTGCCGCGTCGGCGAGAGCGCCTTCGTCGCCGGCGGGGCGATGCTGTGGCACGACGCGCCGCCGTTCGTGATCGTCGGCGGCGACACCGCAAGGGCGCGCGGCCTGAACCGCGTCGGGCTGCGCCGGCGCGGACTGAGCGCCGAGGAGATCGACGGCCTGCGCCGCGCCTACCGGGTGCTGTTCCGCGAGGGCCTGACCCGCGCCGAGGCCCAGGCGCGGCTCGACGCCATGGCGCCGGCGAGCGTGTACCTCCGGCGGCTCGCGGATTTCGTCCGCGCCTCGACACGCGGCATCGCACGCTGATGCGGATCGGCATTGTTGCGGGCGAGCCCTCCGGGGACCGCCTCGCCGCCGGCCTGATCGAGGCGATCCGGCGGCGCGCGCCGCAGGCGCGCTTCTATGGCATGGCCGGGCCACGGATGGCCGCGGCGGGCTGCGCGCAGCGCTTCTCGCTCGATCAGCTCTCGGTGGTCGGCTTCGTCGAGGTGCTGCGCCAGTACCCGCGGCTGCGCCGGCTGCGCGAAGAGGTCGTGCGCGCGTTCGTCGACGATCCGCCGGACGTGTTCATCGGCGTCGACGTGCCGGATTTCGTACTCGATGTGGAAACCCGCCTGCGCGCGGCCGGCATCCGCACCGCGCACCTGGTCAGCCCGACGGTCTGGGCCTGGCGTGCGGGCCGCGTCGCGACCGTGGCGCGCGCGGTCGACCTGCTGCTGTGCATCTTTCCGTTCGAGCCGGCGTACTACGAAGGGCTCGACCTGCGCTGCGAATTCGTCGGCCATCCGCTGGCCGACGAATTTCCGCTCGACATCGACCGCGCCGCAGAGCGCGCGCGCCTCGGCGTTGCCGGCGATGCGCGGGTGCTCGCGCTGCTGCCCGGCAGCCGCGATCAGGAGCTGCGCCTGTGCACGCGCGTGTTCCTCGAGACCGCGGCGCGGGTGCAGCAACACGATCCGTCGATCCGGCTGCTCTGCGCGCCGCTCGACGCGCGCGCGCAGGCGTTCATCGAGGCCGAGCGCGCGCGCTGGACGCCGCAGCTCGAGCTCGCGCTGCACGCCGGCGCCTCGCGCGAGCTGCTCTGCGCCGCCGACGCTGCGCTGATCACCTCGGGGACCACCACGGTCGAGGCGCTGCTCGCCAAATGCCCCTCGGTGGTCGCCTATCGCATGAACTGGGCGAGCTACCTGATCGCACGTGCGCTGGTGCGCACGCCCTACATCGCCATGGCCAACATCATTGCGGGGCGCGCGCTGTTTCCGGAATTCGTGCAGCACCAGGTCCAGGCCGCGGCGATGGCGAGCGCGCTCATCGGCTGGCTCGACGACGCCGAGCGCGTGCGCGCGCTGCGCGCGCGCTGCAGCACGCTGCATGCCGAGATGCGCCGCGGCGCCGCAGACCGCGCCGCCGAGGCGGTGCTTGCGCTCGCGGCGCGCGCTGCGCCCACCCGCTGAGCGCGGCGGGGTACCATCGGCGGCCATGACTGCCCCGTCGAGGGCCAGGAATCGATGAGCGGCTCCGACCAGAAAAAGCGCCTGGTGGCGATCCTCGCCGCGGATGCAGCGGGTTACTCGCGCCTGATGGCCGACGACGACGCCGCGACGGTGGCCGCGCTCGATGCCGCGCGCAGCGTATTCCGCAGGCAGATCGAGTCGCACCAGGGTCGCGTCATCGACATGGCCGGCGACTCCGTGCTTTCGGTGTTCGAGCTGGCGACGAGCGCGGTGAGCGCGGCGCAGGCCATCCAGCAGGCGCTCGGTGCCGCCTCGAGCGCGTTGCCGGAGCACCGACGCATGCGCTTTCGAATCGGCGTGCACCTGGGCGAGATCATCGAAAAAGCGGACGCCACGGTGTACGGCGACGGCGTGAACATCGCCGCAAGGCTCGAGGGGCTGTGCGAGCCCGGAGGGATCACCGTGTCCGACGCGGTCTACAGCGCGGTGCGCGGCAAGATCACTGCGGACTTCGTCGACCAGGGCGAGCAGCAGGTGAAAAACATCGCCTATCCGGTGCGCGCGTTCAGGATCACCGGCATTGCACGTTCGGCCGCCGCGCCGGCCGCCGACCCGGTCCTGCGTCCGCCGGACAAGCCCTCGCTCGCGGTGCTGCCGTTCACCAACATGAGCGGGGATCCGGAGCAGGAGTACTTCGCCGACGGCATCACCGAGGACATCATCACCGACGTCTCCAAAACGCCGGGCCTGTTCGTCATCGCGCGCAACTCGTCGTTCACGTACAAGAAGCAGAACGTCGACGTCAAGGAGGTCGGCCGCAAATTCGGCGTGCGCCACGTGCTCGAAGGCAGCGTGCGCAAGGCGGGCATGAAGGTGAGGATCAACGTGCAGCTGATCGACGCCGAGACCGGCGGCCATGTCTGGGCCGAGCGCTTCGACCGGAGCCTCGAGGACATCTTTGCGCTGCAGGACGAGGTGACGCAGAAGATCGTCGAGGCGCTCAAGGTGAACCTCACCGGCCGCGAGCAGGCGCGCCCGCGCGAGCGCGGCAAGGTCAACACCGAGGCCTACGACCACGTGCTGCGCGCGCGCGGCCTGCTGCTGCAGTTCACGCCGCAGGGCGCGATTGAAGGCAACGTCCTGCTGCGGCGCGCGCTCGAGCTCGATCCGGGCATGACGCAGATCTACGCCTACCTCGCGATCGCGGTGGCGACCGAGTACCTGAACGGCTGGAACGACGCCGGCCCGGATCGCCTCGACCAGGCGCTGGCCCTGGCGCGCAAGGCCTACGACGCGGATTCGACCGACGCGTTTGCCTGCAATGCGCTCGCCATCTCCCTGATGTGGCTGCGCCGGCTGGACGAAGCCGAGCCGCTTGCGCGGCGCGCGGTCGAGCTCGACCCGAACTTCTCCCAGGGCTACGGCGGACTTGGCAACGCGCTGCACTTCGCGGGCAAGCACGCGGAGGCGATCGTGGCCTACGAACAGGCGCTGCGCCTCGACCCCGAGTTCAATATCTGGATCCACGCCCTGGGTCGGGCCCAGTTCACGCTCGGGGGCTACGCGGACGCGGAGGCGACGTTCAAGCGCCGCCTGATCCACATGCCGCATTCGGACGTGACGCGCGCCTACCTCGCTTCGCTCTATGGCCACACCGGCCGGGCGGAGGAGGCGCAGCGGGTGTGGCGCGAGCTGATGGAGATCAACCCGAACTACACGGCCGAGCACACGCTGCGCATCCTGCCGTACAAGGATCGCGCGCCGCTCGAGCAGTTCGTCGAGGGCCTGCGCAAGGCCGGCCTGGCGCAGTGATTCGGGCGCGCCCGCCGCAGGCCGCCTACGGCCAGATTCGATCGACCAGAAACCCGACGCCGTAGGCGATGGCCAGGGCGCCGACGAACACCACGGTCGCCCGCGTGATGCCCTTGGGAATGTCCATGTCCTCGAGAGTGCGCTTGATGAAAAAGCTCGCGACGAAGAACGCCACCGTCGAAAGCACGATGCCGGGCATTCGCGCAGCATACGCCATTGCCATGCAGTGGCGATGATCGGGCCGCTGCTCACGCGAAAAGTGCACGAGGCGCTGCGCGCGGCGGCACGCGCGGGCGCGTCCACGCTCGAGTGCTCGCTGGACCTCGATCGCTCGACGACGACCGTCGAGTTGGGCGACGCGGAATGGATCTGGCAGGGCCGGCGTTTTCCCTACCTGGAGATCTGCCGCGACCGGACCGTCTATCACTGGAGCGGCGAGCGCTTCGAGCCGGTGGCGCGTTTCACGACGTCATTGATCAAGCTGGTGCCGACCGCGTGGGGGCCGCCGACGTTCGAGATCGACGGCATCAAGATGCTGCCCACGGCGAAGGTCTCGCCCACCGCGGATGCCGAGCGCAAGGTCGGCCTGATCGAGCCGCGCGGCAAGGTGATTCTCGATACCTGCGGCGGCCTCGGCTATTTCGCCGCCTGCTGCCTGCGCGGACAGGCGAAGCAGGTGCTTTCTTACGAGCGCTCGGCCGACGTGCTCTGGCTGCGCAGCCTGAACCCCTGGTCGCCCGAGCGCGGGGAACGCCTGACCTTGACCCAAGGCGACATCGTCGAGCAGATCGTCGGGCTGCCCGACGCTTCGGTCGACGCGATCCTGCACGATCCGCCGCGCTTCGGCATCGCCGGCGAGCTCTACGCGCAAGCCTTTTATGACCAGCTCGCCCGGGTGCTCCGGCGCAAGGGCAGGCTGTTCCACTACACTGGCGCGCCGAACAAACTGACCACGGGCCGCGACGTGGCAAACGAGGTGCGCAAACGTCTGCAGCGCGCGGGCTTCGCCGCGACGCTGGAAGGCGACGGGGTGCTGGCGGTGAAGAAGTAGGCGGCGGCGGGGTGCGACGGCTTACACGTTACACTGCGCCGCCCACCGCAACCGATCGTGAGATGAGAGACGAAAAAATCCAGGTCCGCGTCACCACCAGCGGCCAGCTGCTCGACGTGGTGGTCCTCGACAAGCGGCTGGAGCTCATCCGGGTCGTGCTCGGCGAAGGCATTCACAACGTGCGCTGCGATCTGAGCCCGACGCGCAGCGGCGCGGCCTACGTCGGCAACGCCATGGGGCGCGAGATCGTCTACGAGCGCAGCCGCGATCAGGTCAAGGCCGATCTCGCGCGCGCTGCGGACATCCGCAACTTCAAGCGCTGACGCGGCTGCCGTTTCCTGCCGCGCAGACCTCGACCGATCCGATCTTCGCTACACTGTCGCCAAGGTGCGGCTACTCGCGTTCATCGAATTTGCCGCGGTGATCATCGGCATCATCGCGGTGATCGCCGGCCAGTATTTCGCGCTGCCAAAGGGCTTTCACCTGGGCGTGTTCCTGATCGGCGCAGGCATCGCGCTCGGCGGGCTCGAGTCCGTCGTCACGCGCCGCATGTGCTTCCGCGCTACGGAGGACGGTTACGAGGCGTACGCGGGCGCGCCGTCGTTGATCGTCGGGCTGATGGCGCTGCTCGTCGGGGCGGGCGTCATCGCAGCGGCGTACCTGCTCGCCGATGGACGGTGGCACGCGAGCGTTCAGTATCTGACGCATCATCCGGCGCTGCTGCTGGTCGTCGCAGGGCTGCTGCTCATCGGGTTTGGCGTGCTGATGATGCTCAACCCGCAGGGGCGCCGCGGCCTGGCCTGGACGCTGCTCGTGCGCATTCCGCGCTCGCTGCTGGGCTTCGTCTTGGTCATTGCCGGGCTCGCAGCCATCGGCCTGGGCGCCTGGGCCTGGCTCGCGCCGCCGGCATACGATCACTTCGTCAGGAGCCTGCCGCAGCAGCTGCACTGGCCGCTGAGGGGTCGCTAGCTCGGTGATCAGGCCTGCGGCGCTCGCGCGGGTATCCAGTTGCCGTGAAATCCCGGCGGCACGCGGTGCGGAATCGAGATCGCAGCCTGCGGCGGGCCGCTGAAATTCTGCGCGTCGATGAGTACCAGGTCGGTAGTCTCATCGGCGGCGTTGATCACATAGCCCATCAGCCAGCCTTCGTCTTCCGCCGCCCCGGGATGCGCCGGGACGAACACGAACTCGCCGGGATAGCGCTGCGGGCCAAAATCGTGGATCGCGCGCGCGCCGGTCTCCAGGTCGTGGCGGATCAGGTGGGACGCCGACACGAACGACGGGTCCTCCCGCGTCAGCGGCACGGTGTAGGCATAGCGGTAGGGCTTGCCGATGCGGCGTTCGTCGAAGCGCGGAAACTCCTGCGCCACCGGGTCGATGACCTTCCGTTGCACGCGCCGCGCCTGCGGATCGATCGTCCAGCGCTCGAACTGCACGATCTTCGAATCCGGACCCTGCGTGCTGTGGGCAAACATGTTCTCGTGCGCCACCACGTCCACGATGACCCGGCCGTCGTCGGTTTCATAGGCGTTGCAGGGGTGGAACACGTAGCAGGGCTCGACGTCGCACCAGATGACCTCGCTGCCCTGGCCTTCGCGCGGCAGCAGGCCGACGCGCGACGGGTGCGCGGGATTCCAGCTGTAGGGGAAGGGGTGGCCCGCGAGCAGCGTCTTCATCGAGAAGGTTACCGGCAGGTCGAACACCAGCACGTACTGGCCGGTGAGCATGCAGTCGTGAACGCTCGGGCCATCGTTGACCGCGATCGGCTCTTCGCGGCGTACCCTGCCGTCCCTGCCGACGACCACGTGGCGAATCGTGTGCTGATCGCGCCCGTCGTAGCAAATGGCGTGCATCTCGCCCGTGGCCGGGTCGAAGTGCGGATGGGCGCTGAAAGAACCCTTCAGGCTGCCTTCGAACGGGTTGTGCGCGACGGTTTCGAGATCGTCGCTGATCTCGACCGGCGTGGCGCCGGCTTCGACCAGCGCCCAGATCTTGCCGGCGTGCTCGAGTACGTTGGTGTTGACCGTGTCGCTGCGGGGATTGCGCGGGCCGGGCGCGGGCGGCTCGTGCAACGCCGCGCTGACGGCCTTCGATCGGATCCAGCGATTGCGGTACCACAGCGCGCTTCCGTCCTTCAGGCGAACGCCGTGCACCATGCCGTCGCCCATGAACCAGTGATACGCCGCCGGGTTGGGCGGCGTGACGGGATTCGGCCCGATGCGCAGGTAGCAGCCATCCAGAGCGGGCGGAATGCTGCCCTCGACGGTGAGCCGCGCCAGCGTAAGCTCCCGGTCCATCGGCCGGTGGATGCCGCTCAGGAACGGATGCGGCTTGTCGGGCGTTCGCATGCGCGCGCGGTTGAAGGACGCGATCTGCATCACGCCCGTGGTCACCATTTTTCGGATTGCAGTCTCGATCGTGCTTGCCAAGGCAATGTCTCCGGAAACCAGAACGTGTGCGACGGTCAGTCTAATCGGCGCTCGAGTGCCTAGCCGCCGAACTCCGCGCGCAACAGGCGCGCGCCCTCGACCATCGCGCGCAGCTTGCCGTCGGCGACGTCTCGCGGCAGGTACTTCATCCCGCAATCAGGCGCGAGGATGACGTTCTCCTTCGCGACGAAGGGCAGCGCACGCTTGATCCGCGCGGCCACGTCCTGCGGCGTCTCGACGCGCAGCTCGCTCAGGTCGATGCAGCCGACCATGATCTTCTTGCCCGGCAGCTTGGCGAGCACCGCGCAGTCGAGCCCGGACTGCGCTGTCTCGATCGAGACCTGGCGGCACGAACAACCCGCAAGCTCCGGCAGGAACGAGTAGCCCGAGGGCCGCTCGTGAATGATCGCCGCGTAGCCGAAGCAGATGTGCACCGCGGTCGTCCCGCCGACCCCGTCGAGCGCGCGATTGAGCGCCTTGAGGCCGTAGGCGCGCGCCTTCTCGGGACGCGCCTGCATGTAGGGCTCGTCGATCTGCACGATGTCTGCGCCGGCGGCGAACAGATCGCGGATCTCCTCGTTCACCGCCGCGGCATAGTCCATCGCCGCAGCCTCCTCGCTCGGGTAGAAATCGTTTTGCGCCTGCTGGCTCATGGTAAACGGCCCCGGCACGGTGATCTTCACCTTGCGGGTGCTGTGACGCCTGAGGAACTTGAGGTCGTCGACCTCGACCGGATGCTTGCGGCGCACCGGGCCGACGATGCGCGGCACGGGGTTCGGCTGTCCCGAGCGATCGAGCGCACTGCCGGGGTTGTCGACGTCGACGCCGTCGAGCGCAGTGGCGAAACGGTTGGAGTAGCTCTCGCGGCGGATCTCGCCGTCGGTGATGATGTCCAGTCCGGCGGCCTCCTGCGCGCGGATCGCGAGCAGGGTCGCATCGTCCTGCGCCTCGGCGAGGAAAGCCTCCGGGATGCGCCACAGCTCGCGCGCGCGCACCCGCGGCGGAAAGCGGCCGCCGAGCTTTTTGCGGTCGATCAGCCACTCGGGCTGCGGATAGCTTCCGACCAGCGTCGTGGGAAACAGCATCGGGTCGTCCTCCTCGGGGCGATTCTACGCAGCCGGCGCACGGCTGCCCGCGATTTCTGGCAGACTGCGCGGCGTCATGAAACCGGTCCAGGTCGCCGCTGCGCTGCTGCTGGCGCTCGCCGCCGCGCTTGCGGGGGCGCAAACCCCGCCTGGCCGGCTGACCGGCGGTATCGTTTACACTCTGCCCGACTGGTTCAAGACGAGCTTTCTCGACCTGCGGGAGGATGTCGAAGATGCGGGCCGGGCGAACAAGCACGTCATGCTGTTCCTGCATCTCGACGAGTGCCCGTACTGCGCGCGCATGCTCAAGGAAAGCTTCGTGAGCGGCGACAACCGCGATTTCATGGAAAAACATTTCGACGTGATCGGCATCAACGTCCGTGGCGCCTCCGAGGTCACCTGGGTCGATGGCGCCAAGTTCACCGAACGTGCGCTGGTCCGGCAGCTCAAGGCCTTCGGCACGCCGACCATCGTGTTTCTCGGCTCGAGCGGCGACGTGGCCCTGAAGCTCGTCGGCTACCGCGACCCGCGCGCCCTGCGCACCGCGCTGCAATACGTGCAGAGCGGAAGCTACCGCAGCCAGCCGTTCACGGACTACGTCGCCGCAGGCGCCAAGCCGGCCGTCTACGCGCTGCGCGCCAACCCGCAGTTCGCCGAGGTCAGCGATTTCAAGGGCATCCGCAAGCCGCTCGCCGTCCTGTTCGAGGACCGCAGTTGCGCCGAGTGCGCGCGATTTCACGACAAGACGCTGAATCACCCCGATGTGATGGCCGAAATGCGGAAGTTTCTGTTCGTCCGGCTCGACACCGATTCGAAGGCGCCGATCGTCGACGTGGACGGCAAGACGACCACGGCCGCGCAATGGGCGAAATCGCTGGACCTGTCGTATCGCCCCGCGCTGGCGCTCTACGACGAGGGACGGCTGATCGCCCGCATCGACGCTCGCCTCTATCACTTTCATTTCAAGGAGCGGCTGCGCTACGTGAGCGGCGGCTACTACAAGCGCTATGCCAGCCTTTCGCAGTACAACGCCGCGCGGCGCAGCGAGCTGCGCGCACAGGGAATCGACATTGACTACGCGGAATGACGTGACGACGTTCTCCGGCCGACGCACCAGCCGGCGCATACGGTCGAGCGGGCTGGGCGCCGGCCTGCTCATCGCAGGCCTGTTGGGCCTCTGCAGCCCCGCGCTGAGCGACGATGCCGCGCCGGGCAAGCCATCCGGCGGCAAGCTGATGCTGCAATACGCGCCCAACACGATCCATTACAACTACAGCGTCGACCACGCGAAGCAGTCCTGGCTGGTCGGTGCCGAATACATCTGGACGAACCGCTGGCTGGTCGGCTTCTCGTACTTCAACAACTCCTTCGATCAGAAGTGCCAGTTCATCTACGGCGGCTACATCTGGAAGCTGTACGGCGAAGAGGCGCGCAACCTGTATTTCAAGCTCGGCGCCGGAGCGCTCATCGGCTACCGGGAACCCTACGACAACAAGATTCCGCTCAACGACAACGGCATCGGCGTGGGCGTGATCCCGGGTTTGGGCATTCAGTACGACCGCTTCAACGTGCAGATGAACATCCTCGGCACGGCAGGCCTGATGTTCACGGTGGGCTACGACCTGCTTCGCTGAGCGCTGGCCCCCCTGCGCTAACCCCGGCGCAGGTTGAGCCACACCCCGCCGAAGATGATCGCTGCGCCGACGAACACGTAGACGGTCACCGTCTCGCCGTACATCATCCACGCCACCACCGCGGCGAGCGGCAGGCGCGCGAAATCGATCGGCACCACCACGGTGGCATCGCCGTAGGCGAGCGCGCGCGACAGGCAGTAATGCGAGGTCAGGCCGACGATCCCGATCACGATCACCCAGGGCCACAGCGGCGCGCTCGGCCACACCCAGCCGGCGCCGGCACCGGTCACCGCGAGTCCGAGCGGCAGCTGCACCGCGTTCATCCACAACAGGATCGTCAGCGGCCGGTCGGTAATGACCAGGTTCTTGGTGAAAGCGTAGGTCAGCGCGTAGCCGAAGGCGGCGGCGAGCGCGGCGAGCGATGCAGCGTCGATCGGCGTCGCCCCGGGGCGCAGGATGACGAGCACCCCGGTGAAGCCGAGCACCACCGCGCCGATACGCGCCGGGTTGAGGCGCTCGCCGAGAAACAGCACCGCGAGCAGCGCGGTCCAGATCGGCGTGGTGAACTCGATTGCGAAGACTTCGGCGATCGGGATGTGCGCGATCGCATAGAACCAGCCGAACTGCGAGGCGAAGTGGATGGTGTTGCGCAGCAGCTGCCGGCCCGGCTTGGTCGTGCGCGCCAGGCGCCAGCCCTTGACGGTCAGGATCACCGCGAGAATGGCGAGGCAGATGATGTTGCGAAACGCGACCGTCTGCGCCGGCCCGACCTCGCTCGAGAGCTCGCGCCCGGCGATGCCCATGAGCAGGAACGACAGGATCGTGGCGAGCATCCAGGCCGCCGCGCGCGGCGTGGATTTGACTGGGGTCAGCATGGCGAGCGCGCCAGTCTAACCGCGAACGCCGCGCGGCGCCGGCACCGCGGGCGCCTTGTGGATTGTGCTAGGTTTGATCCTGGTGTCGTTCGCGATCGCGTTCTTCCGTCGCCGGTTCACGGCGCGAGCGATCACCCTGATCCGGAGCTCGCCGGTCGGGGGCAGCGCGAGCGGCCCAGCCGGTGCGCAGGACTGCGGCCGCGCCCCGACGGGCGGACCAGGATGATGTTGCGGTACGGTTTGAACGTCGTTCTCGGACGGTGAGCCGCAAACGCTGGAGCTGGCAATGGAACTCGACCCGGTCATCCTCTCACGCATTCAGTTCGCGTTCGTCATCAGCTTCCACATCATCTTCCCGGCATTCACGATCGGGCTGGCAGCGTGGCTGGCGACGATCGAGGGCGCGCGGCTTTTTACCGGCGACGCACTCTACCGGCGGGTGTTCGACTTCTGGCTCAAGATCTTCGCCGTGTCGTTCGGCATGGGGGTCGTGACGGGCATCGTGATGGCGTTCCAGTTCGGCACCAACTGGGGCGTGCTGGCGCAGAAGACCGGCGCCATCCAGGGTCCGCTGCTCGGCTACGAAGCGTTCACCGCGTTCATGCTGGAGGCGACGTTCTTCGGCGTGATGCTGCTCGGGCGCAACCGCGTGTCGCCGCGCTTCTATTTCTTCGCCTGCTGCATGGTCTCGCTCGGGACGATGTTCTCGTCGTTCTGGATCCTCGCCAACAACAGCTGGATGCAGGTTCCGCTCGGCCACACGATCGTCGATGGCAAGATCATTCCGGCGGACTGGCGCCAGATCGTGCTCGGCCCCGTGATGATGGTGCGCTGGCCGCACATGCTGCTCGCTGCGTTCCTGACGACCGGGATGTGCGTGGCGGCCACCGGCGCCTGGTACGTGCTGCGCAACATCCATCGCGCCGAGGCGCGCATGATGCTGCATTGGGGCCTCGGGCTGGTGGCGGTACTCATTCCGCTGCAGCTCTACTTCGGCCACCTGACGGGCCTTTATGTGCTCGAGCACCAGCCGGCGAAGTTCGCGGCGATCGAGGCGCGCTGGAAGACGCAGCAGCCGGCGAGCGAGGTGCTGATCGCGATTCCCGACGAGGCGAACGAGCGGAACCTCTTCGCGATCGAGGTGCCGAAGCTCGGCAGCTTCGTCGCTTCGGGCAACTGGACCGCCAAGGAGATCGGGCTCGAGGCGTTCCCGCCGGAAGACCGCCCGCCGGTGCTGATCCCGTTCTTCGGCTTCCGGATCATGGTGGGGATGGGGCTGATCATGCTCGCGACGTCGTGGTTCGGAAACCTCCTGCGGCTCCGCGGCCGGCTGGAGACGACGCGTTGGTTCCTGTGGGGGACGTTCCTCGCGTTCCCAACCGGCTTCGTTGCCATACTCACGGGCTGGTACACGGCCGAGGTCGGGCGCCAGCCCTGGGTCGTGTACGGGCTGCTGCGCACCAGCGACGCGGTCACGCCTTCGCTCGAGACCGGCGACGTGCTGCTCTCGCTCGCCGGCTACGTTCTCGTCTACGCGCTGTTCGTGTCGTTCGGCGTGTACTACATCTATAAGCTGCTGCACGCGGGGCCGACCGGCGACGCGCAGGCCATACCGGGCACCACCGGCAATCGGCCGATGGCGTTCGCCGACGCTGCCGACACGGCGACCGGCGGCACGCGCGGCGCCGGGGGATAGGCGCCATGGAACCGAGCAGTCTCGCGCTGTTCTGGGCGGCGGTTCTTGCCGGCGCGATCCTGATCTACGTCGTCCTGGACGGCTTCGATCTGGGCGTCGGGGTGCTGTTCGGCACGACCCGGGACGAGACGCGCCGCGTCCACATGATGGATACGATCGCGCCGTTCTGGGACGGCAACGAGACCTGGCTGGTGGTGATCGGCGCCGGGCTGTTCGCGGCGTTTCCCGACGTCTACGCCATATTCCTTGGCGCGTTCTACTTCCCGGTGCTGCTGCTGCTGTTCGGCCTGATCTTTCGCGGCGTCGCATTCGAGTTCCGCTTCCGCAGTGCGCGCATGCGCCGGGTCTGGGATGCAGGATTCTTCTGGGGCTCCACGGTGGTCGCGTTCGTCCAGGGTGCCGCGATCGGCGCGATGATGCGCGGCATCCCGGTCGCGGACGGCCAGTACGCCGGCGGCCCGTTCGGCTGGCTGCATCCGTTCGCGATCCTGACCGGGATCGGGCTCGTGCTCGGGTACGCGCTGCTCGGCGCAGGCTGGCTCGTGCTCAAGAGCGAGGGCGCGCTGCGCGACTGGGCCCGCCGTCGCATCCCCTGGCTGGCCAGTGGGGTGCTCGCGGTCCTCGGCCTGGCGTTCGCCCTCACCTTCGACTTCAGCGTCCTCGCGCGCGGCAATCTGCAGGCGCGGCCCTGGGGGCTCGTTTTCCCCGCGGTCGGCGTGCTCGCGCTGGCCGGCGTCATGATCGGGGCGCGGCAGCGGCGCGATGGCCTGCCGTTTGCGCTGGCGGTGCTCTTTTTCCTCGCCGCCTTCCTGAGCCTGGGGGTGATGTTCTGGCCGTACATGATCCCCTATTCGGTCACGGTGGCAAGCGCCGCGGCGCCGGACGCCTCCTTGCGCTTCCTGTTCTACGGCGGCGTCGTCGTTCTGCCCGTCATTGGCGCTTACACGATCGGGGTCTACTGGGTCTTTCGCGGCAAGGTCGGCAAGCGCGACGGCTGACCGCCGCTCGCGAACCCATGCCTTCTCGACCAGGCCACCGCCTGCCGAGCCGCATCCTGCGACCTTGGTCGGTCGTGCGTTCCGTTTTCGGTCAGCGCGCCGGAAATGGCGCCGCTCACAGTCCGGGACTGCTCTGCATGATGCCGCCGTCGGTGAAAATCGTGGTGGCCGTCATGTAGCTCGCGCCATCACTCGCGAGAAACGCCACGACGCTCGCAATCTCCTCCGGGCGGGCCATGCGGCCGATCGGAATCGCCGCGTTGAGTTTCGCCAGCAGCGCCGGATCGTTCATGGTGGACAGGTTGATCGGCGTGGCCACTGCGCCGGGGCCGACCCCGACGACGAGAATGTTGTGCGGCGCCAGCTCGACGCCCGCCGTGCGCGTCAGCATTCTCATGCCGCCCTTGGACACGCAGTAGGCGGTGTTCCCCGGCATTGGCCAGTCCTCGTGCACCGAGGTGATGTTGATGATGCGCCCGCCGCCGCCCTGCCTGATCATCTGCTGCGCGGCAAGCTGGGTGCCGAAAAACGCGCTCTTGAGATTGATGGCGAGCGATCTGTCGTACTGCGCCTCGGTCGTCTCGAGCACCGACGTGCGCGTCTCGACCCCTGCGTTATTGACCATGATGTCCACGCGGCCGAACGCCTTGACCGCCGCGGCAATCAGGTTCCGCAGGTCGGCGACCTGGCTCACGTCAGCCCGGACCCCGACGGCCCGGTCGCCCAGCGCGATGATCTGCTTCTCCAGCGCCTCGGTCGCTTCGGGGTGCACCACGTAGTCGATGACGATGTTGGCGCCCTGCTTCGCGAGCTCCACAACGATGGCGAGACCGATGCCGCTGTTGCCGCCCGTGACGATGGCGCTCTTGCCCTTCAGATTCATGATTCGTCTCCGTGATGGATGATGGTTGATATCGGGAGCGGACTTCACATCCGCAACGGTGGCGCTTGCGTGGCATGTTGGGCAGGACGACGCGTGACGAGCACCGCAAACACGGCGAGCGCGATCGAGACGGCGGTTGCCCCGCCGTAAATCGCGTCGAGACCCAAGCCCATGTGCGTCTGCAGCGGGCCGACGCCGAAGGCCGCAATCCCGTATCCGATCTGGTAGAACGCGATCAATCCGCCCGCCACCGACGCGGCCACGGTCTTGAACTGTGCCGTGCCGAAACTGATGATCAGCGGCAGCAGCGCCGAACAGCCCAGACCGGCCAGCGCAAACGCCAGGATCCCGAGGGGCGGATTGGCCGGTTGCAGGAAGGCCGTGGCGACGAAGCCGGCGGCCACGAGCAGTGGCAGGACCTGGCAGACCGCGCGCTCCGGAAACCATTTTTCGATGGCGGCGAAGAGGACGCGTCCCGCCGTCACCATGCCCCAGAAAACGGTCAGCGCGAGCGAGGCTTGCGTCGCGCTCGCGCCCAGTGCCTTCATATAGAGTGAAGCCCAGTTGCCATTCATCGTTTCACAGACGCCGTACAACAACGCGAAGGCCGCAAACATCCAGAACCGCTGCGGAAATTTTATCCGCCCGCTTTGTGCGCCCGCGCCACCCGCCTCCGCGGTTTCGCGCAACGGCAATCGCGCACTGAACGCCAGCAACCCCAGGATCAGCGCGCCGACCAGCACCGGCAACCCCCACCAGTATCCCAGACCGACGAACAGCGCGACGAAGACCGGCGCCAGCGCCGTCCCCGATCCCAGCAGCGCATTCAGCGCCAGCACCGCCTTGTCCATCTTCTGCGGAAAGAACGCCGCGGCGAACGTGTTGACCGTCGGTACCGTCAATCCGAAACCGGTGCCCAGGCAAGCGGTGGCGACGAGCAGGACTGCATAGGCGAGCGAATGCTCGTTCATCACCAGCCTGCTCAGGCCGAGCAGCGCCATCGCCAGCAGATTCGCCACGAGTCCCAGCAGGTAAATGCGCTTGGCGCCGAGTCGTCGGGTCAGGCCGGCGCCCAGCAGCGCCGAGCCGATCGCCGTGATTGCCTGCGGCACGAACATGCCACCGTACTCGGTGCTCGACAGTCCGTACTCGCTCGCGCTGGTGAACACGGTGCTCGCGGCCGGAAACGTGACCAGCGCCACGCCCTGAATCAAACCGGCGCCGTATACGGCCGCGATCTCGTGGCGTCGGGCCATCCGCTGGCGCTATCCGAGTCGTTGCAGCAGGTGATCGCCGACGCGCAAGGCATTCGCGATGGCGGTCAACGACGGATTGACCGCGCCGATGCTCGGGAAGAAGCTCGTGTCCACGACGTAGAGATTGTCGAGCGCGTGCGCCTTGCAGTTGACGTCGAGCACCGAGGCGTCGGGATCGGTGCCGAACCGGCAGGTGCCGGCCTGGTGGGCGACGCCGGCGATGGGGATGTGCTTTCCCATGTAGAGGGCATTCGGGATGAGGTGCGGGTGCATGTCCATGTGCTCCAGCATCGCCTGCAGTTTGTTTCGCAGCCGATCGAGCGGCGCCACGTTCGTGAACTGGTAATGGAGCTGAATTTCGCTCCTGGAATTCAAGCTGACGCGGTTCTGCGGCAGCGGCAGGTCTTCGCTCGTGAGCCAGAAGTCGACCGCGTGTCGCGCCATCCGATCCAGCGTGAAGCCGGGCGCGAACTTCGGCGCGTCGTCCCTGAACATCGGCCCCTGGGACTTGCCGAGCATCTGGATGTTGCCGAGCGGAAATTCGTAATCCGGCGCGCCGAGATAGAAATCGTTGATCGTGAGCGTCTTCTGGAACTCGGTGCGATTCTCGCGCTTAGAAAGCGCAACCAGCGCGACGGCGTTGTGAAACATGTAGTGGCGGCCCACCATGTCGGAACCGTTCGCCAGGCCGCGCGGATGCTTTTCGCTGGCCGACATCAGCAGCAGCCGCGCGGAATTGGCCGCGCCGCAGGACACGACGACGATGCCGCCGCTGTATTCCTCCCGCCGGCCGCTGCGGTCGGCGATCACTTTGGTGACCGCACGTCCGCCGGCGTCGGTTTCCAGCCGCTGGACGTGGGCGTTCCTCACCAGCGTCACGTTCCGGTGCTGCAGCGCGGGTCGAACGGCGATGACTTCGGCATCCGCCTTGGCGTGTACCAGGCAGGGGTAGCCGTCACAGGAATTGCAGCGGATACAGCGGCTGCGGGGACGGTCCGCCTCGTCGAGCATGATGCCGGTCGGCGCGTACGCCGGCCGATACCCCGCGCGCTTCAGGCCATCGGCGATCTCCTGAACGCGCGGCTCGTGGCTGACGGGCGGGAACGCATACGGCGCGCTGGCCGGTGGATCGGTGGGATCCTCGCCGCGCTTGCCGTGTACCTGGTAGAGCTTTTCCGCCTGCGTGTAGTACGGTTCGAGGTCCTCGTAGCGAATCGGCCAGTCGGGCGTCAAGCCGTCGGCGGTGCGGTGGGCGGTGAAGTCCTGCTGTCGCAACCGGAACATCGCCGCGCCGAACATTTTGGTCGCCCCGCCGACGAAGTAATGCACGCCGGGCTGGAACGGCCTGCCGTCCGCGTCGTACCACGCGTCCTTCGACAGGTACCGGTTCTTCACGAAGACTTCGGTCGGATCCCAATTCTGCTTCTCGCGCGGGAGATAGTCGCCGCGCTCGAGGATGAGAATGCGTTTGCCGGAGGGCGCAAGCTTGAGCGCCAGCGTGCCGCCCCCGGCGCCGCTGCCGATGATGATGAAATCGTAGTGATTGTCGCGCATGAGGTTTTTCAGGTCACGGTGGAGGGATCGGCAATGTCGTGGTCTGCAACAGCGCGTCGCAACGCGCGTCCCGAAGAATATCGCGACCTCGGCGCGCCCGACGAGATCTCCATGAAGCGGCTAGAATTTCCGCATGGCGTTGTCGCGCACCGGACTTGAGTCCCGCAGTGGACCGACGCCCCGCCGCAACCGCGACGCCAGCTGATCAACGGGAGCGCGAATGTCACTTCGCATCGAAGACTACGCACTCATCGGCGACATGCACACCGCGGCGCTCGTCGGCATCGACGGTTCGATCGACTGGCTCTGCCTGCCACGCTTCGATTCGGCCGCGTGTCTCGCGAGCCTGCTCGGCACGGAAAAAAACGGTCGCTGGCGCATCGCCCCGGCTGGAAAAATCGTTGCAGCGACGCGACGCTATCGACCGTCGACGCTCATCCTCGAAACCGATTTCGAGACCGCCGAAGGCGTGGTTCGGGTGATCGACTGCATGCCCGAGCGCGTATCGCACCCACGGATCGTCCGCGTCGTGCAAGGGGTCCGCGGCACCGTGCCGGTGTCGGTTCGTTTCAATCCGCGGTTCGACTACGGCAAGACCGCGCCGTGGATCAAGGCGGAGGGGCGGGTCGTGAGCGCCGGGGCGGGACCGGAGGCCGTGGAGCTGCGCGCCGACGCCCCGATCACCACGCGCGAGCATGGCATCGAGGCCGCGTTCTCCGTGCGAGAGGGCGAACGCCTGTGCTTCGTTCTCGCCTGGCACCGCTCCTGGGAAGCTGCGCCGCCGCCGATCGATCCCCTCGAAGCCGTGCGCGAGACCGACGCATGGTGGCGAGCGTGGTCGGGTCGTTCGACTTACCAGGGCGCGTGGAAGGAAGAGGTCGAGCGCTCGCTCATCACGCTCAAGGCCCTGACCTATGCGCCCACGGGCGGCATCGTGGCGGCCGCCACGACGTCCCTGCCGGAGTTTCTGGGCGGCGTGCGGAACTGGGACTACCGGTTCTGCTGGATCCGCGATGCGGCGCTCGCGCTCGACGCGCTCATGGCTGCCGGGTACGTGGCGGAGGCGACCCAATGGCGCGACTGGGTGATCCGCGCGGTCGCGGGCGACCCCGAGGACCTGCAGATCATGTACGGGATCGGCGGAGAGCGCCGGCTCGACGAGTACGTGCTGGATTGGCTTCCCGGCTATGAAGGGTCCGCCCCGGTGCGGGTGGGAAACGCGGCATCGGGGCAGCGGCAGCTCGACGTGTATGGCGAGCTGGTCGACGCAATCTATCGGGCACGGCGTCACGGCATGGCCCCTGTCCCGGAGGGGCTGGAGCCCACGCTTGGTCTCGCGCAGTGGCTCGACGCGCACTGGCGCGAACCCGACGACGGCATCTGGGAGGTCCGCGGACCCCGGCGTCAATTCGTCCACTCGAAAGTGATGGCCTGGGTCGCCGCCGATCGCATGATGAAGATGGCGCAAGAATCCGGCTTCGCGCTGCCGCTGGAGCGGCTGCGTCGGATGCGGGACGACATTCACGAGGAAGTGTGCCGCAAGGGCTACGATGCGAAGCGGAACACGTTCACCCAGTACTACGGTTCGACGCAGCTCGATGCCGCCTTGCTGCTGATTCCGCAGGTCGGATTCCTGCCGGCGACCGACCCGCGCGTCGTCGGCACCGTAGAGGCCATCCAGCGCGAGCTCGTGCGCGACGGGTTCGTGATGCGCTACATCCCGGACAAGGATGCGGCCGACGGCCTGCCGCCGGGCGAGGGCGCATTCCTCGCCTGCAGCTTCTGGCTGGTCACCGATCTGGCGATGCTCGGCCGCGTCGACGAGGCGAGGGCGCTTTTCGATCGTCTGCTCGCCCTTCGAAACGATCTCGGGATCTTCTCGGAGGAGTACGACCAGCAGCACCAGCGACTGATCGGCAACTTTCCCCAGGCGTTTACCCACCTGGCGCTCATCGCGAGCGCGGTTGCCCTTGCGGAGGCCGCCCGGACGGATGCTCGCGCAACGCGCAACGAATGAGCACGGCCAATGCAATCTCACCGCCGTCTGGCGAGCAACACGAGATCCGTCGCGGCGCGCATCGTGCGATCGTGACCGAGGTGGGCGCAACGCTGCGCCACTACGCGGTGGATGGGCTGGACGTCATCGACGGCTTCGATGCAGGCGCGTGGTCGCCCGGCGGCCGCGGCCAGGTGCTCGCGCCCTGGCCGAACCGCCTCGACGGCGGGCAATACCGCTTCGAGGGACGGGACGGGCAGGCGGCGCTCGACGAGCCCGCGCTGCAGAACGCGATCCACGGGCTCGTGCGATGGCTTCCCTGGCGGACGGCATCGAAATCCGTCGACGGAATCGAGCTCGCCTGCGTGCTGCATCCCCAGCCGGGATACCCGTGGCAGCTCGAGCTGCAGGTCGGATATCGACTCGATGACCGGGGCCTCACGGTTTCCTTTCACGCAAGGAACGCCTCCGAGGTACCCGCCCCGTTCGGGATCGGGTTCCACCCGTACCTGACGGTGGGCATGGAGATCGATGGCGCGGTCCTGCATGTCCCCGCCAGGCGATATCTGCTGACGGACGACCGCGCGCTGCCGATCGGCGACAGACCGGTCGCCGGATCGGATCGCGATTTCACCGCACCGCGGCCGATCGGACCGGTACGCCTGGATGCGGGCTACACGGACCTCCTGCGGGGCGCCGACGGCCTCGCGCGCGCCGTCGTGGCAACCCCCGACGACGGCCGCCGCGTCACGCTGTGGGCCGATGCCTCGTTCAAATACTTCATGGTGTACACGGGCGACACGCTCAAGGACGTAGCGCGTCGACGGCGCGCGGTTGCGATCGAGCCCATGACCTGCCCACCGAACGCGCTTCGTTCGGGAACCGATCTCCTGAAGCTGAGGTCCGGACAGTTCGTGCAGGGCCGCTGGGGGTTGACAGCGGAATGGCGCGGCGCGCCGGGTCCGGCGTGACAGGCGGCCGCGGCTGTTTCGTACGGATGTCCGCTTGTACCGCGACCTCGCAGCGCCAAGCATGAAGCATTGTGACGCAGCATGACTTGTCAGGGGCCTGAAACGTCTTCGAACGACGCGCTCCCCGCGGCGCAGCTGCGATGGACATTCCGCTCTTTCGTCTACGCGCGAATCCTCTATCCCATCCCGCTCCGCCTTCGATAGAGAATCGTCGCTTCCATCTCCATCACGGTCTCGCCCCTCTGGTTCACCACCTTGCGCGCGAACTTCACCACGCCGCGGTCGGGCTTCGAGGTCTCCTTCTTCTCGATCACCGTCTGCACCATGCGGATGGTGTCGCCGTGCTTCGTCGGCAGCATGATGCGCCACTTGTCGATCTGCAGGAGCGCCAGCAGCGTACCGTCGTTGATCCCGCTGGCGTACTGCAGCCCGCCGGCGATGCCGTAGATCAGCGGGCCGTGGGCGACGACCTCGCCGAAGGGCGTCGTCTTCGCATATTCGTAGTTGGCGTGGACCTCGTTGAAATCGCCCGTGAGGCAGGCGAAGTTGACGATGTCGGTCGAGGTCACCGTGCGCGCCGGCGTCTCTAGC
>Ga0210060_1000130_pt1 | contig 42401 bp, 40 predicted proteins | sample Joice_CattailNLB_FD_184871 | JGI IMG/M metagenome (GOLD analysis project Ga0210060, IMG submission 184871) | Wetland microbial communities from San Francisco Bay, California, USA, that impact long-term carbon sequestration - Joice_CattailNLB_D2... | ecosystem: Environmental > Aquatic > Marine >...
CATTTGCCGGTATGTCACCACTTCGTGGCTGCCGATATCGTAGGTCTGGCCGACGGTGTCGGGAATATCGAGGCAGCCGGCCAGATAATCGAGAACGTTCCGGATCGCGATCGGCTGCGATTCCGTTCCCACCCAGCGTGGCGTGATCATGACGGGGAGCCGGTCCACGAGGTACCGGAGAATCTCGAACGATCCGCTGCCGGCGCCGATGATCATCGCCGCCCGCAGGGTCGTGACCGGGACGGGACCCGAGGCGAGGATATCGGCCACTTCCGCCCGTGACCGAAGGTGCTCGCTCATTCCCGCACCCGGCTCCACCATCCCCCCCAGGTAGAGGATTCGGGAAAGCCCTTCCAGCCCGGCTGCCCGCGCCATGTTCTCCGCGCCCTCACGGTCCGTGGCCGAAAAGTCCCGTTGGCCGGTGTCCATCGAGTGTACGAGATAGTATGCCGCGGAACAACCGGCGCAGGCCCTGCGCAGGGAGCCGAGGTCAAGCACGTCCGTCTCCACCAGTTCGACGCCGGGGTCCGCCGCGAACGGGCGCAGGCGGAGCTTATCAGCCGACCGTCCCGCCGCCCGGACGGGATATCCCCGCTTCCGGAGGCGCAATACCAGCCGTGCGCCCACATAGCCGGTTGCACCGATGACGAGAACGGGGTTCATGTCTCAAAGGGGGGTGCGGTTACCGGCCCGGCACCTCTTTCCTTTGTGTTATCTCGCTGACATTGTCGATAACGGATTTCAGTTCCCGGTTTTCGTTTTCCAGAACGGAGATCCGGGCGTTCAGCTCGTCGATCGTCGACCCGATCTTCTTCCGGTCTTCCGTCTGGTTACCCGCATCGCGTTCCTTCGCCCTTGCCTCCTCCAGGGTACTCTCCAGCTCCTGTTTTTCCTGATAGGCCACCTTCAGCTGGTCCTTGAGATCGTGGTTCTCCTTCCGGAGCGCTTCCGATGCGTTGATCGCCTCCCGGGACGATTCCAACGATCCGGTCAGTTCCTTGTTCTTCGATTCTATGAGGGCCACCTCGTCATTCACCTGCTGTAACAGTTGACGTATATCCGTTTTCCCTTTTTCCGTCGGTCCCCATATTCGATATCCTCCGAACATGCCCACGGCAAAACCCAGCGCGATGAGTCCGACGATTATCTTGTAGCTCTTCATTTCCTGCCCCCTCTGCGCAAGACTTGGCTGTTGCCCGCCGGAATGGTCGATTCGGAAGCCTGCGATCCGCTAGTTGCCGGGTACCAGGGCATCTACTGGCTCGTCGGGACTACGGGCGTGATCACCACGTCGATCCGGCGGTTGATGGCCCGTCCCTCCTCGGTGTCGTTGGTTGCCAGGGGCCTGCTGGAACCGTAGCCGACCGCGAAGATCCGGTCCTCGGGAAGCGTTCCATTGGCCACGAAATAGGAGCGGACCGCTTCCGCCCGCTTCTGGGACAGGTGGTCGTTCAGGGCCTTTGTCCCCGTGCTGTCCGTGTGCCCCTCCACGGTGACGTCGGGTTCCCCGAACGTCCGGATGGCCCGCTGGACCTTGTTCAGCAGTCCGTAGTTGTCCGGCATGATCACTTCCTTGCCCACCGGGAAGCGGATCGCACGCAGGCGGATCACGAGGTGGTTCCCCTCCTTGTATACCTCCGCCTCGTCCGGGGCGAAGAAGGTCCGGACGTCGTTGAACTTGAGCTGGAACTCCCGTTCGGCGGCAAGCTGTTCCTTCTCGGCGCTGACCAGCGCGGCCTTGTCCTTCAAGGCGGCGATCTGCTTCCGCGAGGCCTCGTCCAGTGCGGCGATCTTCCTCTGCGTGGCTTCGTCCAGCGAGGCGAGCTGCCTCCGCGTCGACTCCTGGAGATCGGCAAGTTCCCTCTTCTTGGTCTCGAGTTCCGCCTGCTGGGTCTTCACCTTTTCGGCAAGGAACTTCCGGTCCTTTTGCAGCCCGTCGATCGAACCGAGGATGTTCTCCTCCTGCACGTTGAAGCCCTCATTGCGCATGTCCGGCGCGGCGAGCTTCTCCGTCTCCCGGCTGAGGATCTTCTCCACCCAGAGGGTGATCTGCTCGGGTTGCATGTTCTTCACCCGTCCGCTCTCCCGGGTCACCTGGAAAAGTCGGCGGGCGTAGAATACCGCATCGGAGGCGACCTCCTGCACCTTCTCCTTCTGATATCGCTGCCCGGAGATGAACGCATCGGCTTCCGCCAGTTTTTGCTTCGCCAGACCCAGCGTTTCCGGGGCCAGTTTCTTCGCGCCTTCTTTTTCCGCCTTTTCGATCAGATCCCGGGCTTCGCCCAGGGTCTTCTCCTTGATGGCCCGCAGTTCGAGCTGGTCGAATGCGTTCACGACCCTCCCCTGGTGTCTCTGGGCCCAGCCAAGGTCGTTGTTCTCGATCGCCTTCGTCAGGTCGAGGAACGATTCCTCAACCTCGCTGAAATCCTTCCCGAATTCCGTGGCGCCCGCGGCCAGGGCGAGATCGCGGGCCTTGATGGCGTCGGGCAGCGTCGTTTTGCTCACCCTGGCCATTTCCCCGGCTTTTTGAAGCTGGGCCCGCCCGACCGCGACGTTCTGCAGGATCTCCGACAACGATTCCCCGCGCTCCAGCCCCTTCTTGGCATTGGTAAGCGACGTCTCGGCCTTGGCGAACCAGGTGGGGGACAGCACGTTGATCTGGTTTTTCCGGGCGGTTCCCACGTCGTTTTCCAGGGCATTGATCTGTGCCGTGGGGTTTTCCGTCGTCGCGATCGGCTCCACCTTCAGTTGGGCCGGCCCCGCGCACCCTCCCAGGAAAAGGACGGCCAGGGAAAGCGTGACTAGGAAACCGGGGAATCCTTCTCGTCTCATTCCTTCCTCCGTTGGTCGTCGGGTTCGAATACGTAACGGCAGGGTTGCCGCATGAGGGGTTCTTCCGCAAGTATATCCTTTACGCTCTATTTCCGGAAAATATCCTGGAAGAACGCTTTCATCTCGGCCCAGGACTTCTTGTCCGCATCGGCGTTGTACCCGATCGGCATGTTGAATTTCTTCGCATAACTGTCCGCCTCGGGATTGGTGAAGCCGTGGAGTGCCCCCGGGTAGGAGATGATCCGGAAATCCGCTCCAGCCGCTTTCATCTCCTTCCGGAACGCCTCGACCTGGGCGGGGGGGGCGAACTTGTCGTCGGCGCCGGTCAAAACCAGGATCTTCGCCTTTACGCTTCCCGGTTTCGCCCGGGATTCCGTCGCCAGTCCTCCGTGGAAGCTCACCACCCCGGCGAGATCCACCCCGTCACGCGCCATCTGCAGGACGACGCCTCCGCCGAAACAGTACCCGATGGCGCCGATACGTTTGGGATCGGTGAATTTGAATTCCTCCAACACTTTCCGGGCGGCCAGAAACCGTTCCCGCCCGAGGGGCATATTCTTCCGGATCTCGGCGGAGAACTTCCCGGCGTCGTCGGGGTGCTGGGCCTGCTTACCCTCGCCGTACATGTCCGCCGCCAGGGCGACGTACCCCAGCTCGGCCAGCATCCGGGCGCGCTTTCTCGTGTAGTCGTTATTCCCCCACCACTCGTGCACCACCAGAATGCCCGGTCGCTTGCCCGAAAAACTGTCGTCGTAGGCCAGATACCCCTTCATCGTCGTGTCTCCGGCGACGTAGTCCACCGGCTCTCCCCGGATCTCCCCGTAGGCGGTCACGGCAACCGCCAGCATAAAAAGGATCGTCCCGATGATGCGCACCATACTGTCCTCCTAAAATAGTTTCGTTCCGCCCACTTGAGATGAACGAACGTTCCCGGAGATTCACCTCGCCGCTTGCACGTGGCGGAATCGGCAGGGTGGCACGAGGAAGGGGTTGCGGCCATCCATTGCCGTAGCACGCCTTCCCTCTGTTGACGGTGAAAGTGGGCGGGCATAGCATATAAAGCTTCTATTAACTGGCCCTGCAGGCCGAGGCGTACAATGGAGTCCCGTCATGTCCTGGTTTCCGCGGGCCAAGCGGTTGCTTTTCGGTCCCCCCCGCAACATTTTCGACCCGAAGGTGTTCCATCAGATCTCCCTGATCGCCTTTTTTGCCTGGGTCGGTCTCGGCGCCGATGGCATATCCTCTTCCGCCTACGGCCCGGAAGAGGCGTTTCTGGCGCTTGGGAACCATACGGTCCTGGCGATCTTCGTTGCCCTCGCCACGATGGTGACGGTATTCATCATCTCCGGCAGCTATGCGCAGATCATCGAGGCATTCCCTTTCGGGGGAGGTGGCTACATCGTGGCCTCCAAACTTCTGGGGGAGAAGGCGGGGGTGGTGTCCGGGTCGGCCCTCGTCATCGATTACGTGCTGACCGTGACGATCTCCGTGGCCGCCGGCGTCAACGCGGTTTTCAGCATCCTGCCGCTTTCCTGGCAGTCCCACAAGTTCCAGTCCATCGTCCTTGTCATCCTGTTCCTGGTCTGGCTCAACCTGCGGGGTGTAAAGGAGTCCATCCAGGCTCTCACCCCCATCTTCATCGCATTCCTGCTCACCCACGTCCCCCTGCTCCTCTATGCGATCACGCGTCACTTTTCGGACATGCCGTTGCTGGCCACCCGGGTGTCGACGGACCTTTCCTCCGCCGTTACGGAGGTGGGATGGTTCGGGGTGGCTGTTCTCCTGATGCGCGCCTATTCCATGGGCGCCGGGACGTACACCGGAATCGAGGCGGTGAGCAATTCCATGCAGACGCTTCGGGAGCCCAGGGTGCACACGGGGAAAAGGGCCATGCTGTACATGGCCGTCTCCCTTTCCTTCATCGCAGGCGGGATCATCCTGGGCTATGTGCTGAACGACATCCGGCCGGTTTCGGGGAAGACGCTGAACGCCGTCCTGTTCGAAGCCCTCATCGGGGATTTCGGAGGGATGAAAACAGGCGCGATCCTCGTCGGGTTCGTCATGGCGACGGAGGCGGTGCTGCTTTTCGTTGCCGCCCAGACAGGGTTCCTCGGAGGTCCCCAGGTTCTCGCGAGCATGGCGGTCGATTCCTACATGCCCCGTCGGTTTGCCCACCTCTCCGACCGTCTGGTGACCAAGTACGGGGTGTACTTCATGGGGAGCATGGCATTCCTCATGTTGTACATCACCGGCGGTTCCGTGCAGTACCTCGTCATCATGTACTCGATAAACGTGTTTCTGACATTCACCATCTCCCAGTTCGGGATGTGCGTCCACTGGTGGAGGGACAGGCACAGGGAAAGGAAGTGGAAGCGAAAGCTCGGCCTCAACGGAGTAGGTTTCCTCCTTACCTCTTCGATCCTGTCGGCGACGGTGTGGATCAAGTTTCCCGAGGGGGGATGGATCACCCTGCTCATCACCGGGGTCTTCATCGCCCTTTCCTTTCTCGTTCGTCGCCATTACTGGGAGACACAGGAAGGGACCCGGCGGTTGGATAGTCTCCTCATGCACCTTCCCGCGGAGGAACGGGCGGAACCCCGGGCGCTGGTTCCTCAACGGAATGCCCCCACGGCCGTCATCCTGGTGACCGGCTACAACGGGATGGGGATGCACGTGTTTTTCTCGGTTGCGAGGACGTTCCCGGGCATGTTTAATAACTTCGTCTTCCTGTCCGCGGGAATTATCGACTCGAGCCGGTTCAAGGGGGCGGAAGAAGTGGCAAATCTCGGATCGGACCTGAAGGACCAGCTGCAAAACTACGTCGACTTCGTTACGGCGCACGGGAATTATGCCGAGGCTCGCTACGAAGTGGGCACGGACGTCATCGAGATCATCGACCGCCTTGCGGAAGGCGTGCGCCGCGACTTCCCCAACATCACGATTTTCGCCGGCAAGCTTGTCTTCCGGGAGGAAAAATTATTCGGTCGGCTGCTCCATAACCAGACCGCGTTCCTTGTACAGAAAAAACTCGTCTATCACGGACTGCCGATGTTGATCCTGCCCGTCCGGGTGATGTAGCTCACGTGCGCGGTATGCGATTCCCGTCTTTTCCCATGCCTGCGGCAGGACGCGACGGGCCTGCGAGGACCGGAGAGATCGGTTGAACGACATTCTGCCCTCGATCGCCGAAGACCTGTTCGGCTACCTCGGGAAGGCCTTCTCCGTGTGCTGCGGAAGCGATGAGTTTTACTTTTTCCCCCAGGTCGTTCCGCAACCGGACAGCTGGCCCGGCTGGGACGACTTTTCCCCGGGAAAGATCGAGGAGGTAAAAAAACGGCTTTCTCTTGCGGAGACCGAGATCGGTCACGTCTCCCGAACCACCGGGGACCCCGATCGTCTCGCCGACGCGGAAACCCTCGGGCGGATGGCGAGGACCCTCCGGGAACAGCTTTGCGAAGTCCGCTTCCACCAGACCCAACCGACGTTTCACCTGACGATCCTTTGCACCGCGCTATCCTCCTCCCTGGGAGATCCCGACTCCGGTGCGTGGAACACCCGGGCACAGGACGTTCCCGCGTTCCTTTCCACGGCCCGGGAAGCGCTCACCGATATGCCGATGCTCTTCCGGGACCTGGGCCTGGCAATGGTCCGGGACATACAGGCGTGGCTCAAGTCGCTTTCGATGGACGCGAGTGATCTGGCTCCCGTCGTTTCCGCGATCGGGCGTTTCGAGGATTTTCTGCTGCACGCCAGGACGAGGAGCGATTACCTGCTTCCTCCCGAAATCGTGGCGCGGATTGTGACGGAACATATCGGGTGCGGCGTCGGCCCGGCCGAGGTCCGGGATGCCATCCGGCAGGAGATCGGCAAGACCGACAGGTTCATGGAGGATATGTGCCGCAGATTCTTCCCCGGGAACCGCTGGAGGGAGGCGATCCGGAAGATCCCCCCCCCGGCCATGCCGAAGGAGGGGCCGCTGACGATATACCGGGAAGCGGCGAATAATCTTTTGCGCCACTGCATCGGGGCGGGGATCGTGCCGGAAGACCTCCCCGGAAGGTGCCCCCTGCGAGTTGCGACACTCCCTCCGTACCTCAGGGCGATCCGGGCCGCTTCCGCGTATAGCTTCACTCCCGGGAACCCGAAGCAGAAGGGGACGTTTTACATCGTTCCCCCGGACGGCTCCTGGGATGACAGCCGGGAGGATCTTGCCGATTACCGGATGCTCACCGCCCACGAGGCGTATCCGGGACACCATCTCCTCGACAGCTGGCGATGGCAATACGTCTCCCCGGTGAGACGACCGGTCGAGACGCCCCTCTTTTACGAGGGGTGGGCCTGTTTCGCGGAGGAGCTCATGCGGCTTACCGGGTACTTTTCCGCGCCGGGAGACCTCCTGATGCTCGCGAAGAGAAGGTACCGGAGAGCGGTTCGCGGTCTGGTCGACCTCGACCTGCAGACGGGGGTTCTGGATCAACGCTCTGCCGCCAACCTCCTTGCCGATTCGGGATTCACGAGGGGTGCGGCAGCCGCCGTAGTCGCGAAGTACGCGCTAAGGCCAGGATACCAGGTGTGCTACACTTTCGGACTCGGGAGATTTCTCGGCCTGTACGAACGGTACGGCACGCAGGATGTGAAGAGGTTCGTCGAAACGGTCCTCTCCGGCGGGGAGATCGGTTTTGCCCACGTGGAGACGGCGCTTCGCAGGCGGTTCGGCTGATCTTCCCGTGGCCTGGCGCCGCCGGCAGGGGAGACCATCACACGGTAAGGAAGAGGATTTGGAGAATTTTCTCGGCTACCACTCGGAATGGAACCTGGGAAGCCCCGGAGGATGGGACTATCAACGCATCACCCAGGTGATCGGCAAGGAAGTGTGGAAGAGGCTGAACGAGATAAAGCCGATCCGGGTGGACCTGGACTTCGACCATCCTCTCCTCTATCCCATCGACGGGTTCGTGGAGATGCTTCTCGAGGCGCACCGCGCACGGGAAGGGAAAAACCCCGGAATCATCGCCGTAGTGGCGGAGGCGGAGACCTTAAAAGACGTTACCGAGAATGTCAATCTCGCCAAAAGACTCAACGATATCGATGGAATAACGGGAGTCCTCCTCGCGCCCCACGAGCTGGAGTCGAAAATCGGCAGGGCTTCCTATCGCGGCAGACCGGTCTCCCTGATCTTCCTCGATTTCAACACCGATATCCTCCTTTCCCTGCACCGGAAGCAGGACCTGTCCCCCCTGCTCGCGGCGGTCAGGGAAGGGCGCGTCATCAATCCCCGGGGTACGGAACCGATCAATGTGAAAAGTACGTTCGAGCTCATCACGGGCGCCTTGCGACACCGCTTTCATCCCGAAACCGTGGCGCGCACCCCCTGGACCCGCAAGTTCTTCCCCCGGAAGACGGACGGGCCGTCGGGGGAAGCCATCGGCGACCTGATCGAGTGGACACGAAACCACTGGGACGGACTTGTCCTCAAGCCCGAACGGGGGTACTCGGGGAAGGGAGTCCGGGTGGGAGGGGTCCACAAGAACGCGGAGGAGGCGGTGAGGGTAGCGCTTGCCGGAGGCGACTACATCGTCCAGGAGAAGATCCCTCTCCCTCTCTGGGGGGAGGACAACCCCCTCGTGGACAGGGAGAGCAAGCAGGCCTCCCTCGTGCGGTTCCAGACCGATTTCCGCTGCCTGTTCGGCCCGCAGCGTGTCTTCGGGTTTCTGGTCCGGTACGGCGGAATCCCCACCAACGTCGGAAGTGGCGGAGGAGTACAGCCGCTTGCCGTATTGCGCTCGGATATGACGGTGAGAGACGCGGTCGACCGGATCAACGATACAATCCTCTCTCTCCCGTACGGCGACCTCCTCGAGGTAGTCGAGATGCAGGAGAAGATGGCTCTCGACCACAAGTTCACCTACCTTCTCGGCCCGATCAAAATGGCCCTCCGGCCGAGAGTGATGAGGCCAGGCCATATAACATCCCTGCGTGCCTACTGCGCCGCGGTCTGGTCCGATTGCCTGACCCTCGAGAAGATGTGGCTTTCGGGGGAAATCGACCGGTTCGTGGACATCGAGGAGGAGGAGCTCGCCATCGCCCGGTCGCAGATCTGGGGCGGGTCCCCCGCCGTGTTCGCATCGGACGGGCTCTTCAGCTTCGGGGCGCACCCGGAGGGGGAATGAGTATCGACGTCGATCCCGAATGGTGGAAGGAACTCTTCGACGAAGTCTACCTCACCACCGATGCGCGATCGGTATGCGATGGCGAGGTCACACGGAAGGAGATCGACCTCATACAGGAGTTGATCCCCCTCTCTCCGGACCAGGAAATCCTCGACCTTTGCGGGGGGCACGGCAGGCACAGCAGGGAACTGGCTCTGCGCGGGTTCGGAAAATGCACGGTTTTCGACTTCTCGCAATTCCTCGTCGACCGGGGAAAGGAGGAGGCGAAAGAAGCGGGGGTGGCGATCCGATTCCTCCAGGGAGACGCCCGGAAGACCGGCCTCCCCCCGGAACGCTTCGACCACGTCCTGGTCCTGGGCAATTCCCTCGGATACATCGCCTCGCCGGACGGCGACCGGGACATTCTCTCGGAAGCGATGCGCCTGATGAAAAGCGGAGGGTGGCTCCTCCTCGATATCGTGAACGGCGGGGTGCTGAAAAACGGATTCCAGCCCGTCGCCTGGCACGAGATCGGTGAGGACATCGTGGTCTGCCGGAGGAGAAGCCTGGAGGGGGATATCGTATCCACGCGGGAGCTGGTGGTGAGCAAGACGAGCGGGCTGGTCAAGGACGGCACCTATTCCCTCCGGATCTACGATCCGGACTCGATGCGGCTCCTCCTTTCGGAGCTCGGTTTTTCGAACATAAACGTCATCCGCGATTTCTCCCCCTTCCGGAAAACGGGGGATTTCGGGTTCATGAACTTCCGGATGATCGTCACCGCAGCGAAGCCATAGACGACGCCGTCTTTTTGTCGGGAGGTTTCGCGAATCCAATTCAACCGATGGACATCAAAGAGAAATCCCCGGTAAAAAGGAGGAGATTCCAGTCATGAAATCAAGGGTTTCGGCAATCGACCGCCTGCGGCTTGCGGCCATCTCGTTCTCCGTTCTCCTTGTGCTTCTGCTCGGGGTCCTCTTGCCGAAGGGCACCCATGCCGCAACGGCCCGGGAGATCGACGTGAGCGTGGACGTCGCCCTCGAGCGCTTTAACAAGGAGATAAAGGGTTCCAAGGAACTGCTCACAATCGCCAAAGGCGTTCTCGTATTCCCGAGCGTCTACAAGGCGGGCTTCGTGGTCGGAGGGGAGTACGGCGAGGGGGCACTGCGGATCGGCGGGAAAACGGTGGATTACTACAATACCGTGGCAGGGTCCTTCGGACTCCAGATCGGGGCGCAGGCGAAGACGATCATCATCGTCTTCATCCAACAGGCGGCGCTGGACAAATTCCGGAAGAGCGAGGGCTGGAAAGCCGGGGTGGACGGCTCGGTCGCCCTGATCAACGTCGGCGCCGGAGGGTCCCTGGACACGGAGAACATCAAGGACCCCATCGTCGGGTTCGTGTTCGGGCAGAAGGGGCTGATGGCCAACCTGACGCTCGAAGGAACGAAAATCACCCGGATGAACATGAAAAAGTAAGAAGCCGGGAAACAATAGACCCGGTCATGAGGCAAATCGAAACCGGCATCGTCTATCATCCGTCCTATTCGCGGCGCAGCTACCTGACCGTAGGGACGCGGCTGGCCGATTTCCCCATGGCGCTGGACAGAATATTGGAGAGCGATCGGGTAAGGCTCTATGAGCCGGGGCCCGTCCCGCGGGAATTGCTGGGCAAAGTCCATACTCCGTACCTGATCGAGGGAGTCAAGGCAGATCCCCTTTGCTCCACCGCCTGGCACTCGGCGGGGGGCGTGGTGATGGCGGGAGAAAAGATCGCCGGGGGGGAAATCGGCAACGCCTTTGTCTTCATCGGGGCCGGCGGCCACCATTCGGGGCGGGAGTATTTCGGCGGCTACTGCTGCTTCAACGACGTGGCCCTTTGCATCGTCAACCTGCGGGAGAAATACAGCCTCCGGCGGTTTGCGATCCTGGATACCGACGCCCACCACGGCGACGGCACTCGCGATCTTTTCCGGGACGACCCCGATATTCTCCACGTCTGTTTCTGTGGCACGAATTACGAATCCCCCGACGGAACGAAGGTGGACGTGGCCTGTCCCTCCCCCGGGGGAAGGGGGCAAACCGATCGGTCCATGAACGAACTCTATTTCGACCTGGTGGGGCGGCACATTCCCCCCCGGGTCCGGAAATTCCGGCCCGACCTGATGTTCTGGTATTTCGGCTTCGACACCCACCAGGGCGACTACGGCGACATCGGTCTTACCGGACCGTGCTACTGGGACATCGCTTCCCTGATGCGGGGCCTGGCGGAAGAAGTCTGCGGGGGGAGGCTGGAGGTCGTTCTGGGCGGCGGTTCCCACACGCAACTGGCCACCTACCTGATCCCGCCGATCATCGAACGGTTGGCGGGGATGACCGAAGACCCGCGACCGGGGGAGAGGAAGTGAAACGGCCTCAGGATATTCGGACGTTCTCCAACGAGTCGGTGAGGTAATCGGCTTCGGTCAGTTGCTTCCCGCTGTAGCTGTTGGTGACCGCCAGGACGTTGAGCCCCGCGAGTTTCGCGGACCGGATGCCGGCGGGGGTGTCCTCGATGACGAGGCACCTGTCAGGCGTCGAAACAAGCAGGGGATGCGTCTGCTTGAGCCTGCGGAACGCGAGCGAGTAGCATTCCGGGTCAGGTTTGCTTTTCCGGACATCGTCGGCGGAGATGACGTGGGGAAAGCAGCGGGTGATGCCGAGAATGTCCAGGATGGGGAGGATGTCCGAACGAAGCGCCCCGCTGCTGATCGCCAACGGAAGCCCCGAGGCGTCAAGGGATGTGATCAGGGAGACCGTTCCGGGATACGCACGAACCCCGTTTCTGATGATATCCAGAAATATTGCGGACTTGGAAGCCACCAGCTGCTTGAGTCTTCGGTCGTCGAGATCCTTCCCGTGGGCGCGAAAGGCCTCGAGAAACGCGTCCCGGTCGTCGAATCCCATGTAGGTGTCGACGTATTCCTGCCAGGGGAACCCGATGCCAAGCGGTTCGAGAACTTCCTGGAACGCCTTGTAGTGCAGCGGTTCGGAGTCGACGATGACCCCGTCGAAGTCGAATATCACCGCGTCCGGCCTGGGTAACGTCAGGGTCTCCATCACCGGCCACATTACCGCATTTTTCCCCTCGGGAAAAAGGATGTTTCGTCAATTTCCCGGGCGCGGGATATAAGGAAGAAAGGGAAACCGGAAGGTTCCGGATTCTGACCAGGAGAGACATCGCATGTCCGGTCGATTCCGTCGCGTCGTTCTTTTCCTTTTCGCGTTCGTCGCCCTTCTGGGGTCCTCTGTTCCCTCGTGTGCCTCTCCCCGAACGGTGGAAGGGGAGGTGAGCCGGGTAATCGACGGCGACACCGTCACCCTGGCCACCCGGGAAGGGACGAAGCTCCGGGTCCGGCTGTACGGGATCGACGCTCCGGAGGTCCGGCACGAGAAGATGGCGGGGCAACCATACGGGAAGGAGGCCAAGGAAGCGCTTACGGCGTTGGCGCTCGGCAGGAGGGTGACGGTCAAAATCGTCGATGTCGACGTTCACGGAAGAACGGTGGGTATCGTGCACCGGTCGGGGGTAGACATCAACCTTGAGATGGTCCGGAGCGGGTATGCCTGGGCCTATCGACGCTATCTTTCCGCTCCTTACGCTTCCCGGTACATCGACGCGGAGAGGGGGGCGCGCGGGAGGCGCCTGGGGTTATGGAAGGATGCCAATCCGGGTCCGCCCTGGGAGTTCAAGAGGAGGAACCGGGAAGCTGACGAGTGAGAAAATAACGTCAGCTGCGGTTCCGGAAGAATGCCCCCAGACGGTCCAACGCCTTCCCGATGTTTTCCGGAGAATTCGCGTACGAGAACCGCAGGAAACCTTCCGCACCCTCCCCGAAGTCGATCCCGGGAGTGACGGCCACACCGGTAGACTCGAGGATCTCCCTCGCCAGCGACCGGGAATCTGCGCTTATGTGCCGGGCGTCGGCCAGGACGTAGAAGGCCCCTTCGGGAATTTTTCTCACGCCCAGTCCCAGGTCCCGCAAGCGGCCAACGATCATGCGGCGGCGCCGGTCATATTCTTCGCGCATCCGGGCAACGTAGGCGCCGCAATCGCGCAGGGCGGCGATGCCGGCGAACTGCACGAAATTGTTGGCGCTTATGAGGAAGTTCTGATGCATGCTCTGCAGGACCCGGATGCTTTGCGAAGGGGCGATCAGAAATCCCAGCCGCCAGCCGGTCATGGCGTACGCCTTGGAAAACCCTCCGAGGACAAAGGCATCGGGTGAAAACTCCAGAGCGCTGCGCTCCTCTCCCTCGTAAGTCAGTCCGTGGTAGATCTCGTCGGAGATCAGAGGAACCGGCAGGGCCGCCAGTTTCGCGAGCCGGGAGGTAGGGATCACGGACCCGGCCGGGTTGGAAGGGGAATTGATCAGGACGCCCCGGGTGCGGGAGGAAATCGACGCGCGGACTTCCGCGGGCTCGGGCTGGAACCCGTCTTCCTCCCGTGTTCGCAGGAGCCGGGGAACGCCTCCGACGAACCGGATGAAATTGGGGTAGCAGGCGTAGCTCGGGTCCGGAACGATGATCTCGTCGCCTTCGTTCAGCAGGGCGGCGAACAGAAGCAGCATGAGCGGGCTGGTGCCGGAGGAGACGATGATCCGCCCGGGGTCGATGGTAAGCCCGTACCTCCGCCGGTAGAACGCCGCGATCTCCTCCCGCAGCTCGATGCGCCCAAGGGAGTGGGTATAGGTCGTCTCGCCGCTTCGCAACGAACGGATGGCGGCCTCGATCACCGGCTTCGGCGTGGGAAAATCCGGTTCCCCGAGGCAGAGGTAGACGATATCGCGCCCCTGTGCCTCCAGAACCTTGGCCCGTTCCATGATCTCCATGGCCAGGAAAGGAGTCACTTCCCGGGCCCTGCGGGAGAGAGGGATCGCGCGCGGGATCAGTAACCTCTTCTCGGCTTCCACCAGTCGAAGTTCCGGGATGGGCCTTTCCTGGTTGCCAGCTGGGAATCCAGCCGGTCCAGGAACATGGGCTCGAAGATCCCCTTCGAGAGACAGGGGAACCAGCCCGTGAACCGTTCCTCGGAGTACTGGGAGGCCCGGAACGACGCGTTGATGTTCACCGATATCCGGACATCGGTTTCCCGGGTGACGGAAATCGTGTATTCCCCGACCAGTCCCTTGAAGACGTGGTATCGATTGGGGCTTCCGCAGAAGCAGTATGCCGAGTCGAATCTCCCGGGTTCGTACTGGCGCAGTACGATGGTGTTATCCTCCGCAACGATATTTCCCGACTCTTTCTCCATAATTTTCACCTGGATGTTCAACTCGGAAAGCGTTGCGAGAACGGATTCCCACACGTCATGGTAGCCGTATGCGTAGATCCGGGAGTTCGGGATCGTCTCCTTGGGGGGAGGGAACGAGGCGCACCCCCCCAGGAAAAACACCCCCGCCGCTATCGTCATTCCGACGGCGAAAGCCGTTGGCGATGTCCTCACCGCAGCCCTCCGGTCCATTCTGCCCGCCTCCCCGAACACCAGTCCGCCACGTTCCGGTTCCATGCCCTAAAGCGTATTGAAAACGGGGGAAAAGCACAAGCGCCCGAAAAGCGCCTGGCGATTTCGGGAGACTATTCCTGCACCTTTTCCGCGCGATGCTGGGAGTAGGCGTCCCGCACGGCGACGTACGGGTCGATCGCCGACTTGGTAAGATCCTCGTACACTCCGATCCGCAGGGACACCTCGTTCTCCGCATTCAGCACGTGGGCTCCGATGGCGATCCTGTCATCGTCTATGTAGTTGACGGGATCGAGGAAGAAATCCCCGGCAAGCCCCGCCGTGTCGCGCAGGCTCGAGGGCCCGAGCAATGGCAGGACGAGGTAAAAGCCGTGCCCGAGACCGTATTTCCCCAGGGTTTGGCCCAGATCCTCCTCCCGCGGTTCGATATGCCAGTCGTTCTTCGCGGGGTCGAAGAGCCCCCCGATTCCCGTCGTGGTGTTGATGAGGAACCGGAGCAGCTCAACACCGGAGTTCCGGATCTTCCCCTGCAGGAGGTTGTTCACGAATCGGACGGGCATCGTGATGTTCCGGAAGAAGTTCCTGACGGAGACGCGTGCCGTCTCCGGTACGATCGCCGCATACCCCTGCGCCACGGGCTTCATCACCCAGTAGTAGGCCTTGTCGTTGAATACGAACAGGGCGCGGTTAAGCGGCTCGAGCGGGTCCGCCAGGCGGGGAGGCGGGGATTCCTCTGCGAAGGGATCCCTTGCGAAATCGGTCTCCGGGGGCCGCGAATCGGGCGCCAGGGTTTTCCCTGGTTCCGGTTCCGGTATCGCCTTCACGGCTTCGCCGGCGGTATCCCCTGCCTGGTTGTTCCCGCCGGCATCCTCCGCGAATGCCGTCGGTTGGGATACGAGCAGGAGGGCGACGAAAAGACAGGAACACAGGGAACCCTTGGTCATTTGTCTCTCCCTGTTGCGCAACGGAACGAATTTGATTGTTTATATGTTGCCCGGGATCTGCGAAAGTTTCACGCGGAAAAGTCGCCGAAGGAAAAGTCGCCGGGAGGTAGCGGTCCTCCGGTGAGCGAAGGAAACGCAACTTTTCTGCAAAAATGTCTATCTTAAGGTTCGGAAGTCCTCGAGGCCGGCCGAAAGTTACGGAATTCGACCCGCATCCGCCAGGGGGAAGCGATGGCATTCTTGGTCGAGACGATGGGGAAACGGACCCTCCAGGCGGTCAACGGCATGGGGAAGATGATGATCTTCCTCTACGCTACGATTGCCCCCCTTTTCTTCCCGCCCTACCGCGTTTACCGGATTGTGAAGCAGGTCCACTTCATCGGGGTCAAGTCCCTGTTCGTCATCGTCCTGACGGCGGCGTTTACCGGAATGGTTCTCGCTCTGCAGGGGTACTACACGCTTCAGAAGTTCGGATCGGAGGGCCTGCTCGGGTCCGCGGTGGCTCTTTCGCTTATCCGGGAGCTGGGCCCGGTCCTGTCGGCGCTCATGGTCACGGGGAGGGCCGGTTCCGCACTGACCGCGGAGATCGGGATCATGCGGATCGGGGAGCAGATCGACTCGCTGGAGTCGATGGGGATCGATCCCGTCAAGTTCCTCATCTCCCCCCGGCTTCTCGGGGCCGTTCTGTCCGTGCCTCTCCTCACGGCGGTATTCGACGTCGTCGGGATTCTGGGGGGGTATCTGGTGGGGGTGAAACTCCTCGGCGTGAACGCCGGTATCTTCTTCGGGCAGATGGAGGCCAGCGTGGAGTGGAATGACGTTGCAAACGGGCTTATAAAATCGCTTGTCTTCGGGCTGGTCATCGCGTGGGTCTGCACGTTCAAGGGATATTTCACCGGACGGGGGGCGGAAGGCGTCAGCCAATCGACCACGTCCGCCGTCGTCCTGTCCTCCGTGCTGGTTCTGGTGAGCGACTACATTCTGACCTCGGTGCTCCTGTGAGCGACACTTCCTTTGTCTGCGAACCGTGCGGCCTCGAAGCGCTTCCCGCGCCGGACGGGAAACCGGTCATCCGGCTGGTGGGCGTCGAGAAGACCCTGGACGGGAAAAAGGTGCTCGACGGAGTAAACCTCGACATCCCCCGGCAGAGGATCACCGCGATCATCGGCCTGAGCGGGGCGGGAAAAAGCGTGATGCTCAAGCATATGATCGGGCTCATCCGGCCGGAACGCGGTCAGATCCTGATCGACGGGGTGGACATCTCACGCCTCTCCCGGAGGGAACTTTACAAGGTTCGTCGCCGATTCGGGATGCTCTTCCAGGGAGGCGCGCTTTTCGACTCGCTCACCGTCTTCGATAACGTGGCGTTTCCCCTGCAGGAGAAGACGGACATGGGGGAGGGGGAGATCCGGGAGAGGGTCCTCGGCCGTCTCGCGCAGGTGGGGCTGGAGGAAGCACAGGGAAAATTCCCCGACGAACTGAGCGGGGGGATGGTCCGGAGGGTCGCGTTCGCCCGCGCGATGGTGACGGACCCGGAGATCATCCTGTTCGACGAGCCGACAACCGGCCTGGACCCCATCATCCGGAACTCGATCCTTAATCTGATCTGCCACACGTACCACCAGCACGGATTTACGATGGTGATGATCAGCCACGACATCCCGGAGATCTTCCAGTGGAGCCACTATGTCGTGGTGCTCCACGACGGGAAAGTGGTCGAGGCGGGTCCCACGGCGGAGGTTGTGAGTTCCGTCAACCCCTTCGTCCAGCAGATCATCCGCGGGGACATCACGGGGCCGGTCCATCTCATGTAGGGGGAAACGATGAAGCGACTGAACATCGAGACGGCCGTAGGCCTGTTCGTCCTTCTCGGGATCGTATGCCTTGCCTGGCTTTCCATAAAGCTCGGAAAGCTGGAGATCGTGGGGGGGGACTACGTGCCCGTGTACGCGGAGTTCGCCTCGGTTTCGGGGCTGAAAAAAGGGGTGAGCGTGGAGATCGCCGGGGTCGACGTCGGAAAGGTGGAGTCGATTACGCTCGACGACTACAGCGCCGACGTCCTGATGAAGATCCGGACGGGGATCAAGCTGCCGGAGGACACCATCGCTTCGATCCGGACCCGGGGGCTCATCGGGGACAAGTATGTGTCCCTGTCCCCCGGCGCGTCGGACCGCATGATCCCGCCCAACGGGAAGATCCGGGATACCGAGTCCGCCGTGGACATGGAGCAACTGATTGGGGAATTCATTCATGGCAGCACCAAGTAGGCCGATCGGCAAGACGGCGGGAAAGGGCAGGCTCCGTCTCCCGGCGGCGTCGGCGGCCCTGGTCTTCGCCCTGTGTCTGTTTCCTTCGCTGTCACAGGCCGGAAACGCCACCGAACAGATCCGGGGGACGATCGATCGGTCGATCGCGATCCTCAAGGACCCGGCGCTCGCCGCGAAGGACAAGAAAGAGGAACGTCGCGATCTTCTGAGGAAGGAGATCGCGCCGGTCTTCGATTTTGCGGAGATGGCAAAGCGCTCCCTGGGTCCCCACTGGCGGGGGCGCACTCCCGAAGAACGGAACCGTTTCGTCGCCCTTTTCCAGAAAATCCTCGAAAACTCCTATCTCGGGAAGATCGAGTCCTACCACGGGGAGAAGATCCGGTATGGCAAGGAGATCGTCGACGGACAGTACGCCGAGGTGAAGACCCTGGTGATTACGAGCAAGGAACAGGAGATTCCGGTGGATTACCGGATGCTTGAGGAGGGCGGTAAATTCCGGATCTACGACGTCGTCATCGAAGGGATAAGCCTGGTGGCCAATTATCGCTCGCAGTTCAACAGCATCCTGCAGAATTCGTCCTTTGGCGAGCTTATGGAGAAACTTCGCGCCACGATCCGGGACCAGCAGTCGTAGGCATCCTCCCCCGCGCCTCCCGTGAAAAATCGGTTGCCGCCCGCCATGGGGGCGAAGGGAAAAACCCGGGAAAGAATCAAGAGTCTCTTCAAGCGGTTCCGGACGAGCGGAGGTTCCTCACGGCAGCCTGGCGAGGATTCCGGGATATACAATCCATCCGGGGGGGGGAAGGACGATGACGCGCAGGATGTCCCATATTGTGCTGCTGGGAGCGTTTCTGCTCGTGGGAAGCTCCGCGGCGCTCCACGCCGGCGACCGGTCGTGCGAAATGCCGTACCCGCAGAAGGAGGTCCCGAAGGCGGAGGAAATCGTTCACCTACCCACGGGACTCAAGGTCTCTTTGGACGGGATGATGGACATGATCTCCGGCGCGACTCTCGTCTGCGTGGGGGAAACGCACGACAACATCCACGCCCACCGGGTTGAGCTCATCATCATCCGGGAACTGTTCCGCCGTTTCCCCGGCCGCATCGCCATCGGGATGGAGATGTTCCGCGAACCGCAACAGGAGGCTCTCGACCGCTGGACGAAGGGGGAGCTTTCCGAGCTCGCGTTCCTGAAAGCCGTGAAATGGTACGACAACTGGGGTTTCGATTTCGGCTATTACCGGGGGATCCTGGAATTCGCGAAAGAGAACGGAATCGACGTCGTTGCGTTGAACCCGTCGAAGGAGATCCAGGAGGAAGTACGCCGGGGAGGCCTGGACAACGTTTCGGACGATCTGAGGGCAAAGCTTCCCGAGATCGGCGAGGCGGACCCGTACCAGCGGGCGGCGATGAAGGCGGTGTACGGGAGCCATCTTCCCACCGAGGGAATGTTCGAGTCCTTCTTCCGGGTCCAGATGCTCTGGGAGGAAACGATGGCCGAACGCGTCGTCGACTACCTGAAAAGCCCCAGAGGGAAGGGAAAGAAGATGGTGACGATCACGGGAGGCTGGCACGTCCGGTACGGCTTCGGTCTCCCCAAGAAGGTGGTCCGCAGGATGCCCCTGCCCTACGTTATCATTCAGCCCGTGGAGATCGAGATCCCCGAGGAGAAAAAAGACCAGCAAATGGATGTGGACCTGCCGGAAATTCCCCTGCTGCCCTACGACTTCGCCTGGTACGTCCCTTACGAGGGGCTGGAAAAAAAGCGTGTCCTGATGGGGGTCCTCCTCTCCGAGAACGAGGGGAGGGTTTCCGTCAAAAGCGTTGAGGAGGGATCGCCTGCCGAAAAGGCCGGTATTCGCCCCGGTGACGCCTTCGTTTCGTTCGACGGGGAGCCCGTGGAGGACATGACCGATATCCTCTACCGCGTGGGGAAGAAGAAAGAAGGGGATACCGCCTCGCTGGTTCTGCTCCGGGACGGGGCCGAGAAGCCGGTGGAGATCACCTTTTTCCGCATGCCGAAGAAAAAAGCCCATTGAGCGCCGGGGTCCGGGAAAACCGCGGATAGGAGGAAGCCGATGCTCAGGATCAAGCGGGTGTACGATCCTCCGGATCCTTCCGACGGATACCGGGTTCTCGTGGACCGCCTGTGGCCGAGAGGCCTGGCAAAGGAGAAAGCGCAGCTCGACGACTGGCGTCCCGACATCGCCCCGACCAGAACCCTTCGGGTCTGGTTCGCGCACGACCCGCAGAAGTGGAAAGAATTCCGGGTGCGTTACCGGAACGAACTGGACGCGTCCGGGAGGATGGCGGATCTCGCGAATCTGGCGGCGAGGGCAAGAAAGGGGAGGGTCACCCTCCTGTTCGGCGCGCGGGACCGGCAGAGAAACAACGCCGTCGCCCTCAAGGAGATTCTCGAAGAACGGATGTAGGAGATTTTCCCGGAGATGCCACGCGGCTACTCCGATCGGAGAAACGATTCCAGTTTTTTCCTGTTCACGAGGAAGAAGCGCCCTTCCCGTCTCACCAGTCCTTTTTTGCGGAACCGGTTGACCTGCGTCGTTACCGTCTCCCGCGTCGTCCCGATCAGTTTTGCCAGGTCCTCGTGCGTCAGGCGCAGCGGAATCCTCGTTCCCGCGGGCGTTTCGACCCCGTGCTCCCCGGCAAGCGCAAGCAGGACCCTTGCGAGACGGTTGTAGGACCACGTGTGCCCGAAATCGGCGATCTCCTTCTCCACCTTGGACAGGCGCCGGGAAAGAAGGCGGATGAAGTTTTCGGCGACAACGGGGGCGGATCGCAGGATCTCCAGGAAATTCTTCCGCGGGATGACGGTTACGACCACGTCCGTTCCCGCGATTGCCGTCAAGGCACGCCTCTCCTCGGAGAAGAGAAGCTCCCCGAAGATCGCGTCCGGTTTCAATATGTGCAGGATTGTCTCAGCCCCCTTTTCGGATACGGAACAGATTTTCACCACTCCCTCCTTGAGAAGGAACAGGGAGTCGCCGGGGTCTCCCCTGGCGAATATCGTCGCTTTTCCCGGGTAGCGCCGGTCGACGCAAAGGCGGGAGATTTTCTCCCTGTCCCGCTCGGGAACTCCGCGGAAGAGCTCGACCGCCGTGAAGACGGAAAGAGGCATGAGATTGACTCTATCTCCGTAATTCCCCCGGTTCAATCGTTCCCGGGACGCCGGTATCGGCCGGGGGGGTCCTTGGGGTCGCCCCCCTGGTATCCGATCCGGACAAAAACCTCCGCACCTTCCTCCCGAGGGATCAGGAATGCGGCAACACCTTCCTTCCGTACACCCCGTTTACGAGGATCGCGGTTGCGATATACCATGCGACCAAACCGGTCAGGAAGATCTCCCAGCCCGTCACCACCGCCGGGATCCTGCCGATCAGGACGCCGTCGAGCATCACGAATGCAAGCAGCAGCAGACCGAAGAGAACGGCGAGATGATTCCCCACCTTGAACGAGGCGACGAAAAACGACAGCGTGAACAGGGTCCACATGAGGAAAAACCCGAGCAGCGCATTCGGATCCGCGGGGACACCGGTTTTCGGAAGAACGTAATCGATGACGAACAGTGACCACCAGAAGGCCCCGTACGCCATGAAGGCGGAGCCCCCGAATAGGCTGCCCTTGCGCAAATCGACGACACCGGCGATGAACTGTGCGGTTCCGCCGAATGCGATCGCAAGTGCGAGCGTCGCCCCTGCGCCCCAGTACCCGACGTTGTGCAAGCCCGTCGCCATCGTGGTCGTGGCGAACCCCATGAGTCCCACGACCGCCGGGTTGGCCCACCATTCCCGGTTCATGCCCGGCTCGGGGGTCATCCTCGGCGATTCGTGATATCCGGGCTCATTGTGCCCAACCTCTTTCCTGAGTACTTCCAAGGGTTGTGCCATTTCGATTTCTCCTTTGGGCAGACGGTTCTCTCGGTCTGCCCGGCTTTACGGTTGGTTGCCTCGTCGGCTGGTTTCCGGAAAAACCGCCGGAAGCCTTTTCTCCTGACTTCGACTATAGAAGGGGGGGCAGCAATATGATGTGAAAGGTTTCACCGTTTCCGCCGGTGAATCCCCCCGGGGCGATGTCTCCTTCTCCAGTCGGGGTCTGAATGTCGGAGGCACCGTCCCCGGGGATCCCTTCACCCTCCCTGCAGGATCATGCCGCCTTGCGAATGTGCTCCTTTTCTTCTCCCGGACGCTCGCTCTTCCCTGGTTCCGGCGCAATGGGTTTTTTCTCCTCCGGTACAGGCCATTCCGCCCAGTAAACCCGTCTGCCGACCGCTTCCGAATCGGAGGCGTGTCCCAGGGCGATTCCTGCAACCCCGAATCCGAGCACGAGCAGGCCCAAGTAGATGGGCATAGTGGTTGCGAATACCCCGCTCCCTAACAGGATTCCTTCCATGGTTCTCTCACCTCCTTTCCTAATCCCACGGTAGACCGGGGCCGGGGGGATTTCCGTGTGACCTTTCACAGGGTTCCGACTCGCCCTGACGGGATCTTCCTGGCCTGGGAAATATCGTCGCAGGGAGATGGGAAGAAACCCGACGTTTGTCATGGCGGTGCGGTAGGCGATATACTCTTCTCACGCCGGCAGGCGGCCGGCGCGATTTCATCGGCAGGGAATATCCGAAACCGTCCGGGAGGGGAACGGGGTGCCGTTCGCCGTACGCATGGGAGCCAACGCGATCGCGATCCTGCTGATCGCCTATCTCCTTCCGCAGGTGATGCTGGCCGACGGAGCGCTGTCCGCGCTGGCCGCGGCGTTCTTCCTGGGACTGGTGAACGCAGTGATACGCCCGATTCTCATACTCCTCACGCTTCCGGTCACCGTGCTCACCCTCGGGGTCTTCCTCCTGGTGATCAACGGATTGCTCCTGTGGTTCGTCTCTGGAATCGTCCCCGGGTTTCACGTCAACGGCTTCTTCGGGGCCATCACGGGATCGGTGCTGGTGAGCATAATCTCCGGGATTCTGACGAGCGTGGTCCCGTGAGCGTGCAGATCCAGTTCCTCGGAGGGGCTAGGGAAGTTACCGGCTCCAGTATTCTGGTGCAGGCGGGCCGTTCGATGTTCCTCGTGGACTGCGGCATGTTCCAGGGAGGAGGGGAGAGCGACCGGAAAAACGCGAGGAAATTCCCGGTTCCTCCCTCCTCGATCGACTTCGTCCTGTGTACGCATGCGCACATCGACCACACGGGACTTCTTCCGAAAATCGCCCGGGACGGCTTTCGCGGCCCGATCCACGCGACCGCGGCGACGGCCGATCTTCTCCGTATCATGCTGCCCGACTCCGGTCACATCCAGGAAAGGGAGGCGGAATGGAGGAGCAGGAGGCGAAAACGCGCAGGCCGGAAAGATACCCCGCCCCTCTATACGGAAGCGGATGCGCATGCCGTGCTTCCGCTCCTGTCTCCGGTCGGGTATGGCGAGACGGTCACCCCCGCTCCCGGAATACGGGCTTCTTTCCTGGATGCGGGACACATCCTCGGGTCGGCGGTCGTTCGCATCTCCTTCGAGGACGGCAACCGGGAGAGGATCCTGGTATTTTCCGGTGATATCGGCCATCGGGGGCTTCCTATCGTGCGCGACCCCACGCCGGTGGAACGGGCGGACGTGGTGGTGATGGAGTCTACCTACGGGAACCGGCTGCACAAGGGGATGGAGGAAACCAGAGAGGAATTCCTCCACGCCGTGACCGACACATTGGGCCGCAAGGGTGGCAACGTGGTCATCCCGGCATTTGCCGTCGGACGCACGCAGGACATCATCTACCTGCTCGCGGATCTCACCCGGAAAGGACTGGTGTCGGGCCTCACTGTCTACATCGATTCGCCCCTGGCCATCGAGGCCACGCGGATTACCCTCCGGCACCCCGAGTGCTTCGACAAGGAGACGGTTGCGGTCTACGAGTGGCGGGAGAAAAACCCCGACGCGCTCCGGGTCGTCGTATCGAGGGGCGTGGAGGATTCCATGGCGCTCAATTCGATGCGCGGCGGCGGGATCATCCTGGCCGGCAGCGGAATGTGCGAGGCGGGGCGGATCAAGCACCACCTGAAGCACAACCTCTGGCGAAAGGAATCCAGCGTGATCATCGTAGGATTCCAGGCGCCGAGGACACTGGGGCGAAGGATCGTGGAGGGGGCCAAGCGGGTCCGTATCTTCGGGGAGGAGATCAACGTCGCCGCCGACGTCTACACGATCGGTGGGCTGTCCGCCCATGCCGACCGGGACGACCTTCTCGCGTGGGCCGGGGCTTTCCGGACCCCTCCCGACAAGGCTTTCGTGGCCCACGGCGAGGAGTCGGTGTCTATCGGTTTTGCCGGACTTCTTTCCGGGCGATTCGGCTGGAACGCCTCGGTCCCGTATCCGAACCGGACCATCGAGTTATGAGAGAGGCAGGACGGATCCGCTTCGCCGTGGTCGCGTTCCTCGCCCTGGTCTGGGTGACTGCACATCCCCTCTCGCTCGAGGCTCATCCTGTATACGACCCCCAGGACGACATTCTCAAGTCGATCGGCGTGGACGAGAAGCTCGGCGGCGCAATCCCCCTCGATGCCCACTTCCGGAACGAGAAGGGGGACGAGGTTCGCCTGGGAGACTACTTCACGGGGGGGCCGGTGCTTCTGACCCTGAACTACTACACCTGCCCGATGCTGTGCCCCCTGACGCTTCGCACGCTTCTCGGGACGGTGGAGAAACTGAAGGGGGTCGACCTCGCGCGCGACTTCCGGATCGTTACGGTAAGCTTCAACCCGGAGGACAGAGTCGAAACGGCCCGCGCACGCGCCGGGGAGATACACGATGTGATGGAGGGGATACCCGACCCGGCGGCGCGGTGGCCGTTCCTGCTGGGCGATGAGAGGAGTATCGGCGCCCTCACCGGTGCCGTCGGATTCCGGTACCGGAAGGTGGGAAAGGAGTTTGCCCATCCGGACGTGCTCGTCGTGTTGACCCCCGAGGGTAGGATCTCCCGGTACCTGTACGGGATCGAGCAGGACCCCCTGGATCTCAAGATGGCGCTCATCGAGGCCTCGGGGGGAAACATCGGGAAGTCGACTGCCCTGAACCAGGTCCTGTTATTCTGCTTCCAGTATGACCCTGTGGGGAAAAAATACGCTCTCTACGCCCGAAACATCATGAAGGCCGGCGGGGTCCTGACGATCGCACTGCTCGGAGGCCTGCTCCTCGTTTTGTGGAAGCGGGGCCGGAGATAGTGTACCGTCTCGTAAATGGCTTGACACACCGAGAAGGTCGATACGACGCACCGGCAAGGAGCGCGACCGGGGCATACCGTTCCGTATGGTGAAGAAGCGCAACGAAACGTTCGCTGCTGCTGCGGCGCTCGAATGCCAAGGGATTTGCGAGACGGTGCAGCAGGTTACTTCGTAGCGACAGGGGGAGACGATGGCGAATGCGTACACCCTGGGGGAGGCGGCATCCCGGACGACGGGAGAGGTGGATGCCCTGTTTCTTTTCATCGCGGTCGTCTCCCTGTTTTTCTTCCTTCTAGTCGAGGGACTGCTGATCTACTTCGCGATCCGGTATCGAAGGAGAAAGGGGACCGAACCCTCCGAGACCCCCGACATACGAGGCAACCTGTTACTGGAAACAATCTGGATCCTGATTCCCACGATCGTCGTCGCCTCCTTCTTCTACTACGGGTACCGGGTGTTCCAGGACATCCGGACGCCCCCCCCCGGAGCAACCGACATCCACGTCGTGGGCAAGCAGTGGCTCTTCGAGTTCCGGTATCCCGACGGCAGGTCGTCGATCAACGAGATCCGGGTACCCGTTGGCCGGCCCGTGAAGCTCATCCTGTCTTCCGACGACGTGATCCACAGTTTCTACATACCCGCGTATCGGCTCAAGCAGGACATGGTGCCGGGTCAGTACACCACTCTGTACCTGCACCCCGACAAGGTGGGGACGTACGATATTCTGTGCGCGGAGTATTGCGGCGTCGGCCACTCCACGATGCGCGCGGAGTTGATCGTGATGGAACCCGCCGCGTTTGCGGCATGGCGGGAGAAGAAAGGGGCGCCGGCCGGCCTGTCGCTCGCGGATCAGGGGAAGGCGCTCATGGAGAAGTCCGGTTGCCTGGGATGCCATGCGGTCGAGGGAAAGGAGAAGGTCGGCCCGAACCTCGGCGGGGTTTTCGACCGGAAGGTCCCTCTCTCGGACGGGACCACGGTGACCGCGGACGAGGAATATCTCCGGGAGTCTATCCTCGATCCCAAAGCAAAGGTGGTGAAGGGATACCCTGCCGTCATGCCCACCTTCAAGGAGAGCCTTTCCCCCGACGACGTGGGCGCGATCATCGCCTACCTGAAATCCCTTTCCGGCGTAAAGGAGAAGGAGACAGGGGAGGAGAAGGAAGAAAAAGAGGGGAGGGAGGCCCCACCGGGGCAGAAAGGGAAAGAGCTGGTCGAAACCCTCGGGTGCCTGGGGTGCCACTCCGTCGACGGGTCGGTCCGGGTCGGACCCTCGTTCAAGGGGTTGTTCGGCGGGCAGGTCGAGCTTGAGGGCGGTGGGAAGGCGACAGCCGACGAGGCATATCTCAGGGAATCGATCAACCGGCCCAAGGCAAAAGTCGTCAAGGGCTTTCCCGACGTTATGCCGGAATTCGAAGGGAAAATTTCGGAGGAGGACCTCTCCGCCATCATCGCCTACCTGAAAACGCTGAAACAGTAGGTTTTTTTTAAGCATCCAACTCCCCCCTCCGGTCATCGCATGGGGGAAAAACGGAAGGAGAGACGGAAAAACCGATGCGGGAATCGACGGGGAACGGGGAACAGCTGCAAAACGGTAACGCCTCCCCGAGGGGCTACCTCGAGGCGAAAGGGTTCTGGTCGTGGGCCTATACCCTGGACCACAAGCGGATCGGGGTGATGTACCTGTACACGACCCTCTTCTTTTTTCTGGCGGGTGGAGTGTTCGCTCTCCTGATCCGCTTCAAGCTGATGTTTCCCGGGCAGCACATATTCACCAACCAGACCTACAACGTGTTGTTCACCATGCACGGGGCCCTGATGATCTTCCTGTTCGTCATCCCCGCGATCCCCTCGGGTCTGGGGAACTTCTTCATCCCGCTGCAGATCGGTGCGAGGGACGTGGCGTTCCCCCGGCTGAACCTGATGAGTTACTGGGTCTTCGTGGCCGGGATCGTCGTGATCCTTTTCTCCCTCGGCCGCCCGATGGACACGGGGTGGACCTTCTACACCCCGTATTCCGCGAGGACCTCCGCCGACGTTACGGTCCTCTCCTTCGGAATCTTTCTCATCGGAATGTCCTCCATCCTCACGGGCCTGAACTTCCTGGTGACGATCCACAAGCTCCGGGCGCCGGGGATGACGTGGCACCGGATGCCGCTTTTCATCTGGTCGATGTACGCCACCAGCATCATCCAGGTTCTGGCGACCCCGGTCGTGGGGATCACCTTCCTGCTGCTCGCCATGGAGCGGCTCTTCGGAGTGGGATTCTTCGATCCGACGAAGGGAGGCGATCCGATCCTGTTCCAGCACTTCTTCTGGTTCTACTCTCACCCGGTCGTCTACGTGATGATCCTCCCCGCGATGGGAATCATCTCGGAAATCATCCCGGCCTTCTCCCGGAAGCCGATCTTCGGGTACAAGGCGATCGCCTATTCCTCTCTGGCGATCGCCGGATTCGGGTTTTTCGTCTGGGGCCACCACATGTTCGTCACCGGGATGTCCGCCACGGCGGCGATCATCTTCTCCCTCCTGACCTACTCCGTGGCCATTCCCACGGCGATCAAGGTCTTCAACTGGCTCGCCACGATGTACCGGGGATCCATCACCTTCGAGTCCCCCATGCTGTACGCCCTGACCTTTATCTTTCTTTTCGTCGTCGGGGGCTTGACGGGGATGTTCCTGGGGGCCCTGGGGGCGGACATCCACGTGCACGACACCTACTTCATCGTCGCCCATTTTCATTACACCATGGTGGGGGGGACGGTGATGGGGCTGCTGGCCGGCCTTCACTACTGGTTTCCCAAGATGACCGGCAGGATGCTCAGCGAAAAGATGGCCCGTCCTTCCTGGCTGCTGATATTCATCGGCTTCAACGTCACCTTTTTCACCCAGTTCATCCTGGGGTTCGAGGGAATGCCGAGGCGCTACGCGGAATACCCCACGCAATTCCAGGCACTGAACATCGTGTCCACGGTGGGGTCGTGGATCCTCGCGACGGGGATATTGATCATGTTCGCGAATTTCGTCCGCGGGCTGTTCCGGGGCGCCCCCGCCCCACCGAACCCCTGGAAAGTCCTCTCCCTGGAGTGGCAGACGGGGTCGCCGCCGCCGACGGAGAATTTCGAGGAAATCCCGACGGTGACCGACTGGCCGTACGGGTATGCGGGGAGGCAGACTTAGTGCGGTGCGACACCGTATTTATGAAGAGGAGCACTTAGGAAAATGAGCGGACAATCCACGCACCACGGGCCCGGGGCAGCGGGGCACGAAGCCCACATGGACCCGGCCACGGCCCGCGCGGCCGCAACGCTGGGCATCTGGACGTTCCTCGCCACCGAGGTCCTCCTCTTCGGGGGGCTGTTCACCGCCTACGTCATCTTCCGGATCAAGTACCCCCAGATGTTCTACGAGGACCACCTGAAGCTGAACAGGGTCATGGGCGCGGTCAACACCATCGTGCTGATCTGCAGCAGTCTCACCGTGGCGCTCGGCATTGCGGCGATCCGCAAAGGGAAGGTCGCGCTCCTCCGTTTCTACCTTTTCCTCACCCTCCTGCTCGCCGCAACCTTCCTGGGGATCAAGTACGTGGAATATATGGAGAAATTCTCCCACGGGCTTTCTCCGGGGACCGACGTCTTCTTCTCCCTTTATTTCATGCTGACCGGCCTGCACGGCATCCACGTGCTTGCCGGGATGATTGTGCTGGGGACGGTCCTCTTCCTCGCCGGGAGAGGAAGATATTCCGAAAGCTACCATACCCCGGTGGAGATCTCGGGGTTATACTGGCATTTCGTGGACTTGGTGTGGATCTACCTGTTCCCGCTGTTGTACCTGGTGGGGTAGGGGGGAAGACGATGAAGGAAGGCGATTCCGGCAACCGGACGTATATCGTCGTCTGGGGCGCACTCATCGTTCTCACGGCGGCCACCGTCGCGGTTTCCTACGTGCACCTCGGGATGATGAACGTCGTCGTCGCCCTTCTCATCGCTTCGGCGAAGGCGTCACTCGTCGCCCTTTTCTTCATGCACCTGCGGTACGAAAGCCGGCTCGTCTGGGGGTTCGCCCTGACGCCGATATTTTTCCTGGTCCTCATCATCGCGGGGACCCTCTCGGATACCTTGTTCCGTTGACGCCACGGCGGGTGTCGCCGCCGGGGAAAAGGGGGGAGAATCGATGCTCGGAAGAGTTACCGTGGGGCTCTTCTTCGTTCTGCTCATCTGGGGCAATCTCGTCGCGGGGCTGAAGGCGGGGCTGGGCTGTCCCGACTGGCCCCTCTGCCATGGGAAGGTCCTTCCGCCATTCCGCTTCGACATCTATATGGAGTTTTTCCACCGGGTGATCGCGGCGGCGGCGGGAGTCGCCCTTGTCGTTCTGTCGTACCGACGATTCCGGGATTACCGCGGTGGGGCCAGAGCCGTGCCCGCGCTGGCGGTTGCCTTGCTGGCGTCCGAGATCATCATGGGCGGGGCTGTCGTGCTCCTCCAGATTCCGGTCCGGCTCACCGTCATCCACTTCACCACGGGCATGGTCGTATTCCTCTTCGCCTATTACATGATGGTTTTCGACGGAGTCCAAACACCTCCCTCCTTCTCGGTGCGGGGATACCCGGGCCTGTTCTTCGGGATGGGGGTCCTCGTGTTCCTCCTCGCGGCATTGGGGGCCTACGTCCGTCATGCGGGCGCGGGACTTTCCCTTCCCGACTGGCCGACCTCCCTGGGAGGTCTCGTTCCGGGCGTTCTGTCCGGATCGGTACTCATCCAGTTCTCCCATCGGGTGGTTGCCGCGCTCGTCGCGCTCACCGTAGTGGCGCTCTGGGCGGCGACGCGCCTGGACGAGCACCTCAGGAAGCACAGGCGGATGGCCGGGGGGCTTGTCCTCCTGATCCTTGCGCAGGTTGTGGTCGGCGGCGTCGTGGTTCTGACACGGCTCTACTTCCTCTCGACCGCCCTGCACCTGGCCGTGGCGCTGGCAATGCTCATGATCCTCGCCCGGATGTGGGTGAGAGAACTTTCCCCCGGAGGGACGTCGTCATAAAGGCGACCGCCCTGCCGAGAAAACCCGCCGAGGGGGAGGAGGGGGGAAACCCGGCGGATCTCGCCGGCTCGGCCCTTCTGATCTCGAAACCCGGCATCGTGTCGGGCGTAGGACTCGCCGGCCTTGCCGGGATGGTTCTGGCCGAAAGGGGGATGCCCGCCGCCGGCATCGTCATCCCCTGCCTCGCAAGCGTCATCGGCGCCGCCTCCGGGGCCGCGGTCATGAACGGCATCCTCGATTCTCCGCTCGATGCCCGGATGCCCAGGGTCTCGGGACGGGTCGAGGCGATGAGAAGAGTCGGAAGCCAGGGAGCGTTTGCCCTCTCCCTCGGTCTTATCCTGGCCTCGCTTTTCCTTTCCTACCGCTATTTTCACGGGATGACCGCCGCTCTCGTGCTCGCCGCCGTCCTGTCCTACACGCTCCTGTATACCCTCGTCCTCAAGCGGCGTTCTCCCTACGGGACGATTCCGGGGGGAATTCCGGGGGCGCTTCCCGTTCTCATCGGGTATTCCGCGGTGGCCGGCCGTATCGGGATGGACGGGATCATCCTGTTCCTCGTGATGATCCTCTGGCAGCCGCCCCACTTCTGGACCCTGGCGCTCGAGCACAGGGAGGAGTACCGGGATGCGGGAGTTCCCGTTCTTCCCATCGCCCGGGGCGAGCCGTACACCAAGATCCTCATCTTCCTCTATGGGGTAAGTCTTCTTCCGGCGACCCTCGCCCTCTGGGTGTTCGGTTATTGTTCGGAGGTGTTCGGTCTGGCTGCCTTCGTCCTCTGGTGCTTTTTTCTTCTTTCGTGCTATCGAAACGTGGTCGGCCGGCGCAGGTATCGCAGGGCGTTCGGCGCCTCCATCCTGTACATGATGGGAATCCTGCTGGCGGTGATCGTGGACGTATCGACGCGGTTGGCTTGAGGATGGATCCCGTGATCCCAGGAGCCTAGAAGATGAGCCTTCTGGTTGTCGGCTCGATGGCATTCGACAGCATCCGGTCTCCCTTCGGGGAAGTCGAGAAGGTGGTGGGAGGGTCCGCCACGTACTTCTCCCTGGCGGCAAGCTATCTCGCTCCGGTGCGCCTGGTTTCGGTTGTCGGGGCGGATTTTCCCCCGGAGGTGATCCGGATGCTCGGCTCCCGGTCGATCGACACGAGAGGCCTCACGATCGCCGAGGGCAGGACCTTCCACTGGAAGGGATTTTACGAGTACGACCTCAACACGGCCCACACCGTGACGACCGAGCTCAACGTCTTCCGCGACTTCGCTCCCGTCCTCCCCGAGGAATACCGGGACACCCCTTACGTCTTTCTCGGCAACATCGCCCCCTCCCTGCAGCTGGATATCCTGAGGCAGGTACGCCGGCCGAAACTGATCGCGCTGGATACGATGAACTACTGGATCGAGAGCAGCCCCGGGCCGTTGCGGGAGGTCATCGAAAAGGTGGACATCCTGATGGTGAACGAAGGGGAGATCCGGATGCTGACAGGGGAGTACAATCTGGTCAAGGCCGCCCGGATGGTGATCGGGTGGGGTCCGGGCCGGGTGGTGATCAAGCGCGGCGAGTACGGCGTCCTTAACCTGTCGGACAGCACGATGTTCGCCGCCCCGGCGTACCCTCTGGAGACGATTTTCGACCCCACGGGCGCGGGCGACAGTTTCGCGGGCGGATTCATGGGGTACCTGGCCGGTCGCGCAGGAAAGGACCTCGTCGACAATGACTTCCGGCTGGCCACCATGTACGGGAGCGCGATCGCCTCGTTCACCGTGGAGGCGTTCAGCACCGAGCGGCTGCAGAACCTGACGCCGGAGGACATCTCGGAACGCCTCGGCTCATTCCTTACGCTTACCGAGTTTCGGGTCTAGCCCGCCAACCTCCCACGAATTCCCGGTAGCGGGCGAGACAGCTGCGCTCGATCGACACGAGGCTGTCGAACGTCTCGGGAAACGACTCCCCCGCGCAGAAGACGCCGTGTCCGTAGACGATGACTCCCCGCTTTCCCCGGATCGCGGGCGGGACCGTGCGGGCCAGCGCATATTCCCCCGTTCCCGCTTCCCCCGGGACGATCGGAATGTCGCCGACGCTTCGAGGAACCGGGCACGTCCGGCTGCAGGCGTCGTCATGGCGGCAACCGGTTTCCGTACAGTACATCGAGAGGACGACCGAGAAACGAGGGTGGCCGTGCAGGATCGCCCGGGACCCTGTTTCTCCGTAGATGGCCAGGTGGGTGCCCGTCTCGGAAGATGCGGACAACCCCGCGGTGGAGGAACCGTCGAGAGGGATCCGGTCGATCTGTCCGGGGAGTTCGTCCAGGGAGGAGCCCGTTTGCGATATATGGATCTCTTTCCCGTCGCACCAGGAGATGTTTCCGAAGAAGGAGTCGACCAGGCGGGTCTCCACCGTTTTCTTTCCGCAGGCGTCCATTGCGGCGGCGATCTCCCGCGCCGACCCTGTCGGCATCGGCGCGAGCAGTCCTGCGACAGGCATCGGCGGTGCCGTCGACAGGAGGAACAGGGCCCGGCGGGCCCGGGACGGGGAAAACGGTACGTACCGCCCGTTCCGCGTGACGAAGTTCAGGAAATCGAGAAAGTACTTCGCGAACGTGGAAAAACAGATGGCGCTGGCTGTGACGAAGGCCTGCTCCATGCTCACCGTGCCGCGGGAGACGATGCGGCCGTCCCGGAGGACGCATCCATTCCGTCCGGCGAGCGCTCTTCGCAAGGCTTCGAAGTCGTGCGGGTCCACCACCGGGATGTCGTGGAGAAACAGTGCGGTTTCGCCGTCCTGCGGTTCGATGGGGTTTTCTCCGCCTGAGCACAGCTCGACCAGGATCTCCCGGTAGGGAGTCGCCGGGGTAAGGACCAGCAGGAACGTGATGTTCAGGCGATCGAACAGCTCCCGCGTCCGGGAACCGATTTCCGGACGGTTCGAGACGATCTCGTCGTCCCGGCCGTAAAGGGCGGCGTCGCCGGTCGAGGCGGCCAGGCCGTGGGCGAGAAGCTTCGCCCCGTATTTTCCCAGGTGGGACTTCACGGCGTCTTTTCCCCCCCGAGGCCGAACTCGGCGAGTTTTTCCGGTAGCGGCATGCCCGTCCCGTCGCACCCCCGGTTTGCGTAGTAGCGGGAAAGGGCCGCCTCGAACGTGCCGCGGTCGATCGGCGGTATAACGATCCCCTCACCCGCTGTTCCCGGCTGGGAGAAAAATCGCGCCGGGAGGTCGTCGTCTGCCCGCGTGAACCCCGCCCGGCGGTTGAAAAGCCTCTCCGAGAGACATATTCGCTCCCCGTCCCGGTGAAGGTCTCCCGCCTCCTTGGGGAATCCCGTCACCGCGCGAAAGGCGCGGGCGTACCCCTCGAGCGAACTCCCGAGGGCGGACAGGCGGCACACGGAAAGGGAATCCAGGGCCGCGACGAGGTCTTCCGATACCTTTACGACCCTCCCTTTTCCCGCGAAGGAGAACCGGTCGGTGGCGACCGGTCTGCGAAGCACCTCGTGAACGAAGCTTGCCGACTGCATCAGGCAGGCCCCCCGCGTCGAGGTGGCGTAACCGAGGGCGACGCCGTATGCCCCCCTTGGGTCGAGCGCGGGCAACTCCATCTTCTTGACCGACATGGAGAGGCCGGGAGAGCCAAGGAAGTCCGCCGCGCGCGCGGAGCCTTCCGCGAGGAGGTCTCCCTCCTCCCGGCGGTCAACGATCTTCCCGAGGAGCGCCGGCATCTCCCCCGAGGGGATGTCGCGCCCGGTGATCTCTGCGTAGCAGGCGATGGTCGCTGCGGCACTTACGGGGTCCATCCCCGCTTCCGCGCACAAGGTGTTCGCCCGCAGGACGGAATCGAGGTCGGCATTCCCGTTGAGCGCTCCGAAATGGGCCAACGCATCCGCCTCGGGAAGTGGAATGCCGTTCCTTGAGACCTTCCGGCAAAGCAGGGGACAATCCTTCGTCGCGTTCTCTCCATCTCCGCAGCCGGTGCCCATGATGCCGTACTTCGTGTCCACGGTCGTCGCCGAAAGCACTCGGTATTCTTCGAAAAAGGTGCTGCGGAAATTGCGCGTGGGGAGCATCCGGCGTGAGGCGATCAGGTCCAGAAGTGTGGCGGTTCCGTAGCGGGCGATGCCATATGGTCCCGACAGGAAGGGAGATGCCATGATGGAGCGCCGGATCTCATCGCTGGCCAGGGACAATTCTTTTCGGTCCGCAACCGGCACGCTCCCGGTGCCGAGCACCCGGATGCGGTAGAGTCCCTTTTCCGCCATGATGCTCCCCAGTCCGCCCCTTCCCGGTGAAGGGTCCCCCCCGAACAGGATCGAGGCGTAACGGCATCGGGAAAGGGCGGACGTCCCGACAGACGCCACTCCTCCCCGGGATCCCCGTCCCCGATCGCCCTCCCCCGGGCGCCATGAGTCGGGTGAGAGTGAAACGGAATCGTTTTCGATGGTAAGGCCAACGGGGCGTCTCGAGACGCCGGTGATCCTCAAGTACAGATACCCCGCGCGGCGCAGATGGATCGGGAACGCCCCCACGGCTTCTGCGTCGAAAAGGGTTCCCGTGAGAGGGGACCGGGAGACGACGGAAATTGCTCCCGCACCGGGGACTCCGGTACCGCAGAGAGCACCCGCGGCGAAAACGAGCGGGATGTCGGGGGAACCGGAGGGGAGTGCCGCGAACGGGGCGAGGAAATAGCCCCCCAATCCCCTCCCGCCGAGGAAGGCCGAGACAACGGGGCCCGGGAGTGTCTCTTTTGTCACGGCACCGTCCGTGAGATCCACGTGGAGGCCGGCGAACTCGATGTCGCGCATAAGCGGTATTTTACCAACCTTGGTTCCTCTCCGGCGGGGAAAGACAAGTTACATTTTCGAAATCAAAAGAACAAAATTGGAATTTCCATTTTCGGGAGGGGGAAGAAAAACAGGGTAATTCCTTGGGATTATTACAATATCGGAAAGGCATGAAACTTGTAAATCAGGCTGACATCAAAGTTCCGTGAGAGCGGAATCTTCCCCCGGGGTACCCCTCACTCCGGGCAAGAGCAGCGGCCCCGCGTCCCTCCTCGTGGGGCCGTTCCCCTTTTCACAAGAATGCTTTTTCGGACCGTCGGCATCCGTTGTTGACCCGTTTTCGGCGGGAGGAATAGAATTTTACTGCATGTCCCGTCGTATTCGTTATACGTCGCCCCGGACACTTTGGTCCACATCCGCGTGAAGGAGACGGTAATGAAAAAACTATCTGCAGCCGCCGGCCTTGCCTGGCAGATTGCCGCCGCGGAAGCGAGCATGGCAAGGCATCCCCTGATCGAGCGCGAGCATCTGCTGATCGGTGTGTGCAGCCTTCAGAAGACGATGAGCGTTATCCGGTTCGTCAAGGCGCAGTCCCTCCCGCTGGAGGAGATACGCGCCGAGGCGGACCGCGTCGAGGAGATCCTGTCGACCATGGGGATTTCCGGCAGCATCCTGCGAAGGGGGGTACGGTCCCGGTTGCGGCCCGGACATGCCCCGCAATCCGACCAGGTGGTGCATAGAAGCGATGCGTGCAAGGAGATCTTCCGTCGGGGAGAGGAGATATCCGAAAGGAAAGGAAGCGCGGATACAAGTGCTTTCCACCTGCTGACGGCTATCCTTTCCGACCCGGGGCCGATCATTTCCGCCGTGCTGACCGGCGCGGGGATCCAGCTGGGCTCGGTCCCGCCGGATCCCCCTTCGTCCCCGCCGCGTGAGGAAAGGAAGGAACCTTCCCGGACCGAGGACGTTGGCACGATGGTTTCCGAACCGGAAACGGCGGAGGCGAACACCCCTGTTCTCGACCGTTACGGGCGGGACATCACCCGGGCGGCCCGCGAGGGGCGCCTGCTGCCGTTCGTGGATTCCGAGAGGACGCGGAACACTCTCCGTCAGCTCCTCAAGGTCCTTGTGATGCCCACGAAAAACAATCCGGTGCTTGTCGGGGAGGCGGGCGTGGGGAAGACGGCAATCGTCGAGGCGCTCGCCGAGCGCGTTGCCATGGGACGGGACAGGCGCGTGCTCGCGGGGAAGCGGGTCGTGGAGCTTTCCATGGCGGAACTGGTCGCGGGGACCAAGTACCGCGGAGAGTTCGAGGAGAGGCTTACCCGCGTGATAGAGGAGATCCGGGCCCATCCCGAGGTGATCCTGTTCATAGACGAGTTCCACACCGTGGTCGGCGCGGGACGGGCCGAGGGCGCCCCGATGGATGCCGGCAACATCATGAAGCCGGCGCTGGCGCGGGGTGAATTGCGTTGTATCGGCGCCACGACAATCACGGAATACCGGCGCTGTGTGGAGAAGGACCCCGCGCTCGAGCGCCGCTTCCAGCCCATCCAGGTGGCCGAGCCGGGCCGGGACGAGACGCTGGATATCCTCGCGGGGCTGCGGGCCCACCGCGAGTCTCATTTCCACGTCACGATCTCGGATGAGGCGCTCGCCGCCGCGGTGGATCTCTCTCTCCGGTTTGACCATGGACATTTCATGCCGGACAAGGCGATCGACCTGCTGGACCGCGCCTGTGCCGAATGCCGAGTTCCCCTCCTCTCGCTGATGATCGAGGCGGACCAGGATATCCCGACGGACGTCGCAATCGTGCGGCCGGACACCGTCGCCCGCGTGATGGCCGAGAAGTCCGGCATTCCTCTCGAAGTTGTGCAGGGCGGGCTTGCCGGGCTCACGGAGTCGAAGATCAGGGGACTCGAGGAGCATTTGAACCTCCATATCGTGGGACAGAAGGGGGCCGTTTCCCGGGTGTGCCGGCGCCTGCTGCTCGCACATGCGGGACTGGGGGACCGGCGGCGTCCCCTGGGGGTGTTCCTGTTTCTCGGGCCCTCCGGCGTGGGGAAAACCGAGGTGGCCCGGCAGATTTCCTCCTATCTGTTCGCGGAGGAGCGGTCGTTCATCCGGCTGGACATGTCGGAATACCAGGACAATTCGAGCGTCACCCGCCTGTTGGGCGCCTCCCCGGGATACATCGGCTACGAGGAGGGCGGGCAGTTGACGGGAAGGCTCCGGACAACGCCGTATTCCGTCGTTCTCCTGGACGAGATCGACAAGGCGGCCCCGCGGGTGTTCGATATCTTCCTGCAACTGTTCGACGAGGGGAAGATCACCGACAGCCAGGGGCGGACCGCCGATGCGAAAAACGCCATCTTTGTGATGACGGGAAACATCCGTATGGGGAAGGAGATCGGGTTCCACGCGCAGGACGATGCCGCCGCGGCCGAGGCGGCGACCAGCATGGCCCGGCAGAGGTTCCGACCCGAATTCCTGAACCGGATCGACGAGCAGATCGTGTTTCGCCCCTTAAGCAGGGAGGACGTCCGGAAAGTCCTGGATATGCAGCTTTCCGTCCTGGAGGGGGACCTGATGGAAGCGTCGGGTCTTGCCCTCCGGGTGGAACCGGAAGCCCGCGAATGGCTTGCCGAGACCGGGTACAGTCCCGAATACGGCGTCCGCGAACTGGCGCGGGTGGTCGACCGGTGGGTCCGGGGCCCCATCAGCGAGCTGAGTGCCCGGGGGCTGCTGGGAAGCGAAAAGGGCGAGGGCGCCTCCGTCGTGGTGAGGAGGACGGAGGAGGGTATCGTCGTCGAATAGCTGCCATCCGGAACCCGCTTCTCTCCGGGGGTGTCTTATGTAGGGGAAGGTTCTTCGTATCCAACCGTTACGTTTACACGGGAGGAGGGAAGACGATGGCGAGGTTCACTTACAGTCCCGCCCACAAGAAGAACGTCAGCCGGGAAACCGATCCGTATCTTCCGAAAAAATCCGCCTCCGCGGTGGGTGTCTGTCCCGAATGCCGGGCCATCTGCCGGAACAAGCGCTGGTACCTGGACGAAAAGGAATTCGCTCTGCTTACCCGCAAGAAGGGCGGCGATGTTGCCAGGAGGCGCTGCCCTGCGTGCCGAAAGATCGCCGACGGGTTCATCGGGGGAGTGGTCACCCTGCGCGGCTCGTTCGTCCGGGAGCACCGGGAGGAGATCCGGAACCTCGTCCGCAACGAGGAGAAGAGGGCGATGGCGTTTAATCCCCTCGCGCGGATCATCATACTCAAGGAGGACGAAAGCGGGTTCGAGGTTTCGACGACCGCAGAGAAACTCGCCCAGCGAATCGGGCGGGAAGTCCACAAGGCGTGCAGCGGAACGGTGGAATACAAATGGTCCGAGGATTCGAAAATGCTGCGGGTAAATTGGGTGCGGGAGGCATGAGGCCGACCTCCCTTCCGGAGACCGGCTCCCAGACATAGCTCGAATCCGACGAACCGTATGGGACGAGTCTCTCAGTGCCCGTGCATCTTCTCGATGACCGCGTCCACTTCCTTCTGTGACAGATATTTGTCGAAGTAGGGGAGGAGATCCATCTCTTCCGCCTCGAGGTGAACGGAGAGCAGGAACTCCAGCCGGATAGCCGCCTTCCAGAAAGCGGTGCGGGTTGCGGCCGGAACGGGCCCCTTCGCCTTGGCGATTCTCCCCGCAAGGCGGCAATACGTGGCGATCTCCCTTTTCAGGTGGACGTGATCTCGGCTCATCGTAGCGGTCGGCTTCCCGTACTTGCGGATCAGCTTGTCCGCGGCCGGGTAGAGTCCCCCTTCTTCCCCTTCCGCGTGGGGGACGAGGTCGTTCCGCAGGAACTCGATGTCCCTTTTCAGGGCCTGGCGCGCGGCCCCGCCCGGCCTGCTCGGGAGGGCATCAGCGCGCCTGACGATCGCCTTGAGGTTCTTCACGATCGCTTTATGGTGGTTCCGGATCCGACTGGTCTTCCGTGGCATGCCAGACTCCTTTCTAGAAGAGAATCTTCCGGACGACGTTCTCGTTGATGTCGGTGAAGTAGATCGTCCCCTCCACTCCCGTGATCCCGGCCGGCGCGTTCAGCAACGCGGTGCCCGGATCGCCGTTCCGGGTGGTTGCCGCCCCCGGGTCTCCGGCGAAGGTGGTCACCTTCGATGATGTGCTGATCCTGCGCACCGCGTGGTTTCCCCGGTCCGCCACGTAGAGGGCCGACCCGACCCCGGCGATCCCGTCCGGTGAAGAGAACCGCGCAGACGCCCCCGAACCGTCCGCGAAGCCGGCTTGCCCTGCGGATCCGGCGAACGTGGAGGTCGCTCCGGATGGGACCAGGACCTTTCGGATCGTGTCGTTTCCCGAATCGGCGACGTAAAGGCTGGTCCCGAGCGTGGCGATTCCCAGGGGAGAGCGAAAACGGGCAACCGTGGAGGGACCGTCCGCTGACCCCGGGTTCCCGGCGCTTCCGGCAATCGTCGTCACGTTCCCGCCGGTGCTGACCTTCCGGATGGTGTTGTTTCCGAAGTCCGCCACGTAGAGATCTCCCCCCAATGCCACGATCCCCTGCGGGTTGTTGAAGAGGGCCGTGATGCCGCTCCCGTCGGCGGATCCGGTTGACCCCGGGTTGCCCGCGATCGTTGTCACGACGCCGGCAGTGGTGACCCTGCGGATGGTATTGTTTCCCGAATCCGTGACATACAGCTCTCCTCCCAGGACCGTTATCCCTGCGGGGAATTGGAAACGCGGCGGCGTGTCGGTGGATCCGGGGGATCCTGCGGCCCCCGCGATGGTGGTTGCGACACCGGCGCTGTCGATTTTCCGGATCGTGTGGTTTTCCTTGTCGGCAACGAACACGTCGTCTCCGATGACGACAACCCCGGCAGGGGCCCGGAACCGGGCTGCGTCTCCCTGCAGATCCGCCGATCCCGCCTGCGGGGGATTTCCCGCTACGGTCGTTACGCTGCCCCCCAGAGTAACTTGGCGAACGGTGTGGTTTCCCGTGTCCGCCACATAGAGGGAAGCCAGGGAAAGACCGTCCGACGCGATTCCCTCCGGTGAATCGAAGCGGGCAAGCCCCCCGGTACCGTCGGCGGATCCCGCAACCTGCGGAGTCCCCGCCAGCGTGGTGGTGAACCCAAGATTCGTCGTATTGACCTTCCGGACGGCTTGATTTCCCGTGTCCGATACATACAGATCGCTTCCGACGGACGCCAGGGAGACGGGGGAGGAGAACCGGACGGACGCACCGGAAGTATTGTCGGTGAATCCGGGAGTTCCGTCCCCGGCCAGGGTGGTGACATCCCCCACGCTTGCCGTCAGGGTGACCTTCCGGATCGCGTGGTTTCCGGTGTCCGCGACGAAAACGGACGATCCGTCGAAGGTGACTCCTTCCGGGGAGAAAAAGCTTGCCGACGCGCCCGACCCGTCGACGAACCCGGGAGTTCCCGAACCCGCGAGCGTTGTGGTCGCCCCCGAGGTGGACATTCGGCGGATATTGTGGTTTCCCGTATCCGCCACGAACAGGGTGGGGGTAAGGCTTGCCCCGCCGGGCAGCACGTCGGAAGTGATCCCCTTGGGGGAGGAGAACCGGACGAACGCACCGACCGTGTTGTCGACCGCACCCGGAACTCCGGGGCTGCCCGCCAGTGTGGTGACCACTCCGCTTGCGCTTACGCGGCGGATGGTGTGGTTTCCCGTATCGCAGAGAAAAAGGACGGTTCCGACGGCGGTGATCCCGGAGGGCTGGTTGAATCGGGCCTCGGAGCCGGTGCCGTCCGCGGACCCGGGAATCCCGAAGGCGCCGGCAAAGGTCGTGACGTTTCCCGAGGCGTCGATCTTCCGGATCACCTGGTTCTCCGTGTCGGCGACGAAGCGGTCTCCCGTCGTGGTGACGGCCACGCCCGACGGGGAGTCGAACCGGACCGGGGCCGAAGGGGAGCCGTCGAAGAACCCGGGCCCGCCTGTGCCGCCCGCGAGGGCGGCGACCGACTCCGCATTTCCGCTGACATTGTTGTCGCCGCATCCCGCGAAGGCCGTGCAGACCAGGAAAATGATCACAAGAACCCTTGCGAAGCGAATATGCACGGAAAACGGTGTCATCGCGTTCCTCCTCGTCCGAGGGTTGCGCCTGCCGTGGATCGCCTATATCTTACCTTTTCGTTTTCCCCCATTGTACCCCGGTTGGAAAATCGTCTATGGTTTTCGGGTGAGGCTTCTGCGCAGCGCCCGGAGCCAGGTAGCCGACCAACCTACAAGTCACGGGAGGAACCGATGAAAGACACTCTGAAGGTCGGGCTGGAGCACGTTCACAAATACCGCGTTCCGGAAAACAAGACGGTGCCGTTTCTGTACCCGGAGGCGCCGGCGTTTCAGGAGATGCCGAAGGTGTTCGCCACGGGCTTCATGGTAGGCTTGTTCGAGTGGGCGTGCATCGAGGCAATGGCTCCCCATCTGGATCCAGGTGAGGGGAGCGTCGGGACGCTTGTCAACGTGACCCACATCGCGGCGACCCCGCCGGGGATGGAAGTATCCGTCCACGTCCGGTGCACCGGGGTCGACGGGCGCCGTACCGTGTGGGAGATCGAGGGTAGGGACGAGGTGGAGGTGATCGGGAAGGGAACCCACGAGAGGTTCACGGTCGACTTCGCCAAGTTCAACGCCCGCGTTGCCAAGAAGACGGCCGGACAGTAGGGAGCCGTCTCCACCCCTGTCCCGCCGGGGAGGGACGGCGCGGATGACACCCCGGCACGTCATGGGAACCTGCAGGGAGACGTGGCGGGACGACAACGCCTTGTAACTGTATCGTTTGCGGACGACGCGTCATCAAAGCAACGGGAGGAAACAACATTGGAGATCGACGTAAATGTCCGTGTGGCCGGCGGCGCCGGTCAGGGAGTGCACACCGTCAGCAACCTGACCATGCGGATGGTCGTGGACGCGGGGTACCATTTCCACGTCAGCCAGGACTACATGAGCCGGATCCGGGGAGGAAGGAACTCGCAGACGGTGCGGATCGGATCCGACCCCGTTCGCGCCGGAAGGGAGACGGCGGACATCCTCCTCGTCGTCAACCCGGATCATTTGCCGCATTTTCTTCCCGCGGTCGGTCAGGGCGGGTTTGCCCTGGCCGATGTTCCTTCCGCCGATCCCCCGCTGTTCTCCGTCCCGCTCAAGGAGATGGCCGCGCGCGCGGGAAGCCCGATCCTGGCGAACGTCGCGGGGACCGGCGTGATCGCCTGGGCGCTGGGGATTCCCCTGGAAACCGCGGACGCCGTTTTCCAGACCGACTTCAAGGGAGATTTCTTCGAAAAGAACCGGCAGGCCCTTCGGTTCGGAGCGGATTGGGCAGAGGCTCATCTCCCGGGGGAGATGCGGGAAAGGTTCCGTCTTCCGTCCCGCCCCCCCGTGCCGCGAATCCTCCTGTCGGGGAACGAGGCACTTGCACTCGGAGCGCTCGCGGGCGGATGCAAGTTCGCGGCCGGATATCCGATGACCCCGGGCACCTCGATCCTGGCCACCCTGGCGAACGATGGTCCCTCGGTCGGTCTGCTGTTCGAGCAGGCGGAGGACGAGATCGCGGCGCTGAACATGGCGATCGGGGCGGCCTACACCGGGGCGCGCGCCTTGGTCGCCACTTCGGGAGGCGGGTTCGCGCTGATGGTCGAAGCGCTGTCGCTTGCGGGGATGAT